>WPCK01304124.1_pt1 | contig 66572 bp, 53 predicted proteins | sample 5399851 | NCBI WGS metagenome assembly WPCK01 (sample SAMN12869471, study PRJNA574797) | sludge metagenome | isolation source: wastewater treatment of pH11 | place: China:Beijing | collected 2019-05-20
TCCTTTGACATCTCCCCAGAAACCGATGCCGTCAGATCGTACATTCCAATCGCAGCATACGCAGGGACTTTCGCACCCGCGCTACCATCCTCATTGTCAGGACCAGGAACCATCGCTGCCTCACAGTCGACGTAGGCAACACCATCCCAGCTGATCGAAGATGACCAGGGCTGTCCCGGAGACAGCAGTAACAACCTGGCCCAACTAGAAGAGCAGGCCGTAGGTGTCCACACGATCTCCCCTTCAACCGCGAGCTTTATCGACAGGTCCTCGGTGTTGAAGCTACAGTCAGACTCCCCTTCTGTCTGCAACTCGATACCCACATCAAGACCGGTCCCCTGGTCAAGTGCGGTCGATGAGGGGGTCAGCACAACTGACAAGTCACTGGGCTCACAGGATCCAATGGTCGCTTGTTTGGGTACGGAACTTTGAGTGGCCTTCACCTGCTCGGTACTGAGCATTCCACTGACCCAACCAACGAGCTTCACAGCAGCGAACACCACCCCTGCAACAAGCGCTAGGAGTACGGCAGTTGAGATGATGCGCCTGGTCCAGAGTTCACCCTTGCTGACTTTGCGCAAAGTGGGTCCACCCGTTGTCTGCTTACCTGCCACGACCTAGACGGTAGCGACAACCGAACCGTTAGCTGTTGCGCCTCGCCGCTGGGAACTCGGTCCGGGTGTGATGCGGTGTTGGACGAGACTCATTGCCGGGACCACGGTGGCGTTCATCCCGACCAAAATCCTCGTCATCTGAATCATCAATACACCAGTGCTCCACGACTACCGCGCAGAAGGTGGCGAAAACGGCTCCCGCTGCCGAGGCCAAAGCGGACCAGGCAGCGAAAGCCATCGCGGGAGCCCACATCCTCGAGAATCCCACCAGGGCAACACCCATCAAGAATCCCGCAAAAGCTGCGATCACCGGAGCCGAAGACCTGGCGAAAATCGCCGTGTGCCCCGCAATGATCGGAGTAACCCAGGTCTTCTCACGCCGCTTTAGCCGACGAACTCCACGACCTGCCAGGAGCAACCAGATCCCCACCAACAAAAACAGACCCGCCAACCATGGGGTTACGAACAGGGGATTTCCCCCACTGCTTACCGCCAGCGCTGAGACCAGTGAGCCGACCGCCACAAAAGCAACGAACACGCCGGTAACCAGCCAAAGCGACAGTGGTTTCACCTTTGCCTACCTGGCTTTCGAGTGATCGGGATGCTGCCGGTGGGAGTTGGTCTTACTGTCACTCTCCTAGAGACACCGGGGGTCTGAGAAGTCGGCAATCCAGAAGATGAGTCCTGAACCTTTTCGTCCGACTCCGTACCGTCGACCTCTGCATTCTGCTGCGAATCATCGACAACCCTGGTCTTCGTGGGGGCCACCAAGAACCGCCAATCAGGAAGAGCATGCTGGTCAAAAGCGGACAGGGAAGCTGCCTTCGAGTCACCCTCAGGTACTACTTCCACAGAGGGCACTCCTACAACTTCCGCGGCGTCTGGAGTCTTGCCGCCAAGTACTGGATCCCTGAGGTCAGCACCACCTTCAGTGGCAAGGCGTTCACGACGCGAACGAGCTATCCAGGCCGGTAGAATCACAGACGGCTGGTCCTGCTCGGAAACCTTTTCTGGTACTGATGGACCCGCTGACCTAGATGGTCCCCCCGTCACAGTATGTCTGGGAACTTCATCCGCAGTTGTCCTAGGAGAGGAACGACCTGGAAGCTTCGACGGCAGTATTTCCGCGTCGTGCCTTGCACGAGATTGCCTGCTGCGCAAAGGTTTGGCTCGCGATGGTGCTGCTGTTTGCTGTGTCTTCTGGTTAGCTGTGCGCTTTGCTGCCCTCAGTGCTGTTTGTTCCGCCGACACCCGATCAACGGCCGCCTGGACGGATTCTTCCTGGGAAGTGTTCTGTGAGGAGTTACGAGCCGATTCGGTTTCCAGGAGCCGCTGGAACAGTGGATCTCCGTCAAGCGGTGCCAAATGCAGTTGCTCACCGCGTACTCGAACTGATGGAATCCCGTCGGAACCAACCGGTGATCCGTACTCACGAGGGAGCCTGGGGGCCAGGAAGACTTCTTCCTCGGGTCCTGGCAACTCGCTCAGCCAATCCTCTCGCACACTCAGGATTCCACCGAGATCTGACGCTTCTTTAAGCAGTTCCGAGACAGTCCCTGCACCGGTCAAGCGATCATTGGGGGCAATGAGTGACCACGGGTACAGCACAAACGCTCGCTCTTTGGCTCGCGGGTGTGGGACGACAAGGTCGCGGGTATTCAATCGCATTCCGTCGAGTTCTATAATGTCCAGATCCAAGGTCCTTGCGCCCCAACGGCGGTTTCGGACCCGACCGAACTGCCGTTCGATGTGCTGCAAAGTCTGCAACAGCACCGGTGGAGCGATAACCGTTCGACCAATCAGTACGGCATTGTAAAAGTTTGGCTGAGGAAGAGCCCCCTGTTCCAGCACGGGTTCAGTGCGGATCAATGGTGATACAGCTTGAACCTCGAATCCAGGCGTGTTCACAAGTTCCTCGACCGCGCCGCGCAGGTTCTTATAGACATTGCCCTGATTTGCTCCTAGCGCGATCACTACGCGATACACGTGTGACCCATCCGCAAACGAGCGATCAATGTTCAGAGTCGGAAGAGGCCTGTCGGCCACGCCTATGTTCCCCAGGGGCACCGGGCGAGGTTTGGTGACCACATACTTCTTCTTGGCACCTGAGTGGGTGGGGAGGTGCAGCTCACTGTCCTCGTCCACGGGTGACGTCAAAGGGGATCCGTGTCTGGGTCCGCTCGAGGCACGGCCATGACGAACATCGGCGATTTCCACTGCACTCGTAGCAACATGCGCCGGGGTTTGAGTGATTGCCTGGTTTTGGGATACCACGTGCAAGTTCTCTCGAGTGCGACGAATGGTCACGGAAACATCGGAGAACTGGTGTCGAACAGGAGCCATCGGCTTGTGAACGGTGACTTCAACCATCTGAATCAACGGGTAGGTCAACGCCATTTCCGCCAGATTCTGCGCGAGTGTTTCTAGCAAATAGACAGCAGGACCGGTCAGAACATCGACAGCATCCTCAGCGATCTGCGCATAGTTGACCGTATTGTCGACATCGTCCGTCAATGCCGCTAGTCGAGAGTCCACGTAAAGTCTCAGATCTGCAGAGAACACTTGCGACCCTGAACGTTCAAACTCGTGGACTCCGTGGCTGCCTACGGCGCTGAGCCCGCGCAGCGTGATGACATCTAGATCGTCTTTCACACTCGCGTCCTCTCACATTCTCTTGTCATGGTGACTTCGGTGGTCCCGGTGAAGCTCGCGAATCAGTGAGACATTGGACTGCACGTCGTGTACCCGTACACCCCAGACCCCGGTCTCCACGCACTTTCGCGTGACCTCTAGCGTACCGCGATCAAGTGCGTCATTACCGCGACCATAGCGATCGGCAACAAACCTCTTCCTCGAAGCACCAATCAAGACGGGATAACCGAGGGCTGTCAGCATCTCCATGTGGTTTGCAATGGCCCAGGAGTCCGCGATCGACAGAGCGAATCCCAACCCTGGATCTATCACTATGGACTCAGGTGAAACCCCGGCATCAAGGACCTTATGGACCTGGTCTTGAGTTTCGGCGATAACTTCACGGACCGGGTCACCATAGGCGTGGTTCAGATCCGGGTCGGACGGGAATCCCCGCCAATGCTGAACAACCATAGCCACCTGGGCTCTAGAGCACACTTGAGCCATCTTGGGATCAAACACGCCGCCGGAGACATCGTTGATCAGTGCAGCCCCCATATCGGTTGCAGCACGTGCGGTCTGAGAGTTCACCGTGTCGATTGAAACGGTGACTCCGGCTCTGACCAGAGCCTCGACAACCGGCCCTATCCGTTCCCACTCTTCTTCGGGAGTAACTCTCCGCGCACCGGGGCGAGTCGACTCACCGCCAACATCGACTATGTCCGCCCCCTGTTCAGCCAGGCGAAGCCCCTGTTTGATCGCGTCTTCGGCGTCAGACCAATTGCCGCCATCGGAGAACGAATCTGGGGTCACGTTGAGCACTCCCATGACCAGTGTTCGGCCTGCACCCAATGCGTTCCCTCTCGAGAAGGCGGGAGGAGGTACAGGAAACGCCGGAGATTCAGGAGTGCTCATGCAGAAGTCCAGATCAGACAATCGACGAACCTCACGCTAGGAGCGAATGAGGCCCAGTATTTCTTGCTTGCGGTCAGGCAGCGAAAGCTCGCCGCGGAAGTTTGTGGTCACGGTCATCGGTTTGCTTTTCCGGACCCCACGCAGTGTCATGCACATGTGCTCCGCTTCGACGACAACCGCCACTCCCCTGGCATCGAGCACCTGTTCGATTGCGTCAGCAATTTGCTTGGTGAATCGCTCCTGGACCTGCGGGCGGGCCGCATAGCCATCGACGCATCGAGCCAACTTCGACAATCCCGTTACAGTGCCTCCTTGCGGCAGATAGGCGACGTGTGTCTTGCCGTGGAACGGCAGCAGGTGGTGCTCGCACATAGAACGAAACTCGATGTCTTTGACCAAGACCAACTCATTGCTGTCTACTTGAAAAGTTGTGCTCAAATGGTCGGCAGGATCCTGGTCGATGCCTGCGAAAAGCTCCTCGTAGGAGCGTCCAACGCGCGAAGGAGTACCCAGCAACCCCTCGCGTTCAGGGTCCTCTCCAATCGCTTCAAGAAGCTCGCGTGTCGCTGCTTCAACCCGCGCCCTGTCATACGTCATCTACCTACCTCGCCAACTTCAACAACGCTGGTTCAATCACTAGGGTTCAACCTCTGGTTAGTCTTGAACCAAGTCGCTAGGGGGAGCGGGCGGATCGAACGCCTTTTGCTCCAACCCCACGGGATGCCCCAGCCTTGCACCAGGAGCGGCACTTTCTGAACCATAGTTCCAGACTTTGCGTTCAGGCTGCTTCTTCACGTTGACGAAGATTCCCGCGAGCGCTGCCTCGTCAAGGGTTTCCTCTTCCAGAAGGCGCACGGCCAGGGTGTCGAGGATCTCACGATTCTCGGTCAGAATCGACCACGCCTCACGTACCGCATTGTCAAGAAGATCTCGCACTTGCTGGTCGATCTGCGTTGCTACCGAGTCCGACACAGGCGCCCCCTGGCCCCGCCCCATTTCGCGGCCGAGGAATGGGTCCGTGTCCTGTGAACCGAGTTTCACAGTCCCAACCTGCGAAGACATTCCCCAGTCAGTGACCATGGCTCGAGCGGTCTTCGTCGCCTTCTCAATATCGTTGGCGGCACCAGTGGATGGATCGCGGAATACGACTTCTTCGGCAACCCTGCCGCCCATCGCATAGACAAGCTCATCGAGTAGCTGGTTCCTAGTCTTGGAATAACGGTCTTCAGTCGGCATGACCATCGTGTATCCCAGAGCCCGACCGCGAGGCAGTATCGTCACCTTCGTGACAGGATCGGTGTAGTGCAAGGCTGCGGCACACAGCGCATGGCCGCCCTCGTGATAAGCGGTGACCGACTTATCGTGCTCATTCATCACGCGAGTGCGCTTCTGCGGTCCTGCGATGACGCGATCAATTGCTTCGTCAATCGCACGCATGTCGATCAAGTCCGCGTTCGAGCGCGCAGTGAGAAGAGCGGCCTCATTGAGCACGTTCGCCAAATCCGCACCTGTGAATCCGGGGGTGCGTTTCGCGATGGCCCGCAGATTAACGTCTTTCGTGGTCGGCTTGTCTTTGGCGTGAACCCGCAAGATGGCCTCACGGCCCTTGAGGTCGGGGGCTTCAACTGCGATCTGCCTGTCGAAGCGACCTGGACGCAATAGGGCCGGATCGAGAATATCGGGACGGTTCGTAGCCGCGATCATGATGACGTTGGTGCGTGCATCAAAGCCATCGAGTTCAACCAGCATCTGGTTCAACGTCTGTTCGCGTTCGTCGTTTCCGCCTCCGATTCCGGAGCCACGGTGGCGTCCAATTGCGTCGATCTCATCGACGAAGATGATAGCGGGAGCTGCTTTTCGCGCTTTGTCGAATAAGTCGCGAACACGCGAGGCACCAACACCAACGTAAAGTTCCATGAACTCAGAGCCGGAGATTGAGAAGAACGGCACCTTTGCCTCACCGGCCACAGCCTTGGCCAGCAGTGTCTTGCCCGTTCCAGGAGGACCATAGAGCAACACACCGCGAGGAATCTTGGCACCAACGGAAGTGAACTTCTTGGGTTCGACCAGGAACTCACGGATCTCGTCAAGTTCCTCTACAGCTTCGTCCTCGCCCGCCACATCGGCAAAAGTGATCTGCGGGTTCTCTTCGTTGAATTGCTTGGCCTTTGACGAAGAGAACGCACCCATCATCTTAGAGCCAGTGGTGCGGGACATCAGCCACCAGAAAGCACCCAGCAATAGCATCATAGGGATGATCAACGTCAGCATTGATCCCCAGACACTTGGCTGCGGGTAGATCGCGTTGTAACCCGACTTGGGCTCGGCTTCCTCTAGCAGTTCAATGACCTGTTCAGCTTGGGCTCGCGAGTAGGTGAACGAGATCGCCTTGCCCAACTCCTTCTCAGGATCCGCAACGTCTGTCGACTGGTGCGTGTAGGAATCCTGCAGAACCAGATTCACCTGCTGCGTCCCGTCGTTGAGGATTGCACTTTGAATCTTCTGTTCGCGCAGAATCTCCATGCCCTCGGAGGTAATAACTGAGGCCGGTTGCATGACGCGCCAAACCATCCAACCGATCAGCATCAAGGCGATCAGCGGGACGATTATGTACGGCCAGACCTTATTGCCCTTGGTCTTGTCGGCCTTCTTCTCTGCTTCTGCCATCTAGGCTTCTTCCTCGGATTCATACACGTGGCGCGCAAGCGTGCCAACAAACGGCAGGTGGCGGTACTTGTCGCCATAATCCAAGCCGTAGCCAACTACGAACTCGTTGGGGATGTCGTAGCCCAGGTACTTCAGTTCAACCGGCACTTTGACCGCATCGGGTTTGCGCAGCAAAGTCATGATCTCCACCGACTTTGCACCACGAGCCTGCAGGTTGTCCTTCAGCCACGAGAGTGTCAGACCGGAGTCCAATATGTCTTCGATAATCAACACATTCCTGCCGTGCACGTCAGTATCCAGGTCCTTGAGAATACGCACCACACCGGATGACTTCGTTCCAGATCCATAAGAGGAAACCGCCATCCAGTCGATCTCTACGTGCTTGTGGATCTTGCGGGACAGATCGACCATGACCGGCGCGGCTCCCTTGAGGACACCGACCAGCAACAGGTCCTCGTCACCGTAATCAGCGTCGATCTGTGCAGCAATTTCCTCAAGCTTGTCGTTGATCTGCTGTTCCGTCAGGAGAACCTTCTCAAGATCTGTCCCCACATCGTTAACGTCCATGCAAGCCTCATCTGCGCCTAGTAGCTACGTGTGCTCGACTAGCGTGCCACACTTGGCCGACAAATCGCCTATGCGTTCCTGACTTTTCCCTGTGCGCTAAACCGGTTTCTGGCGAGTTTCGGGCCTGAACACTAGAGTCATTTCACCGTTTGCATCCGTTCTCCGAGCCACCACGATGCCTCCGGGGAGTTGCATTTGGCGCGCCGATCCTTCCGCATTCTTGTTCCGCGTCAACATTTGGTCCAGGCTCTCTAGTTGCACAGCCGTGACCGTCCGCGCACCCGTCCGCTCGGCCGCTAGTCCGAGGACCCGCCTCCGAATTGCACGAGGATGCTGCGCCAGATCGCCAATACTTAGTTCGGTCGAAGTTGCTTCCGGATTTTCGAGGAAGTCGCTGCCCGTCTGAGTTTCAGGTCTAGACCGTGCAACTTGCTCGAACGCCTGACGTGCAAGATCCGAAAGCGCTTCCTCGTCATCGGCCAATATCGCGGCTACCCGCGCCAATGCGGGAGCGGGATCCTGACCAAGTGCTTGTTCGAGCGCGGGAAGCACCCGGTCGCGAATCGCAGCGCGGGGAAGCGCCACCCCTTCGCGGGTACGCCAAGGACCGTCCGCCTGATTGGTCGGATCGTTGATCGGGGTCAACCCCAGGGAGTCACAGAACGCTACGGTGTCGGCCCGCCTGACACCCAGCAGCGGCCGTGTACGGCGCACCACGATGTCCGATCCGAGTTCACTGAACACTTCGCGTGACGAGTCCAAATCTGGCACCCGCGCTGCGGGCGTCACCAAAGTCTGGACTCTCATAGCGGAGAGCGATTTAGCACTCGCTCCACGTGCGAGCCTCAGCAGAACTGTCTCCGCTTGATCATCAAGAGTGTGGCCGAACAGAATGTCTAGTTCACCCGCACCTACCGCAATAGCCCAATTAACAGCGGACTGTTCCAAGAGCCGGTGTCGAAGGCTTCGCGCTACGGTCTCAAGACCTCCGGCGCCTTCCCGCTCGACAGCGACCGGCTGAAGTCCGGGGTCAAGTGTCGTCATAACGGCTTCTGAATCAGTCCCATATCCGGTTCGAAGTACTAGGGCCTCGTCGGAGCCAAGGTCCTGCGCCAAGGAACGAACCAGCTCAGCTTCCGCTTCCGATCCTTCACGCATCTGGTGATCGACCGTGAACGTAGCAACAGGGACTCCCAGGCGCCGAGCGCTATCGATGGCCGCGACTGCCAGTGCCAGCGAGTCAGCACCACCTGAAAGTGCAACCGCAATCGCAAGCCGACCGATTCCTGCTTCATTTCGCCTGTCACACAGGTAGTGGTGCACCGCAAGTGATACGGGACGTGCGGCAAATGGCGGACTCGATCCCAGCATATTCGAGGCGGTACAAGTCTCCTTCATATCACCGACCTCCCTCGCGCCAACCCCGCTAGCGTTCACGATCCCAAGATCGCCTCAACGAACCGATCGAGATCCGGACGTACGGCGTAAGCGGCATTGTCCTTCACATCGTCGGCTCCAACAATGATCAACAAATTGGTTCCAGACTCAGTGCGCCCGACTCCAGCCAATGTCGACACGCTTCCCAGCGATCCGGTTTTGCCAACCATGTTCGCAAATCCCGGTTCCTCTTCGAACCGGCCCTCCAAAGTCCCGGAAAGTCCACCAATCGGCAAGATGCGCGTGAGCGACTTGACGGCAGTTTCACTTTCCAATGAAGTTTCGAGGACCTGTTGCAAAGTCTTTGCCGTGACCTTTGAGTCCTTGTCCAGTCCGGAGCAGTCAGCCAGCCTAAGTTCCTCTACAGAGATTCCCTGTGCCGTAAGCGTGGTCGAAACGAACGAAGTCGCAACCTCAAGATCGACTTTGGCAGCACCAGATTGTTTCGCAGCCAAGCGGCAGAACTGTTCCGCCAGAGTGTTATCAGATTCAACAAGCATAAGTCTGATTTGCTCCAGTATTGGGGCAGACTCAACGCGCGCGACTTCGACAGCTCCCCCCGGCACGTCGCCTTCAAGTTCCGTTATCGCATTCACCTCGACACCCAGTTCGGTGAGTTGATGAGCAAATTCCTCGGCCACGATCTGCGCCGAGCTGTCTACGAACTGCCAGGTTCCGGGCGCTGTCCTACCGGTGTCAATCGCAAAGGCAGACTGATCTCCACCGTATGCACTCACTTCCTGTTCGGCCCACGCGGGCGGACGCAACGGTCCGTCAAACAATTTGTTCTGGTAGCTCAGCTTCACAGCCCTGATGTCTTTGGCGGTCAATTTCTCGGCTGTCTGAGCGGCCAGATCCGCCACACCTGCGCGTCCATTGACTCGATCGGGAGAACCAGAGGACGCGGTCAGGAGCAAATCTCCTTCGCCCCACAGGTACAGCTGGTTTCCCTCTAGCGACACGCCCGTGCTCAATGTCCCGTCGGGATCCATCGTGGCAAGCGCGGTGTACCCCGTCAGCAGCTTCAGAGTTGACGCGGGAGTGCGTGCTTTCTCCGTGCCGTACTCGAAGATAACGTCACCAGTATCAGCATTCGCGATCAGGGTCCAGGGGTTCCATTTCTGCTGGGCAGCCACTGCAACGACGTCCCCCCACGCCTTCTGAACCTGATCCGCTGTCAAGGTCGATTCACCCGTAATCACGGGGGCAATCGCGTCCGGAAGGCGCGACTCCGGGACGATGGGAGCCGATGCCGCAACCGGGGTGGGGTGAAAGATATTCTTCGCCCAACCATCAGTTCGACTGCCGAGCCACCACGCAAGTGCACTAACTACCAATAGGGTTGTGCATAGAATCGCGATAACGACTCGACGTCGCATTCGTCTCTCCACCATGTGTGACAGTATCGGCTTCACTCTAGTTGACCGGAGAGCGAACACTTCGACGCGAGTCCACTGAGGAGGTGTGGTTTACATGGAATTCGACGTGACCGTGGAGATCCCGAAGGGCAATCGAAACAAGTACGAGATCGACCACGAAACCGGTCGTATCCGTCTTGACCGCATGCTGTTTACATCCACCCGATACCCGGACGACTACGGGTTCATCGATGACACTCTGGGAGAGGACGGGGATCCGCTCGATGCCCTGGTGCTGCTCGATGAACCGACGTTCCCGGGATGTGTGATCCGCTGCCGAGCACTCGGCATGTTCCGCATGAAGGACGAAATGGGTGGCGACGACAAGGTTCTATGCGTCCCAGCTGCCGACCACCGCGCGGCATGGCGCACCGAGATCGACGACGTCTCGGAGTTCCACCGCTTGGAGATCCAACACTTCTTCGAGGTCTACAAAGATCTGGAACCCGGCAAGTCTGTGGAGGGCGCGCACTGGGTGGGCCGCGAGGAAGCAGAGGCCGAAATCATGCGTTCATACGAGCGCGCGCGGCGCGCTGCAGAAGAAGGCGGGCATTAACTTTGAGGTAGCTACCCATTCGTGGGCGCCAATTGTTCGCATGGCGGAAGACGCTAGAGGATTCGTACCACGTAGGGAAGGACATTGGCCCAGGTGTAGATGGGACCCTCGTCCATCGGCGTGCCAGGTTGGTGCGCAGAGATGATCGTGTTGGGCCCCGAGTACAAAGCCACGTGATAGATATATCCATTGCGCGCCCAGAACACCAGATCCCCGGGCAAGGCATTACCGATTGCGACGCGACGACCTACGTTGTATTGCGCTTCTGCCGTCCGAGGAATACTGATTCCCACCTGCTGATATGCCATGTAAGTGATCCCAGAGCAGTCATAGCCCCACGGACCGTTACCACCCCACACGTAGGGTGAACCGATCTTCGAACGCGCATATGAAATGACTTGGTCAACCTTCGACTGCGACGGTGGTTGAGGCTTTGGTTTCGGCTCAGGCTTTGGCTGTGGTTTCGGTTTCGAATCCGGATTAGGCGTTGGAGTCTCGGTGGGGTTTGGAGTGGGATTCGGGCGCGAATCAGGCGTACGTTCCGGGCGTATCGTACTTGGCGGACCTGTGGCAGGTGGCTCTTCGACCTCTTGTTCGCGCGCGCGCCGTTCCTCCTCCTCGCGGATCCTCTCGGCTTCTTTGATCCGCTCCTCTTCTAGTTCCTTAGTGGTGTTGCGTCGCTGAGCCAACTCCATGAGCATCGCGTCCCGGTCAGCCGCAGTCTGCCCGGCAATCGCTTGTGCGGATTCAGCCTGTTTCTTGGCCGCGTCAGCCTTGATCTCAACGTCCTCGTACGCGTCTTCCTCGTTCTTCTTGGCGTCCTGCGCGGCTTTGGTCAAGATGTCCGCTACTTGTCGAAGAGCAGATACCTCCTGCATAGTGTCGTCGGCCGCATCGCCGAAGGAGGAGACCACAGTCCGCCTCTGTTCAACCGCTTTCAGGCCGTCAGATTGCAAATACGGAGCCATCGAATCAAGAGCTCCGCCTCCAGTTCTGTAAGCGAGTTGGACAACGCCTGCGAGTTCGGAAAGACCTTCCTCGTACCGTTGCTCGGCTATGGCAGCTTCTTCAGCCGCCTTCTTGGCATCATCAATGGCTTGTTCAAGGCGTTCTTTAGCGGCATTTAGTTCTTCGGACGCAATCTCCGCGTCAATCAGCGCATCCTCGGCGCGCGATTGGGCTGCTGCCAGCTCAATCTCCAATTGAGCGACGCTAAGTTCGGCTAGGTTCTCCGCTTCGCGAGCACGATCAACGTCGTCTTGCGAGGGTGCGGCAGACGCAATATTTACCGGACCCATGGGACTGAACACAAGTGCACCTGTGCCCAAAATCGCCACAGCCGCAAGCGCGAGGGGCGCGAGGATGCTCCGCCGACGACTCGACTGCACGAGTACCCCCTGGTTCTGAATAAAAGCCTTCGTAAACATTAAGCCACATCCGCCACATTAGCAACATTAGTCCCACGTGTAACACGGAATGGGGCCACTTCCATTCTTGGCTGCGCGATAGACATACTCACAGTCGAGTTTGTTCGATTGTGTGCACTCAACCTGTGGGTCAGTTCGATTGTGTGACGAAAGCACTTCAACACTTCCAGCCTTTCCGCACAAATCGGCAAGATTCGGCAGTTGTGATAGAACTTCCGAACAAACCCAGCTTGCACGGTCACAGTTCCGAACAGACCCTACGGTCTATGCACGCTCGTGGGCACACTTCCGAACTGAGCCGCGTTTTCCTGGGCCCGAAATCTCCCAAACCCCCAAAGCTCCCCTGCCAACTGCCACACCCATCGCCTAACCTGGAGGCGTGAGCAAGAAACCCCGGTGGCGCCGCGACGACCAAACAGAGGAAGTCGTGCCCACAGAGCTCTCCGATGAGGAACTGGCGCTCTTGGAACAAAGCCTCAATGAGGCCGTAGGACATCTCAGCGAGCCCGGTGATCCCGACACCGCGGACCCGGGAGTCGTGGACGAAGACTCCAAGCACCGAGTCGATGCAGATCAGCTGATTTCCGCCCTCCCGAGCCCCGACGCACTAGCACCGTGGGGAGACCTTGAACTCCCCACGGCCTCTGGGTGGTCTCCCGACATTCTCGGGGAGGACTACCAAGCCCGCCTGATTCCACTAGAACCTGATGAGGAAGGTGAGGTCGTAGCCACCCTGGTTCGCCGCAATGTCAAGGGTTTCAGGAACCGCAGAAACCGCAAGTTCGCGCTTCTGTTCCTACATGGACGAAACGACTACTTCTTTCATGAGGAAGCTGCCGGCGCATTTGCCGATATGGGTGCCACATTCTACGCTCTGGATTTGCGAAAGTACGGGCGCTCATTGCGACCGTGGCAGACAATCGGATTCGCCTCTGACCTGAACACCTACTCCGAGGAAATAGGTCAAGCCATACACCTAATTAAATCCGAGTTCCCTGACCTGCCACTTGTGATCTATGGGCACTCAACCGGTGGACTGATCGCCACACTTTGGGCTTGGAGACACCCGGGATTCGCTAGCGGACTGATCTTGAACTCCGCGTGGCTAGAATTGCAGACTATGACGTCGATGCGACCTGCGCTCCATCGAGTCATCAGTCGCCTGGCCACCTATCGGCCGCGTCAAGCCGTAGTGGGTCAGTCGAAAATCAACACCTACTACCGCACTCTCGCTGGTGGTTGGGCTGAATCAGGCTTCGAACTTCCAGATCATCTACGCGAGTACACGACAGATCCCGCAATTGTCGGCTGGACAATCGCCAAAGAATGGAAGCGCCCCTTTTCCTACCCCGCCCCTGCCGCCTGGATGCAGGCGGTACTGGAAGGCCATGCCCAGGTGGAGCACCAGGTTCACCTGGACTGCCCTGTCCTGTCGATGACATCGACCACCAGCGGCAGCGAAGAAGATTGGACGCCCGCAGCCTTCTCTTCCGACCTGGTTTTGAATGCAGACATCATCGTCGAGCGTTCAGCCAAACTCTCCGACCACGTGGAAATCGAACGCTATCCCGGCAAGCACGACCTGCTCCTGTCAGACCCAGATGTTCGCGAACAGATCTACGGTTCGATTGCACGATGGCTCAGGTTCATCGAAGTGGTCAGATAGCGCCGCAAAAATCAAACAGCACACCGAGGGTCAGTGGATGCCACACAGATCATCGACAAAATCGATCAGTTCCCTGGCAGCTTGCTCATCTTGAAGGCGCGTCAAAGAGGTGCTCTCAGCCTCTGCAAGAAGTAGGGTCCTGAAACCCCTCCGATCCGAAATCACGGCAAGCCGCACTTCGGTATTGCTGGATGCAACAACCGTCCACTGAGCACTGCTCGGTTCGGCACCCTGACGCCGTTCCACCTTGTCTGCCGATGCGATTGCGTTGAGTACCGAGGCCACTGAAGCGGCCTCCTCGCTTCCCTGGATCACTGCGATTCCCTGTAATTCCTGGGCGGGTCGACGTAGTCCCAGAACAAACTCACCAGCTCCAGCGTCAAATAGAAGTAGGGTGCGCTTGTCGCCACTACGGTGCTGGCCACCGTGATTCCCGGAGGCAGACCCTCGTCCTCCGATAGTCCAGGAGGCGGCGACCTCGGCAACCGTTTCATTCCCGGGTTGCGAGCTGCATTCTCGATCCATGAACTCGATGAACGTGTGAACACTTTGGAGGTTGTCGAACTGAGCTAAGTCTTGCCCCGACCCATTGAGCTCGATACACAGCGACAACTGCGACTCACCAACTGAATTTAGCCACACGCCAACCGATTCCTCGTCCGATTCAACGGTCCATGACGGATTGGTGTTTATAGAGCTACTACCAGCACGTCGGCGAACCGATGCCGTTAGCACTCGCTCAAATGCAAATGATCCCAGGCCAGCCCCCTCTCCATCGTAGAAGCGGGCCAAAGCGGTCCACACATTGTCGCAGATGTAGATCAGGTTCCATTGGTCGCCAGAATGGATCACCCGTAACCCTTCATCGGCTTCGGGTTCGGTTGAGTCCCACCTTCCGAGTGTTTCCATTACTGCCCAAGACCAACGTAGTAGCTACGTCCGCGAGTGGTTGATCTCCTGTAGGGCCTCCTCAAGGGTGGGTCCGTATTCATCTCCAAGATGCCAAGCTTTCCACCCGTCCTCACGAACGAAACCTTCTGCTCGGAGCGCAGCAGAAGGATCCGAGAACCGACCAGCCGGAACCTCGACCCAACCGTCAGCGGTCAGTTGTGAGCCTCGCGGTGTCACAAGTCCCGGCCCCAATGCAATGCGGATTTCGGTTCCTGCGAACTCTGCAATAGCGGCCAAACCGACGGGATCACGTTGAAGTATCCTGGTCCGTTCATCCTGGGTGTGAACGTGAATGTCGCGGCGCGAGGGCATGGGACGCACCGGAATGCCCTGACTGAGCGTGGAAGCCGGAGGCCTGTGTAGCTGAGCGCGACGCCTGCGCAGGCGTTCGGGCAACTCAGATCGCTTGGCAACGACCACGGGCGCTCCCGTGGAAGTCGCGGGATCCTCATCAATATCCGCTTTGTGACTGACCGGATCACCGTGCCGGGCCGGCTCCTCACCACGTGTAATCCCGGTCCGAGCCGCATCAAGCGCTGGCAGCACGTCAGCGGTCTCCAGCAGGGTGCTGACACTGTGGCCATAAAGCCGCGGACCCACAGCATCCACCTCAAGGAACGCGCGGCCATTGGACATTTGGCGCAGAGACATCTCATGGACCTCGACGCCCGACGAAGATAGAACGTCCAGGGCAGGTCGCACTTCCCCCGCTATTTTTGCCGCCACGAGGATAAGCCGTGGACCGTTGGGCGGAGATGGAGGCATCGCATCGCGGAAGATGACCCATTCACGACGAAATCCCTCAGGACCGTCCGGGAATTCGCGAGCCAGGTCGGTCCATGACATCGCTGCCGTGTTAGCAAGCTTGGACAGTGAGTCAATCAGCACCTCTGCGTCCAGGTACTCGACAACTTCAACTGCCACCACCTGACCCGAGGCATCCAATGCAGTCAGGCGAGGGTCAACCTTGCCCTGCGAGCCAGACCCATTTGAGTTGCCGATCGGACTCCAGGTAATAGGAAACAGGGGACGCGAAACTATTTCCAGCACCTGCGACCGGACGGTTTCCAGCACGCTGTCAGTGAAACCGCCAGGAACCTCATGTCCGAACTGTGCAGGAACCAGACGCCCGTTGTCGAGCTCAAAAAGTGCCATACAGCGACCCCCGTAGAGTTAACAAACTCTATTGTGTCACGGCTTTGATGTTCGCAAAGGGATCAGGGGACAACCCGAACAGTGGATGCGAACTTCAGGAGAATCTCCGCCATGGCAAGCACCTAGCCCCGATGCACACAAGGTGTCCGCAGCCGTGACCAATCCAAGACGCTTCAACTCATCGACCATGATCTCCGCAAGTGCAGGAGAGATTCCTTCCAGTCGAGCAATCGAGTCTATGGTTGCACCTGTCAGTAGGCGCGCACGAACCCGTTCAGTGAGGGTTGCGGGATTTCTTCCACCGTTGAGTCGAGGCATCCGCCTCGACTCATTTGGCAAGCCCCTTCGCATCAGCGCCACGCTCACAAGAATAAGCGACCAATCTGGAATACGCCTACTGCAAGAAGCCACGCAACCACCAGTTGCACAGCAACTGAGATTGCGGTCAACCTTCCTCCAATCTGTCGTGCTTGTTCAGCCACGGTTGCCAGGCACGGTGTGTAGGTTAAAACAAACACAAGGAAGGCCAATGCACCAATGGGAGCTGCGGACCCGGCAGAGTTCTCGAAAGACTGCTTGACCAGTGCAGGAAGTTCTCCTAGGTCGCTTCCGCCATCTTCAGCATCTCCCGCCGCTTCAGGATCAAGGTTGTAGGACACCACGATCGAAGAAATAACCGTCTCCTTGGCAACGAAACCGGTCATGAGCGCACCAGTCATATGCCACTCGCCGAAACCTGCCGGCTTGAACACCGGCTCAAGAAGCTGAGCGGTTCGTCCGTATGCGGATTCGGACATTGGGAGTTCAGGATCAGCGAACCCGTGTCCGTTCGACCCAACGGGGACAGCACCTAGCAGCCACACCACCAGAGTCATCGCAACGATGATCTTGCCTGCGCCTTTCACGAACGCCCAGGACCGCATCCACGTGTTGCGCAAAGTCACCAGGATCCGCGGAGCACCGTACGGCGGCAGGATCAGCATCAGCGGGGCCTTGCCCTCGTTCTTTGTGAAGAACGGCTTGAGGACTAGTGCGCCGAGGACCACCATCACAATCGACAAAACATACAGTCCGAACACCACGGTTCCCGTGTTATTCGGAAAGAAGATTCGCGCGATCATCAGGTAGATCGTGAGTCTTGCAGCGCAAGAGGTGTATGGCGTTATCAACACGGTGACCAGGCGCTGGGGCGCGCTCGGCAGGGTTCGCACAGCCGCAAGCGACGGCAGATTGCAGCCAAATCCCATGATCAGTGGCATGATCACACGACCGTCCAGTCCGATCTTCCTCATCAAGCGATCGCCGAGGAAGGCCGCCCTTGCCATGTAACCCGAGTCCTCGAGCAACGAAATCATCAGGAAGATCGCGAACATCAAAGGCAAGAAGGACGCCACCACACCAAGCCCCGTACCGAGCCCGCCAACCAGGAATCCTTGCAGCCATGTGTTCTCCCAATTAGCCAAGGACAGCAATGCGTTGACCCCATTAGCGAAGGAGAAAGCTCCTGGAGCCTCGGAGGTGAACAGGGAGTCGAAGAAATCCTGAACTGGGCCCACCCACTGCCCGGCGACCATGAACAGGAGCCACATCAGCCCAAAGAAGACCGGGATTCCTGCCCAGGGGTTCAGGAGCACGCGATCAATACGGTCGGAGCGCGACAGCTTCAGTTCGTCCGCCTCTATACGGCCCATCTGTGCTTCAACAGAGTCAACCCAGGTGAAAATCTCGGTTGCGCGGTCAACGTCATCAATGGCCCCCGCTGCGGCGGCCGTTGAATCCAGAGGGTCGTGCGCACAGACTCCCGTGTCAGTGCAGTGGCAAGGCTCAATTCCGGCGAGGGTCTGTGGGAGTTCACATTGTGCAGTTGCAATTGCCGCGGCTGCGGCCACCTGGTTGTATCCGGGAGCCGTCGGGTCGGGCTCAATACCCCGGATTCGAGGACGCAGCTTCAAACCGGCCTGGATGAACGGACGCACGGACGCGATGGATTTGGAATCGCGGGGATCTGCAACCATCAGGGGAATTCCGAGGACACGTGCCAGGGCATCCGCATCAACCTCAGTTCCTTCAGCGCGGGCAACGTCCTGGAACGTAAGCAAGCCGACCATCGGGCGTCCGGTCTTTGCAACCTGAGCGGCAAGGTAGAGGGAGCGGGCGAGTGCCGTTGCGTCGAGAACGCATACAACCAAGTCCACGCTGCGGCCTTTGGCGGGGTCGGTGAAAGAACCAGCGGTACCTGCGAGTGTTTCAACCACAAGGCGCTCATCGGGTGACTGTGCCACCAGCGAATAGGTTCCGGGCAAATCCAGGATTCTGGCTCCCAGCTTGTTCCAACGGCCAACCATCACTTCGACGGTCGTTCCCGGAGCGTTCATAACAGCCTGGCGAGCACCGGTCAACGCATTGAACAGCGTCGACTTACCAACATTCGGATTTCCCAGCAGCAAGATTGTGGGTTCCACGGTCACCACATCGGTCTGGTCCGCAACCACCACACCTTTGAGGTCGATTTTTGGGGTTCCTTCTGAACTGCCTTTTGAATCATCACGCGGAAGCTTGGGTGCACACTTAGGACAGCTCACTGTTCGACCTCAATCTTCTGTGCAGAGCGGTGATCGACAGCCACTCGAGCGCCACCAATGTTAACGACTACACCGCCAAAGGCTGCGCGATTTACGGCGACGAACTCAGCGCCGCGACGAACACCGAGTTCCTGGAGCCGCAAATCGTATCTGGGGTCGACATCGACGTCGACTATTCGCAGCTTTACGCGCAGTGGGCATTTCGTTAACTTCACTCAAGAATGGTAAGGCTTACCTAACCCGAATTGTGGGCCATAGGACCCAGGGTTATGCCGAGTGTAGGACGACCTTCTGATCTGTGTGCCTTGTAGGCAAAAATCCTGGTTTTCAAGCCTGTTTTTGCCTACAGCACTCACACATGTGAAAACAATCCTCCCAACCTCAACCAACCAAAAAGGGGTGTGGGTCCCAGAAAATCCGGAACCCACACCCACAAACAACACCCTTGACACAACCCCATTTCGGATTACCAGTAATCTGATCTGGTAATGCCAAAACTTTCTCTAGTCGTGGAGCTTAGCTGCGCTGAACTTTCAGCCTTCCATGACTGTCGCGCGACCTGCTTCAAGGCGCGCCACCGGAACACGGAACGGCGAACAAGACACGTAGTTCAAGCCGATCTTGTTGAAGAAGTGGATTGACTCAGGATCCCCTCCATGCTCACCACAGACACCCAGCTTCAGATCTGGTTTGGTGGAACGACCACGTTCAGCCCCCTCTTCCACTACACGACCAACTCCGTGGAGGTCGATAGTCTCAAACGGGGACACTCCAAATACTCCAGCTTCAATGTAGAGCGGGAAGAACGCGCCCTCAACATCGTCACGCGAGAAGCCCCAAACCGTCTGGGTCATGTCGTTGGTACCAAAGGAGAAGAAATCTGCTTCGGTAGCCAGATCCTCTGCCGTCATCGCGGCGCGAGGAAGCTCAACCATGCAGCCAATCGGAATCTCCAACTCGGCGCCGTGCGCTTCCTCAACCTCGGCGAGGACTTTCTCGATGTCCTCGCGAACCAACTGAAGTTCGCGGACGGAGCCAACCAGCGGGACCATAATCTCCGGCTGCGGATCCAAACCCTTGGCTTTGAGTTCGACAGCTGCCTCTGCAAGTGCCCTCGCTTGGAGGATAAACAGACCCGGCAGCGCTAGCCCCAGACGAACGCCGCGAAGACCCAGCATCGGGTTCTGCTCATGCAGGCGGCGGACCTCGGTCAGCAGAGCGATATCGCGCTCTTCGACTTCCTCACCCTTAGCCTTGGCAACCGCAATCTTGACCTCGAGACCGGTCAGGTCGGGAAGGAACTCGTGTAGCGGTGGGTCGATCAGACGAACAGTCATGGGTTTGCCATCCATGACTTCCAGCATCTCCAGGTAGTCGCCCTTTTGAAGAACTGCCAGCGCGTCCAAAGCCTCCTGGCGGTCGGTAGAACCGGGCTCCGACAAGATCACGCGCTCAACGAGCGGACGACGATCGCCAAGGAACATGTGTTCGGTACGGCACAGGCCGATACCCTCTGCCCCAAAGTCGATCGCGTGCTGCGAATCGAGCGGTGTGTCAGCGTTGGCGCGAACGCGCATACGACGAACCTGATCGGCATGCTTGAGGATACGATCCACGGACTCAATGAGTTCACGAGCATTCTCGTCATCACCGGCGGCCGAAAGGCCCGCTTCCAGGCCTTCGGAAAGGAATGTGGTGACCGGAGAGTCGTGGACTGCGACTTCGCCCAGGAACACTTCACCGGTGGAACCGTCGATGGCAATAACATCATCAGCGGTAAGAACGTATTCACCGACCTTGACGGTGCCAGTTTCGACATCAATGTTGAGCGCCTCGGCACCGACAACACACGTCTTGCCCATGCCACGCGCAACAACTGCTGCGTGCGAGGTCTTGCCACCACGTGCCGTCAGAACACCTTCTGCTGCAACCATGCCGGGAAGGTCATCCGGGTTCGTCTCGCGACGGACCAGAACGCACTTCTCACCCTTGGCCGCCGCTTCCTCGGCCTGCGCGTTGTTGAACACAATGCGACCAACTGCAGCGCCCGGAGATGCTGCCATACCGCGGGTGACCAGGATCTTCTCTGCATTCGGATCGATCTGCGGGAACATCAGTTGCGTGAGTTGCTCGCCGGTGACGCGCTCCAGCGCTTCGTCCTGCGTGATGAGCTTCTCGTCAACCAGCTGGGTTGCAACGCGGAATGCAGCGCCAGCGGTTCTCTTGCCGACGCGGGTCTGAAGCATCCACAGCTTGCCACGCTCGATCGTGAACTCGATGTCGCACAGATCCTGGTAGTGGGTCTCCAGCTTCCGCATGATCGAGCGAAGTTCCTTGTAGGACGCGGGATCCTGATCTCCCAGCGCAGCCAGCGGCTCTGTGTTGCGAATACCCGCAACAACGTCCTCACCCTGAGCATTCATCAAGTAGTCGCCATAAACGCCCGAGTGACCGGTGGAGGGGTCGCGGGTGAAGCAAACACCCGTGCCAGAGGTATCGCCCATGTTGCCGAACACCATGGTCTGAACGTTGACAGCAGTTCCCAGATCCTCGGGAATGCGTTCGCGGCGGCGGTAGATCTTCGCGCGCTCCGTGTTCCACGAACGGAACACGGCTTCAATCGCCATATCCATCTGGCGGCGAGGATCCTGCGGGAAAGGCTCATCCGTCTGTTCAAGGACGATCTGCTTATAGGTATCTACCAGATCCTTCCAGTCGTCGGCTGTCAGTTCGGTATCTGCAGTTACGCCTCGCTCTTCCTTCAAATTCTCAAGCGCATCTGCGAACAGGTCGCCGTCAATGTCCTGAACCGTCTTGCCGAACATCTGAATAAGGCGCCGGTAGGAATCCCAAGCGAAACGCTCATCGTTGGCAACTTTGGCAAGGCCGCTCACCGACTGGTCGTTAAGGCCGATGTTAAGAACAGTCTCCATCATGCCGGGCATCGAGAATTTCGCGCCCGAACGAACTGACACCAGCAACGGGTCCTCGGCGTCACCGAGGGTACGACCCATGGTCTCTTCGACCTTGCGCAGTTCCTTGGTCACCTCGGTGGAAAGTTCTTCGGGGGTCTCCCCCGTGTCCAAGTAGACCCGGCATGCTTCAGTGGTGATGGTGAAACCAGGAGGAACCGGCAGTCCCAGCTTCGTCATTTCTGCCAGATTGGCTCCCTTGCCTCCCAGCAAGTCCTTCATTTCCTTGTCACCCTGGGAGAAGTCGTATACATACTTGACCAAGACTCGGTCCTCCGTAATCGTTCTTGCGACTGTGCAAACGTACCCCCCTAGCCTACCCACAACCTCGGGATGAAATTCACTTGCGTTAGGTATGCGACCTGTGGCTCTCGTCGCCTTTGAGATGGGACACGAGGATGCTGTGCGGAAAGCACTTGACGATCATTTTCTCAACACTGATGGGCATTCGTGCATGAGTGCCCCTCCAGCGCAAATTCTGGAAAACCCGGGTGTAATAGGGGGCTTTCCCTATGTGATTTCCGTACTCGCAACGGCACAATAGGGGAACAAACAAGGAAAGGCTTGAGCAGAGATGAATCCTCAGAGAACCCTAATGCGAGACCCGAACAACCAGGTGATCGCTGGTGTATGTTCCGGGATCGCGAACTACTTTGGTTGGGACCCCACACTGGTCCGAGCCGTATTTGGCATCAGCCTACTGTTTGGCGGTGCCGGGTTCTTCGTGTACATCGTGCTGTGGATCGTGATGCCCGAAGGTTCAAGGACTTCGGCACCCCCGTACCCGGGTCCGCAGTACCAAGAAGGCCAGTATCCGACGGGTGAGTACCCTGCGGGCGGATATCCCGCTGGCGAGTACCCACCGAATCAGTACCAGCAGGGTCCGTACCCGCAGGGCGGGGACTCGGGCCCTCAGTATCAGGAAGGCCAGTACCCCGAAGGCCAGTACCCCCCGAGTAAGTAGATCTTGGGGTCAGAAGCAATCCGGGCGGCCGATCTCACAGCCATACCGGCGGAGGACTAAACCCGGACTACGGAACCGATGATCGTCGTTTGCCGCTGCGGGAGATTGAAGGCTCTGGTGCGGTTAGAAGAGATCTTCTCCAAATAGCGGAACAACTTTCTTTGCCACATGGGCCAAGGTGCCACGTCACTCGGCTCGGGCGGTTCAATCCGGTATGCGGACAACACGTAGTTTGCCTTCGCCGGATCGAATTTCAACTCCTTGGTTCTGCCGATTGCCAAGCGAACCGCATAGGGCACATCTTGCGGATCGTTGAACCCCACGTTGTAGACAACGTGGGCAATGCCGTCGTTGTCTTCGCCGAGATCGTCGATCTGGATTCGATCGACATCTGGAACATGCGGGATCCTAACGTTCTTTACGGTCAAGATCAGCACGTTTTCGTGCAAAACGTGGTTGAAGTTCACCGAAGCCCGCAATGCTAGAGGACAGGTTCTCTCGTCCCCATGCGGATAAATGGCAACCCCAGGAACCCGCTGGATACGCTGCTCACGGACACTGTCGACGAAGTCTCGTAGAGATCCTTCGAGGTCGTGTCGGCGGGCAAATACCACTCGTGACCCGCGGTTCCAGGTAAACATCACCACCGCGATAGCGCCGGAAATAAGCAGCGGCAACCAGCCGCCAGTAGCTATCTTGGGAAGATTAGCCAGGAATAGAGTCAGCTCTAGGCCTCCGACTACTACGATCATTGCGGCGACCTTCACCCATCCCCAATGCCAGATTTGGCGCGCGAAGATGAGGAAAAGGACCAATTCCAGCAAGAACGTTCCTGTAACCGCAATCCCATAGGCAGAAGCCAATGCGTCCGAGGACCGGAATTGGGTCACCAAGACGAGGACCGCGAGAAACAGGATGGCATTGACCAGCGGAAGGTAAATGCGGCCGCCGTTGTCGGGTGACGTCTGAATCGTTTTCAAACGAGGAAGACAGCTCAGACGGATGGCCTGTCGAACAATCGAAAATGCTCCAGTAATTACAGCCTGTGAAGCGATGATCGTCGCAGCTGTTGCCAAGAGGACTAGAGGAAGTACAGCGCCCTCAGGGACCATATGGAAAAGTGGGTTGGCGATCGTTTCCGGCTGCTCTAGGAGCATCGCGGCCTGCCCCAAGTAGTTCAGCAGCAGCGCTGGGAATGCCAGGCACAACCAGGCCAATGCGATGGGCTTGCGGCCAAAGTGGCCGAGGTCCGCGTAGAGCGCTTCGGCCCCGGTAACCGCTAGAACCGAAGCTCCTAGGGCGAGGAATGCCATCCAAGGGTGGGCGATGATGAATGAAGCAGCATAGGTGGGGCTGAGGGCCGCCAATACGCTCGGGTCGTGGGCTATCCATGTGATGCCCAAGATTGCCAGCACGAAGAACCACACCGCCATGATCGGCCCGAAAACAAGACCGATTCGTCCGGTACCTCGGCGTTGCACCGCAAAGAGGACCGTTAGCACCGCAAGCGATATCGGCACGACCCATTGGGAGAATTCCTGGTCAATCACGCGCAAACCTTCGGCTGCAGACATCACCGAAATTGCCGGAGTGATCATTGAGTCCCCCAGGAACAAAGACGCCCCGAGAATTGAAAGGGCCAAGAGCAGGAACGAATGATGCCGGGCGCTGCCCATCCTGTTGCCAATCATGGCGGCGAGGGAAAGAATGCCGCCTTCACCGTGATTGTCAGCGCGCAAAATCATTCCTACATACGCAAATGTCACAACGATGATCAGACACCACGCGATCATAGAGATGATGCCCAAGAGTGAATCTCGACTGAAATCGTGGTTACCGTTCGATCCGACTATGACTCGTAGCGTGTAAAGCGGACTGGTGCCGATGTCGCCAAAGACGACGCCGAGGGCACCGATTACCAGGGGAATAGCTGCGTGGGATCTTGACCTGGAGGACGGTATGGGTCCAGCAGCCTCTAGGGAGGATGTGATTGACACGCAGACAATCCTGCCACTTCGTTGACCGCGTGCAAGGGCCTAATGTGAACACTGCATCACATTGGGTGGGTCCCAAAATAAGTAAACGCGGGACCCGGCACCTAGGCCAGACCCCGCGTTTGCTCTGTGCATCTGTTATACAGTGGCAGCGGCTCCGCGCTCACTGCCGATCTTCGGCTGAGCCTCCCCGTTGAACGTGAACTCTGGCGCACCGTCGACATCCGAAACACCGACAGTGACCACGTCTCCGGGCGTCAGCGAACCGAACAGGATGCGCTCGGAAATCGCATCCTCAATGTCGCGCTGAATCACTCGGCGCAGCGGGCGAGCTCCAAGCACCGGGTCGTAACCGCGGGTGGCCAGCAGCTCGCGAGCATCGTCGGTAAGCTGCAGATCCATGCTCTGCTCCTGCATACGCTTGGACAGGCGTCCCACCATGAGGTCGACGATCGACTTGATGTCTTCCTGTGTCAGCGGCGGGAACACGATCACATCGTCCACACGGTTCAGGAACTCGGGACGGAAGCTCTGCTTCAGTTCCTCGTTCACCTTCGACTTCATCCGGGCATAGTCATGAGTCAGAGATGCGGAGGACTGGAATCCAGTCATCACACCCTTGTTGATGTCACGAGTACCCAGGTTGGTCGTCATCAGGATGACTGTGTTCTTGAAGTCGACCCTGCGTCCCTGGGCATCCGTCAGCCGACCTTCTTCCAGGATCTGGAGCAGGGAGTTGAAGATGTCCGGGTGGGCCTTCTCAACCTCGTCGAACAGGACCACTGAGAATGGGCGACGACGAACCTTTTCGGTCAGCTGACCACCTTCGTCGTATCCGACGTATCCCGGAGGGGCACCGAACAGTCGCGATGCCGTGTGCTTCTCGGAGAACTCCGACATGTCCAGTTGAATCAGCGCGTCCTCGTCCCCGAAAAGAAACTCGGCCAGCGTCTTGGCCAACTCCGTCTTGCCAACACCAGTCGGACCAGCGAAGATGAACGACCCACCGGGACGCTTCGGATCCTTCAGACCCGCACGACTGCGGCGAATCGCCTGCGACAACGCGCGAACAGCTTCGGTCTGGCCGATGACACGCTTATGCAGTTCGTCTTCCATATTCAGAAGCTTCGTGGTCTCGGTCTGCGTCAGCTTGAACACCGGGATTCCGGTGGCCATGGCTAGGACCTGAGCGATCTCTTCCTCGGTAACCTCGGAGATTTCGCCCTCCGTGTCTCCGCGCCACTGAGCTTCCTGCTCCTGGCGCTTAGCCGTCAGACGCTGCTCTTCGTCACGCAGGGAGGCAGCCGCCTCGAACTCCTGGTTGTCGATGGCAGCTTCCTTGCGGGTTCGGACGTCAGCGATCTTCTCATCAAGCTCACGAGCCTCCGGTGGTGCCGTCATACGTCGAATGCGTAGGCGCGCGCCCGCCTCATCCATAAGGTCAATGGCCTTGTCCGGCAGGAAGCGGTCGGAGATGTAGCGGTCAGCAAGGGAGGCTGAGGCCTCGATCGCCTCATCCGTGATGATCACGCGGTGGTGAGCCTCGTAGCGATCACGCAGTCCCTTGAGGATTCCGACAGTTTCCTCGAGTGTCGGTTCATCAACCTTGACCGGCTGGAAACGACGTTCAAGAGCCGCGTCCTTCTCAATGTGCTTGCGGTACTCGTCAAGCGTGGTCGCACCGATCGTCTGGAGTTCGCCGCGGGCCAGCATCGGCTTGAGCATCTGAGCCGCATCAATGGATCCTTCAGCGGCGCCAGCACCCACCAGAGTGTGGATCTCATCGATGAACACGATGACATCTCCACGGGTGCGAATCTCCTTGAGCACCTTCTTCAGACGTTCCTCGAAGTCGCCACGATAGCGAGAGCCAGCAACCAGTGAACCCATGTCCAGGCTGTAGATCTGCTTGCCTTTTATGGTCTCCGGCACGTCGCCGCGAACGATGGCCTGTGCCAGGCCCTCGACCACCGCGGTCTTGCCGACACCAGGCTCCCCGATCAGAACCGGGTTGTTCTTGGTACGGCGGGACAGCACCTGCATGACGCGTTCCATCTCCGTAGTGCGACCGATTACCGGGTCAAGCTTGCCTTCGCGGGCAGCCTGCGTCAGATTGCGACCGAACTGTTCCAGCAGAGCAGAGTTTCCTCGTTCGCGTTCACCACGAACCGCCGCACCGCTGGTGCCAACGGCTTCGCGACCATCTGTCTGCGAGTGGTAGCCCTGTAGCAACTGCATTACGGATTTGGCGATCGAGTTGGGCTCGGCACCCAGCTTGTGCAGAACCTGAGCTCCGACGCCGTCGCCTTCCTTAAGCAATCCGAGCAACAGGTGCTCGGTACCGATGTAGTTGTGCCCTAGCTGAAGTGCCTCGCGGAACGAAAGCTCAAAAACGCGCTTCGCTCGGGGAGTGAAGGGAATGTGACCCTCAACAGGCTTTTCTCCCTCACCAATCAGTTCAACGACTGCTGCGCGGGCATCGTCCAGCTTAATGTCGGACATCTCCATTGACTTGGCGGCAACACCATCGCCCTCATGAATCAGTCCGAGCAGCAAATGCTCAGTACCGATGTAGTTGTGCTGAAGTCCGCGGGCTTCCTCCTGCGCCAAAACAATGACGCGGCGTGCCCGGTCGGTGAAGCGTTCGAACATCGTTTCCCCCTTACAGGTCCGGTCACGTGGCTCCGGCGGGGATTCCTCGTCAGTATTTGCCCGAGGACGCACGGATGCCCAGCGACCACATATTCACAGCCTAGGGCGGCAAGAAATGCGACGGGGGAATGTTCGCTCAAGGCGTTGTATCGACGATGACTGTGAACGGGCCAGAGTTCACCAAAGCCACGTCCATCATGGCACCGAACACTCCGGTTGCCACCTCGATTCCTGCTTCACGTAGTCCAGTGACAACCTGGTCGAACAACGGCTCTGCGACTGGGGCGGGAGCCGCGTCCGACCACGATGGCCTAGTTCCCTTCTTGGTTCGCCCATACAGCGTGAACTGGGAGATCATCAGGATCGGAGCACCTGTCTGAACGACCGATTTATCGTCGTCGAGGATTCTCAGGTCGAGGATGCGGCGCACCATCTTGTCGACGTCCGCCTGGCCATCGTCCTTATGCGCGGCAACCAGGGCGACCAAGCCTGGGCGCTTGATCTCACCGACCACTTCACCTTCGACCGTTACGGAACCTGACTTTGCTCGCTGCAGCACCGCCCTCATCGCCCGGTCCTTTTCATCCCTGAGTCCTCGGCTTCATCTCTGAGTCCCCGGCCCTTTCGTGCGGATGTCGCGCTTTCCCGGATCGAGCCGTTTCAGGCCTGCACCTGGGCGAGTTTCCGGCGTCCGATCGGACTTCCCATCCACCGGCACGATCACCTCTTGAACAGCGTCGACATAGGGTGCGATCAAGTTGGTTCCGGGAACTAGCTCTTCGTCGCCTGGAAGAGGGATCCGCAATTGAGCCTGCGCGTCCACATTCCTCTTGAGCAGCGCCAGCGCAATAGGGCCCATTTCATTGTGTTGAGCTGCTGAAGTGAGGACCCCGACCTGTCGGCCATTTAGCTCCACTGGTGACCCAGGAATCGGCAGGTCTCCCGCAGATCCGTCAAGCTGCAAGAACACCAGCCGTCGAGGCGGCTTCCCCAAGTTCAGGATTCGCGCAACCGACTCTTGACCGCAGTAGCAACCCTTGTTCGTGTGAACGGCGGTCCGCAGCCAATCCAGTTCGGCAGGGAGTGCACGCTCGTCAACTTCTGTACTTGGACGAGGACGCCACGCCGCGATCCGCGAAGCCTCTAGTGCAAGCATCCCCACCATCCCGTCCGGGCCAGAAGCGGCGATGAACGCATCTAGTTCCTCAGGAGGAACCGCGAAGACTCGGAAGCTATGAGAGCTCCCAGGGTGCAGGCCCTTGAAATATGCTGCACCACCCTCGGCGATACCGGGCCAAGGATCGTCCCAGATTAGGACGTCGTCGGGCATTTGGAATGCTGCGGAGGGGGTGCGGTCATTGTCGGCTGGGGTATTCGCGTGTGAGGATCCGTCGGTTGCGAGCATGTCGCCCGCACGGCGCAACATCGTCACGAAGCCCGCGTACTCCGAACTGCAGTCAGCCACTTCTACTCGAAGCAGGAACTGCATGGAGCGTAGGAACTCTGCTAGGGCCTCGGCGTACTGCGGTTCCGTCAACAGGTAAGTTGCTTCTCCGTTGTCCACAACTCCGGCAACGAAGTTTATGCGCCCCTGAGGGTCTAGGAGCATCATCTCTTTGGACATACCATCCGACAGATCGGAGAGAACTTGAGAGCCTAGAGTCGTCAGCCATGACAACCGGTCGGGTCCCGTGACTCGTACGACCCCAATGGGTCCGGTGTAGACCAGTCCATGCCCTTCCTCGAGGATCTGCTGTTCGTTCGCTGGCCACCCGTAGTGCAGAGGAAGACCTTCGAAGGGACCCTCCTCTGCAATCACCGGACGCCACTTGGCGATAGAGCCTGGGAGACCTTCGGCGGCGTTTGACCGAGCTGCGCAGCTAGTCATTGGCCGATGTTCCTTCAGCATCGGAGTCAGAGGCTTCGGAGAAGCCGTCGGGCGAGCTTTCGGAGGAGTCGTCAGAGCAATCCTCTTTCGCGACACGCTGCAGGCGACCAGTGAACTCGGTAGCGAAGTCCTCTCCTTCGACCATGTTCTCGGACGCCCACATGAGTTCACCGCCGACCAGACCCATCATGCGAGAGATGTGGTCCACCGGCGTCGCTTCTGGCGCAAGGGCGATCGCATCAGAGTCCAGGCGGATCCTCGGTCCCATCGCCACACCAGCCCAAAGGATGGAGTTGCCACGTGAGTCAGCGGAGTTCACGCGTATCTCACGAGGTTCCTCACCAGCGCTCGGAACCAGGGCGAGCGGTGAGGTGACTGACCAGTAGAGCGTTTCCTGCCAGAGGACTTCACCTGCCTCAATCTTGTCGAGCCCCGAAGCTGCATCCCACGTGGGGTCCATGTCTTCGGACAAATTGCCGGCGTAAAAAGTCGCAGCCATCGCGACTCGTTCGCCAACGACTTCGGCAGTGATCTCCTGGATGATCGGTTGGACATCTTCCTCATCCGCACCAACCAGCGTGCCCCACCCCTGCCAGCGACCCAGCAGCCAGGCAAGGGGTCCAAGACGCAACGGGAGGTTCTCAGGTATCTCAAACATGCCTCCAGACTACTTGGGAACACACGCCAGCCAAGATTCGGGCTGGGGCGCGAAGTAGGCTAGAGACCAAGAACCTGCAGATCACGCGATAGAAGAGGAAATCCCTTGGCTTTCTTGAGTGACGAACTATTGGACCGAATCCACGACCGTGCGGCGCAGTATGACCGTGATAACTCGTTCCCGGAGCAAGACCTGTTGGAGCTTCGCGACATCGGCTACCTTGGCGCCTTTGTTCCCGAGGAATATGGCGGCTCCGGTCTGAGTCTCCTTGAGATCGCACAGTGTCAAAGGGAGTTGGCCAAGGCTGCTCCCGCGACGGCACTTGCTATCAACATGCACCAGATAATCGTGGGCGTGGGCAAGTACCTGGTGCGCAACGGAAACCCAAAGGGTGAGGCGATCCTACGTGATGCCGCAGCTGGTGAACTGTTCGCGTTTGGAATCTCGGAGCCGGGGAACGACCTGGTGCTGTTCGGTTCAATCACCGACGCTGTGCCGAGTGGCGACGGCGGCTTCGAGTTCACCGGCCGCAAGATCTTCGTCTCAATGGCACCAGCTTGGACCAGGTTGTTCACCTTCGGTCGAGACGACACCGGTGGCATAGACGGCAACGAGGGTCCGCGGTCCGTATTCGCCGTATTGCGGCGCGAGGACGGTGGATTCCAGATGAAGGACGACTGGAACACGCTGGGTATGCGGGCAACCCAGAGCAACACGATTCTGCTGGAAGGTGCCAGAGCCGACTCTGAATGGGTCCTGACACGGACCATCCCCGGCCCGTCTGCGGACCCGTTGGTATTCGGGGTGTTCTCCCACTTCGAGATTCTTCTTGCCGCGACCTACACTGGAATCGGGGAACGCGCGGTTGAAGTCGCCGTGGAGCACGTGAAGACCCGACAATCTGTCAAGAACCAGACCACTTACGATCAGGATCCTGATATCCGCTGGCGAATCGCTGAGGCAGCGTTGATCATGAACGCTGTCTGGCCGCAGATTGAAGTGCTCGCTAGGGACGTGGATGAGGAAGTTGATCGCGGACCCCTGTGGATGCCGCAACTTTCCGCGGTGAAGAACTCAGCAGCTGAAGCAACTTTACGCGCGGTTGAGCAGTCGATTCGAGCATGCGGAGGGTCCTCGTACTACCAGGGTCACGAACTCTCGCGCCTCTACCGGGATGCCCTAGCTGGCTTGTTCCAACCGACAGACCAAGAATCACTGCACGGAGCCTGGGCCAACATGCTGCTGGGACCCGTGAAATAGGGCTTAGTCCCTTCCTCAGACTCAACTTCTTCCTCGGCACTCAACTTCCGCAAGTGCGACCGTTGTAGGCGAAAAAATGCTGATTTCGGTCGATTTTTGCCTACAGCAGCCACACTTGCGGAAGTTGAGAATCAGGCATCCTGAAATCATCCTGAGACTGCGCTCCGACACCAGCGAAAGGCTCATGAGTTACAATTGCACTGACGTCGGGTCTATGCCCCGGGCTCCAACTTCAGCCGCCACGAGCGGCATTAGCGCCGACAGGCGCATTGGCCCGGCGTCGCTTCAACTCTTCCGCTTGATCGTTTTCCAACGAACGTCGCTGTCGCCCAGCGCTCTTCTGGTCAGAGCGCTACCTGGAGCGAAGCCCCCCTCAGATCAACTCGTGCCTGACGATCGTTGCGTCACGCCCCGCTCCCACTCCGATTGAAGAGATCCTCACGCGTGCCTGGTCCTCAAGGAACTCAACATATTCGCGGGCTTCGCGCGGAAGGTCCTCGAACTTCCTGATGTCTCGGATGTCATCGATCCAACCGGGCATGACCTCGTAAACGGGCTTCGCAGCCGCGAAGTCCTGTTGGAACGCAGGCATCTCGTTGATGACCTGACCGTCGATCTCGTAACCGACGGCGACCGGCAGGGACTCAAATGTGTCGAGCACGTCCAACTTCGTCAGCACAAGATCTGTCAGGCCGTTTACACGGGTTGCGTGGCGCAGCACGACAGCATCTTCCCAACCCACGCGTCGCGGGCGACCGGTAGTCACGCCGTACTCTCCGCCGAGTTCACGCAGATGATCCGAAGCCTCCCCGAACAACTCCGTCGGGAACGGCCCTTCACCAACACGAGTTGTATACGCCTTGGCTACACCCACTACTCTGTCGATCTTGGTTGGGCCAACGCCCACCCCGGTAAGAGCACCACCGGCAGTAGTGTTCGAGGAAGTCACATACGGGTAGGTCCCGTGATCGATGTCGAGCATCACAGCCTGACCGGCTTCAAACAACACCGTCTTGCCTTCATCCAACGCGTCATTGACCAGGATGGTTGCATCAGCAACCATCGGTCGGATGCGGTCAGCACATGCCAGAAGACCTTGAACGGATTCCTCTACATCGACAGGTTCGTGGTCCACTTCAGCCAGCAGACGGTTCTTCTCCGCGAGAGAGCGCTCTATCCGGGCGCGCAGGATCTCCTCGTCGAACAGATCCTGAATCCGAATGCCGATGCGGTTCATTTTATCGGCGTACGTTGGGCCAATACCGCGACCGGTTGTGCCGATCTGTCCCTCTCCAAGTGCCGCCTCAACAGCACGGTCAACCAGGCGGTTGAACGGGGCAATCACGTGTGCATTGGGGGAAATGACAAGCCGGGAGCAGTCGACTCCGCGGGACTCCATCGCGTCAAGTTCCTCAAATAGTGCTTCGGGATCGACAACTACGCCATTGCCAATGACAGGAATTGCCTTGTCGGAAAGGATTCCGGCGGGAAGCAAGTGCAGCGCGTAGTGCTCGTCACCGATGACCACTGTGTGTCCGGCATTGTTGCCACCATTGAACTTAACGACGACATCGACATTGCCTGCTAGTTGGTCGGTTGCCTTGCCTTTGCCTTCGTCGCCCCACTGGGCGCCTACGACAATAATCCCGGGCATGATTTCAAGTCCTTGCTGTCTGCCAACGGTGTACCAAGGAAGTCTACGGGGACCGTCGCGGTGGACTGCAATCTGCCCGCAAGCCGAACGCACGAAGGTTGTCGCTACCGACCCGGCAATACGTCAACCCGTACCGAAAATCGCGTCCAGGTTTGCAGCGATTGCCGTCAGCTCATCCGCAGCACTCTTGTAGCCCAATCTCCTCAATCTCCCAACGGCCGCGGGAATCACCGGCTGATACTTCTCGGCAAGCCTTAGCCCACGATGCCCGCCGTTGCTGGGAACAGACCCAGCGTTGTCGACCAGGTCAGCGGCTTTCACCAATAGGGCATCCGAGGACCCGCGTTCAGCAAGGTCAACGATCTTGTCGCGATAGATTTGGCCCTTTGAGTTGGTCACCTCGCTGACAATACCCGCAGCTCGAGGGCCAAACTGCAGGCGAACCCACTGCTCAGCAGTGCCTTCGCGGATTAGGTAGGTCTCAATCAAATCAGAGCAGTCCTCAACTGTGTCGTGCAGCAACGCCGCAGCGATGACCTCCGGATTACTGATGCCCCAGTCGATGAGCTTCAGTGCCACTCGCATCGGGTGGTTGATGTAGGGACTCTTCGAACCATCGAAACCAGTGCGCACCTGGTTTGAGTGAAGCCTCGCAGCGTAATGGGCAGCCCTGGAGACTAAATCGGCACGAGACTTACTCATACCTGAAAGGTATTGATCAAGCCGTGAGCAAAGCTCCGGTTCGACTCCTCTGCCAGCTTCCGGCAGTAGATCCCTCATCCCCGCTAATAGATGTGGCGTCCCCGGGACAAGGTCAACATAGTTGTCCCGACCGATGCCCATGTCGCAGTCGAGTCCGATCACCTCGGTACCAGGAAACTCATCCGTGGACGAGTAGGCGAAGTGATAGTGTCCGTGGATCAGCACCTTGGGTTTCAACGTATCAACAAGCGTGGCAACCATACGTCGGCTCTGCTCGCAGTCCGCGTCTATAGCAGGCCCAAAAGAGTGCTTGGGAACGGGTAACTGTGGGGCCTCGTGAGTGAACAAGACATCCACAGAACCCGCACGCTTGGTTCTCTCGACATCCGCCGTGGTGATGAACTCTTCTGGGAACCACGTCAGGCCAGGCTTGCGCATCGCGCGGTCGATAGAGACCGCACCACCCATTCCGCCAAACTGTGTACCGCACCACTCCCAGACGGTACCGCGAGGAATGTAGAAGATGTTCGCCGAAACCACTCCCATACCCTCATCGGAAACTAGAAGTTTCGCCAGTACCCCGAAGTCCTCATGATTTCCGTCGATGAAGCCGAGCACCGCGCCGTGTTCTTCGAGCAGTGTCTGGATCTCCCGAACGAACCCATACCGCGTCGTCCACTGGTCTCGAGGGATCCCGAACGGCCATAGCCCAAAGTCTCCGACGTGAACGAAGGTCGTGATCCCCTCCCGCAGCCCACGCTCAATCTGGTTCAATGCGAACTGAACGTTCCCGTGCCAGTCGCCGAACACGCGAACGCGCTCAGGTGACCTAGCAAGGAACTGACTGGTATTCATGCATGGATTGTCTCAGGGAGCTCCGACAGATTCCGGATGCGCATCACGCGGGCCCTGGCCCAGAAGCCCCTACCTCTAATCTTCCTCGTCCATAATCCCAATGGTCACCGAGGTCGGGTTACCGAATCGGTGCGTGGTGATGGAAACCGCCTGCTCGCGTAGGAACGGAAGCGCCTCAACTCGAGCAGCTACAGTCACGGGTCCATCCCAAACTGCCACATTGATTCGACCACCGATGGCGTTTTGAATCGCCTCACGATCGGTCCCCACTGCCCTAACGCGCACGTCCGCCGCCGGGTCGTCGACCGTGATTCGTTCGAGGAACGACGTACGATCTTCCACCTCAACATCAAGACCGTAGCGGGTCGCCCATGCGACCACCTCCGGCGGAAGCTCAGAATCCACAGAAAGCGTGATTACCGCACTGGATCCAGCGTCGGGATCGGTCTGCCCCGGAACAAGTCGGAGGATGCGCCCATCCTTCTCGCCCTCCTCTTCGTAGGTGCCGGTTGCGACCGCAGCAGCTGCAAGCGTCAGAACGTCGGTGACAGTCCATTCGCCTTCCGCTCGCACAATCGAGTCGGCCGGAACATACCTGAGCACGTTGCGCTCGGCGACCAACCCGCTGGGGTCGTTCATCCGGTCGAACTCCTTGCTCGCAGCACGGTCAGCGTTGTATGCAGCCAGCCGTACCGTTGCAGCACCTTCCTCGTCCAACACGGACTCCGCAACCGCGACCAGATCTTCCAGTTGCTGCTTGCTGACGTGAAGGGTCTTGTCGGCGGGCTGTCCCTCGTGAGGAACGTGCTGCGAGCGTAGAGCGGCTGGTCCTGTATCAGGCGTCAGACTGCCGAACGTGTACAGGTAGTTCGGGCCCCCAGCCTTGGCAGTTGCCCCAACAGATGACAATTTCCATCCGCCGAAAGGCTGACGGCGCACGATCGCGCCGGTGATGCCGCGATTCACGTAGACATTGCCGGCCTGGACGCGGTCCAGCCAGTAGCAGATCTCGTCATGTGACAGTGAGTGAAGCCCTGCGGTCAACCCGAAGTCGGTTGCATTCTGGATTTCGATTGCCTGCTCCAACGTGGCCGCACGCATCACACCAAGGACTGGCCCGAAGTACTCGACCTTGTGGAACTCGCTGTCAGGCTTAACATTCGCGCGAAGTCCCGGAGCCCACAACCTGGCCGTCTTGTCCTTGCGGTAGGGCTTCACAGCCCACGACTGCCCGGGCTCGAGGACTGTGAGTCCACGCATCAATTTCTCTCCCGGCATTTCAGAGAGAGGTCCCATCTCAGATGCGGCGTTCGTGGGCCAAGCGACCTCAAGCGACGTGATCGCGTCAAGCAGCTGGTTGTAGACACGACGCGACTGCCCAACCGTGCCGACCAGTATCACCAACGATGCGGCAGAACACTTCTGGCCCGCGTGACCGTACGCCGACCTCACAACATCCTTGACGGCCAAGTCCAGGTCAGCGGACGGAGTGATGATGATGGCGTTCTTGCCCGAAGTCTCTCCCACTAGCCCCAGAGATGGCCGCCAACTGAGGAATCTCTGCGCAGTCTCCGAGGACCCCGTAAGGACAACTCGCTCCACATCCGGGTTCTCGATCAAGGCACGTCCCACCTCGCGGTTGGCGGGTATTACAAGAGGAGCCAAGTCCTTTGGAACTCCAGCCGCATACATTGCTTCGGCGAGGACCGCTCCACACCGCTGCGCAGCAGTCGCGGGCTTCAACACCACGGCACTTCCGGCAGAAAGCGCCGCGGCCGTTCCACCAAACGGGATCGCAATCGGGAAGTTCCACGGCGACGCGACAGCCGTGAGATCCACAGGTTCAAACTTGGCACCGTGAATCTTCGATAGGTCTTCGCCCTGTTCCGCGTAGAAGTGCGCAAAATCGATGGCCTCGGAAACCTCAACATCCGCCTCGCCAACCGTCTTGCCCAACTCTGCTGCAGCAACCTCTATGAGTGCCGCTCGTCGCTGTGCCAGTTCGACTCCAACGCGGTGAATGATCTCGGCCCGTTCAGCTGGGGACTTTTTCATCCAGCGCTTCTGGGCTTTGCGGGCTCGATCCAACACCTTTTGCAGTTCTTCCACGGTATGCACCGTGTGCTTCTTGGCGGTTGACAAACCCTGCTTCGAGTGTGGAACTCGGTCGAGGATCGCGTTCGCCCACTCGCGGTTGGCCTCAAGTGCCGGGTCAGTGTCAGCGGTGTTCGCGAACCTCCAGCCGCCACCGGGAGCACGCAAGGGCTGCTCCAATTGGCGCGCAGTCTCCTTGTTTCGATCTTGGGTTCGGGCCGGCCGGCAGCGTTTGTCACCCTCCCCAATCAGCAGTCGGAGTGCCTGCTCGAAACGCTCCTTCTCCTTGTCAAAGACCTTCTGGTCCGTTCCTATGTCGAACACATTTGACATGTAGTTTTGTTCGGACGCATTTTCCTCGAGCCTACGCACAAGGTATGCGATGGCAACATCGAACTCGCGGGGGTGCGCGACAGGAACATACAGAAGCACGTCGCCGATCTCGTCGCGGATCGCTTGTGCCTGTGCGTCAGCCATACCCACTAGCATCTCGAAGTCGACTGCATCCGTTATCCCACGGATTTGTGCCAGTTCCCAAGCAACCGCGAGCGTGAACAGATTGTGTCCGGCAATGCCAAGCTTGATGTTCTGAGTTCGTTCGGGGGTCAGCGCCCAGTCCAGGATCCGCACAAAGTTCGCGTCGGTGGCTCGCTTCGATTCCCAGGTCGCCACGGGCCAACCGTGGAGTTCAGCCTCCACGGTTTCCATCGCCAAGTTGGCACCCTTGACCAGTCGGACTTTGATAGGCGCCCCACCCCGGGTACGCCGCTTCGCCGCCCAGTCTTGTAGCCGCTTCATCGCGTCAAGGGAGTCCGGCAGATAAGCCTGGATGACAATGCCCGCCTCAAGTTCCAGAAGTTCGTCGCGATCCAGAAGTGTCTCGAACACGTCAAGAGTCAGATCCAGATCCGAGTATTCCTCCATATCCAGGTTGATGAACTTCGGGCTGGAAGAGGACGCAGCGTACTGGAACAGCGGGAGTAACCTCTGAACGGCTTTGTCGACCGTCTGCTCGTGGCCCCACGGCGAATGAGGACCCACAACCGAGGAGACTTTCAACGACACGTAGTCGACGTCGTCGCGCTTTAGCAGCTTGAAAGTTTCGCTGAGGCGTCGGTCAGCTTCCGCGTCACCGAGGACCGCTTCGCCAAGCAGGTTCAAGTTCAGCCGAGAACCATTTGCCTTCAACTTAGCGATTGACTCGGAAAGCTTCGCGGGACGGGCGTCGAGGACCAAGTCTTTGACGAGTTCCTGAAAGACCTTGCGCGCAGCAGCCACGATTACTTCGGGAGCCAACCTTCCCATGTAGCCACCCACACGAGCGGGCCCGCGAAGCCACACCGGGAGGAACTTTGGTGACCGCCGAGTCAGCGCAGCGAGATTAGCTGCCGCGACTTTGGGGTCTTCGGGCCGAATGACACCGTCGACAAACTCAACGGTGAAGCCTAGGCCGTCAGGGTCCTCGAGCACATCTGCAAGAAGCCGCGCGGCCGAAGCAGTGGGGAACCTCGTCGCCAACTGAGTCCAGCGTTTTGCCGTCAGAACTGCACGTTCACCTGCGCGTTCTAGGTCTTGGTTTGGTTGTGCTGCCCGAACCATGAGGGTCTCCTTGAGGTCGTGTTGGCGTGCTTATCAGTCTACGACTGGCCGTCGAGTGGCGTCCCGTATTGGGAAGTGAACTGCTCCGACACTATCGCGCGGACCGGGCACCAAAACGAGTAGAAAGGCCCATTGGAGTTGATGGGCTCCCGCAGCGGACGTGAACGGGGAGTATGTCGCCTCGGACCTATCACATTCCGTGATACTTGGCAGGGTTACTTGACTTCGACCCCGCGAATCATCCAGAAGTAAGTGCCGCCCAGAATCGCCGCGACGATCCACGGCGTGCCCTGCCACGTCAGCACCGAGACCGTCTCGGGGAATTGTGCCAACACGTTCGGCAGGATCACCAGCAGCACAATCAGCGTCGCCACCCCCTTGGACCAGTGCCGCCGCTGGAACAACGTGGCCACGAGAGCCCCAAAGATCAGCACAACAGCGAAGGCTCCGGCAACAGCGATCCAGTTACCGACTGTGAAACGCTCGCCGAACAGGGATGTGAGGCGCTCGGTCTTAGGAATCACATTCCAAAGCAGGAATGACACTAATGCCAACACCACGCCGATTGCCCATATGATCGCGAGGCTCAACAGATTTGCCTGCGCGATTGCGTTACGCGCTGCCCCCTGAGAGATGAACACACGCGTGTACCCCGAATTGTCGATTGCCGTCACGAACGACGTAATCAAAACAGCCACAGCCGGCGCCCCAAAGAACGTGATTGTGCCGGAAATCTCTTTGTCACCGATCACGACTTCAATAAATGGGGGAACAAAGTACCCCAGGGCAGTAATCAAGAATCCGATGCCCAGAGCCCACCAAAATGCGTGCAGTTGGCTGCGCGTCAGGATGCGGCCAAGGGATCGGATCTGGGCTGTTGATGCAGCGCTCATCGCGCACCTCCAGAGATGTTTACAAGGATATCGGTAAGGGATGCGACGCCTTCGCACGAGTGTTTGGCACGAACATCGTCTGCAAGCCCGCAATCCACGAGTTTGCCGTCGTGGAGGATGATGACGTCTTCTAGCTGGTCCTCGATCTCATCGAGAAGGTGCGAAGAGATGATGATTGTGCGCGGGTGAGTGATGTAGTCCGCCATCAGCGCGTCGTAGAACAGTCGTCGGGCTACCGCATCCATGCCCAGGTGGATCTCGTCGACGATCGTGAGGTCACACCTGCTGGCCAATGCGATTGATGCCGCGAACGAGGACCGTTGCCCTCGCGAAAGCTTGGATGGCTTAGTCTTCAACGGCACTCCAAACATCGCCATGAGTTCCTCGAAGTAGGACATGTCGAAGTTGGGCCGCAGAGCTGTTAGAACTCTCAGGGTTTCCCCGATCTTCTCGTCCTCTATGACCCCACCCATGTCTCGCATGAAGCAGACGCGCTCGGAGATCACTGGGTTCTCCCATGGAGTTCCCTTATCGACGAGGACCGACCCTTGTTGGACCTTTCGGAAACCTGCCATCAGTGATGCAAGAGTGGTCTTCCCTGCTCCATTGCGACCAATCAAACCCGTGATTGTTCCGGGACGTATCCGGAGTGACACATCATCTAGAGCCACGTTTGAGCCGTAGCGGTAAGTGATGTTAGAAACTTCAACTGCCACCGGAGTTGACTGCGCGGCCGGGGTCATGACTGCTCCTTCACAAAAGAGATGATCTGGTCCGGGGTGATTCCCAGAGCCTCGGCCTGAGTTATCACGGGAGCCAAGGTGTCCTCGAAGAATGTGGCGCTCCGTTTCGTGCGGAGCCTCTGGCGCGCCCCTTCACAGACGAACATTCCTACCCCGCGTCGCTTCTCGATCATCCCTTCGTCAACGAGGATGCTCATCGCCTTCGCCGCCGTGGCCGGATTGATTCGGTACGTGGTTGCGTACTGAGTTGTCGACATGACCTGCTCCCCTTCCTCCAAGGATTCATCGAGGATGCACGTGCGGATCTGTTCAGCGATCTGCATGTAGATCGGAGTCGCGTCGTTGAAGGTGTCCACACCCACCTCCTCTCTCGAAGTTCGTGTGCAGGTGCGCCGAACTCATCTTCTATGGTTCCTTACTTAACTAATGAACCATAGAAGGCGGGGAGGTGTCAAATGCAAGATACAGTCCACTCGGATGCGCTACGCGGACACGGTTGTGCGAGAAAGACTCAGGCGCGCACAGAAACGCAGCGCCAGGATCTATTCAGCGGCCTCGCGCGATGCGTGAATCTCGTACAGAGCGATACCTGTCGCCACGGCGGCGTTCAGGGACTCAACTTTGCCTGTGGTTGGAATTGAAACGATTTGGTCGCAAGTCTCACGAACCAGCCTGGAAAGACCCGACCCTTCGGCGCCGGTGACTAGCACTAGGGGTTCAGTCGCCAGTTCCAGTCCTCGAATGGGAATATCGGAAACCCCGTCAAGCCCCACTATGAAATATCCGGCTTCCTTGCACTTCTTTAGCGCTTGAACCAGGTTCCCGACGCGAGCGGCAGGCACGCGTGCCGCAGCACCAGCGGAAACTTTCCAAGCAACAACTCCCACACCGGCAGAGCGGCGGTCGGGAAGGATCAACCCGTCGGCACCGAATGCGGCTCCAGAACGCATCACTGCCCCCAGATTGTGGGGATCGGTTATGTGGTCCAGAGCAACCAGCAGTCCTGGCTTGACCTGTTCATTCGCACGAATCAGCAGATCGTCGAGATTCCAGTAGTCATACTCTGCAACTTCAATCGCGATTCCCTGATGGGCGGCCCCATTACTCGCACGGTCCAGGTCACGCTTGGTGACCTCCTTGAACGGGGCTCCGGTAGCGGCCAGTATCTCGAATACCTCACGCATCTTGCCCTGGGACGGATCTGACGCGAGAAACACTCGCTGAATCTTCACCCCGGAAGTCGCGGCTTCCACCACTGCATTACGACCAACGACGATCTCATTTCCCTCAGCCGGACGAACAGAAGTCTTCGTCGCCGCTTTCGCGCGGGCAGCCTCCTGACTCGTCTTTTGCTCCCGCTCAACTTTCTTCTTGTATGCGGGGTGGTATGTGCGCTCCTCCGCTTTGGGCGTCGGGCCGCGGCCAGCCAACGTTCCACGATGTTTGCCCCCGGAGCCTAATTTCGGGGCAGCCGCCTTATTCTGCGACTTCTTTGAAATGGCACCCCGTCGAGCCTGATTACCCTTCATTCGGTTTGCCCTTCATTTTGTGCGGTTGATTCAGCGTCTGCGTATTCGACCATAGTCTCTGAGGAAAGCACCAGCTTTCCGTCTGCTCCAAAAACTTCCCACTTGCCAGCGGGTCCATCCTTCAAGTCCAAGTTTGCATCACTGATCAATCCACGCAGCCAGTCAGCGATTTCCCACTGCTTCTTCTCGCGAGCATTCTGACGCTGAGTGACAATCGCACCCAGCAGATCGGTGAAAGCCGAACTCTCCCCCACATTTTGCCCGCCGCCCAGAGCAGCCCAGTTCTCCGCCAAAGGATCTAGGCCGAGGACGTCGAGCATCGACCGAACCAGCAGAAGTTCCTCAGCGACTGAGACCGGATCCCCAGCGGTTACAGCGCGACGCCCGGACTTCACATGCTCGTAGATGACCGCAAGCGCACCCGCAACATTGAGGTCATCGTTGATTGCCGCGCTGAACGCTTCAGGCAACTGATCGGGCGTGAGCTGGTCAGGATCGACTTGCAGAGTCCCCAGTCCGCCACTGCCCACAACGTACGCGGTTGCTTCGTCAACGAACGTCGAGAGTCGCGTCCACGCCTTGCCGGCCAACTCCAGGGTCCTCGGCCCCCACTCGATGGTGGAGCGGTGGTGGACTGAGGACAGTGCGAATCGGATGACGGGTGCTGGCGCCTGCTCCAGCAGGGACTGTAGGTCAAGCGTATTCCCCACCGACTTGGACATCTTGTCGCCCGCGATCGTCACCCAGGCATTGTGGATCCACAGATTCGCGAAGTCGTAGCCGGCAGCATGGGATTGAGCCTGTTCGTTCTCGTGGTGCGGGAAGCGCAGGTCGATGCCGCCCCCGTGAATGTCGAATGCCTCACCCAAGTACCGATGCGACATCGCGGAGCACTCAAGGTGCCAGCCTGGACGTCCTCGGCCCCAGGGAGACGGCCAAGATGCAGTATCCGGCTCCCCCAGCTTGGTGGCTTTCCACAGCGCAAAGTCACGTGGGTCGCGTTTGCCCGGAGTTGAGTCTTCCTCGGCCCCCTCAAGCATGTCGTCAGGGTTCTGGTGGGTGAGCGAGCCGTAATCGGGCTGCGAGGACACGTCGAAGTAGACACTGCCAGCCCCGTCGGAATAGGCATGATCTCGCTCGATCAGGCGATCAATCAGGGCGATCTGGTCGGTGATGTGTCCCGTGGCGCGCGGCTCGATGGTTGGCTCGACCAGTCCGAGAGTCGCGTATGCATCCTGGAATTCGCGCTCGTACCGCTGAGCTAACGCCCACCAATTCTCGTCGGATTCCTCGGCCTTCATCAGGATCTTGTCATCAATGTCAGTCACATTGCGCACGTATGTCACATCCAACCCGTGGCGCTTCAGCCAGCGAATGAGGACATCAAAACTGGCCGCTGCCCGCAAATGACCGATGTGAGGACTGCCCTGAACCGTGGGACCGCACAGGTAGATTCCAACGCGTCCCTCTTCGATGGGTTGCAAAAGTTGCAGTTCCGCAGTCTTCGAGTCATAAAGGCGCAAGTCCATGGGCCAATCGTAACCGCCTCACGACCGTGCTCGTCTGCCCGTAGACTTTCGGCATGATCCAGCAGATACGGGTAGGCCAGGGTTTCGACGTTCACGCATTTGCCTCTGAGGCGTCAAGGGACGCTCTAGATCCATCATCCGAAAACCCCATCCTGCACCTGGCATGCCTGGAATGGTCAGGAGAGACCCCACTTGCGGGACATTCAGATGCGGATGTCGCAGCTCACGCTGTGTGCGATGCTCTGCTATCCGCAGCCGGGATCGGGGATCTGGGATCTGTGTTCGGAACCTCAGATCCGAAGTGGGCTGGAGCCTCCGGAGCGCAGTTGCTGCGGGAAGTCCTTCGGTTGGTGTCCGAGGCCGGTTGGTCGATCGGAAACGTCAGCGTGCAGGTCATCGGCGAGCGTCCACGTATGGCTGCACGGATGATTGAAGGACGCGATGCCCTGTCGGCCGCACTGGGCGGAGCTGATGTTTCCCTATCTGCGACCACAACTGACAAACTCGGGTTCCTAGGTCGCGGCGAAGGTCTCGCAGCAATGGCGACCGCGTTGGTCATGCAAGGCTGACGGCACCTCAACCGCCGTCATCGGAGAGTCACCACACCCCGGCCCACGCCGGGCAGGGCTAAGCCCCTTGGTGGTCAAGAATCCGACTATGCTCCGTTTTGATCGGCACCAACAGGACCAGGCCCAGCGCAACGACGCTGATGATACCGACAATGCCCCAGTGCGTTGCATCCTTGCTCCCGGTGACCCAACTGCCGAACGCGATAGACAGCCCGTACATCATCGGGGCCAGGAACGATACCGCGCGGCCCGTGGTCGCGTACAGTCCGAACACTTCGCCCTCTCGTCCTTCGGGAATGAGGTTTGCAAGGAACGTCCTAGACGCCGACTGCACCGGCCCCACGAAGATCGTCAACATCAATCCGAGGACCCAGAAAACGATGGCTCCTGCCTTCCAGAAGAAGAAGATACCCATGCCTGCGACGAGCATAAGCGAAAGAGACAAGACCATCACTCGCTTAGAACCCCACTTGTCGTCCAGGGGACCGAACGCCATGGTGGCGATGCCGGCGACAACGTTCGCGACGATCGCAAACATGATCACCTGGCTGCTACTGAAGCCGAATACCGATCCAGCAATGACCCCTCCGAAGGTGAAGACCCCAGCCAGGCCATCGCGGAATACAGCAGATGCGATTAGGAATCGAAGTGTGTGCGGAGCTTCTTTCCACAGCGACTTAACCGTTCGCCACAACAGTCGATAAGAGTCGGCGAGCGACTCACGGGGAGTGTCCCTGACGATCTCACGGCGCTTCGGTGGATTCAGCAGGACCGGCAGTGCGAAGATGGCCCACCAAAGGGCCGCGAAGACCATGGAGATTCGGACGTCAAGGCCGTTGGCACCGGTGACTCCAAACCACCCGACCTCCGGATTGATGAAGCCGAAGTAGAGGATCAGGAGCAGGACAATCCCACCAACATATCCAGCACCCCAACCAAACCCCGAAATCTTACCTCTGTTCTTCGGAGTGGACAGGTCGTTCAGCATTGCGTTGTAGTTTACGGATCCAAACTCGAAGAAGATGTTTCCCGCACCAAGTAGCGCGATCCCCAGCCACAGGGCACCAATCGGACCCAACGGCGAGTCCGGAGCGACGAAGTACATTCCTGCCAGACAGAAGAAGACCAGCAGACTAAACCATCCGAGCACGCGCACGCCCTTGCCCGAACGGTCGGACCTCTGCCCAGTGATCGGGGCCAGCAGCGCAATGATCACACCGGCAATCGTCATTCCCCAGGACAGGTACTGGTTAGCCGTTGTCTTGTCAGTGAACATGCCATCAGCGGTCAAGTAGACAGAGAAGACAAACGATGTGGCCACAGCATTGAACGCCGCCGAGCCCCAGTCCCAAGATGCCCAACTGATGATTTTCCCCTTGGAGACTTTGATGGGCTCCTGCTCCACGTTTTCCTGCGCGCCGGGCTCAGGAACCAAAACGCTACCGGTAGCTGACATGCTTCCTCCGTGTTGATTGGGATGCTCGAACGATACCGCAGCCACGCTACGAGCTCGTGAACCGGTTCAAGGAAGCTCCGCCACGCCAAACGCCCAGTTCATCAGTGCCCAGTGCCGACGAGGATGGCGTGCGTGCGCTCAAGATCCTCGGGCACAGTCACCTTGAACGCCAATGGACTGCCTTCGATGACCGTTACCGGGTAGCCCAGGTTCTCAACCAAAATTGAGTCGTCGGTTGCAGCGGTAGTTTCGGACTCAGCCAAGGCCCGGTGCTCTTGGTGGGCTCGTCTCAGTACCGACCACTGGAATGCTTGGGGCGTTTGGATTGATCTGAGTTCATCTCGCCGTGGTGTGGTGGTCACAACTCCCGTGTCTGGATCGACAATTTTGATTGTGTCGACAACAGGTAATCCCGGTAAAGCGCCAGGGACTCCTTTTCGGATCAAATCGATCAACTCGTCAATAAGTTCGGTCGGGGTCAGGGATCGTGCCGCGTCGTGCACAACGACGGGTATGTCCGAGGATGTAGGGATCGCAAGCCACCGCTCCAGTTCCTCAAGGCCTGCCAGTACGGAGCCTTGGCGTGACTTTCCTCCGGGAACGACTCGAACGCGGTCATCCCCCGGTGTGATCACTGAGTCAACAACTCTTTGGAAAGAATGCATGTCGTCCGCAGTGCAGGTGACAACGACAGCTTCAACGGCATTCGCAGCGAGAACTCGTTCCAGGGCCAGCTCCAGAAGCGTCTGTCCACCAACCTCGACCAGTGCCTTGGGTTTGTTTGCATCCAAACGTAAACCGCTGCCAGCAGCAGTCAAGACGGCGACCGCAGGCATTCCGCCTACTGTCGCTTCGTTCTCACTCACACTTCTACCCAATCAATGTTGATTGATCAGTGCTGCTCGACAAGAAAACCGAGCAGATTGGTCTGGGACCTACTCCTCGTCCTCGGCTTCTTCATCAGCGGCGGGAGCTGACTCAAATTTGGAAACGGCCGCGATTCCCTCGTCCAGAACCTTATTGAGGAACTCGGTGGCGGCTTCCTCGTCCTCATCGCGAGCCAAGGCAATTTCAGAGGTCAGAATCTGTCGGGCTTTGGATAGCATGCGCTTCTCACCAGTTGACAGACCTTTGTCGGCATCGCGACGGTAGAGGTCGCGGACAACTTCGGAGACTCGGACGATATCCCCGGAACCGATCTTCTCCTGGTTCGCTTTGAATCGGCGCGACCAGTTCGGAGGTTCTTCGACGTTTACCTCACGAAGCACATCGAGGACCTTGTCTACTCCATCCTGGTCCACGACCGCACGGATCTTCACGTCCTCCAACTTGTCAGCGGGGACCTGGATCGTTAGGTCGCCTTCATTGACTCGGAATACTAGGTAAGTCTTTTCCTCGCCCTTCACGACTCGTGTGATTACTTCTTCGATCGTCGCCGCCCCGTGGTGAGGGTAAACAACCGTCTCACCAACTTCAAAGGTCATGAATAAAACTCCTGTGAATCAACGCGCCTATCGACATTTCCCAGCCGATTCTAGCAAATACCCACAGCCAACTCTTTGGGGTTCTCAACTGGCTGGCTCAAAAGACAGCAAGACCGCACCGCCTCCTGTCAAAGCTCTCTAGTTCGAGCGCTTCACAGTCTAGGACGGCACTGTCCCGCGTTAGTCACCTCAGTCAACGTATCCGTCAACCACGCGCTACATTACTTGCCCTGATTTGCAACGGCGTCAATCTTCGCCTGCGCGTCAGGATCCAGGTAACGACCACCCTTCTTGACGGGCTTCAGAGTCTCCTCGTCCAGCTCATAAACCAGCGGGATACCCGTGGGAATGTTGACACCCACGATGTCATCGTCAGAGATATCGTCAAGGTGCTTCACAATCGCACGCAGCGAGTTACCGTGCGCAGCAACCATGACCGTCTTGCCGGTCTGGAGGGCAGGAACAATAGATCCCTCCCAATAAGGAAGCATGCGCTCAAGGACATCCTTGAGACATTCAGTCTGAGGAATTGGCTCACCTACGTAGCGCGGGTCGCCGTCCTGGCTGAACTCCGAACCCGGCTCTATTGCAGGCGGAGGAGTGTCGTAGGAACGACGCCACTCCATGAACTGCTCCTCACCGTACTTCTCGCGAGTCTCCTTCTTGTCCAAACCCTGAAGTGCACCGTAGTGACGTTCATTTAGGCGCCAGTTGCGCTCTACGGGAATCCAGTGACGATCAGCAGAATCCAAAGCCAGGTTTGCCGTCGTGATCGCGCGGCGCAGCAAAGAAGTGAACAGCAGATCCGGAAGAACCCCTTCTTCCTTCAATAAAACGCCACCATGCTTGGCTTCCTCTACACCCTTCTCGGACAGGGGCACATCGACCCAACCGGTGAAGAGATTCTTCGCATTCCAGTCGCTCTCGCCGTGACGCAGCAGCACGAGTGTGTAAGTCATCTCGCTTCTTTCTAATCAATGTCAGCCCAGTGGATTGAAACCCTGGGCGATCAGACTCTGTGGTGTTTCGACCTACACATTCTATGTTGGGTCGCCACAGATTTCTTAGGACCCTACCTCCGCGTAGTACTGTTCGCGGATGGTCGCCGGAATCCTTCCGCGAGGACCCATCGAGATACCCTTCGTCGCCGCCCACGCACGAATCGTTGCAGCATCAGACGTCCGACCTGTAGGACGAGGACCCTTCGAAATACGTACGGGAAGATCCCGAACCTTCCTGGCGTGCGCGGTCCACTTATCTAGATCCTCCCGCAGGGCTTTCGCATGTTCTGCGTTCAGGTCGATTTCATAGAACTGACGCCCCACAGCAAAATAAACTGTCTCTTCCGCATCTGATCCATCGACGTCATCGATCAGAACATATCGCGTCTCTCGCATTACTACCTCCAAGTATGATGTCAGCTTCGGTTGCGCAAGACATGGATGCATGCGCATTCTGCGGGACTCTTAAAGGTTATCCGCAATTCGAGTATTTGTAAGTCCCCAGTTCTCAGATCTGGACAACCACCTGTTCGAGGGAAGACTCAGAACGTCGCAACGATTTGTCCCGCTACAAAGCCGAACAAAGGAAGTCCAGAAAATATCACTGTTATGATAGTCCAGGCTACGTGATCAGCCAGGATAGCGATGAACTCTCGAAGCTTCGCACTCACCCAGAAATAGACTGTGGAATGTGCTCCCATAGAATTCCCAGGAATTTTTAGGGAGCTCATCAGAGTCGCTGCTCTAAACGCGTGAAAGTCTGAAGTGACAACAGTCCAGGGACCCATCCTGCCAGTCGCTACCAATATCTCTCGGCTGAACAGGACATTCTCTCTCGTATTGGCGGAGCCTGTCTCCGCGACGATGGTCTGTTCGGATCCTTTTGTCCGAGCACCGTGCTCGATCGCATACTCCAGCATCGCTGCACCCTCGGGACGAACTTCATCGTCACCCTTGCCTCCAGACAGCACCAGTGCGGCGTTTGGCCACCGAACCATGGCCCTATTGAACTGTTCAATTCCAAGCTCTACCCGTCGCGCAAGCAGCGGTGGGACTTGGCCGTTGATGAGCCCCGAACCCAGAACAACGACGGCCTGCCCTACCTTTCCTCGTCGCTTCACGAAGTACCCGTAGAGGAACGAATAGAGCAGGTAGGAGAACAGCACGAAGGAGAACACGAAGACCGGGATTCCCAAGAAGACCAGGAAGGTTGCGAGCGTGGTGTTCGTGGAGATGATCGACCAGATTGTCAACATGATGTACAGGGCGACCCCGACTCCGACAATCAGCGATAAGGAGTGCGATATCCCAAACCCCTCACGGTGGATCAGCACCACTCCCGTAACAATCAGGAAAACGGCAATGCCGATGGTGAGGAGCAGTGCAACCACAAGTGTCCCTAAGAGGACGTATACCTGTTGATCAGGGAAGTACCTCTGCATGAACACGGCCGCGTAGGCGAAAAGGTTGCTTGCAACTATGAACAGAGTCAACGAAAGGAAGATCCCGCATCGCATACGTCGCGGATCGCGGACAATCATGACCGTTGTAATAACAGCGAGAACCGCTACTGGCAACCAATCCGATAGTCCACCCATAGCTGGTCAACTACCCCAGTAGGTTAAGCGCCTGAAGGATAGGCGTAGTTCCTCCAGCAATATCGACAGCCTGTCGCACCAATGCATGATAACGCAGTAGCGAGACGATTACCGAGGCGACATCCTCACGCGAAATCGGCTCCGGCCGGGGTTCACGCGGCATATCCAGCAGTGCAGAAATGGTCCCCACACCGGGGTCATTGGTGAGCGTTGTGGGCCGGATGATCGTCCAATCCAAAGTCGTGGCGCTCAACTCGATGTCGGCATCACGTTTCGCCCGAACGTACTCGCGCCAGCTATCTGGCGCATCTTCAGCCACCGGGTGCTGCATACCGAACGCCGACACCTGAATAAACCTTGAAACGCCTGCCTCTAACGCCGCCCGCTGGCCGAGGACCGCCGCTCCATAATCAACCGTACGCTTCCTGCGCGCCTCGGAACCAGGTCCGGCCCCGGCAGCAAATACGACGGCTGATGCACCCTTTAGAGTGTTTGATAGATCAATGGCATTTAGCGCTTCAAGATCGAAAATGACAGCCTCGGCACCTAGAGCCTCGACATCTGCCACCTGACGTCCCTTGCGGATCACAGATTTCACAGGGACACCACGCGAGACCAGTTTCTTGGTTAGCAACTGGCCGATCTGGCCGTGGCCACCCAGGATGACGACAGGTCCAGCCTTATCAGTCATATTGATCTCCGTTCTATTCAATGTCAGCGTAGGCGTTAGTCCTCATCGATGCCTATTCCCTGGCCTACTGCCGCTGTGTTGGCTACTTACTACACCGAGAATTATCCGTCACATGGCTAGCTTGCCTGCTCCGCACCTTCGGATCCCAGCCCTGCTGAGAGGTCATCAAGAAGCCGAATTTCCTCATCCGACAACGTTATGGTTACACCTTCTAGCAGTGGGGGAACCTGCTCAGCACTTCGAGCTGAAGCGATGGGTGCAGTCACCACCGGGCGCGTGAGCAGCCAGGCGATTGCCACTGATGTTGGTTCTACATTGAGCTCCGAAGCGATCTGGTTCTGCGCTTCAATGACCTTGAAAGCCTGATCGGTAGCGTGCTTACGAACGGAGCCAGCTCGAGCCCCCATGATCTGTTCAGCCGACTTGTACTTTCCAGTAAGCAGGCCGGCAGCGAGCGACCAGTAGGGCATGACACCTAGGTCATATTCCTCGGCCAAGATCGACAGGTCATTTTCGAAGGGAGTGCGCCAGACCAGGTTGTAGTGCGGTTGAATCGCGACCGGCCTGGGTACTCCCTGTTCATCACAGGCTGCGACCCAATCGATGATCTGCTGGGCATCGAAGTTGGACAGCCCGACCTCGCGGATCTTGCCCTGTTGTTGCAGGTCAGCAAACGCAGCTACGGACTGCGAAATGGGGACTCGTGGATCATACTCATGCGCGTAGTACAAATCGATGTAGTCAGTGTCCAGCCGCCTAAGTGAAGCATCAGCACATTCGTGGACGTTCTTGCTGGAGAGCCCTCGGTGACCGGGTAGCTTCGCAACCTTCGTGGCAATCACAAGCTCATCGCGTTTGCGACCCCTAAGCCACGAACCGATGATTCGCTCCGATTCCCCACCCTCGTTACCTTCCCTCCACGCCGAGTAGACATCAGCCGTGTCCAGGAAATTTCCTCCGGCATCCGCGTATTCTCCGAGTACTGCGTGCGAATCCTCTCGATCTGCCGTCCACCCGAAAGGATTCGTACCAAGGCACAGTGGATACACGTCCAGGGACGACATACCGATCTGAGTCATCTCCAACTCCCCCTTTGGCTCTCGGCACCCCGACACTGCGGCCCAACGCCATGCCCTCGCATGGTCCCCAGCACGGTCGCCTACTTGGCTCAATGTAAGACAGACCATTCTATTAGGCATCAGACGATAATCCCGAACTGACTGGTCACACTACTGACTGGCACCCTCTCGGCACGACGTGGGACGGGCGGTACAGATCCGTAGACCGCACGGATGGGAGAATGTGCGGGTGAAGGGTCACAGGGAACATTCCGTACAGGCCGCTGAGTTCGTTCCAGCGTTGGGTCAGATCGTCGATTGCGATGCGTCGTCTAGGCGTCGCGCGGAGTACTCCTCGGACGCCTCGAACTACCGGGTTGTCCCGGAAGTGGTGGCATTCCCCAAGACATCGGATGAGGTAGTGGCGGCGCTCGCACTGGCACGCGAACACGCCGTCCCCGTCACTTCCCGTGGTGCCGGAACTTCTGTTGCTGGCAATGCAGTTGGCCCCGGGTTGGTCATCGATTTTTCGAGGTACATGAACAAGGTGCTCAGCATCGACCCGGTCGCCAAGACCGCCCGGGTTCAGCCCGGCGTGATCCTTACCGACCTCCAGCAGGAGTGCGCACCATTTGGCCTTTGGTTCGGTCCAGATCCAAGCACCAAGAATCGTGCAACTCTGGGCGGAATGATTGGGAACAATGCATGCGGACCTCACGCTCTTGCTTACGGGCGCACATCCGACAACGTGTTGAGCGCCGAAGTCGTGGATGGGTTTGGCCGTCGATTCGAAGCATCCTCGGGCAAGGAGAACCTGGATGCCGTGCCGGGATTATACGCTCTTGTGAACGAGAACCTGGCTCTCATGCGTACCGAACTTGGCCGGTTCGGGCGGCAGGTCTCCGGATACTCTCTAGAGCACCTGCTCCCCGAGAACGGCACCGATCTCGCTAAGGCGCTGGTCGGCACTGAAGGCACCTGCGTCACCTTGCTTGAAGCCACCGTTCAGCTGCAAGACATCCCTAAGGATCGAGTCCTGGTGGTCCTCGGATATTCGGACATGGTCGCCGCAGCGGACGATGTGGTGGCCCTGCTCCCGTTGAATCCACTGGCGATCGAAGGCATGGACTCGCGCCTGGTCGACGTTGTCCGCGAGCACAACGGCAGTGTGCCGCAGTTGCCGGATGGGTCAGGTTGGCTCTTCTGCGAGGTTGGTGTTCGTACCGGTGAAATCGTGGCCGAGGACGCAGGTCTGCGATCCGCTCATGAGCTAGTCGCAGCATCACACGCGATTGACCATCGGATTGTCACCGACTCCAGCGAGGCAGCAGCACTCTGGCGCATCCGAGCGGACGGGGTCGGCCTGGCTGGTCGCACCCCGGCGGGAAATCAGGCATGGCCCGGGTGGGAGGACGCGGCCGTTCCCCCCGCCAATCTTGGCGCGTACCTGGCTGAGTTCGATGCCCTCATGGACCGCTACGGCGTCGTGGGTTTACCCTACGGCCACTTCGGAGACGGCTGTATTCATGTGCGAATCGACCTTCCTCTTACAAGGGAAGAGGACGTTCCCGAGTTCCGTTCCTTCATGGAAGACGCTGCGCGACTGGTAGGAAAATACGGCGGGTCGATCTCCGGCGAGCACGGCGACGGGCGCGCACGGGGGGCACTGCTTCCGCACATGTACTCTGACGCTGCAATCAAACTGTTTGAGAAGTTCAAGGGCCTGTTCGATCCCCAGAACCAGCTGAATCCCGGAGTCCTGGTCGATCCTGCTCCAATAACCGAAGCGCTCAGGCGTCCGGCGGCCAAGCCAACTCGAGGGCAAGGATTCGCGTTTGCCGAGGACGGAGGCGATTTCACCTCTGCCGTACACCGCTGTGTCGGCGTGGGTAAGTGCCGCGCCAACAACTTCGGCATCGGCGGATTCATGTGCCCCAGCTATCAGGCAACCGAAGATGAAAAGGACGTGACGCGCGGCCGTGCGCGCGTCCTGCAGGATATGACTGCCGGAGCATTTGACGGCGATTGGAGTTCAGCGGAGGTTGCCGAGTCACTGGACCTTTGCCTCAGTTGCAAAGCGTGTGGCACGGATTGCCCGGCAGGTGTGGATATCTCGATGTACAAGTCGGAGGTGAACTACCGCAAATACAAGGGTCGCCTTCGACCCATGAACCACTATGTCCTGGGGTGGCTGCCTCGCTGGGCGCGACTGGTTACCGGGCTTCCGCCGGCCGCTGCCGTTGCCAACTGGGCGATGTCGATTGGGTGGCTGAGGAAGCTGGTGTTCTCCGTTTCCGGGCTCGATTCTCGGCGCGAGATGACCGCTTTTGCCACCGAGCGGTTCAGTCGCTGGTTCAAGAAGCATGGTCCGGCGGCTGGGACCGACAGTGGTGTCGCCCAGCACAGCCGTGCGGGTACCGAGGAAGGCCGAGCCTCCCGTGGTGGCGGCCGTGCTGGTACCGACCGCCGTGATGTGATTCTTTGGGCAGATTCGTTCTCCGAGTACCTGGACCCAACTGCCGCCGAGGCGATGGTCGAGTTGTTGCATGATGCGGGCTATACCGTTCGAATCCCCTCTGGGAACGCCTGCTGCGGACTGACCTGGATCTCCACCGGACAGCTAGATGGAGCTAAGGCACGGTTGACTCAGACGCTGGATATCCTGGGGCCTGCTGCGCTGCAAGGCGTTCCGATTATTGGCGTGGAGCCCTCATGCACCGCTGTGCTGCGGAGTGATTTGCTGGAGTTGTTGCCTAACGATCCTCGGTCCTCGGCCGTCGCCAAAATGACTAAGACGCTGGCCGAGTTGCTCACCGATCCTGAGTTAGGTCCGGGCGAGGAATGGGTTGCTGCCAGATCGTTGGTCGGCACGAAAGTCATCGCGCAACCGCACTGCCACCAGCACGCGGTGATGGGTTACAAGGCGGACATGGACTTGCTGGCGGCGCTGGGAGCCGAGGTCACCGCTCTTGCCGGATGCTGCGGCCTGGCCGGGAACTTTGGCATGGAAAAGGGCCATTATGACGTTTCGGTTGCGGTAGCGGAGAACTCTATGCTGCCTGCGCTGCGAGAGGCGGAAGCGGGGACTGTGTACTTGGCCGACGGATATTCGTGCCGAACCCAAGCAGAGCAGCTAATAGGGGTCGAAGGGATAGCACTTCCAGTGCTACTGCGTCGCACTCAAAAGCTGTGATCGTTTTCTTTCTATGAGCGAGCGTCCTCTGTACGACACGTCGTCTGGCGTCTAGAGTGGCCTTCAGCACGTCACACATTTGGAGTGAGGCGGAGACGAAAGGAGTGTGGATGGCAGAAGATAAAGGTGGCCTCCTTGACAAGATCAAGGAAGCATTCACCAGTGAAGAGAAAACTGACGACGCGCTCGATAAGGCGGCCTCAGCTGCAAATATGGCCACCGGCGGCAAGTTTGCCGACAAGATCAAGACAGTCCGCGACGAGGCCGATAAGAAGCTGGGTACGGAGTAGGTCTGCACCGACCGGCTCTACGCTGAGCTAACCGGCACTAAGCAACCATAAGGACAACCTGTTCTGTTGCACGCATGTCTGCCGTCTCACTGAGAAGACCCGGATCGGCTTTCTACGCTGACAGGCGATCCGACAGTCCGGTGTGAGAGTGCAAAAACGTGAGACTCTGGATCAAGAGTCTCTGGAGGGGGTAGCGACCAAGGGTCGTTACCCCCTCTTTGCGCGCTTAGGCTGCTCCCGCATCCGCCTCCTGCTCCCGTATCTGCCTCCAGCTGATGTGGCATTAATTCTGCTGGGGCCCGGCATGGCCTTTACCAGCGGTGTACTGCATCGACTTGCCGACCACGATGTGACGCGCATTGGACCAAACCAGCGAGGGTAACGCGACCAAGCTCGCCCGGACCAGTCGCACACTTCGAGCCAATCGCCGTGACTACTCCGACCACCTAACCTGACATGGCAGACGTTTCTGGCTAAGTTACCGCCGAAAATTCCACACTTGCTAAAATTGACATGACGCCAAGACAATGGAAGACGAAAAATGAATCGGTATGAGAGACAACAGCGCGTCCAGAAGATCGGCAGTTTAATCGGCATACTAGCTGTCACTGGGGCGGTTATCTGGATTGACATCGCCACCGGGTTGTGGCAAGACGTGGTCATTCTTTCAGGTGTAGCCGCAGGACTAGTGACTTTTCTATTCACTGTTTTGGTCCTAGATCGAATCATTGCTCGGGAAACTGCTCGCCGTTGGGCACCAGTGAATCGGCTGGCGGTCTCGGAATTTCTTCATGATGTGGCAGATGATCGAAGTGAACTTACCCGCGGGAAATTCATTCCACGTGCGCTGCCTGATATTCCGAGTAACCTGATTGGCAAAGAGCTAGACGATAGACTTCATTCATTGCGCGACCAAGTAGTAATTGAACGTGCAGTTCTCGTCGATGCAGTTAGTCGCTGGGCACAGTTCTTAGCTTCGACAGGTGACAATGAGCTGATTCTGTTGCATATTTCCACCCTGGCTATGCAATTGGAGCAAATTCGTGATGCGACATTGGAAATAGAATCCGCCGTTTCTTCTGGAGATCAAATACTTGTGAGCGAAACTCGCAATCAACTGGCTGAAGAAATTAATGGCTGCAATGAGGCATTTGTCAACCTGGTTGGAGAATTGCAAATTCAACTGCAAGAACTGGCTTAGTGAAATATCTTTCTACACATTGACCTAGTCAATTTCCCTTGACCAGGGTGGACAACCCTCGTACGAGGTATCCGAGTTGCCCATCAGCTATGTCAAGGACTGTCCCATATTCGAGTTTTCGCATTTGAGAGTGTAGGTGGGGTCTGAAGCCTCCGATTTCTAAGAGTGTCCGTTGATGATTTCGGTCGGCCCATTGGAGCTTCCGGGATAGTCGAAGAACATGAGAATGTCGGCGGCAATTACGTTCAGGTAAACGTTCCAGGCCACGACCACCTGGACGACCACGGGTAATCACCCCGCCAAAGCCAAGGCCGCTAAGAAACTACATGTGCAAATGATGCGTCTATTCTGACAAAATAGATATTTCTGAATAAGCTCTCACCCGCCCATTTCGTCGACCCATGAGTCTCGTCGATTTTCACTATTAGATGGGCCAAGCGCAATAAACTGCATCCCTAGCCACGAGGGCCTAACCCACGACGATTTTTGGGCCACAGGGTACTGCTGTTCAGATGTCCGCACTGCGACGATTGCATTGGGCGAGTCAAACTCCTTGCCCGAGGACAGAGTGCCCATCTAGTCACCTGCAAATCAACGGGAGGACGTAGCAGTCATGAAACCCTCTAAACCATACATAATCGCCACGCTAGTCGGTGTCCTCGCGCTTACCGTCAGCCTTTCCGGTTGCGGCGGCGATGACAAGGCCACTGAACTAACAGAGCAAAGCATCACCGATGATGCAATGACAGACGACGACACAAAGGACACGGACGTTACGGAAGACCCGCCATTTGACGGTGTAGTCCAGTACAACGTTCCGTTTGGAAACGACGAGATTACCTTGGTTCTCCTCGGTACCTACATGGACGGGCCTGAGGCGTCATATCGGATGGAGTACACCAGCCATGTCGACGCAGACGTAGATGTCTTTCCATTACTCGTGACTATGGGCGGCAAGGAAGTAGCAGGTGGCGGTCATACGCATCTCGCACCAATGACGACCAGAGAAGGCCAACTCTACGTCAGCAGGACCGTAGTTACCTCCCGCGCTGAACTAGTGGGCGTCACCTTCGAGCTCCAGGCGAAAGAGACCCACTCCGACGAGATTCTCTTCAAGCAGGTACTCCAGATGCCGCCTGGCGATGAGGTCGAATGGATCGATCCGGAAGCAGAAGGATAGATGGCTCGGTCCAGCCATGGACTAGCTCTGGCCTGACTCCATTCCGACCGGTGTGCCCTTCAGAGAGCACTGACCCGACATGGTTGGATATATCAGCCTGCGTGTGGACAACTGAGGTCTGCGAGGCCGGACCCATCTGGACACCGGTACTCTAGAGCCATGACCAAGCGCCACTTCGCGCACCTCGACGTTGATGGACGCATCACGTTCTCCCTAATCCTCTGGAGTTTCGGCGTCGGTTTCGCATTCGTTGGAAACTGGTTGCGGTGGGAATGGCTCGCGGTGTCGGCACCGCTTCCCTATCCCGATCAGGTATGGGGCGACAGGGCATCTCCGAATTGGGAGAACGCGTTGGTGCTGGTGTCACTAGCTTTGGCGGTGCTCACGTGGCTGATGTGGTGGCTTACGTCAGAAGCTCGCCCAAAGCCTGTGCGCAACCCCGTCGTTTTCACACTGGCATCGGTGTTCAAGTGGGCCGCAGTGGCGGTCTCGGGCAGCGCAATGGTCGCGATCGTCTTCATCAGCTATCAGTCGATGTCTGATTGGTGGATGCTCTTTCCGTCCTGGACTGCCGAGTGGTTCGCGCAACTCAGCATCCTCGTCGGTGCACTGGCCCTCCCCGACATCAGGGATCCTCGTCGTAGCCGCGAGCGCGAAAAACAGCCACGCGCACGCACATTTGGCGCCGCCGCAGTCGTCTTGCTGGTAGCCTTTCCGATTGCAGTTGGCTCCGTCATAGAAGGGTGGCCGTCTTCTTTCCGACACGATCCCGATCTAGTTGGCATGGGATCCGAGGACCCAGAAGACATGAACGAGGGATCTGCGCAAAAACTCACTGTATTCTCCAAACCTGCACCGTTCGCCGGTGCAGGCGTGAGGCTTGATTCGCCACCCGCCGACACCGTATGGGAGCGGTTCTGGAGAGGGGCAAGAGATCCCGCACTCGTGGAGTCAATAGGTGGAGGAACTGTTGCTGTCTCCCTGTTTCAAGCCACCCCTAGGCGTCCGGCATTCGTTCTCCTAGACCTGGCAACTGGCGGTATCCGAGCTTCCCTCTCCCAGTCAGAATTGAACCGCCGCTACCTGTACCTACGTGAAAACCCCTATCGCGAGCAACTCCGCTTCACCTACGGTGACATAATGTTGCGTGCGGGTTCCGTCCCGGAATGGATCACGCACCAGGGCGAGCGACTCCCGGCCCCACCATCGAACTCTTTCGATGAATCCACCTCCCAGAAAGTCACAACCGACGGTGTTCACGCCATCAACCTGGTGACCAACGAGACCTGGTTCATCGGTGACAGTTGGGGGTGCCAACGCCGACTCAGGACCGTTGACAGCCATCCCATGGCAGCCGATGGCACATTTGTGATGCTGCAGTTGTGCGACGTCCAGGCCGTCAGCGCCGACTCCTGGTCGTTCCCTCCCGAACTGACCTCCTCAACCCAGCCACTCAGCGCAACCCTGTTCGGGGTCGACGCCGCAACCGGTGAAATGGTCTGGTCAGCTGCTATCCCCGGGTGGGATCAGTGGTCCGAGGAATCAGGTGCAAAGTACCCAACTTCTCTTGTTGACAAGTTACCGATGGAGTTCGCCAAGGCCACCCGCGCAGAAACCGCATCGGTCGCCGACACAGGAACAGGCACCAATACCGGCGAGACGCCCCCGAGCAGCAACCGCTGTCTCTACACCGTCACTATGAACGGAGTTCGAACTGTATTCGATCCGGCAACGGGTCTATTGGAGGAGTGACCTGTATTCCTTGTCACAGAGGTCCTATTGCACGTCGAAACGAACCTCTGCAACGAATCCACTAGTTCCAAGCAGCGTGAATACGACAAATAGTGCTCCTATTAGCCCCATGAACAGTTGCACCCACCAGTATTCGCTGCGGGATGCCCGCCCGAGAATGTTGCGTACTTGCTGAAGTTTCGTGCCCTGGCGCAAGCCCTACCGGATAGACAGACTATCTGCCATTAAGGGCTGCCGTGACCGCATCCGCAACCGCGATGAAGTACTGCGAACCGCTCAGGGCAGTCTCGACACCATGAAACCCATTGCTCTTCTCCTCACTCGTTTCAGGGCGCACATAGGTGCGATCCTGAAACTTCATGGTTGCGAAGGCTCTAGCAGACAACAAGTCCCCGCGGTCCCAGAAACAGTGAAGTTTTGAGACGGAAGGCCAGCGAGCTCCTCTGCCCTAACCCCAGTCGTTCTCACGGGTGCACCGATCCGACACTGCTTCCTCATCTGAGACTCATATAAGGGAAACCCTCGATTTTCGCGGGGTTTCGCGCCCATAACAGTCACACTTGCGAAAGCATTCCAGTGTGCACTCAACAAAGGGGCTACACGCGTCCCGCAGCTTAGCCGCCCGCCAGAATGCGCTGCTTCTGCATCTCAAACTCCACCTCAGTGAGCACACCAGCGTCTCGCAGTTGTCCCAGCTGAGCCAGCTGATCCAGCACTGCTGTAGAAGACATTGCGGCGTTCGGTACAGCCGGAGCCACAAGTGCCGGAGAAGGCGTAATCACCTGGGCGTTTTGTACCTGCTGTGCCTGTACGGCAGCCGCATCTTGAGCCGCCCAACGCTGTTGCTGCCGACGATGCGTACTGCCAATGACGCGCGTGGCAACGTGGGCGCGGGCGGCGGTTCGGAGCAGTCCCATGGTTCAGTCCTCTTCATCCAATGTCGCTGTTTCACCGAGAGCCTCGGCTAGGTCATCAATGTCCACTCCGCCGGCGAGCAGTTCTCGGCCACCGGCCTGCACCCAGGCAGCACTGGCGGCGGCCAGTGAGCGATCCTCGTAGACAACGGCAAGGGCAAACCAACCCGGGTCCAAAGAAGCAGCAATAGTGGCAAGATCATCATCGTCGAGAATCCCCGACGTTGCCCCGTCGAACACTGTCAGATCAAGGCCCGTGACACCCTGCAGATCTACCAGGTCCCGAACGACCACCTCACCCGCCGCATCCACCATGATGTATTCAAGATCAAGGATCTCGATTGCCCCAATCTCGACTTGCTCTAGGAGATTCCTCAGCCCCTCTTCGACCGGCGCTTGAGGCGGAAACCCGAACACCAAGTAGTCGACTGGCCCAGCAAAGATCTCGTCCGCCATTTCTGTTCCCTTCACCGTCGGCAAGTCGCGATGTGACCGTCACTCCCACGCCAGCCGAGTGGCCGCGTTAGTGAGTAAGTGAGTTCACATTACCGGAGCGGTTTCCCGAAAGCGATCCCTCGCTCCCAAGCACATTCCATGCGGGCGCAGTGACATGGTGCCGACGAAATAAAAATGAATCACCAAAGTGAGTCGCTGGGAGAACCCGAATCGACTTTCCATTGGAACGGAGCCGCCTGCGGGAATTGAACCCGCGACCTATTCATTACGAGTGAATCGCTCTGCCGACTGAGCTAAGGCGGCGAATCGAGGCTGGTGCCCCGACGGATATCTCCAGCTTCAGCTTGTGGCCCGCCTTCAAAGTCCGCGAATCAGTATATCCGAGCAAATCGGCACGAACCGACGTTGGCATGGGAGCCGTGCCACATTCAGATGGTTCGCACCGGGCAGTTACCCGTCGCAGCGAAGTCCGCCCTCGGGCACCTCACCATTCAGCAAGAACTTGTCTACGGCTCCCCGCAAGCAATCGCTAGCACCCCGATTGTAGGCAGTGTGGTCCCAACCCTCCACGGTAATGAGGATGCCGTTCTGCAAGTCAGAAGCGACCGCTTCGGCCATAACGTACGGAGTCGCCGGGTCGTTGGTGGTTCCGATAACTAGCATCTCAGGTGCGTCGGGTGCGGTCACGGCCGTACGTCGTACCCGCGGCTCCACGGGCCACTTGTCCATTCCAGCGGGTCCCAGCCCATAGTCGGCACCGAGAACCGGAAACTTCTTCTGAATCAGTTCCGATTGGGCCGCCCATTCCTCAGGCGTTCCTACCATTTCGTAATCCAGGCTGTTGACTGCGATAAACGCATCCGCACTGTTCGAGGTGTAGGTACCGCTGGCATCTCGATCATTGAAGTAATCGGCGAGGAACAACAGGGTCGAACCATCGCCATCCATTGCTTTCTTCACGCCTTCGGTCAGCAGAGGATACAGATCGGTGCCATACAGAGAACCCACGACCGCCGTCCGTGCCAGCGTATGGTTCAAGGGTCGGTCAGGATCACTGGTCTGAATCGGCTCCTGTGACACCTGGTCGAAGAAATCGATCATCTGCTGCTTACCGGACTCCAGGTCGCCATTGAGTGCACACCGAGAACCGGCTTGGCACGTTTCGATCCAGTGGTACAGAGACTTCTCCATGCCTTCGATCTGGATGGCAGATACTTCGGTGATGTTGAGACTCGTATCCAGTGGGCCGTCCAGGACAAACCGACCCACGTGCGTTGGGAACAGTTCCGCGTATACGGCACCTAGCGCGGTTCCGTACGAAAAACCAACGTAATCCATCTGGTTGGCACCCATTGCCGCCCGAGCCATGTCAAAGTCACGAACCGCCGAATCCGTGTCTACGAAGCCGAGTACCTCCCCGTTACGTTCGAGGCACTGGTTACCTATCCGTTCGGTTTCTTTTTCAGCAAAAGCAATGAGTTCCTGATCGCTCATCCCTTCCATTTCATCCTCGCGGTAGGTTTCGGCGTCACGTTCCTGGTCCGTCATGCACCAGATCGGCGTCGAAGTGCCCACCCCGCGTGGATCCAGCGCAACCACCTGGTAGGAGTCCACAACCTGCTGGGTCAAGACATTTCCAACCACGGTGCTAAGCGAGTCGACGGCGCCGCCACCAGGTCCACCGAGGTTGAAAAATAATGGCGTGCCCGCTCGGCTCCCGTCGCTCTTGGTCCCGATATATCGAGCAATGCCAAGTTCGATGGGCTTGCTAGTCGGGTCATCCCAGTTCATGGGCGCCTCAAGCGTGGCGCATTCGTAATGCTCCAAATCCTTCGGTTTCGGTGTCATTGGGAGAACCACCTGCTCCGCTTCACACGGCTGCCAGTTGATTACCTGGGAGTAGTAATCCTCAAAACCCGCAGGCGCCGACGCTGAGTCCGGGGCGGGATTATCTGGATGCGGTTGCCTGCCTGCACATCCGGCAATGCCAACCGACACAAGTACGAGGACCGCCAGGGACGAACGGAATCTCCTCGTCAAGCGCGTACCGCGTGCAGAACCAGTGTGCAAAGCCATGCTCTCCACACTACAGACCGTGCGGGTCAGACTGACTGCCCGGTCAAGGTGATGATCATCGCCTCCAGCACCAGCAACGCTACCCGTACCAGCAGCGCCACCCGGTCCAGAAGTGACGCAGGTCCAGAAGTGTCCCAGCTTGCTCCATTGCGGACCCGCATCGGGCTGGTTTGTTCGAAAGTGTCACCCTGTGATGCTGGTTTGTTCGAAAGTGTCAATGGGTGCGCCTCGGCCATAGCCCGAACATTTCGTGTGGCTGCCAGCCAGATTCCCTATTGAATACATAATTGCAGGTCACGGCAGGTTTATTTACAGTTCGCTTCACGATCGCCGCCACGGTCTGGGCCTGATCGGGGTCCTCGGGCACGCACAATCGAACAAACCCCACATAGGCATCCGCACAATCGAACAAACCCGAGCGCCGTGCCGTGTCTTGTACTCCCTATGACACGCGGGTCAGACTGACTGCCCGGTCAAGGTGATGATCATCGCCTCCAGCACCAGCAACGGCGCAGCGTTCGTTACCAGGCGCTTGCGAGCAAGCTCCACCGCTCGGGTCCGAGATACGGTCTGCTCAGGGGTCGAATCCCCCGCAATATCGCGGATTTGCTGTTCCATATCGACATTCACCAACGCTGTATTCGTGTCCAGCTGAACCGCCAAGACATCTCGATACACGCCCAGCAAATCGACCAATGAGCGGTCAAGTACGTCCGTGAGCGCACGCTTCTTGCGGCGCTTCTCATCTTCCTCCAGGGCTTTGGCCTGACCACGAAGTGCCCGAGGAAGTTTGTCCGGGTCCTCCACTCCCTGAGTTCGGAAGAACTCGTTGCGGAGGCTCTCATTCAGCTGGTCTGCAGTCTGGTTGGCGAGCGCGGTAGCTTCAGCGTGCATTTTGCCCGCAGCGACGACCGCGGTTCCCACCGAGGTCGCAGTAAGCGGAATGGAGAACAGGTCACGCCGCGCCGTGCGCAACTCCGGGTTCTTCAGGAGTGCGCGGGCAACGCCAACGTGTGACTGCGAGATCGCAGCAGCCGCGCGCGCCAACTCAAGGTCGAATGATTCAGTCTCCGCCAGGTAGCTGGCAACATCATCGACACTGGGGGTGCGCAACACCAGAGACCGGCAGCGCGACCTAATGGTCTGGATGACATCTTCCGGACGAGGAGCACAGAGTATCCAGATCCCTCGCTCGGGTGGCTCCTCAACAGCTTTGAGCAGAGCACCAGCCGATCGGTCCTCGATTCGGTCCGCATCCTCGATTATTGTGATGCGCCAAAGTCCGCCGCTCGGCGCGTCATAGGAAGGTCGAACGAGTTCTTCGCGAACCACGTTTATCGGAATCGTACGGAGTGTCGTCGCATACTGCTTCACGTCGACGTTCGAGTTGATCATCGTCGTGTGACAACCGGGGCACTCACCGCAGCCGACGACTTCACCCGTGCACTGCAATGCAGCCGCAAGGCACTTGGCGGCAATCGACCGGCCCGATCCCGGAGGCCCGGTGATCAGCCAGGCATGGCTGAGAGCACCTGACGATTCTGGGGACACAACAGGCTCGGTGCCGTCTGCAGAGCCGCGGGCTCGTCGTTCAACAACCGCACGGCCATCAGCAGCGGCAGCTTGGAGCAGCCGCTTCGCTTCCGGCTGCCCAATCATCGCGTCCCAGACAGTCATGGTCAGCCCTCGTCAGTCATTCCAGCGGCACCGCTCGGAGCTGCGAATCGCGCAACCACTGCTTCGACCATCCGATCGTAGACTTCTTCAACCGAACCGTTTGCATCAATGACCACGAAACGCTCGGGCTCTTCTTGAACCATCACCAGGTACTGCATTCGCACCCTGCTATGGAAATCGATCCCCGAGGCTTCGAGCCGGTCCTGCTCAGCCCCGGCACGCTCCAGGCCCAACTGCGGGTCGATGTCGAAGTACACGGTGAGATTCGGGACCAAGCCTTCGGTTGCCCACATCGACAGTGCACGCACTTCTTCGGCGCCCAATTCCCGGGCAGCGCCCTGGTAAGCCACGGATGAATCGGTATACCGGTCCTCGAGCACAATCTTCCCCTGAGCAAGCGCCGGGCGAATCATCGTTGCCACATGGTACGCGCGGTCAGCGGCATAGAGTAAAGCTTCAGTTCGAGGATCAACATCCTCGGGCCCGTGCATCACTAGGCGACGCAGTTCTTGCCCCAACTCGGTGCCGCCGGGTTCACGGGTGAGTAGGACGGGCAGACCCAGAGCCGACAGAGCATCAGCAAGCAAGGTAGCCTGCGTCGTCTTCCCGCTGCCGTCACAGCCCTCAAACGAGAGGAAGAAGCCGGATTCGTCTCCGGACGTGGCGGCCAGTCTCTGGGCGAGTACCTCGGTTGGAGTCACGCTTCGACCCTACTTCTCGGACTTGGAGGCGTTCTTCCGCGCTCGGGAAGCTCCTGCCTTCACCGTACGGCTAGCGCCCGACTTTGGTGCCGCCTTTGAGGACCGGCCGCGACCTGTTGACCCAGTCCTGCGCGGCGCCGGAGCCTTGTCACGTTTGTCCGCAAGCAGCGTGTAGGCACGCTCTGCAGTTAGTCCCTCAACGGTCTCGGTGCGAGGAATCGTCGCATTCGTCGTCCCATCCGTGACATACGGCCCGAAGCGACCATCCTTCACAACTACGGGCTTGTCGGTGACGGGGTCATTGCCGAACTCTCGTAGGTTGGTGCGCACAGCACCGCGTCCTCGTCCATATTTCGGCTGAGCGTAAATCTCCAGCGCCTCTTCCAGCGTCACCGTCAACAGTGCCCGCTCGTTCGGAAGTTGGCGGGTTTCCTTACCCTTCTTGAGGTAAGGGCCGTAAGGTCCATTCTGTGCGGTGATAACTTCTCCACCCGCTGGATCAGTGCCAACTTCGCGCGGAAGACCGAGCAACTCCAGGGCCTCTTGCAGCGTCACCGTCGTCACGTCCATGTCGCTGAACAGGCTGGCTGTCCGCGCCTTCCGGGTCTCGCCCTCCGGGAGAACCTCTGTCACGTACGGGCCATAGCGCCCGTTCTTTACCACCAAGACGTTTCCAGTTTCAGGGAACACGCCTAGCTCGCGGCCGTCCGCAGCGGCCACACGCAGGAGCTCTTCAGCGAGTTCCGGGGTCATCTCGTCCGGAGCGATCGTCGGCGGGACCGAAGTGCGACGCCCATCCTCCGTCTGGAGGTACGGGCCAAACCGTCCGGACCGCAACACGACTCCGGGAGCTACCGCCACCGAGTTCACCTCACGAGCATCTATGTCCCCCAAGTTCGCAACTGTTCCGCGCAGACCATGGGTCGCAATGGAAGCTCGGGCCGCATCTGCGAGCACTGAGCATGCCACCTCGGCAACCTGCTCGTCCGATGCGCCCGATTCCGCTGCAGCCCGTGCAGCATCTTGGGCTGCCTTCGCTGCCTCTTCGATCTCTTTGGCACCCTTCGGCCCGAGTTCGCCATAGTAGAATTGATGCAACCACTCCGCACCCTTGGCCTCACCTGCGGCGATACGGTCCAGGTCGGACTCCATCTGGGCGGTGAACTGGTAGTCAACCAGCTCTGAGAAGTTCTCCTCAAGAAGCCGCGTCACCGAGAACGCCAACCACGTCGGGATCAAATACTGTCCGCGGTGCATGATGTAACCACGGTCGCCAATCGTCTGGATAGTGGCGGCGTACGTTGATGGGCGACCGATCCCCAACTCTTCCATGGCCTTCACCAAGGTTGCTTCCGTGAAACGACCCGGAGGCTGCGTATGGTGATCCTCAGCTTCGGTCCCGGTCACGTCAACACCGTCACCTTCACTGACCTGGGGAAGATTCGCTTCGGAGACCCCAGCCATCCCCTGCTTCGCCTTCGACCCTGCGCTGGTCACGCCGTTACCATCGGCACTTTCGCGATACAACCGCTGGAATCCAGGATCAGTGATCACAGTCCCGGATGTGGTCCCCACAGCTATCGACTCTCCTAAGACCTCGCTTGCCAGTGGCAGATCCACCCGAACAGTCGCCGTGTATCCCACCGCGTCATTCATCTGCGTGGCCAGCGTCCGCTTGTAGATCAGGTTGTAAAGTGCGAGCTGCTGAGCGGAGAGGCTGCCCGCCACCTGGTCAGTAGAGCGGAAGGTTTCACCCGACGGACGGATTGCCTCGTGGGCCTCCTGCGCTCCCTTCGCGGCTTTCGCGTAAACCCGCGGCTTGTCCGGAACGGCATCCACCCCGAACTGCTGCTTTACTGCATTTCGCGCTGCAGTGAGCGCCTGAGTGGAGAGTGCTGTGGAGTCCGTTCGCATATACGTGATGTAGCCGCCCTCGTAGAGGCTCTGAGCCACACGCATCGTTGTCGACGCACTCCACTTGAGCTTGCGCGATGCCTCCTGCTGCAAAGTCGACGTAGTAAAGGGTGCCGCCGGGCGCCTGCGATACGGCTTCTGCGATACTGAGGACACCGTGCCGCGCACACCTTCAAGTGCCCTGGTGAGGGTAGAAGATGCTTCCTCGTCCAAGACCAGTGTGCCGGCCTTCTGGGCTTTCGCCGTTAGTTGACCGTCAGAGTCGAAATCATTCGACCCCGCCACAGCCTTTTCCCCCAGATTGGCCACCCTTACTGTGAACGCGCCGGATTCCTCGTCCCCATTCGCATCCGAGGACGCAAAGCCAGACGTCGCCTCGGCGACCCCATTGACCGGCTGAACAGTCGCGGTCAAAGACCAGTATTCGGCGCTGACGTGCGCCATGCGCTCCTTCTCGCGGTCCACGACAAGGCGTGTCGCAACAGACTGCACACGGCCTGCCGAAAGCGAGGGAGCGACTTTGCGCCAAAGGACCGGAGAGACCTCGTAACCGTATAGACGGTCGAGGACCCGGCGCGTCTCTTGCGCATCCACCAAGTCATTGTCAATCTCACGAGTGTTCGCAAGGGCTGCTTGTATCGCGTCCTTGGTAATTTCGTGGAACACCATCCTCTTGACGGGGACAGTGGGCTTCAGGACCTCAAGAAGATGCCAGGCGATCGCCTCACCTTCGCGGTCCTCATCAGTTGCCAGATAGAGAACATCAGCGTTCTTCAGCGCAGCCTTGAG
>WPCK01178401.1_pt1 | contig 66461 bp, 70 predicted proteins | sample 5399851 | NCBI WGS metagenome assembly WPCK01 (sample SAMN12869471, study PRJNA574797) | sludge metagenome | isolation source: wastewater treatment of pH11 | place: China:Beijing | collected 2019-05-20
CAGCCGGCGACGAGGTTCTTGCCGTCCTCGGTGTCGAGGAAGGCGGCCAGCGCCTCGACCTTGCGGACGACGAGCACGAGGTCGTCGTTGGCGGGCGGAGAGCCGATCTCCCCCCTTGAGGGGGAGAGGCCCGGCAGGGCAGAGGGGGGTTGATCCCCCGACCCTTTCTGACCCCCCTCTGTCGCCTTTGGCGACATCTCCCCCTCAAGGGGGGAGATTGACGGAACGAGCACCGCGTCGATCAGATCATGGCGCAAGCCCTTGTCCTTGAGCCAGACCTTGAGCCGGTCGTGGAAGAAGGCGAGGAGGTCGCGCAGGCACTCGTCATTGCCGAAGCCCTGCCCCTTCTGGTTTCGGTAGAGCTGTAACGAGCCCCGGAAGATCGGTTTAAGCGGAAGCCGAATCGCATTTTCCACGATTATTCGAATGACCCCCAATGCGGCCCTTCGGAGCGCGTAGGGGTCCTTGGAGCCGGTGGGCTTCTCCTCGATGGCCCAGAATCCGACGAGGGTGTCGAGCTTGTCGGCGAGTGCTGCCGCGATCGCCACCGGGTCGTCCGGCACGCGATCAGTGGGGCCGAGCGGCTTGTAGTGGTCCTCGATCGCCGCGGCGACTGACGCGCTCTCACCCTGCAGTTCGGCGTATTTGCGGCCCATCAGGCCTTGCAACTCGGGAAATTCGCCGACCACCTCGGTCTGCAGATCGGCCTTGGCCAGCAGCGCGGCACGGCGGGCGAGCGAGGGCTCGGCCCCGACAACCGGCGCCAATTCCTCCGCCAGCTTGGCAATCCGCTCCACCCGCTCGCCCTGCGTACCGAGCTTGGCATGAAAGGTGACGCCGAGATGGTCGAGGCGGGCCATCCGCTGGTCGAGCGGCTTTTCGAGGTCGAGGCCGAACTTTTTGCCGGACTCCTGCAACGCGGCGAGGTCCGGCAGGTCGGCCTGGTCGGTCTTCCAGAAATGCACCGCGTCGGAAAGGCGCGCGCGCACCACCTTGCCATTGCCGCGGGCGATCTCGACGCCGCCGTCGCTGGCCGAGATGTTGGAAACGAGGAAAAAGCGCGGCGCCAGCCTCTCCCCGCCGCCCTGCGCGCGGGCGACAAAGCATTTCTGGTTGGCCCGGATCGTCAGGCGGACGATCTCGCCGGGAATGTCGAGGAAGCGTTCCTCGAACTCGCCCATCAGCACCACGGGCCATTCGACCAACCCCGCAACCTCCTCCAGCAGGCCTTCGTCCTCGACCAGTTCGAGGCCGTTGGCGAAGGCCAGCGTCCTGGCATCCGACAGGATCATCGCCTTGCGGCGTTCGGCGTCGAGGACGACATGCGCCTTTTCGAGCTTCGCCACATAGTCGTCGAAGCGCCGCACGGCGAATTCGCCCGGCGCATGAAAACGGTGGCTGACGGTCGTGTTGGATGAGCGGACGCCGTCGACGGAGAAATCCACCACCTCGGTCTCGCCGATCTCCGGCCCGAAGACGCAGAGGATCGACTGCAGCGGACGCACCCAGCGCAGCGATCCGGGCTCGCGCGAGGCCTTGCCCCAGCGCATCGCCTTCGGCCACGGGAAGGAACGAACGATGCCGGGCATGACAGCGGCGACGATCTCGGCCGCCTCGCGCCCGGGCTTCTCGGTCACCGCGACATAGAAGGAGCCCTTCTTCGGATCGGTCTGCACTTGCGCCTGATCGACCGAGGAAAGTCCTGCCTTGCGCAGGAAGCCCTGCACGGCCTGCTCCGGCGCGGAGGTCGACGGGCCCTTGATCTCCTCGCGCACCGGCTTGGAGCGCGCGTCGAGGCCGCGGATGTCGAGCGCCAGGCGGCGCGGCGTCCAGTATTCCTTCGCGCCTTCATAGGTAAGGCCGGCGTCGACGAGCGCGTCGGTGAGCATCTTGCGCAGATCGCCAGCCGCCTTGCGCTGCATGCGGGCGGGGATCTCTTCGGAGCGAAGTTCGAGCAGCAGATCAGGCATGGGTCACTCGGCGCGGGAATTGTCGCGCGCGCAATAGCAACTCGCCCGGCCCGTGTCACCCCGTGAACCCGGACGGCCGCACGCGCGACACACGGTCATGAGCCGCTTCGCCACCCTCCTTCACGTCATTGCGCTTACCGCGCTGTTCGTCATGCAGGCTCATGCAATCACGGGAGAGAGCGTGTCGGGCGTCCGGCGGGCGCTGCAAACGATCGACGCCAAGGAAAAAGCGCAGCCCGCCATCGCGGGCCGCGCCTTCGTTTTCGAATTCTGAGCAGGCGGCCAGGCCGCCTTCCTCACAGCGCCTTGTGGCTGCCGTCGCAGAAGGGCTGGTTGTTGGTCTGCTTGCAGGCGCAGAACCACTTGGTCTCGGTCTTTTCGGCGGTGAAGCGCACCGGACGGAAGTCCGTGCCCTTGTGTGAACCGTCGCAGAACGGCTGGTTCTTCGACTTGCCGCAAGCGCACCAGAAATAGTCCTTGCCGGCCTCGACATCGACCTTGTTCGGGGCTTTCGCCGCCACTTCGCCCTTCGCCATGAATGCAACTCCTCGTTTTCGATCCGCCATTTCTAGGCTGGCTGCAGGCTCCGGCATATGGGCGAAGTTGTGAACGCAGCGTATCGTCGCGGTCGCTCAGACCGAGGCGCCACCCGCCTCCGTCATCAGGAAAGCCTCGCCGCAGGCCTTGGCGAGTTCGCGCACCGAGAGGATGTAGCGCTGGCGGTCGGTCACCGAGATGACGCCGCGCGCATCGAGCAGGTTGAAGACGTGGCTTGCCTTGATGCACTGGTCGTACGCCGGCAGCACGCATTTATGAATCCCGGCCTTGTCGCCCGGCACGCCGGCGTCGAGCAGCGCACGGCACTCGCCTTCCGCATCCTTGAAATGGCGGAACAGCATGTCGGTATCGGCATACTCGAAATTGTGGCGCGAATATTCCTGCTCGGCCTGCAGGAAGACGTCGCCATAAGTGACCTTGCCCTCGCCTTCGAGACCATTGAAGTTGAGGTCGTAGACGTTGTCGACGTTCTGGACATACATCGCCAGGCGCTCGAGGCCGTAGGTCAGTTCGCCGGCAACCGGCGCGCATTCGATGCCGCAGACCTGCTGGAAATAAGTGAACTGGCTGACCTCCATGCCGTCGCACCAGCATTCCCAGCCGAGACCCCAGGCGCCGAGCGTCGGGCTTTCCCAATCGTCCTCGACGAAGCGGATGTCGTGCAGAAGCGGATCGATGCCGATGGCCTCGAGCGAGCCGAGATAGAGTTCCTGCAGGTTCGGCGGATTGGGCTTCAGGATCACCTGGTACTGGTAATAGTGCTGCAGGCGGTTGGGGTTCTCGCCGTAACGCCCATCCTTCGGCCGGCGTGAGGGTTGCACATAGGCGGCGTTCCACGGTTTTGGCCCGAGCGCGCGCAGCGTCGTGGCCGGATGAAACGTGCCGGCACCCACCTCCATGTCATAGGGCTGCAGGATGACGCAGCCCTGCTTGGCCCAGTAGGCATGCAAGGTGAGGATCAGGTCCTGGAAGGATTTAGTCGGGTCCATGATGCCGCCGGCGTTTGCGCGATGCGCCTGCACTTAGGCGAGGCGTCGAGGGCGGTCAACATGGCAGGTGATCCGCCGTCCGCGCCACAGATTGCGAAACGCCTGTCATGGCGATAATCATGCGCGCAGAAGTTCGAGTAACCCACCCGTCATGGACCATCGGAACACTTCGGACGACAACGATCGGCGGCCACGGTTCATGGCGGCGGCCATCGTCCTGCCGCTGCTCCTGTTGCTCGCCGCCGGTTTCCGGTTTCGCGACGTTGACAGCTTCCTGCGTGATCCGCCGCTCATTTTCGGCGCGCGTTTCCATGACAACTTCAATACAAAGTCGGACGGCCCGATTGACGGCCAATGGGCGCAAACCGGTCAAATCTACCACGCGGCCGGAAACCTTCAGTGGTTTTCGGGAGGAGAACTCGTCTCGTTTGCCGGCCAAGGAGGCGCCCTGAAGAAAAATCGAGCCGCGATCACCTATGCGGACCTCGGTTTCATACCGTCCAAGCTCGCGCTGGAGTTTGCCTTTACCAAGGGCGAGGTGCGGATCGAATGCAATCTGACCGGCCAGCCTCACCGGCTCTCCTGTCCGCAGGCGAGCCAGAACGCAGTCATCGGTGTCACGCCGGACAAGGGATTCGGTCGCGGTTCCGTGCAGCTTGCCATCTTCGAAGACAATTGGCTGCTTTTCGCGGTCGAAAATCCGATTGTCGATCCCTACTACACCATTGCCAGCGGGCACTTCGAGCAACGGCTCGAACCGGACCGCCGCTATGTCATGCGCCTGCAGTTCGATGCAGCAATGTCGACCGCTCTGGTCACGCTGCCTGACGGCTCGCGGCACCGGGTCACGGACCCGATCATGAACCGTTACTGGGGCGACAAGATCGGCATCCAGATGCGCCGTGGCGACGAGAGGTCCGGCGAAGTCGTTTTTTCACGCGTCGCCGCGAATTGAGCTCCGGACAGGAAACACGCCGCATCGGTCCGACAAGCGCTGCGGTGCCGAACTTGTCCGTCGCCGCTGGCAAATCGGGCCGCCTCCGGGCCGGGACTTGACAATGATCCAAAACTGATACTGACATCAGTTTTATGAAATCTGCTCTAAATCCGCAGACAAGCCAGCTTCCCGCAAGCGCGGGCAAAGTCGCCTCGGAACATGACTTCGCCGCCGCCCTGCTTGCCGACGAAAGGCCCCGCCGAAAAGGCGAACGGACGCGGGCACAACTGCTTGCGGGCGGTTGCCGGCTTCTCGATACGATGCCGTTGCCTGAACTCACCGTTTCGGCCATCTGCAAAACCGCCAAGGTCGCGCATGGCACCTTCTATCTGTATTTTTCCGATCGCCACGCCTTCCTTGCCGCCCTGCTCGCCGACTTCATCGTTTTCGTGCAGGCGACGATGCGGCGCGCGGCGCGACAATCCTCCGATGGATCGGAACGCGCGGCGACCGCTGCCTATTATGCGCTGTTCGAGACCAATCCCGGCGTCATGCGGTGCCTTGTGCATCACCTCGACGAGTTTCCGGAGGCGCGCGAGGCCTTCCAGCACTTGAACCGCGAATGGACCACGACTGTCGCGCGTGCGGCGGAAGGGTCAAGGCGGCGGCGCGGCCTGCCCGACCTTCCGCAGGACGAATTGCTGCGACGCGCCTATGCGCTGGGCGGCATGGTCGACCAGTACCTTGCCTCACTGCTGATCTCACGTGATCCCGCACTCGCCGCCGTCTCCGCCGACCGCAATGCGGTCATCGAAACCATGACGACAATCTGGAAAAAGGGGATGGAGGCATGAGCCTGACCGACGGTGCAGAACGCCTCGACGCTCCCGCCCTCGCCCGGATCCGGCAAGCCTCGTGGGAGCGGCAGCGTCGCCATGTGATGGCGAATTCCCCGTTCTATCGCGATTTGTGGAAAAGCACCGTCCCGCCCGAACGGCTGGAGGATTTGGCGGAACTGCCGTTGTCGTCAAAATCCGGATTGCGGCTGGCGCAAGCCGCGCATCCTCCGTTCGGCGACTATCTCGCCGCGCCACGCGAGAAAATCGCCCGGCTGCACCGCACTTCTGGAACCACCGGTCAGGCGATGAACCTCGCCATGTCGGCGCGCGATTGCGAGATCACCGAGGTTGTCGGAGGCCGCGCGCAGCGCCTTTCCGGACTCGGGCCGGGCAAAACCGTCGTCCACTGCCTGAACTACCAGCTGTGGATGGGAGGCCTGACCGACCACCTCACGCTCGAGCGTACGGGCGCCACGGTCGTTCCCTTCGGTGTCGGATCGAGCGAGTTGCTGGTGCGCACGATCATGGAAACCGGCATCGACGCAATCTCCTGCACCCCATCCTATCCGTCGGTGCTGGAGCGGACGATCGCCGACAAATTCCCGGGTCTGTCGCCGCGCGATCTCGGCTTGAAGCTCGGGCTGTTCGGCGGCGAGGCGGGGCTCGACGACCCGGCACTGCGCCAGCGATTCCGCGACGTGTGGGGCCTGGAGCCGCGCAATTCCAACTACGGCGTCACCGACGTCTTCTGCAATTTCGCCGGCCAGTGCGAGCACGATCCGCGATTGCATTTCGTCGCCGCCGACGTGCTGTTCCCCGAATTGATCGAGCCTGAAAGCGGCGAGGTTCTGCCACTCGCAGCCGGACAACGCGGCGAACTCGTGCTGACCCATCTGGAGCGCGATTGCCAGCCGCTCGTTCGCTTCCGCACCGGTGACATCATTGCCGTGGACGAAACCGAGCCTTGCGTCTGCGGCTGCACCGGGTTCCGTTTCCGCGTCGTCGGCCGCAGCGACGACATGGTCGTGGTGCGCGGACTGAACATGTTCCCGACGATGGTCGCCGCCGTCATCGGCGAATTCCCCGAACTGGCGGGCGATTATCGCATCGTGCTCGAGACGCCGCCGCCGCATCATTTCCTGCCGGTCCGCGTGGAACTGGCCAAAGGCGCAACGGACGACGGAAAACTCGCTGGACGGATCGAAGCGGCAATCAAGAGCAGGCTTGGCTCGACGGCCCATGTCACCGTGCTTCCCCCGGGGTCGTTTCCGGTCACCGAGGGCAAGACCAGACGGGTGGAAAGGACCTACCAATGACCGCGTTCGCGTACGAAACGGTGCTCAGCCGCGTGACCGACGAGGGGGTGCGCACCATCTCGCTCAACCGGCCGAAGTCGCTCAACGCGATGAACCGGCAGCTGATCGACGATGTCGCTCGTGCCTTCGACGATGCCAATGCCGACCGCGCGACGCGCGCGATCGTCTTTACCGGAGAAGGCCGGGCCTTCTGCGCGGGCGACGATCGCCATGCCCATGTCCATCCCGAGAGCGAGGAAGAAGCACGCGATCTGGTCGACGCCATCCAGCGCGCGACCGTCGCCATCGTTTTCGGCGCCAAGCCGGTCGTCGGCGCCATCAATGGCTGGGCCGTCGGCGGCGGCTTCGAATGGGCGATCAATTGTGATTTCCCGATCTGGGCGAGAAGCGCGCGGGGGTTCTTCCCCGAGGTATCGCTCAACCTGTTCGTGACGGGCGCGGTCACGGCGCTGTTGCCCGCGCTCGCCGGGCTCGTCAAGGCGCGTGAAATGCTGTTCCTCGGCGAACGCTACGGCGCGGAAGAGCTGCTGGCGGCCGGAGTTGCCTGGCGGGTTGTCGATGACGAGCACCTGCAGGACGAAGCGGCAACGGTTGCCGCGCGCCTCGCCTCTCTGCCGCCGCTCTCGGTCAGAGCCATGAAGCGGGCGCTGAACCGTTGCGCGGCAACCGACCTTCGCACAGCACTGGCGGTCGAAACGGACGCCACGGTCGCCGGATTTCTTGACCCCGAAACCACGCGCCTTCTCAAGGCGTTCTGAACTCGGCGGTCGTGCTCAGCCGTTCTTTTGCGGAGCCGCAGCCTTCGGGGTTTCGCTCTTCTGCGCCTTCTTGACCGGTTCGTCCGGCAGACCTTCCTTGAGCTTCTTCTCGATGACGGTCAGGACATCGGGATCCGGCTTCAGATCGCGCGCGTGGTTCCACTGGAACACGGCCTCTCGGCGGCGACCGGCATACCAATAGACGTCGCCGAGATGGTCGTTGAGGATCGGATCTTCCGGCTTCAGCGAAACCGCCCTTTCCATCTCGCGCACGGCGTCGTCCATCTTGCCGAGCTTGAAATAGGCCCAGCCAAGAGAATCGACGATGAACCCGTCATCGGGGCGCTGGTCGACCGCCTTCTGGATCAGGCCCAAACCCTCGTCCAGGTTGATGCCCATGTCGATCCAGGAATAGCCGAGATAATTCAGCACCGAAGGCTGGTCCGGAAAAAGCTCAAGCGCCCTCTTGAAATCCGCCTCGGCCTTCGGCCATTCCTTGATCCGCTCGAAAGCGATGCCGCGTTGATAGAACATGTTCCAGTCGGCGCGGCCGGGTGTCGTGATACGCGCGATCGCGCGATCGTAGACGGCCGAAGCGGCGCGATAGTCTTCCTTGGCGGCATAGACGCTGCCAAGCGACAGGTAGGCACGCATATCGTCCGGGTCGTTGCCGATCAGTCGTTCAAGATGGCTGATCGCATCGTCGTAGCGCTCAAGGTCGGCGAGGTTCAGGGCCAACTGCAGTTCGGCGATGCGCTTGAGGGGCGATCCTTCCGGCACCTGCGAATAGTAGTCGATGGCCTTCTGGGATGCTTCGGTGCGTTCGGCCACCTGTGCCAGCTGCACGAGCACGGCGTCGCCGTCCGGCGTCAGAGCGTGGGCGAGTTGCAAGTAGATCTGAACGAAACCTTCGCCGCCTTCGCGGTTCAGAGCGGCTCCGATATCGAGCAGCACCTCGCCCGCACCAGCGCGAGGGTTATCGATCAGGGCGGCGGGCTTTTCGCCTTTCACAATCTCTTCGCGCAGTTTTCCGAACATCAACCGCGACACCGGAAACTCGGCGGCGCGATCCAGCGCTGCCAGAGCCTCATCCTTCGCGCCGATGCGCGCCAGGAAACGGGCATTGGCCTCGACCGCCCGCAGATAGACGTCCGGAGCAGTGGCGCCGAGCGCCGGGTCCCCGGTCGCGCGACGATAGTATTCGCGCGCCTTGTCGTTCAGGCCCGCCGCCTCGGCGATCAGCGCCGCATGATACGAGCGGAAAAGCTCATACCACTCGGGGCCCTCGATGCCCGCGACCTTGCTGACCGCGTCGGCGCCCTTGCCCTGTCCGAGGATCGCCCAACCCGTCATCAGCCGGGTGATGAGGATATCCAGGTCGGATTCGAGGGTGAGCTTAAGCAACGCTTCCGCCGACTTGGCGTCGTTGTGACGGAAGGCGTCGACAGCCAGGGCAAGGCGTGAAAACCGCTCGACCTCGGGCACCGCCTTCAGCCGCTCGGCATGCGGAATGGCCGAATCGAGGTTGCCCGACGCCATCAGCGTCAGCATGAGGCTCTGACGCAGCCCGATATCGTCCGGCTTGAACGAAAGGGCCTTCTCATAATAGCCGACGGCCGAATCGAGGTCGCCGTCGGCTTCCGCGGTGTGCGCGGCCAGGAACGCGCCGGAAAAATTGTTGATGGCGACCGACTCGGAGTTAGCGGCTTGCGCCCCGGCGATCTGCCCCGCGAGTGCAAGGGCGGCCAGGACGGTCAGGCTGGTTTTCGGCATCGGGGGAATCCGGTTGTCGGGACGTGCAGTTAGCCGCCAAGCATGGCCTTTTTGCGATGACGGCGCAAGAAACCGGCGATCAGCTCACACGAGCGATGCAGAAACCGATCACATCGAGCAGGGCCGACTTTTGTGCGGTATCGCCAAGCGGCGCGAGGGCGTCGCGGGCGATTTCACCAAAATGGCGGGCCCTGCCGATTGTGTCAGCGATGGCGCCGGTTCGGGTCATCAGGCCGATCGCCTTGTCGAGTGCCGCGCCGTCGGTTTCGCCGTTTTCGATGGCGCGCTTCCAGAACGCCCGCTCGTCGGCTGTGCCTCTGCGGTAGGCAAGGAGCACGGGCAACGTGACCTTGCCTTCGCGGAAGTCGTCGCCGACATTCTTGCCGAGTTCCGAGCTCGATCCGCCGTAGTCGAGGGCGTCATCGACGAGCTGGAAGGCAAGTCCCAGATTGGTCCCGTAGGAGCGCAGGGCCGCACGCTCGGAACGGCCCGCCTTGGCGACGATCGGACCGACTTCGGAGGCCGCCGAGAACAGTGCCGCCGTTTTTGCGCGGATCACCGCGAGGTAGTCGTCCTCGGTCGTCTCCAGGTTCTTGGCCGCGGCAAGCTGCATGACCTCGCCCTCGGCGATAATGCAAGCGGCGGAGGAAAGAACGTCGAGCGCTTCGATCGAACCGACATCGACCATCATGCGGAAGGCCTGGCCGAGCAGGAAATCGCCGACGAGAACGCTCGCCTGGTTGCCCCAGATCATCCGTGCGGTCGTCTTGCCGCGGCGCAAACCGCTTTCGTCGACAACATCGTCGTGCAGAAGCGTCGCGGTGTGCATGAACTCGACGGCGGTCGCCAATTTGACATGGCCTTCCCCGCGGTAGCCGAACATCTGGGCCGCGGCCAGCGTCAGCATCGGCCGCAACCGCTTGCCTCCCGACGAGACAAGGTGGTTGGCAATCTGCGGAATGAGTTCGACGTTGGAGCCGGCCTTTGAAAGGATCAACTCATTGACGCGGCCCATGTCGGCTCGCGTCAGGTCCATCAAGGCGCGGATGGTTGCCGCGTCCTTTTTGCCTTCGTCCAGTGAAACGACAACGCCCACTTTGACCTTCCCCGCTGATTATGGCCGGTTTTCCGGCACTTGGCCGAGACTTTAGTGCTTCCGGCAGGGCCGCGACAAGTGGCGAAATGGCGCGGCGGAGCGGGGCAGCGTTTACAATGCGTCCAACCGCTGCAAAGATTCGGCCATGATCGAGATCCTGCGCGTCAACGACCCGGTGCTGCTGTCCTTTGTCGAAGCCTTGCTGAAGGAGGCCGGAATCGATCATCTCGTCGCCGACCGCAACATGAGCATCCTGGAGGGCTCGATCGGCATTCTGGCGCGGCGCGTCCTCGTCGTCGACGCCGATGCCGACCGTGCGCGCAGCCTCCTTCGCGATGCGGGCATCGGCCACGAGCTGCGCAATGACTGAGTCGGGCGACTGGACCGTCGACGCCTTCCACCGCGGACGCTTCCACATCGTGCAACCCAGGCATGGCGGCCACCGCGCCGGCATGGACGCCATGATGCTGGCCGCGGCCGTGCCGACGGATTTTACCGGAACGATTGCCGATCTCGGTGCCGGTGCCGGCGCGGCGGCGCTCGCCGTGCTGTCGCGGACCATCGCGAACGCCGCCCTTCTGGTGGAAAACGCCCCGCTGATGGCTGCCTTTGCCAGGGAGACACTGGCGCTGCCGGAGAATGCGGCACTCTCCGCGAAAGCGAGGGTGATCGAGGCCGACGTCACCCTGACCGGAGCGGCGCGTGTGGCGGCTGGCCTGCCCGATCGATCCGCCGATTTCGTCATCATGAACCCGCCTTTCAACCGCGCGCACGACCGCGTTACCCCGGCGGCGTTGCGGGCAGCGGCGCATGTGATGGACGCTGGCGGGCTTGAACCCTGGTTCCGGACGGCCGCGGCGATGGTGCGACCGGACGGAAAGATCGCAGTCATTCTTCGCGCCGAACTCATCGGCGAGGCGCTGGCCGGCCTTGCGGGGCGTTTTGGCGGCCTCGAAATCAAGCCGATCCATCCGCGTGCCGACACGGCCGCGATCCGCGTGGTCCTGCGCGGACGGAGCGGGGCGCGTGCGCCGACCGCCCTGCTCCCGCCGCTTGTCCTGCACGAAGACGGCTCGGATCGTTTCTCGCCCGTCGCCGACGCCATCAACAATGGCGGCGCGGCCCTTTTCGGTGACTGACCGTTGCACGGCGCGTCTTTTGGCCTACATCGACGGGGCAATCCGAGGATCTTCAGCGTGGCCCGACCTTTCGAACGCCTGCTTCCCGCCTTTCTCCGTTCAGACCGTCCGATCGTACCGGTCATCCGCCTGCAAGGCGCGATCATGGCGGGCTCCAGCCAGCTTCGCCCGACCTTGTCGCTGGCGACGACGGCGTCTCTCATCGACCGGGCGTTCGCCTACCGGAAAGCTCCTGCCGTGGCTTTGCTGATCAATTCGCCCGGAGGTTCGGCGGTCCAGTCCCGCCTGATCTTCCGGCGCATCCGCGATCTTGCCGAGGAAAAGGGCAAGCATGTCATTGCCTTCGTCGAGGACGTCGCCGCCTCGGGCGGATACATGCTGGCCTGCGCGGGCGACGAGATCGTCGCGGACCCCTCTTCCATCGTCGGTTCGATCGGCGTCGTGACCGCATCGTTCGGTTTTCCCGAGTTGCTCAAGAAGGCCGGCATCGAACGTCGCGTGCATACGGCGGGCCGCAACAAGGCGGTCCTCGACCCGTTCCTGCCGGAAAAACAGGAGGACATCGATCGGCTGAAGGAAATCCAGGCCGACGCGCACGAGATGTTCATCGACCTGGTGCGATCGCGGCGGGGGGCAAAGCTGGCCGACCATCCGGACCTGTTCACCGGAGCGTTCTGGACGGGTCGCAAGGGCAAGGACCTCGGTCTTGTCGACCAGACCGGCGACATGCGCACGTTCCTGAAAGGGCGCTATGGCGACAAGACCGCCGTCCGGCTGATTTCGCCATCGCGCGGCCTGTTCGGCCGCCGTCTTTCGCTGCCCGGCATGGCGGCAGGACTTGCGGGAAATGTCGCCGATGGCGTGCTGGACACGCTGGAGGAACGCGCGCTGTGGAGTCGTTTCGGCCTTTGAAGCGCCGCGAATCCGGCTAAAATCGGACTCGGATAAAAGGGGCAAGACCATGCCACAGCTTCTTTTGCTCGCAGCCGCCGGCGTCATTGCCTGGGTGGGCTATCGCGCGTTCGTGCGCGAGGCGGAGCGCGTGACCGCCAAGGTCCGCCGGACGGAGCGCGAGCGGGAAACCGGAACGATGGGGACGCTCGTCCGCGATCCCGAGACCGGCGAATATCACCTGCCCAAGGACTGAACCTTGGGCCAGCAGGAGATCGAGATTTTCGCGCCCGCGAAGATCAATCTGGCCTTGCACGTCACCGGTCGGCGAGACGACGGCTATCATCTGATGGATATGCTGGTCGCATTCGCCGCAACCGGCGATTGGCTTCGCGTGCGCCCCGCGATCCACGATCGTTTCCGGATCGCGGGTCCATACGCGTTGGCAATCCCGCATGACGGCGGAAATCTGGTGCTCAGGGCTCGTGACGCGTTGCGGAAGGCTGCGGGCGCGTCCGCCTGCCCGCCGGTCGAAATCGAATTGGACAAGGTCCTGCCGCCCGCTTCGGGCATGGGCGGCGGCTCCAGCGACGCGGCGGCAACGCTCAAGGCGCTGGCGCGGATCTGGGCCGTCGGGGAAACCGATCTAGCGGCGGTCGCGGCAACCCTCGGCGCCGATGTGCCGATGTGCCTTGCCGCCAAGCCCTTGCGCGCCCGCGGCATCGGCGAAATCATCGAACCGGTTTCGGCGTTCCCGCCAACGCCGGCGGTCCTGGTCAATCCGGGGGTCGAGGTTTCCACGCCGGCGGTCTTCCGGGCGCTGGCCCAAAAGGAAAATCCGCCGCTGCCGACGATTTCACCGCTCGCCACCCCGGCCGACGTTGCCGCCTATGTGGCGAGAACGCGCAACGACCTGCAACCGCCGGCGCTGGCACTTGCACCGGTCATCGGCGAGGCGCTTGCCGCCATCGCCAAAACCGGCCCGCTTCACCATCGAATGACCGGATCCGGAGCAACCTGTTTCGGCCTCTACGGATCGACGCAAGAAGCGGCGGAAGCGGCCGACGCGATCCGTCGCGGAAATCCCAGCTGGTATGTCGTGGCGACCGAACTGAATTGAGAGACTGCGTCAGCGTCCCGGAGCGGGAAGAAGATGGGCAGTCAACCGCTTGACCGCCAGTCCGCGCGCGACGCCTTCGGCGCCCTGGCCCGGCCGCGCCCGCGACAGCGCCTGACGTTTGGTGACGACAAGGCCCGTCGCCAGCGCTGTCGCAAATACCCTTGCAAACAGTCTCGGGCGGCTTTCGCGGCTGCGCGAGAAATTCGCCGGCATGGTGTTGCGAGTGATATGGCTGGAGACCGGGTCTTGCCAATCGCCCGTCAGCCGCGCACCGGGTTCCAGCAGAAGCAGCCATTCCGATTTGGCGGCCCGGATCGCCTCGACGATCTCCCCCGTCACGACACGGCAGCCGGCATGTTCGGCCACCTTCAGCGTTCCATCCGTCGATTCGTGGTCGCAGACGATGACCTCGCGCACGAGACCTTCGACCACAGCCGAAACAAGCGGCGCCAGGCTGCGGGCCAGGCCGTCCTCGTCGTTCCTCGTCTCGATGATCACGCTCAGCATGGCCGATGCCTAACCCTCAAATGGCGATTTCGCCAGCCCTCGTTTATGTTCTTGCTTTGTTCTGTTTAATTCGATAGGAATATGTTCGTCGCACCGTTCGCTGGAACATTGCCATGCAGACCCTGCCCGATCACAACCTGAAGCCGCTGCTCGATGCCGGCGCCGTTCACGCCAACGCGGCGCTCGATCAAGGCGGATATCGTCTCGCCGCCGAGCGCCGGCGCGGACGCGCCTCGGCGATCAACCCTTCCGGGCGCTTCGAAATCCAGAGCCGCCACGTCTTCGACGATGGCTGGGAGAGCCTCGACGACCTGCCGGCCTTTCGTACCGACGTGCAGGTGGAAAAGCCGAAGACGATCATCACCCGCAATTCTTCGCCCGACATTTCGTTCGATCGCTCGATCAATCCCTATCGCGGCTGCGAGCACGGGTGCGTCTACTGCTTCGCTCGTCCGACGCACGCCTATATGGGACTGTCGGCCGGCCTCGATTTCGAATCAAAGCTCTTTGCCAAGCCCGATGCCGCGCGGCTGCTGGAGCGCGAGCTTGGCCGCGACGGCTACGAGGCGAAGACCGTCGCCATCGGCACCAACACAGACCCCTACCAGCCGGTGGAGAAGGACTGGCGCATCATGCGCGAAATCCTTGAAGTCCTCGAGGCGCATGACCATCCGGTTGGCATCGTCACCAAATCGGCCTTGGTGCTGCGCGACATCGACATCCTCTCGCGCATGGCGGAAAAGGGGCTGGTCAAGGTCGCGCTCTCGGTGACGACACTCGACCGCAAGCTGGCGCGAGCGATGGAGCCGCGCGCGGCGACGCCGACGCGGCGGCTGGAGGCGATCCGGGCGCTTGGCGATGCCGGCATTCCGACCTCGGTGATGGTGGCACCTGTCGTTCCAGGCCTGAACGATCACGAGATCGAGCGCATTCTCGATGCGGCAAGTGCCGCCGGAGCCCGTGAGGCAGGCTTCATCATCCTGCGCCTGCCGCTCGAGGTCAGCCTCGTCTTCAAGGAATGGCTGCTTCGCCACTACCCCGACCGCTACCGCCACGTGGTGTCGCTGATCCGTTCGATGCGTGACGGCAAGGACTATGATTCCGAATTCGGCAAGCGCATGCGCGGTGCCGGACCCTATGCATGGCAGGTGAGCCGCCGCTTCGAAATCGCAGCCAGGCGGCTCGGGCTCAATCTGCGGAAATTGCCCCTGCGGACAGACCTGTTCCGGCGACCGGCGAAAGCCGGAGAACAATTGATGCTGATCTGACAGCCTCCGTCCGGTCCCGCCCCACCGACCGGACGCGACCCGCCCTGCCCCGCACTCCCCGGCGGCGGCAGGGCTTGCGGAGAACCGGGACGCGCGCGACATTCGCCGCATCATGTCTCGCCGTTCCGGTTCTCCCCTTCTTTTCGATTTGCCTGCCCGGCCCGATTTCTCGGCGGAACGGAAATTGGCACGGGAGGGATTTCGCGCTGTCTGCGGCCTTGACGAAGCCGGACGCGGTCCGCTCGCCGGGTCGGTCGTCGCGGCAGCGGTCATCCTGGACCCGGACCAACTTCCCGCAGGGCTCGACGATTCCAAGCGCATGACCGAATCAGCGCGTCAAACGGCTTTCGCCGCGATCCTCTCATCCGCACGAGCCGTGGCCATCGCTTCCGTCTCGGCCGAGAACATCGACGCGACGGATATTCGCAAGGCGAGCCTGGAGGCCATGCGGCGAGCGGCCGCCGCATTGGCGATTTCCCCGGACTTCGCGCTTGTCGATGGCCGTGACGTTCCGCCGGGCCTCGCGCTTCCGGCGCGCGCACTGGTCAAGGGCGACCAGCGCTCGCTTTCGATTGCCGCGGCTTCGATCGTCGCCAAGGTGACGCGTGACCAGATGATGGCCGCGTTGGGTCCGCACCATCCCGGCTACGCCTTCGAGATCCACAAGGGATACGGAACCGCCACGCACCGAGCGGCCATCGCGCAGGCCGGTGCCGCGCCGAGGATCCACCGGCTGAGCTTCGCCCCATTCAGGAACTGAAATGCAAAACGCCGCCCGAAGGCGGCGTCGAAAGGCAATAGCGGCCGTTCAGTTGAGCTTGGATTTGACCGCCGCCAGCGAGTCCTTGAACAGATCCGCGGCTGTCGTTCCCCCGGCTTTCTCAGCGAGGATTTTCCGGGCAGCTTCCACGGCGATATCCACCGCCGCCGAACGCACCTCGGCCACCGCGTCGCGCTCGGCCTGGGCGATCTTCAGTTCGGCCATGGCCGTGCGGCGCTTGATCGTGTCGGCCGACTTGACCTTCGCATCCTCGACGATCTGCTGCGCCTCGCGCTTGGCGTGGGCAACGATGTCGCCGGCCTCGGCCTCAGCTTCCTTGCGCTTCTTCTGGTAGTCGGCGAGCAGGGCCTGGGCCTCCTCGCGCAGTTTGCGCGCTTCATCCAGGTCCTTGCGGATGCGGTCGGCGCGCCCGTCCAGGGCTCCCGAAATCATCTTCGGCACGCCCATCCAGACGAGAACGCCGAGAAAAATCACCAGGGAGATGAAAACCCAGAGAGTGGCAAGGCTGGTCGCATTCATGATTCCGACCTCACTGTCCCAGGGCGGACTTCACCGCCTTTTCGATATCCGCCTTGGTCGTGGCGCCGCCGATCAGCGCCTTGACGATGTCGCTGGCCGTTTCGGTGGCGATGCCCCCGACTTCGGCCATCGCCTTGGTCTTCGAGGCCGCGATGGCCTTTTCCGACTGGGCGACCTTGTCATTGACCGCCGCTTCGGCCTTGGCGCGTTCGGCGTCGGCATCCGCCTTGGCCTCGTCACGGGCTTTCTGCGCAATGGCCGCGGCGTTGCGGCGAGCTTCGGCCAACGCCTGTTCATAGGCCGCCGCCGCTTCCTCGCTGTCCGCCTTCAACCGATTGGCCTCGGCGATATCGCCGAGGATCCGCTGATTGCGGTCATGGATGATCGAGCCCACCCGCGGCAGCGCGATTCGCGACATCAGCAGGTAGAGCAGGCCGAACGAGATCGCCAACCACAGGATTTGCGAGGGAAAGGTGGCGGAATCAAACGGCGGAAACGCGCCATGGGCTTCCGCCCCATGGCCGGCTTCCGTCATCGCCGTGGTGCCGTGTGCGGCATCGGCCGGCTGCCCAGCACCTTCGCCGGCAGCAGCGCCGGCCTGTTCGCTCGTGTTCGCCACGATGGATACTCCCGCCTAATCCCGTCAGTTCCGCCGCCGCCGGTTGAGGCGACGGCCGATGCACGGTCGCTTCGACGTCAGACGACGAAGATCAGCAGCAGGGCGACGACGAGCGAGAAGATGCCGAGACCTTCCGCGAGCGCCGCGCCGATGAGCGCGTTGGTGAACTGGCCCTGGGCCGCCGACGGGTTGCGAAGCGCACCCGACAGGAAGTTGCCGAAAATCGTGCCGACGCCGATGCCAGCGCCGCCCATGCCGATGCAGGCAATGCCGGCGCCGATCAGTTTTGCAGCTTCAGCTTCCATTTTGTCTCTCCTTGAAATTGGAAACCAGGTTCATGCCACCCGACAGCCGATGCCGGGCAATCTCAGTGATGGGGATGCAGGGCATCCTTCAGATAGACGCAAGTCAGCACCGCGAAGACGAAGGCCTGCAGGAACGCGACCAGGAATTCCAGCGCGGTGATGGCGACGGTCATCAGCAGCGGGCCGATCGCGCCAAGCCATCCGCCAAGGCCGAGGCCCGCCAGACCGACGATGAAGCCGGCGAACACCTTCAGTACGATGTGGCCCGCCAGCATGTTGCCGAACAGTCGAAGCGACAGCGAAACGGGCCGGGCGAGGAAGGAAATGATCTCGATCAGCGAGATGAACGGCAGCAGCGCGCCGGGCACGCCATGCGGCACGAAAAGGCCGAGGAAGCCGACGCCGTTCTTGGCGAAACCGACGACGATCACCATCAAGATGATGAAAACGGCAAGGGTTCCGGTGATCACGAGCTGGCTCGTCACCGTAAAGAAATAGGGGATCAGGCCGATGAAGTTCGAAAACAGCACGAAGGCGAACAGCGAGAAGACGAAGGGGAAGAAGGCCATGCCCTCCTCGCCGAGCGTCTGGCGCACGAGGTTGTGGATGAAAGAGTAGAGCTCTTCGGCGACCGACTGCAGCCGGCCCGGCACGAGCGAGCGGCTCGACGAGCCGACGTAAAGCAGAAGGAACGCCAGCGCCACCGCCACGAACATGAACAGGGCGGAGTTCGTGAACGAAAACTTCATCCCGCCGATCGTGCCGAGATCGAACAGGTCGTTGATGTGGAACTGATGGATCGGATCGACGCGATCTTCGGCGGCTGCCACGTTCACTTCCCCGGTTCTGTCGCCCTCAGGCGTCGTCATCCTCGTCGCCGGCAGGCAGGTCCTTGCCTATCGGTACGCCGGCCTGCGCCGCCTTGGCGACACGGACCATGTTTGTCAAGGCGGCGGCAAATCCCAGCAGCAAAAACACGATCAGCGCAATCGGCGACGTGCCCAGCAACCGGTCGACCCCCCAGCCAATCAGCCCGCCGACCAGAACCCCGGCAACGAACTCGCTGGCAAACCGGAACACCAAGGCAATATTGCCCGTGTTCGCGGCCGGCGCCGCCTGATCCGCCTGTTCGCGCTTCTCTTCCTCGAGTCGCTGCGAAAGGCGCTCCAGCCGACGCGCCAATTCGCCGTCGTCGTGACCCGCGCCCTTTGCGCCACCGGGAAGATCAGGCTTCCTGGCCATCGCGTTCGGCTCCGATCCAGCGAAAACGGCGGGGATACCCCCTTGAATGCGGGCGCACCATAATTTTGAGGGCGCAGGTAGTCAAGGCAGGCGCGAAATCCTACCGGCAACTATTTGTATATTGAAATTCAAATACTTAGTAATGTGCGACACTACGCCTTGGCCGGAAGTCGCACGCCGCCACCGCCGCGACGGCGTTTAGAGCGCCTTTCGCTCAACTCCAGCCGCCGCCATAGGTGCGGTAGAAGATGTGCTGGCCGATCTTCTTCATGCGCTCCATCGTTCGCGCCCAGCGTGGCTTGACATAGGTCGCATGGTAATGGGTCGACGAGCCGACCTCCTCGATGAAGATCGTTCCGTCGGTGACCGCGCGCGCGATGCGCTCGGCCATCAACCAATGGTTCTGGCTGGCAATGCGATCCTTGATCCCGTCGCAGGCAAAGGAAAACTGGCAGGCGTTGCGCCATTTTTCGTTCTGGTAGACGACGCCGCAGGCCGAGTTGGGATAGGCCGGGTTGCGGACGCGGTTCAGAATTACCTGCGCGACGGCCGCCTGCCCGAGAACGGGTTCGCCGCGCGCCTCGAAATACACGCCTGCGGCAAGGCACTGCTGCTCGCGATCCGACCAAGTCGCCTTCGGCAGCGGGTTCGACATCCAGGCATGATCGCCTGTCTCGGCGGGGTCGATTCTAGCCGCCAGCGGCTCCTCACCGCCGCGCAGGAGCGCGTCGAAAGGCGAATTGAAGGACCGTTCCGCGTCGGTCGAGGCGTAGCCGAGCAGGTCGGCGACCGGCTTGCCCTTCACGATCGCGGCTAGCAGGACTTCGTTGTCGGGCTTCGGGCGCTCCTGCGGGCGGGTGTAGAACAGCGAGGCGACTTTCACCTCTTTTCCCGGATTGGTGTCCTTGCGAAAGGCGACGGCGGTTTCGCTGTCGAGACTGCGGCGAAGCAGAAGCGATGTCCGCTGGAACACCGAACCGGCATTGAAGGCCTTGGGCGGCGCGACGGGCGCGACGCCGACGACCCGTCCCATTTTTGCGGCCCGGTTGATGCGCGCCTCGTCGGGCGTTTCGGCAAGCGATGCCTTGCCGGTGAACGCAACATCGCCAATTCCCGGGGTGTGCACGCCCGATCCGGAGATCGAGCCCGTCGTCAGCGGCTCGGCAAACGGCATTTCGGCGCTGTGGACCGATCCGGCGGTCGCCGCCTTCACGACGGTCGTCCATTTCGCGGAAGTGCCGTCGAGCCCGCTCACCAGGCTGGCCATGTCCTGCAGCGCCACGGTGGTTGGGGAGCCTGCCCAGAAGGCAAGTCCCAGAACGACGGCGGACGCGGGAATTCTGCGGTGGCTCGGTCGACGAAACCGGCGCAACAAGCGGAACAGACGCACAGGCACACTCCGGACGCAACAAGTCTAACGTCCGGAACAATGAAGCATTAACCTTGACAAAGGTTTAAGCGCGGCGGCCGCCGGCCTTGCCCGCATACGGGTTGTCGCCGGCGCGCAGCATCATTCGGATCGGTACGCCGGGCATGTCGAAGTCGCGACGCAACTCGTTGACCAGGTAGCGGACATAGCTGTCCGGCATGGCGTCGGGACGCGAACAGGAGAGGACGAAACCCGGTGGCCGCGTCTTCACCTGCGTCATGTAGCGTAGCTTCAGCCGACGTCCGGAAACGGCCGGCGGGGGATGGCTGGCAAGGACCGCGGCCAGCCAGCGATTGAGCTTGCCGGTCGAGACGCGACGGTTCCACACCCGGTGCGCGGCGACTACGGCTTCGAGCATCCGGTCCAGGCCTTTGCCTGTCTCCGCCGAGACAGGGACCGAGAGGCAACCGCGGATCTGCGGAAGGAGCCGCTCGGCGGCCTCGCGCAATTCCTTGAGACGGGCCTGCGGATCGTCGACCAGATCCCACTTGGAGAAGACGATGATCGGCGCGCGACCTTCGCGGACGACGAAGTCGGCAATCTGCAGGTCCTGCTTTTCGAAGGGAATGGTGGCGTCGAACAGCAGGATGACGACCTCGGCGAAGCGGATGGCGCGCAGGGCGTCGGCGACCGCCAGCTTTTCGATCTTCTGCTGGACGCGTGCCTTGCGCCGCATCCCGGCCGTATCGAACAGACGAACCGGCCGGCCGCGCCAGGTCCAGTCGACCGAGATGGAATCGCGGGTGATCCCGGCCTCCGGGCCGGTCAGCATGCGATCCTCGCCGATCAGCGCATTGACGAGCGTCGATTTGCCGGCGTTCGGGCGGCCGACGATGGCCACCTTGAGCGGGCGCGTCTCGTCATAGGCGGGTTCTTCGTCCGCATCGGGATCGTCGATGTCGTCGCCTGGGCCCTCGAAAACCGGCTTTCTGCGCGCCTCGGCAACAGGTTCGATCTTGCGGTCGCCGAGTGCCGAGACAATGGCGTCGCGAAGATCGGACAAGCCAAGCCCGTGTTCGGCGGAAAGGAACACCGGCTCGCCCAGGCCGAGCGACCAGGATTCATGGGCGGAAATCTCGGCGGCGCGCGATTCGGCCTTATTGGCAACGAGCACGGTCGGCGTTCCGCTTTTTCGCACCAGTGCGGCGAATTCCTGGTCCGCCGGCAGCACACCGGCGCGGGCGTCGGTGAGAAAGAGCACGACATCGGCGTCGCGGATCGCCTGTTCGGTCTGGCGCCGCATGCGCGTTTCCAGCGCCTCCGGCCCGGCGACTTCGAGGCCAGCGGTGTCGACGACGACGAAACGCAGATCCTGGAGTTTCGCGTCATGTTCGCGACGGTCGCGGGTAACGCCCGGCATGTCGTCCACCAGGGCCAGCCGCTTGCCAACGAGCCTGTTGAAAAGCGTTGACTTGCCGACGTTGGGCCGACCGATGATCGCCACCTTGAAGGACATCGCGCGCGCTTTACTTCGCCGGCGGCGAACCGCCAATCAGATTGACCATGAGCGTCGCGCGCTGGCGCGCATTCTGCGGCGCCCGATCGTCATCGGCGATCTGCTTGAACAGCTTCAGCGCGTCGTCGGTATGCCCCTCTTTCCACGCCGCGAGGCCGAGCGCCTCGCGGGCGGCATGGCGCAGCGGATTGGTGTCGGCGGCGAGCACTTCGGCGCGCTGCGCGACATCGGATGCCGATCCGGAATCGACCAGCAGGTAGGCGGCGCGCAGGCGCGCCATGTCCTGGATCGAGACGGGCACGGCGTTGTCCGCCGCCACCGCGTCAAACGCGGCGACTGCCCCGGCCTTGTCGCCCGATTCGGCGAGAAGCGTGGCCGAGCGCATGCGCGCCAGAACCGGGTAAGCGCCGTAACCCGACTTTTCCAATTCCTCGAGGGTCTTGGCCGCCGCGTCGCGGTCGCCCTTGCCGGCAAGTTCGAGTGCCTGGCTGAACAGATCACCGGAGGCATTGGCCTTGCCGCGCGCCCAGTAGTCATAACCGGTCCAAGCGGCTGTGCCGATCACGACGGCGACGGCCGCGCCGACGATGTAGAGCCCATAGGCCTGCCACAGCTTCTTGAGGGTATCCTCGCGAAGCTCCTCGTCGACCTCGCGTATGAAACTGTCATCCGACATGGAAAATCCGCCCGGCCCGCTGCCGCGTTGCTATATCCGGCAGCGTTTAGGCGGAAATTCCGGCAAAGGGAAGACTTCAGAGCGGGGTGACGCCAAACAGCCACGCATGGGCCCAGAAGAGGAAGAGCAGGTACAGGGCCAGCCCGACGGCCAATCCAATCAGATCGTTGCGAACCGGCCCGGGCGCGGGAACGGGCTGACCGCGACGAAGGACCGCCATCAGATCGGCCACGGCCCAGACAAGGAACGCACCGAACAGGACGATGGAGGCGAGATCGCCGTTGGCGAGCAAGTGGCCCAGCGACCACAGCATGGTTGCAAGCAACATCGGGTGTTTCAGAACGGGCTTCAGCTTGCCGGCGGGAACCTGGTAGATGCCGAGCGCCAGCAGGGCGAGCAGCATGATCGTCGCGTTGACATGCTTCATCCACACCGGGGGCTCATAGAGAACCGCTGCGTCGGGACGCGCCAGGATATAGCCCCAGATGAGCAGGACCAGTCCGACGAGCGAGACGAGCGAATAGAGGCCTTTCCAGCCGTTTTCACCCATGCGGGTCAGCTGCGCGTCACGCCATGCCGGTGTCGCGATGCGGATCGAATGACCGCCGAGAAACAGGACGAGGCCGAAGATCAGGACGGTCATGGTGAGCTCCGTACGTTCTTTGCCACGAAGCTAGACGTCGCGACCGAGGTCGGCAAGGCGCTTCCCATCGGTGCCACATTCACGATCTAGAGCCGCGGCTGAGAGGTTTCCGGGTGCCCATGAAACTGTTGCGTCGAGCATTGTTCGTTCTGTTGCCCCTGCTCGCCGGAGGGCCGGCGGTCGCGGAACCGTTGCCGCAATACGTGCTGATCTCCTTCGACGGCGCGCGCGACAATGCGCAATGGCAGCGTTCGCGAATGCTCGCCCGCAAGACCGGCGCGCATTTCACCTATTTTCTCTCCTGCGTCGGCCTGCTGACGAAAGAGACACGCACCGCCTATCGCGGCCCCGAAGGCTACCGCTCGAATGTCGGCTATGCCGCATCGCGTGATGACATCGCCGTCAGGCTACGCGAGATCTGGACGGCCAGGCTCGAAGGTCACGAGATCGCAAGCCATGCCTGCGGCCACCTCGACGGTGGAAAATGGTCTGCCGTCGACTGGCGCCAGGAGTTCAATGCCTTCACCTCGGTGCTGAAGGATGCCTGGTCGGTCAACGCCATCCCCTACGAGCCGAAGGGCTGGCGGGAATTCGTCGCGCACGACATCGTCGGCTTCCGTGCTCCATATCTGTCGACCGGCAAGCGGCTGGAGACGGCACTCGTCGATTCCGGATTCGCCTATGACGCTTCAGGCGTGTCGCGCGACCCAGAAGTCCCCGAAATTCGCCACGGTATCGAGCACTTCGCGCTGCCGATGGTTCCAGAAGGCCCCGGCCGCCGGCGCGTGCTCGCGATGGACTACAATCTGTTTGTCCGCCATTCGGGCGGCTTCGAGCGTAGCGATGCAGATGGCGCCTTCGAACAGCGGACCTACGACGCCTTCCATGAAGCGTTCGAGCACGAATATGGCGGCAAGCGGCAGCCGCTTCAGATCGGGCTGCATTTCACGCTGATGAATGGCGGCACCTACTGGCGCGCGCTCGAGCGCTTTGCCGGCGAGGTCTGCTCGCGTGCGGACGTCCGCTGCGTTTCCTACCGCGACTACCTCGCCGAGACGGCCAAGCGGCCGTCCTGAGCGGTCAGTAGGCCTTTTCGCGGCCCTCGGCGAAGTCGCGGTCGATATCGGGCAGCGTGTCGCCGTGAAGCACTGCCTCGAAAGCGCGCAGGCGCTTGTAGATCGACAACAACTCGACGATCGTCGGCCAGGAATTCACCAGATACTGGAACGAATTGGACACCTGGCCGAAGGCGGTCAGGATCTGCTGCAGGATGCCGAAGGTGATCTTGCCGGCGGCGATGGTCGGCACGAGGATCAGGTAGGCGAAGATGTTGTCCGCCTGGATGTAGAAGGAGCGGGCGACGTTGAAATACATGTAGTGAAAATACAGACGGAAGTAATTCTTCCGAACATTAGCGAAAAGCTCGGCGAGCGTCGGCGGCTGTGCCCGCGTCTCGTTGTCCTCCCCATAGACCAGTTCCTTGCGGTAGGCCGCCTCGACGCGCTGATTGCGGAATTCGAGGCCCGGCAGCTTGATGCCGACGACCGCGAGCAGCACCGTACCGAACAGCGACCAGACAACGGCCGCGGTAAACAATGGTGCCGGAATGGCGCCGACGACCGGCATTTCGCCGACATATTGGGACAGAGAGAACAGCACCGGCAGGAAGGCAAACAGCGTCATGACCGAATCGACAATCGAGACGCCGAGGCCTTCCATCACCGAGGCGAAGCGCATCGTGTCTTCCTGCACACGCTGCGCCGCGCCCTCGATCGATCGAAGCCGCGACCATTCCGCGACATAGTAGTCGTTCATCGCGGTACGCCAGCGGAAGATCCAGTGGCTGACGAAGAAGCGGGTGAGCACATAGACGATGATGTAGACGAACGCTATCGCGGCAAAATCAAAGACGAAGCCATAGAGTTTGCCGGCCGTGGTGGTCGATTCCTTCGACAGCGCATTCTGTACCGCATCGAAGAACGGACGCCGCCAGTTGTTGATAGCGACCGAGACCTGCACCGAATAATAGGTCGAGAACAGGATCAGGGCCGAGCCGACAATCGACCACCATTGCCAGCGATGCGGCGAATAGGCGAACCAGAACGCCGCGAAGAGCACCGTGCAGATCGCGTAGTATCCGTAAAACAACAGGAATTGCGGGGTGACGAAATAGGCGAGCCCGATGACCGGGTCGGCGTCGGCGGCTTCCGGCGCGATGCCGAAGGCCGAGCCGATCAGATCGCCAAAGCCGTACCAGATTGCCGCCGCGACCGCCGACCAGAGAACCACCGACAGGAAAAACAGCTTCGGTCGCGGGAAAAAGGATACGAACACGGTGGCGCTCCCTGCCTTTCCGGTCACCCGGGTTGAGGCTTATTGGGCCGCGACAACGATTCCGGCAAGACGCGAAGACGTGAAAGTCGGCTTGACAAGGTTGCAAAATTATTTAACATTTTTGTTAATCAAAGGATGCCGCGATGCCGCTTGCAGCCGTTTTCAATGCGCTGGGAGACCCGACCCGCTTTGCCATCGTCGAGAAGTTGCTTGCCGATGGCGAAGCGAATGCCGGCGATCTCGCCGCGCCTTTCGCGCTCTCGAAGCCGGCGATCTCCCGCCATCTCAAGGTGCTCGAAGGCGCCGGCATCATCGAGCGCCAGACCGACCGGCAATTCCGCAAGTTCCGTTTGCGCCGCGACACGCTGGAGGCGGCTGGCGGCTGGTTCGACGAGGCCAGACGTTTCTGGTCGGCGTCGTTCGATCGGCTCGATACCCATCTGGAGAAGCTAAAAAAGGACCGCGATCATGGCTGACGACCGCGTACTGGTGATGGAGCGGGTCTTCAACGCTTCGCCCGAAGACATCTTCGACGCCTTTACCGACCCTGCGCAGGTGGTCCAGTGGTGGGGACCGGAAGGCATGAGCGTTCCGGAATCGTCGTTCGATGTCCGCGTCGGCGGTACCTGGGCAACGACGATGCGCAGCCGCGAAGGCACGGAGCATCACGTCTCCGGCGTTTTCCGCGCGCTCGATCGGCCCCACCGCGTCGCCTTTACCTGGGCGTGGCGGCAGGAAGACGGTTCGCGCGGGCAAGAGACGCTGGTCGATATCGCGATCGCCGCCGTTTCGGCCGGCTCGAAACTGACGCTGACGCAGAAGACCTTCGCAACGGCGGAACATCGCGACAATCACATCCGCGGCTGGTCTTCGAGCTTCAATGATCTGGAGCGTTTTCTCGGCCGCGCCTGAGCGGTCGCAACATGAGGGAGAGTGCCATGACCAAGTTCGTCTATGTCTATCATGGCGGAGCCGTTCCGCAGACGCCCGAAGAGGGCGAGAAGGTGATGGCGGCCTGGGTGGCCTGGTTCGGTACGCTCGGCAAGGCGGTCGTCGACGCCGGCGCGCCATTCGGCAAATCGACAACCGTCAGCGTCAAGGGCACTGCCGACAATGGCGGGTCCAATCCGGCTTCGGGCTATTCCATCATCGACGCCGCCAACATGGAGGCCGCGGCTGTTTTGGCCAAGGGTTGCCCGATCCTTGAAGGCGGCGCGGGTACGGTCGAAATCGCCGAAATCCTGCCGATGTAGGGCTGACGCCGCGTCAAATCCCTGCGGCGGCGTAACCCCTTGCGCCGCCGCACGCGCCGTGGTCTGTCGCCGGCCGAAACCCGGAGACACCCATGACCCAGGCGCTCGCCATCGTCGGCCTTTATGCCGCGCTCAACACGTTCATCCTGTTCTGGTTCGACGCCGCGACCGGAAAGTTGCGTACGAAACACAAGGTGTGGATCGGCGATGGCGGCGTGCAGCACCTGATCCGCATCCTGCGCGGCCATGCCAACGCGATCGAGAACATGCCGATGTTCTTCATCCTGATGGGCATCGCCGCCGTCCTCGCCGCGCCGAACTGGCTGCTGCACGTCCTCGGCGTCGTGTTCACCATCGGCCGCGCCTTCCATGCATGGCATTTCATCCAGGAGGATGCGCCCGGGTGGCAGCGCTCCGTCGGCTTCGGCCTGTCGGGACTGGCGCTGTTCCTCGTCACGATCGGCGTGCTCGGGCACGGGCTCTATTCGGCGTTCTGATTCGCCGCCGCAAACCCGATAGCGACCGTCGCGGCGCCTGCTTGCTTCGCGCGGTCTTTCGCGGTCCCCTCGGCCACCACCGGGAGGACCGACCATGACCGCCTTTCCACGCCTGTTCACGCCCGCCTCGTTGCGCGGCAAAACCTTGCGCAACCGCATCGTCTTCGGCGCCCACACCGCCAACATGGCCGAGAACGGTTATCCCGGTCCGCGCCATGTCGGCTACTATCAGGAGCGGGCAATCGGCGGGGCGGCGATGGTCGTGGTCGAGCCGGTGCCGGTGCACGCTGCAGCGGTGCTGACCCGCGGCAATTTCCGCCACGGGGACGATACTGTCATCCCGCATTTCAGGAAGGTCACCGAGGCGATCAAGGGCAATGGCGCGGTCGCCATCCAGCAGCTCTACCATGTCGGCCAGCATGCCGATCAGGACAATTCCTATCATCCCGGCTGGTCACCCTCCGGCCTGCCCTCCTACCACGATTCCGACGGCAGCCATGCGATGAGCGAGGCCGAGATCGAGGAGACGATCGAGGCGCATGTGCAGGCGGCGCGTCGAGCGCGCGACGCGGGCTTCGACGGAGTGGAGGTGTGGGCGGCCTATCACGGCATGCTCGACCAGTTCTGGACGCCGTGGTCGAACCGGCGCGACGACAAATGGGGCGGCAGCCTTGAGAACCGCACCCGCTTCTCGCGCGAGATCATCAACCGCCTCCGCAAGGTGTGCGGGCAGGATTTCATCGTCGGGCTCGCCTTATCTGACGATCCGGACACCGCCGTGACGCTGAAACACGAAGCGCAAGCCGAGATCGTGGCGCTGCACGACCGGACGGGCGATATCGACTACGTGACCTGCGGCTACGGCTCCTATTTCAATTTCTGGCCGCTGATGCCGACCTTCATCTATCCCGAAAAGCTCGGCGCCGATCTCGCCTCCGTCATCAAGGGGGTTGTCAAGCACGCCCTCGTCACCTCCGAAGCGCATATCCGTACGCCGGAAAACGCCGAGTCGGTGTTGTCGGAGGGACGCGCCGACCTCGTCTCCATCGTGCGCGGCCAGATCGCCGATCCGCACCTTGCCAACAAGGCGAAGGAGGACCGGCCGGAGGACATCCGCCGCTGCCTCTCGTGCAATCAGATGTGCTGGGGGCGGCGCTATCGCGACTACTGGATCTCCTGCCTCGTCAATCCGTCTGCCGGGCGCGAATTCGAGTGGGGCGGCGACCGGTTCACGCCTGCCGACAAACCGAAGAAGGTGCTGGTTATCGGCGGCGGCGTGGCGGGACTGGAGGCGGCACGGGTGGCGGCGGAGCGCGGCCACAAGGTGACGCTTGCCGAAGCCGGCGCCCGTGTCGGCGGCCAGTTCCGCCTTGCCGGCGAACAGCCGCGCCGGGCACAGATCACCGATCTTATTGACTGGTACGACATCCAGCTCGGCAAGCTGCAGGTCGACGTGCGGCTCAACACCTACATGGACGCCGACGACATCGCCGCCTTTGGCGCCGACGACATCGTGATGGCGACCGGATCGCTGCCGGCGGAGACCGGATTCCAGAAGGCGTTTCCCGAACGCGACACATTGCCCGGCCTCGAAAAGGGCAACGTCTTTTCAGTCGAGGCGGTCATGGCGCGCGAGGCGCGTCCGGGCAAACACGTCGTCGTGCTCGATGAAGGCGGCAATTGGCGCGGCGGCGGCACGGCCTGGAAGCTTGCCGAGGAAGGCCATGAGGTAACCATCGTCACACCGATGCCTATGGTCGGTTTCGAGTTGCAGCGCACCGCCGCCGACCTGCCATTGCGCAAGCGCTTGGCCCAGCTCGGCGTTCGCGTGCTTGCCGAGAGCGCCATCCTCGAATGGACGGGCGACGGTGCGCGCGTCGTTTCGTTCCTTGACGGGTCCGAACAATTGATCGAAGCCAATGCGCTGGTGCTGGCGACAACCAACATGGCCAATGATAGCGAAGCACGCGTCCTCGACGACAAGGGCATCGGGCATCGGCTGATCGGCGATGCTGCCGCGGCGAGGCTGGCGCCCTATGCCATCTATGAAGGCCGAAAGGCCGGCCTGGAGATTTGATCATGGCGAAGAAAGTCATTCCCACGACGGTGACGATGAGCCTCGACGAGATGCGCGCGCTTTGCGTCGCGGCCGCGCGCAATGCCGGTGCCCGCAAGGGCATGGCCCGCTCGCTGGCGGATGCGACCGTCGCGGCCGAGGCCGAGAGCCAGAAGTCCGTCGGGCTGGCGCATTTCTTCGACTACACGGACTCCATGCGTGCCGGCCGCATCGACGGCAAAGCCAAGCCCAAAGTGAAAAAGGTCCGACCCGGCATCTTCCATGTCGACGCCGGCGGCGGGCTCGCGCAGCACGGATACGATCGGGCGTTCAAGCGCCTGGTGAAGGCGGCGCGGAAGCGCGGCCTGGCGCTGTTCTCGCAGACCAACGCCTATACCTGCGGATCGCTCGGCTACCATGCCGAACGGTTGGCGAATGAGGGCCTCGTGGCGATTGCCGCCACCAACGGCCCGGCGCTCATCGCCGGCGGCGGCGCGACCAGACCGATCTATTGCACCAATCCCATGGCATTCGCGGCTCCCGTTGCGGACGGTCCGCCGCTGCTCATCGATCAATCGTCCTCGTCGACGGCTTTCGTCAATGTGCGCGCGGCCGCCGAAGCCGGAAAAGCCCTGCCGGCCGGCTGGGCCGTCGACAAGGACGGCAAGCCGACCACCGACGCCAAGGCCGCGATGGAAGGCGCGCTTCTCGCCTTCGGCGGCGCGCGCGGCTCCAACATCGCGCTAATGGTGGAGGTGCTGGCGGCCGGTCTTTCCGGCGCAAACTGGTCGCTCGACGCGCCGTCGATCTTCAAGGGCGCCCGCTCGCCGGCGACGGGCCTGTTCGTCCTGGCGATTGATCCCGCGAGCCTCGCGCCCGACTTCGGCGAACGGCTCGGCGCGCAGCTCACACGCCTCGCCGATCATTACGGCGTCCATATTCCGGGGCGAAGCAAGGCACAGGCGGCGTCCAAGGCGCAAACCGAGGGTGTGGCAGTCGAAGCGGCATTGGCCCGCAAGCTGCGCCGGGAAGCCGGCGAAACCACCGAAACGGCGAGCCTCTGATCCGGCCCGGCAACGCGATCGCGCGTTAACCTTTCAGGCAGGATTGGCGCGCACTTTCCATGCGTTACCGGCATGATTCGCACGTCGGTCCGCGCATGAGGTTACCGTGTCCGCCCATCCCCTGCTTCGCATCGTCATCGCCAATCCGCCACCGCTTGCCCCCGATGTCCTTCCGACGTTGACGATCGGTTTACGCGACGAGTTCGAACTCGACATCGCCGACCTCGACGCGGAGGAATGCCCGCCGGACCTGCGCTTCACGCTGACGGGCGATCGGGAGGCCTGGGTTTACGATCACGGTGAGGTTGCCGACCTGATCTTCGTGCGGATCGGCGGCGACCGGTTCAGCGCCGAGGCAAACGAGTAGGCAATCCACCGGATCTCTCCGGTGTGGCTTCCTTTGACGGAACAGGGAAGTGGCAATCAGGCTTCGATCGGAGCAGCGGCACCGCGTGCCCAGCCCAAAATCCCTTCAGGCGAGGCTTCCACGCGCTCCGCCAGGTCACCGGCAAACCGCAGGAACAATTCCAGATTGCCAGACCCGACCGAGGTGAGGACCGGAATGCCGTTGGCAAGCGCCTGACCGATCACCGGCGTGAACCCCCGCCCCTCAGCTTCCTGCTTCCCGAACTTGTTGATGATGAGCAGTCGCGGTCGCTGCGCGGCTGGGCCGCCGATGACCTGTTCGAAAAGCCCGGCGGCTTCCTCGAGGCCCTGGGTATCGAGGCGGCACCCTTTCGAGCCCGCACCGAGATTCTGGCTGATGCGGATTTGGACCCCCGCGGTCAGGACATGCAGGAACATGTCGGGCGGCTCACCCGCCCGTTCCTCGTTTTCCTGGATAACGCCGGCGACGGCGAAGCCTTCATCCAGCAAGGTACGCGCGACGACCGCCAACAGGTGGTCTGCGGTACCCGAACCGGCGGCCGTCACGTATCCGAGCATCGCGGTTGCTCCGGCAGGTCCCATGAACTAACGCTGTTTTGGCTACAGCACCCCGGCGCCTTTGAAAAGCAAGCGATGCTTCCCGCTCTCCATTTCCTTCGCTTCGACGTGCACCCCGATGAACGCTGACCTGCCCGCGATCATTTTGGCTGGCGGCCGGGCCACGCGCATGGGCGGCGGCGACAAGGCTCTGGTCCAGCTCGGCGGAAGGCCTCTCATCAGCCATGTCATCGCGAGGCTGGCGCCGCAATGTACGCGGCTCGCGCTCAGCGCCAATGGCGATGCCTCGCGTTTTTCGACATTCGGCTTGCCCGTCGTGGCGGACAGGATCGCGGACCATCCCGGACCGCTGGCCGGAATTCTCGCCGGGCTCGACTACGCCGCCGAGACCGGTGCGGAAGCGATCGTGACGGCAGCCGTCGACACACCATTCCTTCCGCTGGACCTGGTGGTCCGCCTGAAAGCGGCCGCCGCCGGTTCCGGCCTTGCGCTCGCCGGTTCAGCCGACGACGCAGGGAGGCTGCGGGTCCATCCGACGTTCGGCCTGTGGCCGGTCCGGCTTCGCCACCAGTTGCGCGCCGCGCTTGAAAGCGGAATGCGCAAAGCCGCCTTGTGGGCCGAAAGCCACGACGCCGGCGTCGCCCAGTTCACGTCGGACCCGCACGACCCATTCTTCAATGTGAACACGCCCGAGGACGTGGCGACCGCCGAGCGGATTCTCGCCGCGGGAGGCTGATACGCTTTGCCGGCCCGCCTCCCCGCGTCGGCTATGTGGTCGGCGTGTTGCTACCGGCGACCGGCCGGACCTTCGGGGCCGCTTCGAGAATCAATGGATCGAAAAGCGCCGGTTCTTTTTTAATGAGCTCGAAAAACTGGCTGCGCATGCGCGGTTCCCAGAAGTCGCTCAGATGAGCGGCGATGCCGGCGACGGCCTCCTGCGGTGGCCGCGGGCGGAAAAACGTGGCGATCTGGTTGGCCATCCGGGCGAGTTTGTCAGGCGACATGACGATGATCTTCAACAACGATGCGTTCGGGATGGGTGAAAACCTCGAATTCCTCGCCGCGAGCGACCGCAACGAGGGTCATGCCGGCGGCCTCCGCCTGGCGGATGGCCAGGGTCGTCGGCGCGGAAATCGCGATGATGATGCCGCAATTGACGCTCGCGGCCTTCTGAACCAGTTCAACCGACAGGCGGCTCGACATCATGATCGCGGAATCGGCCAGACTGTGACCTGCTGACGAGCAATGGCCGATGAGCTTGTCGAGCGCGTTGTGGCGCCCGACGTCTTCGCGCAGTGCCGCCAGGCCCCGACCGGCGACATAACAACCGGCTGCGTGGACGGCCTGCGTTTTCCGGTTAAGCTCCTGGCGGGCCACCATCTCGGTCAAGGCCGCGCCGATTTCCCGCGCTTCGATCCTCACGGCGGATGAAACCGGCTCCAGCGTGCGCATGGCCGCCTCGATATTCTCGAGTCCGCACATTCCGCAGCCAACCGGCCCGGCCATCGATCGGCGCCGCATTTCGAGACGCGCATGGGCGTCGTGCGCCAGTCGAACCTGCGCGTCAAAACCGAGTTCGCCTTCGACGATCGCGATCGCCTCGATTTCGTCGAGCCCGGCAATCCCCTCGCTCAAGGTGAATCCGCGGGCAAGGTCTTCGAGATCGGCGGGCGTGGTCATCAGAACGGCGTGCGACGTCCCGTTGTAGGAGATCGCAACGGCGCATTCCTGGGCAAGGTCGCGCTCTTGTACGCGGTAGGCCCCGTTGCGATAGGCCCGGTTCCGCACCGCGATGGAAGTACCTTTCGGTCCGCTCATCCGTCACTCCGCCGGTTCGATCAGGCGGGACTTTCGCGAAAACTCCTCATAGGTCGACTGCCATTCGGTCGGGCCGTTCGACGGGCTGACCTGGACGGCCGTGACCTTGTATTCCGGACAATTGGTCGCCCAGTCCGAATAGTCGGTGGTGATCACATTGGCCTGCGTGCCCGGATGATGGAAGGTGGTGTAGACCACGCCCGGCGAAACACGGTCCGTGATCATGGCGCGGAGGCTCGTTTCGCCCGACCGGCTCGCCAGCTTCACCCAGTCGCCGTCCTTGATCCCGCGCTGCTCGGCGTCGTGCGGATGAATTTCGAGTACATCCTCCTCGTGCCAGACGGTGTTTTCGGTTCGCCTGGTCTGAGCGCCGACATTGTACTGGCTGAGGATGCGCCCGGTCGTCAAAAGCAACGGGAAGCGCGGGCCGGTTCTTTCGTCGGTTGCGACATAGTCGGTCCGAATGAACCGGCCCTTGCCACGCACGAAACCCTCCACATGCATGATCGGCGAGCCATTGGGCGTCTTCTCGTTGCAGGGCCACTGCACCGATCCCTTTTCCTCCAGAAGCTCGTAGGTAACGTTGGCAAAGCTCGGGGTCGTCGTTGCAATCTCGGCCATGATCTCCGAGGGATGCGCATAGGTCCAGCTCGCGCCCATCGCGTTGGCAAGCAACTGGGTCACTTCCCAGTCGGCATAACCATTCCTCGGGGCCATCACCTTGCGAACGCGGTTGATGCGGCGCTCGGCGTTGGTGAAGGTTCCGTCCTTCTCAAGGAAGGTCGAACCCGGCAGGAACACGTGGGCATAGTTGGCGGTTTCATTGAGGAACAGGTCATGGACGATAACGCAGTCCATCGCTGCGAGCCCTGCCGAGACGTGCCGGGTATCTGGATCCGACTGGAGAATATCTTCGCCCTGGATGTAGATTCCCTTGAAGGTGCCGTCGATAGCGGCGTCGAGCATGTTCGGGATGCGCAGGCCGGGCTCATTGGAGATGACTACACCCCATGCCTGCTCGAAGATTGCCCGCACATTGTCGTTTTTCACGTGGCGATAGCCCGGCAACTCATGCGGGAACGAGCCCATGTCGCATGAGCCCTGCACATTGTTCTGCCCGCGAAGCGGATTCACGCCGACGCCGGGGCGGCCGATGTTGCCGGTGAGCATGGCAAGGTTGGCGATGCCGATGACCGTAGTCGACCCCTGGCTGTGTTCCGTCACGCCGAGGCCGTAGTAAATCGCGCCATTGCCGCCGGTCGCGAACAGCCGCGCTGCCGCGCGCATTTCCGCCGCCGGAACGCCGGTCAACGCCTCGACCGCCTCGGGGCCGCGCGCCGGATCGGCGACAAACGTGGCATAATCCTGGAATTCATCCCAATCGCAGCGTTCGCGGATAAACTTCTCGTCGAACAAGCCTTCCGTGACGATGACATGGGCGAGCGCCGTCACCACGGCGACGTTCGTTCCGGGCTTCAGTGCCAGATGGTGCGCGGCGTCGATATGGGGCGAACGGACGAGGTCGATCCGGCGCGGGTCGATCACGATCAGTCTCGCTCCCTGGCGCAGCCGCTTCTTCAGCCGCGAGGCGAACACCGGATGACCGTCGGTCGGGTTCGCACCCATGACGATGACCACATCGGTGTGCTCGACGCTGTCGAAATCCTGCGTGCCGGCGGAGGTTCCAAAAGCCTGGCCCAGCCCGTAGCCCGTCGGCGAATGGCAGACGCGCGCGCAGGTGTCGGTGTTGTTGTTGCCGAAGACGGCGCGCGTCAGCTTCTGGACGAGATAGGTTTCCTCGTTGGTGCAGCGCGACGAGGTGATGACGCCGATGGAATCCCTGCCGTGCTTCTGCTGGATCTGAGTCAATCGCGAGGACGCGAAATCCATCGCTTCCTGCCAACCGACTTCGCGCCAAGGCTGGTCGATCGACTCGCGGATCAGCGGAGACAGAATGCGGTCGCGATGGTTGGCGTAACCCCAGGCGAACCGACCCTTCACGCAGGAATGGCCGCGATTGGCCTTGCCGTCCTTGTAGGGCACCATGCGAACCAGTTCGTCGCCACGCATCTCGGCCTTGAACGAGCAGCCGACACCGCAATAGGCGCAGGTGGTCACGACCGAATGCTCGGGCTGGCCGATCGCGATCACGTTCTTCTCGGTCAGCGTCGCGGTCGGGCAGGCCTGCACGCAGGCGCCGCAGGACACGCATTCCGAACCGAGGAAGGTTTCGTGCATGCCCGGTGAAACGCGGCTGCCGAAGCCACGTCCCTCGATGGTCAGCGCGAACGTTCCCTGCACTTCCTCGCAGGCGCGCACGCAGCGCGAGCAGACGATGCATTTCGATGGATCGTAGGTGAAATAGGGATTCGACTCGTCTTTCGGCATCCAGCGGAAATTGGCGCCGTCGCCATTGCGCGCCTTCACGTGGTTGTCGCCTTCGCCGCCGTAGCGCACGTCGCGTAGGCCGACCGCACCCGCCATGTCCTGCAATTCGCAGTCCCCGTTGGCGGCGCAGGTCAGGCAGTCGAGCGGATGATCGGAGATGTAAAGCTCCATCACGCCGCGGCGGATGTCCTTGAGGCGCGGCGTCTGCGTCTTCACTTTCAGGCCGGCGGCAACCGGCGTCGTGCAGGAGGACGGCGTACCCGCCCTGCCCTCGATTTCGACGAGACAGAGCCGGCAGGAGCCGAATGCATCGACCATGTCCGTGGCGCAGAGCTTGGGGATGGCGATCCCCGCCTCCATTGCCGCGCGCATGATCGAGGTCCCCTCCGGGACGGTCACGGCGAACCCGTCGATGCTGAGGGTGACCTGCTTTTCGGATCGCGACGCCGGCGTGCCGTAATCGATGTCATGGACGAGGGGCATGGGCCTACTCCGCTGCCACTGCCGCGACGCGCGGCGAAAAGTCCTCGGGGAAATGCGTCATCGCGCTCATGACCGGATAGGGCGTGAAGCCGCCCAGCGCGCAGAGCGAACCGAATTTCATGGTATTGCAGAGATCGGCGACAAGGGCCTTCTGCGCTTCCGGCGCCACGCCCGCGCCTAGCTTGTCGAGCGTCTCCGCGCCGCGCACGGCGCCGATGCGGCAGGGCGTGCACTTGCCGCAGCTCTCGACCGCGCAGAACTCGAAGGCAAAGCGTGCCTGCTTCAGCATGTCGACCGTATCGTCGAACACCACAATTCCGGCGTGCCCGATCAGCCCGTCCTTCGCGGCAAAGGCCTCGTAGTCGAACGGCGTATCGAACAGCGCGCGCGGGAAATAGGCGCCAAGCGGACCGCCGACCTGCACGGCCTTGACCGGCCGACCGCTGGCGGTACCGCCGCCGACGTCATCGACGATTTCGCCGAGGGTCATGCCGAACGCGGCCTCGAAAAGGCCGCCATGCTTCACGTTTCCGGCGATCTGGATCGGGATCGTCCCGCGCGAGCGGCCCATGCCGAAATCCCGGTAAAATGCCGCGCCCTTGTCCAGGATGGCGGGAACCGAAGCGAGCGAGATGACGTTGTTCACCACGGTCGGCTTGCCGAACAGACCCTCGATTGCCGGCAGCGGCGGCTTGGCGCGCACCACGCCGCGCTTGCCTTCCAGCGAATTGAGGAGGGAGGTCTCCTCGCCGCAGACATAGGCTCCCGCGCCGACGCGGATCTCGATGTCGAAGGCCTTGCCCGAACCGAGGATGTCGGTGCCGAGGACGCGCGCGTCGCCGGCTATTTTCACCGCGGCATTCATCGCCTCGATCGCGTGCGGGTATTCCGAGCGCACATAGACGAAGCCCTTGGTGGCACCTGTCGCGAGGCCGGCGATCGCCATGCCCTCGATGAGGACGAAGGGGTCGCCCTCCATGATCATGCGATCGGCAAACGTACCGCTGTCGCCTTCATCGGCGTTGCAGACGACATATTTCGTATCGCCACGCGCGCCGAGAACCGTGTTCCACTTGATGCCGGTCGGGAAACCTGCGCCGCCGCGACCGCGCAGACCGGACTCGGTCACCGTCGCGACAATCTGCGCCGGCGCCAGCGCGAGCGCCTTGCGCAGGCCGGCGAGACCTCCATGGGCCTCGTAATCGACAAGCGACAACGGATCAATGATGCCGCAACGGGCAAAGGCAAGCCGAGTCTGGCGCTTGAGGAACCCGATCTCCTCGGTCAAGCCGTGGCCGAGGCGGTGTCCGCCGCCATCGAGAAAGCCGGCCGCAAACAGCGACGGCACGTCTTCGACCGCAACCGGGCCGTAGGCGACACGCCCGTCGGCCGTCTCGACCTCGACCATCGGCTCAAGCCAGATCAGGCCGCGCGAACCGTTGCGGACAATGCGGATGGATTTTCCCTGCGCACGCGCCTCGGCCGCGATCGCCGCGGCGACCTCGTCGGCGCCAAGCGCCACTGCCGCCGCGTCGCGGGGGACATAGACCGTCACGTTCATCGCCCGCACTCCGCCGCAAACCGCTCGATCTTGCCCTCGTCGAGCCGGCCGACCAGGCGACCATCCATCATGGCAGCCGGGCCGCAGGCACAAAGCCCGAGGCAAAAGACGGCTTCGAGCGTGACCGCGCCATCGACGGACGTCTCGCCCATTGCGATCCTCAATTTGGAGGCAGCGCGTTCGGCCAGAGCATCACCACCGACGGCCTGGCAGGCCTCCGCGCGGCAGATTTTCAACACGTGGCGGCCGGCCGGTGCATGGCGAAAATCATGATAGAAGCTCGCTACGCCGTGAACCTCGGCGCGGCTGAGATTGAGCGCGGCGGCGATGGTTCTCAGAGCGTCCTCGGACACGAAGCCAAATTCCCTCTGCACATCGTGAAGGACGGGAAGCAGCGGGCCGGCAGTGCCGGCATGAGCTTCGACAATGGCCTGCACGCGGTCTGCATCTCGCGGTGCGGGTGTCATATGTGTCATCGGACTCCTCCAGCCCTATGCAACGACGGCATTGCCAAGACGGCCAACATCATCTCTCATCCCAGAGCAAGAGCCAAATCGCCATGATCGCGACGATGCAGGTCGGCTACGGCCAAGGCTTCGGTCCTGCAATCACCATCGCTGCGAAGGATCATAACGTCGCCGGCTGCGGTCAGGGTACGTCAAAAACCGGCAACCAGCGTCGCTATCAGCGTGTACGGCGCTACCGAACGGATGCGGGTGACATTCAATCGGCGCCCGCGGCGCAGGCGACCGTTCCTCCTCGGCAAGGCCTCGGAGGGAGGTCGCAAAAGCGGCAAGTCCGCGATTCTCCGAACGTCACAACTTTTTTGCGACGCTGACCAGGAGCGCGTCCAGGGTCGCGCCAATCACGCCAATGACGGACATCGCGGCAATCGCGGTGGTCGCCTGCAGGTTCTGCTGGCCGACGAGAATGAGAAATCCGAGGCCGGACAAGGCCCCCGGGCCGGCGATGATCTCGGCGCCGACAAGCGCCAGCCAGCCATTGGCCAGCCCGATCCTGAGGCCGGCGACGATTGCCGGAAGCGCGGCACGCAGGCCGATGCGAAACAGAACGGTGAACGGTCCCGCTCCCAGCATGCGCGCAGCGTTGACAAGGCCGCGATCCATGTTGGCGATACCGTGATGCGCATTCATCAGGATGGGGGGGAAGGCGGCGGTGAAGATGACAAAGGCCTGCGAACCGAAACTCGCACCGAACCAAAGCAGGGCGAACGGAGCCCAGGCGATGGGCGGCACATGGCGGAACAGGTCGAACAGCGGATTGACCAGATGGCGCAATCCCGGCACGTAGCCCATCGCGAGGCCGAGGGGGACGGCGAAGGCGGCCGCGGCGGCAAATCCCGAAAAGAACCGCAAAAGGCTCCACGTGGCATGCAGCCACAGCGTACCCTCCCCCACGCTGTTTGTTGCGAGCCATTGGAGGCGCTGCAGGACGGCTAGCGGCGATGGCAGGAAGTCCGCGGACACGCCGAGCAGCGCCGTTGCCGCCCACCATATCCCGACCCACCCGGCAAGGCCTGCCGCAGCGATCATCAGCCGTACGCCGTGGGCCACAGGCCGCGCTGAGGCGGAGGGGCTGAGGTCACTCATATTCGCCCCAGCGGATGACGCGCCGCTCTGCCAGTCGGAACAGCGAGGAGAGCGCGAAACCGACAACGGCGACCGCGATGATCCCTACCGCCATGATCGAGGCCTCGAAGTTGCGATAGCCGTTCATGATCACGAAACCGAAGCCCGCGGTCGCGACGACCAGTTCGGCGGCCACGACCGCGCCCCATGCGCTGCCAAGACCAATACGCAGCCCGCTGGCAATGATCGGCAGGGCCGACGGTATGGCGACGCGGAACAGCAGGTCGCGGCGGCTTGCGCCCAGCATGCGCGCGGCATCCAGCAGGTGCGGCGGCACATCCCTCATGCCGGTATAGGCGTTCAGCAGGCAGGGCGTGAACGCGGCCACGAAGACCACGAAAACCTTGCCCCCAAGCCCGATGCCGAACCACAGAATCGCCAGCGGAATCCAGGCCGGTGGCGGAATCGGGCGAAGCAGTCCGACGAGAGGACCGAAAAGTGCATCGGCGGTTTTCGACCAGCCCATGAAAATGCCAAGCGGAATCCCGACCGCCGCCGCTGCGAGGTAGCCGCCGAGCACGACCGACAGGCTGGCCATGAGGTGACTGAGCAGCGACGAGCCCAGATAGCCGTCATTGAGGCGCGCGGCCGCCTGCAGAACCTGCCAGGGCGGCGGCAGCAGGAAGGGGCTGACAAGGCCGTGCGTAGCCACGGTCCACCAGGCCGCGAATGCCGCGACGAGGGCAGCTGCACCGAGCGTGACCTTGGTGAAGCGCATCCGCCCCCCCCTATTCGACGACGATTTCGTCGCGAATCATGCCCCAGATGCGACCGCGCAAATCCTGGAAAGCGCTGTCGCGCACGGCCTCATCGAAGGACAGTCCACGCCAGTGCGCACCGGTACTGCCAGCGGTGACGGGAACCACCTCCTTGATACGGCCGGGATGGCGCGTCATGACCACGATCCGGTCGGCAAGATAGACCGCCTCCTCCACGCTATGCGTGACGAAGATGACGGTCGGCTTGTGCTCGGACCACACCCGCACCAGTTCCTCCTGCATGACGATACGGTTCTGTGCGTCTAGCGCGGCGAAGGGTTCGTCGAGGAGAAGCAGCCTTGGCCTCAGGACCAGCGCGCGCGCGATCGCCACCCGTTGCCGCATGCCGCCGGAGAGCTGGTGCGGATAGTGTTCCTCGAAGCCGGCAAGCCCGCAGAGGGGAAGGTAATAGGAGATGCGGCGTTCGCGCTCCTGCGCATCGACGCCGTTCAGCTTCAGTCCGAACGCGATATTCGCGACGACGGTCATCCAGGGGAACAGCGAAAAATGCTGGAAGACGATGGCCTTGTCCGGTCCGGGCTTGCGTATTTTCTCGCCGGCGAGAAAAACCGAACCGGCGGTCGGCTGGGCCAAGCCACCGGTCATCGCCAGCACCGTACTCTTGCCGCACCCGGAGGGGCCGACGATCACGAGGAATTCGCTCGCCGCGATTTCCAGATCGAAGCCATCGACTGCGAGCGTCGGACGGCCGCGCCCCTGCGCCGGAAACATCATCGAGACGTTGTCGTAGCAGACACTGTTGTCGTCCCCCGGCAGGGTTGCGGCCGATGGCCGGTTCCCCTGCCGGGGTGCTGTCGTCCGGGAGGAATTCGGCGTCACTGACCAACCGCCGCCTTGAGGAACGACGCGTCGATATAGGGCGTGAAGTCGGGCACCGTCTGCATCCGGCCGTTGCGGATGAAGAACTCCGCGATGCCCTCATAGGCCTTGATGACTTCGGGTTTGCTTCCATCCGCCGCCGTCATGTAGCCGAGCTGCTCGTTGAGCGTCTTGGCCGCCATCACCGAAGCGATGACCGATTTCAACGCATCGCCCTCGGTCGTCTGGCCGCTCAACGCCATGAACTTGCGATACATTTCTGTCGTTCGGGTCTCGTCCTGCTTGATCCAGTCGACGGCCTCGCCGTTGGCCTTGACCCATTTGGTCACGAGATCGGGGTGCTGGGTCGCGAAGGCCTTTGTGGCGACCCAAACGGTGAAGATGTGCAGATTGGTCTGGGCAGCGTCGCAGAGCACCTTGTTGCCGCGCGCGCGCAGTGCGTCGCTGAAGGGTTGCCATGTCTGCGCCAGATCGCCCTCGCCCGCCAGGAAGGCGCTGACCGTCGCGGCCTGGTCGCTCGGGATGATCGTCACGTCCTTGGAGTCGAGGCCGAATTTCTGCAGGCAGCTCTCGACCATGTAATGGCCTGTCGACAGCGTCGTGACGAAGATCTTCGCGCCCTTCAAGGTCGACGGGTCGGCGAGCGCCTTGTCGACATAGTCAGGCCTTCCGAACAATTCGTGGGGATCATCGGTGATGACGCCGATGGTGACGATGCCGAGCGAGTCCGAGCCGATAACAGCGGGCGGCGCACCGAGGAAGGCGATGTCCCACTCATTCGCTGCACCGGCCTGGACGATCGGCGCGCCGCTCGGGAAATATTTGAGGCCCGGATCGATCCCGTATTTGGTGAAGAGGCCGAGTTCGTTGGTAACGAACTGCACGAAGCCGGGGAAATTGGTCTGGGTGAAGGTGCGGACCTTGGCAAGGTCCTGTGCGTGGGCCGCGAGGGCGGTCACGCAGAGGACCGCGGCAAGGGCGATCTTTTCAAGCAGTCGTATCATCGGATTTTCCTCCCTTTTCTACACGCGGTCTGGCCGCTCAGATGGCTGTCATGCCGCCGTCGACGGGAACGATGGCGCCCGTCATGAAGCTTGCCGCGTCGCTGGCGAGATAAAGCGCCGCCTCCGCGATTTCCTCTGGTTCGCCGAAACGGCCGGCGGGATATTTGGCGAGCCGACGCTGCTGTGCCGTCTCGCTGGTATCGGTTGAAAGCAGGGTGCGGCCGAGATCGGTGTCGCCGACCGTGCCGGGACAGATGCAATTGGTGCGGATGCCGAGCCTGGAGTAGTCGGCCGCCATCTGCCTGGTCAGGGCAACGATGGCGCCTTTTGCCGCGCAATAGGCCGCCATGCCCGGGATGCCCGCGAGCGCGGCGACCGAGCCGATGTTGACGATAGCGCCGCGTCCGCGCTCGATCATCGCTGGCAGGATCGCGCGCGAGACGACAAAAGTTCCGGTGACATTGACCGCCATGACGCGGTCGAAGTCCGCGTCGGTCGTGCTGGCGACGGTTCCGAAGCAGGCCGTTCCGGCATTGTTGACGAGAATGTCGGTAGGCCCAAGCAGATCGGCCGAAGCGGTGACCGCTGCGCGCACCGCCGCATCGTCGGTGACGCCGGCACGAAAGCCGGCCGCCCGTGCGCCGACCGCGCGAAGCTTCTTCACCGCGCTGTCCAGTGCATCGGCGTTGAGGTCGATGATTGTGACCGCCGCGCCTTCGCGCGCGAAAAGCTCGGCAATGGCAAAGCCGATGCCTGCCGCACCACCGGTCACAAAAGCGATTTTTCCGTCGAGGCGCGCCGTCATGGTTTCCTCCCTCCCCGCGTTCAGATCGCGGTGTAGCCACCGTCCATGACGATGGCAGCGCCGTTGAAATAGGCAGCGTCGGGAGCCGCCAGGAACAACACCGCGTCGGCCACATGCACGGCGGTCCCGATCTCGTCTTGCGGAATGCGGTCGAGCACCTGCCGGCGCAGATTCGGCTGGTCCAGACGCCACTTGGTCATCGGCGTCTCGATCATTCCGGGGCATAGCGCGTTGCAGCGTATGCCCTTGCCGGCGTAATCGGCCGCGATGGCACGGGTGAGCTGGATCACCGCGCCCTTGGACGCGGTGTAGGCGGCGCGCCCCGGAAAGGCGACGAGACCGGCCACCGACGCGATGTTGACGATGACACCCCCGCCCTGATCGAGCATGACCGGGATCGCCGCGCGGCACCCGAGGAAGATGCCGCGCACGTTGACAGCGAAGACCTTGTCGAATTCGCCAACCGGCGTGGTGTGGAGGATGCTGGCCTCCTGGTTTCCGGTGATGCCGGCATTGTTGACGAGCACGTCGATGCGGCCGAACGTGGACAGGATGGCGTCCATCGCCGCGGCCATCGGCGCCTCGGCAGACACGTCGGCAGCGAAGCACGAGACCCGCCCGTCGTGCTCCCGCCAGGCATCCCGGCTGGCTGCGTCGAGCGCATCGGCCGAGAGGTCGATCGCCGCGACGCGGTCGCCACGCTCGAGGAAGCGGCTGGCGATTGCCAGCCCGTTCCCCGAAGCCGCACCGGTGACGACGGCGACGCGACTCACAGGTTCACCAGGTTCTTCGCGCCGGCGCGCAGGCGCGAAAGCTGGATGAAGTGTGTCGGGTTGAGGAACAACTCGTCCATATCGCCGAGCTGGTCGATGGTCAGGCCATCCTTGATCAGCACGTTGAGGTACTGGAAGGCGTCCTTGGCGCCGTAGCCGACGTGATGGGCGCCGATCACCTTGCGCGTGTTGGCGTCGATGACGATCTTCTGGAAGCCCGACATGTGCGGCTTGGCGAAGGCATACATCATCGTGCGGTCCGAGGCCGGTAGCGCCACGTTGAGGCCGTTCTCGTTGTCCGGCGGCATCTTGATCGTGATGACCTGATGACCGGCGGCGCGGGCCTCCTCCTCGCCCATGCCGAGGAAGCTCACCTCGTAGTGGGTGTGCAGGAAGTCCGGGAAGTCGCGCGGGGTATAGGCGATCTTTTCGCCCATGATGTTGCGGGCGGCGTAGACGCCGGACTTGCGCGCCTTGAACATCTCCATCGGGCCGCCGATGAGATCGCCGACGGCGTAGACGTTGGGCACATTGGTCTGAAGGTTCTCGTTGACCAGAACCTCGCCCTTCGGACCGAGCTTGAGGCCCAGAGTTTTTGCCAATTCGGCCGATCGCGGCTCCTCGCCGAGACCAAGGAAAACGAAGTCGGTCTCGATGCGAACCTCGCCGTTCGGCGTATTCGCCACAACCGCTTTCACGCGGCCCTCGCCATCCTCCTCGATGCGGGTGACGTTCGCACCCTCGACAAACTCCATGCCCTGCTCGGTCATCCGGTCGAGAACGTATTTGCGCGTCTCGCGGTCCTTGATGAGCTTCAGCGGCGTGGTGCGCACCAGCATGACGGTGCGGCGGCCGGTGGCGTTGAAGAAACAGCCGTATTCGACCGCGGTCTTGGAGCCGCCAACGACGACCACCGTGTCTCCCGGTTCGTAGTCCAGCGTCTCGACAAGGCTGGCATGATCGTAGACGCCCTTGGCGTCAATGCCGGGCACGTCGAGACGGCCGGGCTCGGCGCCGACGGCCAGCACCAGGTTCTTCGCCTTGAACACCTTGCCCGCGGCTTCGACGGTATGGTTGTCGATCACATTGGACGGGCAGTTGAGAATGTATTCGAGGTTGAGCTGCTCCTTGGACTGGAAGTTCATGATGCCGTGCGGGCCGTTGCGGCCGGCGCGGAACAGGTCGACGATCTCCTTGATGCCGACACGCTTTCCGGTCATGTCCGGGAACCAGTATTGCCCAGAGAAGGTGCGCGCCAGCATCAGCTCCGCCGCACAGTCCGAGAACAAGTGGTGCGGCACGCAGGCATTGTGCGGGCATGAGCCGCCAAGGAAGGGCCAGCGGTCGATGATCAGCTGGCGGCCGCCCATGGCGCGCAGATAGGCCGAGCCGAAGCGGCCGGCCGCGCCGCCGCCGACGAAGATGGCGTCGTATTCGCGGGTATCGTCTGGATCGACATTGTAGATGATCTCGCCGCCGTCGGGCGCCTCGAGGATCTCGTCAATGCGCGTGGCCCACTGGTTGATGGACAGATGATCGTCGCGCGCGTTCCAGATGCTGCGGCCGTTCCAGATGTTCATGTGCGTTACCTTTTTCGAATTCGTCGGTCGGTTCGGTGGATCGTTCGTGGCCACTCGGGTCAGCCGCAGCAGGGGCAACCTGCCGCATGGCCTTCCTCCCAGGGGTGAGGTCGGGGAAGTGATTCCGGTGTGGGAGCGGCCCGGCGGCCGCCGCATTTCGAGCATGCCCATTCGCGCGGCTGGGCGGTGTGCGCCATGACCATCCCGTTGAAGCGATGGCCGCAATCGGGGCATTGCAGGGTGTAGACGGGCATGACTCCTCCTCCACCGTCCGGGCAGAACGCGTTCGCCCGGACGGCATCCCGATCTGGTGGACTTCGGTCGGTCAGGCCGCGCGCTTCGCCCTGGCGAGTTCGTCGCGGACGATGTTGGTCCCCGCGACCAGCGCATGCAGCTTGTCCTGCGCAATGTAGCGCTGGAGCAGGATCAGGCCGCAATCGGTGGTCACGCCGAGCCGGTCGGCCGGGATGAACTCCAGCAACCGGCGAATGCGCCCGGCAACGTCCTCCGCCGTCTCGGTGATCGTGCTCTTGACGTCGATGACGCCCGCCCAGAAGGACACGTTGTCGGGTAACGGATGCTTCCGCAGCACGTCCAGTCCGCTCAGGTCGTCCGAACGGCGACCGCAGCTTTCCAGGTTGAGCACGTTGATGTTGGCTTCGTAGGACTTCGGAACGACGGAGGCCGTCGCGGTCGCCTTGGTGGCATCGGCCTTGCGCTTGGTCAGATCGAAGATCTCTCCGGCGGAGGCCGTGTCGTCCGGATAGTAGGCCGGCGTGCCGCCCCAATTACCCCAGCACACATGGGCGACAATCTTCGCGTTCTTCACGCCTTCGACCGCGGCGTTGAAAGCGTCGATCGCCCAATCCTCGTAGAAGTAGGGCCAGGTGAACTCGTCGAGCTGGATGAAGTCGATGCCGAGCGCGTCGACCTCCAGCACGTCCTCGTTGATCGCCTTGGCAATGGCCATCGCGCGGTCGCGGCTGGACTTGTAGTGCAGGTCGTTGGTCGCCTGGGCGAGCGCCTGCATGCCGGTGTACTGGACCTTGGTCGGCTTGCGAGTGGCCTTCTTCAAGGCCTTGGCCTGCTCGACCATGATCGCGCCGTGGCGCTTGACCTCGCTGGCAAGGGTACCTGCATGGAGACGGCTGTAGATCGGGAAGCCGAGATGGCCACCCTTGAGATCGTAGCCGAGGCGCCGGTAATAGTAATACAGGGCTTGGTCGGCGTAGTTGTCGCCGTGAACGCGCCCGTCGCTGATGATGTCGAGGCCGGCGCGCTCCTGGTCGCGGACGATCGAACCGACCGCGTCCTCCAGTGCTTCCTGGTTCATCGAATCCGGCGGCTCCTGATCGCCGGTCCAGGTGCGGGCGAAATTCGAATCCCACCACCTCGGATTGGGGTAATTGCCGACCATGCTGGTCGGAATCGTAATTTCCTTTCCACGTATCAGCATTCGTTTTCCTCCCTGATGCTGCGTTGTGTCGAAACCGATGGATCTACCGATTCGGACACCAGCCGGCGGATGGCTTTCTTCACCCTCCCGAGTACCGCCACCGGCGGCGCCATGCTGGTTGCCCAAGCACTCCCTTAGTTATCCATAGTTAGTCTTTGTTATGCAGCCTCGCCCTGCCTGTCAAGTGCCGGGTCCGTGCAATTGGCGAAGGACCCGTGGCCCAAGGGCAGTTACGGATGGATTTTCGTTTTATACCAATGGTTTGCGTTTCAAACGGAGAAAGCAAATTGACGCACAGGCGGATTCGCGCGGCATGACATCTTGAATCCTATCATATCCATACCTATTCTTAATCTATCGCGAGGTGGCTATTTCCATCCTATGGCGAATGGTGCTATAGGCGGCCGGTCCGAGCGATGGAGGCGCTGCAATGGGCGCTGGCCACAACAGGCATCGGCATCTCATTCGACGACATGCTTGCATGTGCCGATCCGGGGAAAACGGCTGACATGAGCAACGACCAAAACCTGCTTACCCTCGAGGAAGCCGCGCGCTATCTCGGAGTCAGTAAAACTTCCTTGCGCCGTTGGACGAATGACGGGCAACTTGCCTGCCACCGAGTCGGCGTGCGCGGCGAACGCCGATTCGACAGGAAGACACTCGACCGTTTCCTGTTGCGCCGCACGGAAGGCCAACCCGCGCCGATTATCGCGGAAGCATCGGCCACGCCTGTCATCCATGCGCAGCCGCATCTGCATCATCATATCTGCCTGACCTACCGCAACCCGGCCGAGCAGTGGGAAAGCTTCCGCACCTATTTCCTCGACCACTATCGCGCTGGCGCGCCGACGACCTATCTCTACAGCAGTTCGTCACGATCGGACGTGATGGAACGGGTACGCAACGAAGGCCTCGACCCCGAAGCGGTGATCCGCTCCGGCCTGTTGCGGCTGGTGCCGGCAAGCGATTCCTACCTTCGCCAGAGCGAATTTTCGGCCGACTTCATGATCTCCTTCGTTCGGCTGATCATGATTCGCATGCGCGCCGATGGCTACCAGCGCCACCTTCTGACAGGCGAAATGGACTGGCACTTCATGCGCGAGACCGGGGGCATCGACGAGATGCATCTCTACGAGCGCAAGCTCAACAAGATCGCCGACGAGTACCCCGAAGCGACGATCGTCTGCCAGTACGACCTGTTGAAGTTCGATTCCGAGGCGATCGTCAATGCGTGTTTCACCCATCCGACGGTGCATTTCGGCGAACGGATCCGCGCTGGCAGCCAGCAGGCATTCTGACGACGCCGGCGCAAGCGGCGGTCACAATGGGCACACCCTGATCCTTGCATCAACAGCAACCAAGCTGTCGGCATTGGCGATGACGGGATTGATGTCCAACTCCTCGATCCAGTCGGCGGCGGCAACAAAGGCCGACAATCTCGCGACGAGTTCCGAGAGCGCGGCGATGTCGGCACCGGGATGCCCACGGCTTCCGGCAAGCAGCGCATATCCCTTCAGCTCTTCCAGCATCGCGTGCGCGCCGGCAGCATCGACCGGGGCGAGCCGCAGAGCGATATCCTTCAACGCCTCGACCCAGATGCCGCCAAGCCCCACCATCACCATCGGGCCGAAGCTTTTGTCGCGGCGTGCGCCGACGAACAATTCCAACCCCGCCGACGCCTGTTCCTGAACAAGCACTTCCGTCGCACCGAGCCGCCGGGCCATGTCGTCATAGGCAACGGCGACGCGTTCGGATGTATCGAGACCGACGGCGACGCCGCCGGCATCGGACTTGTGGATCAGGTCCGGCCGTTCCGCCTTCATCACCACGCGCACCCCCAAACGCTCCGCCGCGGCGATCGCCTCTTCACGCGAGCCGGCCAGCGCCCAGCGAGCGACGGGAATGCCCGCATCGTCCAGCAGATTGAAAACTCGCGCGGAACCGAGCCAGCCGCCCTGCACCGGAACGTCGGACGGGCGGGTCATTTCCGTGTCGACCCTGCTCATGCGCGCCGCTGGCGGCTTGGTCGTAAGGGCCAGCATCTGCGCCGTCCGTGCCGGCCAGGAATAGCAGGCGATGCCGGCATCGAGGAGACGCGCGCGATTGCCGTCCGCCTCCTGCGGCGCGACCCAACAGACATGAACGGGCTTTCGCGATCCCGCTGCCCGGGCGGCCTTGACCTCGGCGATGACACGCTCGGTAACCTGCGGCGACGTTGCCGAGCGTTGCAGCAACACCGGTACGACGGCATCCACCTCGTCGCTGGCCAGCAGCGCGTGCAGACTGGTGCCGTACATCTCCCCGAAACGCTGCCAGTCGGTCGTCACATCGATGGGGTTTGCCGCCGAGCCGTGCGCCGGAACGATAGCGCGCAAGGAGGACTGGAGCGCCTCCGACAGGATCGGGACCTCGAGGCCGCGCGCCTCCAGCAGATCGGCCAGTTCGACGCCTGTCCCGCCCGAATTGGTGATGATGCCTACCCGGCGTCCGTCAAGCGGAGGCTGTCGATCGAGAGCGGCGGCAAGGTCGAGCAAGGTCAGACCGTCCTCAACCACATGGACACCGGCCTGGCGCAACGCAGCGACGGTGATCGCGGTATCGGTCGCCAGCGCCGCCGTGTGGCTCGCCGCGGCCCGTTGGCCAGCCGCCCCGCGCCCGGTCTTCAGCACGATCACCGGCTTCTTGCGCGTCACCTCGCACGCAATCTCGAAGAAGCGTCGGCCGTCGGCAATCGATTCCACCAGCATGGCAATGACACGGGTCGCCGGATCGTCACCGAAAGCTTCCAGGAAATCGCATTCGTCGAGGTCCGCCTTGTTGCCACAGGCCACCACCGAGGAGAAACCGATGCGTTCCTCACGCGAGCGATTGAAGGCAGCCATGCCATAGGCTCCGCTCTGGGTGAACAGGGCGATGCCGCCCTGGCTTGGCATGCCCATGGCGAGCGAGGCGTTCAGCCCACGGGCGGGGGCCATGACCCCGAAGCAGTTCGGGCCAATCAGCCGCACGCCGCCGGCGCTGGCGATGGCTGAGACACGCCGCTGCAACGTAGCGCCGTCTTGACCGGTTTCGGCAAAGCCGCCGGTCAGGACGACCGCCACGGGAACACCGGCGGCAACGCAGTCTTCCATCACCGTCGGTACGCTCTCCGCGGGCGTCGCAATGATGGCGAGATCGATGGGGTCCGACACCGATGCCAGCGATGCAAAGGCGGGCAGGTCGTCAATCCGATCCAGGTTGGGATGGATCGGTACGACCTCGCCGCGGAACCCTGCCAGCGGAGAGCGAAGGTTTTGTAGCAGGAGATGGCCGAGCTTGCCCGGCGTTGCCGAAACTCCGACCAGCGCCACCCGGTGCGGCGCCAGCAGTGCCCTCACCCAATCAGCCACGGTGCACCTGCGTACGGAGCTCGCGCCCGGCCGGCAAGACAGGCGCGTTCACGCGGCCATCCTCCACTCCCGGTCTTCGGCGCGCAGCTCCTTCTCATGGATTTTCAGTGGATCGAGGTGGCGGATCAGGTCGATGACGTCCGGATCGGGCGGCGGTAGCGATGTCACTTCCTTCGCCAGCCGAAGGGCAAAGCCGGTGCTTTCTCGAATGTCCGTCACCGAAAGACCGGGACGCACGGCGCACAGTCGGGCATGTCCTTCGGCATCGAAATCAAACAACCCCATATCGGTAACGAGCCATTGCGGCCCGCCGCCGCGATGGCCGAGTTCGGCGCGGCTGCGCCCGTCGACACCTCGGTGGCCGAGATTGGTGACGAAGTCGCAGGCCTCGACAAGGCGGAAACGGCGGCGGCCCCTGTCATCCGGCGGCGCCCGATGCCCGGCCGTCCACAGGGTCAGTCGCCGCACATCGCAGGAGAGGTTGCAGCCTCCTCCACCGCCGGGCAGCTTCATCGTCAGACGCTCATCGCCGAGACGGGTGACGTTGCAATTGCCCCAACGGTCGATCTGCAGGCCCGACAGGAACATGCGGCCCATGCGTCCTGCGGCAGCGAGGTCGAACAGTTCCTCGATATCGAGGGAATGGACCGCGCCGCGATCCATCACCCAATCATTCGAGGTCGGTGCGAGGAACGGCGGCAACGGATCAAGGGCATACGTCGCACCGGCGACCAGAACCATGTTCGGGGCATGGGTTCGCTTGGCAACGTGCAGGGCGAGTTGGACGAGGGGAGAACCGTAGCCGTGGAAGGCGAGCGTTCCGTCCTCGACCGTGCTGGCGATCGTGGCGATCATCAATTCGCCGAGCGAGTAGTCGCGTCTCATGCGTGAGCCTCGTCACGATAGAGCGCCAACCAGGCCTCGGTGCTTTCGGACCACGACGCCAGGCGCCGGCGCGTCTCCTCGCCACCGATTGCCCGGCAATAGGTTTCGTGATCGGCGCAATCCTCGACAAACGGCTTCAGATACTCCGCCGCGAACCGCTCGGCACCGCCGCGCGCCGCCGCATCGTAGAGTCGCGTATGCGGCCGGTCATACGCATAGAAAGGGTAGCAGGCGGTCGGGTGAGCGCCGAACGGCACCTCGGCCACGGCCGTAACGTAGAAGTGCGGGATGGTGATGCCGCCGAGTTCGACAAGGCGCGACGTCGGGACAATCTGTTCAACTGAAGCAATCACGGTCCGCGAAGCCTTGGCAAACAGGATGTCAGCGACCGGCGGCCCCTCGATGCGCAGATTGCCGTGCGCATCGCCGTATTGGGCATGCAGGATCGCGACGTCGGGAGCCAGAGCCGGAACCAGCAGGAGTTCCTCGCCGCTGAAAGGACAGGTCATCGTGCGGTATTCGCCATGCAGCCCGGCAATGTCCGTGCCGCGCACGGACCGGATCGGCAGGAAGGGCAGCCCCATGATCGCGGCACGCAACTGCTGAACCAGCGTGTAGCAACAGCTGTCGTCGACCTGCACGTCGCCGGCTTCGCAAGCCCGACGGTAGTTCGGCGCGATACCGAAATCCTGCTCGAAACCGACATAGCTCTCTGCGCACCGCGAGATCGCACCGCCGCCGCAGAGCAGGTCGATGTCTATTCCATGCGCGGAACCGACAACGCTCAGATTACGAACGCCGCGGCGCAGCATGGCGCGCAGTATCGCCATCGGCTCGCGGGACGACAGCCCGCCGCCGACGGCGACGGTGGCGCCATCTGCAACCATCGCAGCCAGTTCATCGAGGCTAGTCCGCTTGTCAGACACCGTCCAAACGGCGTCACCGTCCTGGGTGGGCCCGGGTTGGTCCTTGCTGTTACCGGTCATCTTGCCCGCAGTCCTCCCGAATCCGGCACGCCTTCTTCTCGCCGTCGCCCGCGAAAGCGCGCCGCCGCTTGCCCGTCCAAATCCGAATGACCCTATCTTACCTATTCATGCTTGATCAATACGCATTCATGCCCAGCGAGATATCGCGATGGTCGCTGGCAAGCCGAGAGCTTTGTCGAAGACCCCCGACACTAGCGACGCAAGCCGAAAGGAGGCGTTTTTCTGGCGGTGGAGGAGTGCTCGGATGCAATGCGCGTCGACGCGAAGCTCGTATCGCCGCCGCGGGATTTCCGGCGAAGATGGGTGTCGACATGCTAGGCGGTATGTCGGGATCGCTTCACAGCCCGATCATGTGGACGCGGTCTTGGCTGGCCCGAAAACCGTGTATCCCGACGGAGCGGACGGCGCGAGCGCGCTCGCGACGCTTGCGACTTCGTCAGCCCAACCGATCGTAACGCACCAAGTTGGCCGTCACTCCCACTCGATCGTGCCCGGCGGCTTGCTCGTCACGTCGTAGACGACGCGGTTGACGCCGCGCACCTCGTTGATGATGCGGGTTGCGACCTTGCCGAGGAAGGCCATGTCGAAGGGATAGAAATCCGCTGTCATGCCGTCGACCGAGGTCACCGCGCGCAGGCCGCAGACAAATTCGTAGGTGCGGTAGTCGCCCATGACGCCGACGGTCTGGACCGGGAGCAGAACGGCGAAGGCCTGCCAGATCCTGTCGTAGAGCCCGGCCTTCCTGATCTCGTCGAGATAGATCGCGTCCGCCTCCTGCAGGATGGCGATCTTCTCGCGCGTCACGCCGCCGGGCAGACGAATGGCGAGGCCCGGTCCCGGAAAGGGATGGCGGCCGACGAAGCGCTCCGGCAGGCCGAGTTCGCGGCCGAGCGCACGCACCTCGTCCTTGAACAGTTCGCGCAGCGGCTCCACCAGCTTCATGTGCATGCGCTCGGGCAGGCCGCCGACATTGTGATGGCTCTTGATGGTCACCGACGGCCCGCCGGAAAACGACACGCTCTCGATCACGTCGGGATAGAGCGTGCCCTGGGCGAGGAATTCGGCACCGCCAATCTTCCTTGCCTCCTCCTCGAACACCTCGATGAACAGGCGGCCGATGGTCTTGCGCTTCTTTTCCGGATCGGCCTCGCCCTCGAGCGCACCGATGAAGCGGTCGGAAGCATCCACATGGACAAGCGGAATGTTGTAGTGGCCGCGGAACATGTCCACGACCTCGGCCGCCTCGTTCTTCCGCATCAGCCCGTGGTCGACGAAAATGCAGGTCAGCCGCTCGCCGATCGCCTCGTGGATGAGCACCGCGGCGACGGAGGAGTCGACGCCGCCGGAAAGGCCGCAGACCACCCTGCCCGTCTCGCCCACCTGTTCGCGGATTTTCGCGATCATCTCCTTGCGGTAGGCGGCCATGGTCCAGTCGGATTTGAGGCCGACGATGTTGTGGACGAAATTGGCGATGAGGCGGCCGCCATCCGGCGTGTGCACCACCTCCGGATGGAACATGGTCGTGTAGTATTTCCGCCCCTCGTCGACGGCGATGGCGAAGGGCGCATTGGCCGATACGCCGACCACCTCGAAGCCCTCGGGCAGTTCGGTCACGCGGTCGCCGTGGCTCATCCAGACCGGGTAATGGCCGCCCACTTCCCAGATGCCTTCAAAGAGCGGGCTCTCCTTCAGGATTTCCACATCGGCGCGGCCGAATTCGCGCGCATGCCCGCCCTCGACCCTGCCGCCGAGCTGGGTCGCAAGCGTCTGCTGGCCGTAGCAGATGCCGAGGATCGGCGCGCCCGTCTCGAACACGTCCGCCGGCGCACGCGGGCTGCCGGCGTCGAGTACCGAAGCCGGACCGCCGGAGAAGATCACGCCCTTCGGCTTCAGGCGGGCAAATGCCTGCGCCGCATTCTGGAACGGATGGATCTCGCAGTAGACGCCGGTCTCGCGTACCCGCCGGGCGATCAGCTGCGTGACCTGGCTGCCGAAATCAATGATGAGGATCGTGTCGTGATGGGGTGCGCTCATGGCGGGGCTTTAGGGAAAATCCCGAGTCGGCGCAACGGCGTGCCATGTCAGCCCAACGCGGCGGCAAGCCGGTCCACCGCATCGGCGAGATTTTCGTCGACGACATGGAGATATTCGGTCCAGTCGTCGATGTGGTTGAGGTCTTGCCTGCCGTCGGAAATGCCGCGCAGGCCGATCAGCGGCACGCCGAAGGCCATCGCGGCGCGCAGATGTGCGAAGGTCTCCATGTCGACCATGTCGGCATCGATCGCGTCATAGGCGGCGCCCGAGACGATGGTCGCGCCGGTCGACAGGCGGGCGGCGGGGATTCCGGGAATGCGCTGCGGCAGCACGACTTCCTTCGGCAGGTCGAGGAAGGGCGTCAGCCCCTTCTCGATGCCGAGCGGCGAGGCGTCGACGTCGCGCCACGACACGGAGGCGACCTGGTAGACCTCGGTCTGGACGAGGGTGCGCGAGCCGGCGGAGCCGAGCGAGACGACGAGGTCCGGCAAGGCGCCGCGGGCCTCCCGCCTCGCCAGTTCGACGGCGAGGCCGACCCCCGCCTCCACCGGCCCGACCCCGGTGAACACCGGATCGATCAGGCGCTGCAGGTGCTCGCCATATTCGGCCTCGACAGCCATGACGAAGAGGATGCCGGCGCTCAACCGAGCAGGCCTTCGCGCCCGGTCACCGTCATCAGCGTGCCCGTCATGGTGGCGACAAGCTTGACGTCGCCGTCGGCGGTCATCGCGTAGGCGCGTCCGTCGGAGACGAGGATGGTGCGGCCGGGCTTGGTCACCTCGCCGCGCACGAGGAACTTCTCGCCCTTGGCCGGCGCAAGGAGGTTCACCTTGAATTCGATGGTGAGAATCGCCGCGTCGATCGGCATCAGCGTGTAGGCCGCATAGCCGCAGGCCGAATCGAGGATCGTGGCGACGATGCCGGCATGGAGGAAACCGTGCTGCTGGGTATGGGATTCGTCGAAGGGCATCTCGATTTCGACGATGCCGGGCGTCACGCGCGTCAGCTTCGCGTTCAGGGTCCGCATGATCGCCTGGCGCGCGAAACTCTCGTGCACGCGCGTTTCGAAATCGCCGTCATGGGGTTTGAACGGAGTCATTGCCGACGGTCCTGTTGCATTGCAGCAAGACTGCCACGAGTTGACGCGCGCGGCAACGGTCTCAGTTCAGCGCAAACACGGCCGCGTTGAGCAGGGACGCGAACGCCACCCAAACGGCATAGGGCACGAACAGGCCGGCTGCGATGCGATCGTCGCGCCAACTCAGGACGATGAACATGACGACGGCGCCAAAGAGGGCGACGATCACCGCCAGGGCAAGGCCGATTGAATGCAAAAGGAAAAATACCGGCGACCAGGCGAAGTTGAGTGCCTGTTGCATGCCCCAGACCACCATTGCCGGAGCTGACCGCCCGCGGGTCCAGGTCCGCCAGCCTGCGACCGCGATCAGGATATAGAGCACGGTCCAAACCGGTGCGAAAATCCAGTTCGGCGGATTGAAGGATGGCTTGGCAAGGTTGGCATACCACTCGCCTGGCAGCGTGTTTGCGCCGATCACGAGTCCCCCGCCCATGACGATGAGCAGGAACACCAGCAAGGAGGGCCAATTGCGCATCGGATTCTGCCTTTCGCCGGATCGCTACCATAAAAGACGCGCGGATCACCCTTCCCGTTCCAAGGCGCAAACAAAAAAACCATCGGTGCCTGTCAGTCGCGGCGATAGCGCCGCGCCGAACGGTCCAAACCGCGCACGGCCGACGGTTTCTGGCAGCTTGCGCGCCCAGTCCTCTCTCAAGTCACGGACCGAAAAACCGGGATGGGCCGCAAGGAAGGTTCCGATCTGCCTTTCGTTTTCCGCCGGAAAAACCGAACAGGTGACGTAAGCCAGCCGCCCGCCCGGCCTGACGTAGCGCGCGGTCTGTTCAAGGATCGCCGCCTGCTCGCCGACTCTCGTTTCGAGTTGCCGATCGGTAAGCCGCCACTTCGCGTCGGGGCGCCTGCGCCACGTGCCGGAGCCCGTGCAGGGCGCGTCGACCAGAACCAGGTCCATGCGGCCGTCCAGCGGCGCCAGCGCCTCGGCGCGGGCAAGAACCTGGATATTGCGCGCGGAGGCGCGTTTCTGGCGGTCGAAGATCGGGGCCAGACGCGCCTTCTCCGAATCGTAGGCGAAGATCTGGCCCTTGTTGGCAAAGCGGGCGGCGAGCGCCAGCGTCTTGCCGCCGGCTCCGGCGCAATAATCGAGGACCTGCCCGGGGGCGTCCGGAGCGGCGAGCAGGGCGACGATCTGCGAACCTTCGTCCTGCACCTCGAACCAGCCCTTGGCGAAGGCGGGTTCGGCCTGGACGTTCGGGTGGCGGCCCGAACCTTCGATCGGTGCAATGCGAACGGCATCCGGCGCAATCGGTCCGGGCATGGCACCGAGGTGTTGCAAATCCTTCAAGACCTTGGCGCGCGATGCTTTCAGCGTGTTGGCGCGCAGATCGAGCGGCGGGCGCTGCGAAAGTGCCGCGGCCTCCGCGATCCAGTCCTCGCCGAAAGCGGCCTGGAAATGCGGAACGCACCAGTCCGGCACATCCGCGCGCACGGCGTCCGGCGCATCGGCCAGGGTGCGCGCCGTCCACGCGGCGCGTTCGGCCCCATCGAGCGGCGGCGGAGCGAAACTGTCACCGACGAGCGCCTGGTCCAGCGATTGCGGCGTGTCGCCGCCGACCGTCATCAGCGCACCGAAAGCATTGGCGCGGGCGGTCTCGGCGTCCATCCGCCATGCGGTGGAACGTTTCAGACGAAGCGCATCGTAGACGATATTGCCGATGGCAGCGCGATCGCCCGACCCGGCGAAACGATGCGACAGGCCCCAGTCCTTGAGCGCATCGGCCGCCGGACGGTGCCGCGCATCCATGTCGGCAAGGATCTCGATCGCGGCTGCAAGCCGCCCTCCAAGGCGCATGGCGTGATTTCCCGGTTCGCCAGCCGCTTTAGCCGGGTCTTGCGGCGAACGCCACCGCCGAGGCGACAGGGCTGCGGCATTCCGTCCGTTGGCATGACACATTCAAATTCCCAAATATGTTGAAACGCCCAAGGAGGCTGCCATGACCGAAGACGCCGTCGTCACCTTCCCGCAACTCAATCGCCGCGCGCCGGATTTCGACGCCCCGACCACCCACGGACAGAAGAAGCTTTCCGACTACAAGGGCAAGTGGCTGATCCTGTTCTCCCATCCGGCCGATTTCACGCCGGTCTGCACGACCGAATTCATGGGGTTCCAGAAGCATTATGACACGTTCAAGGCCATGAATGTGGAACTGCTCGGGCTCTCCATCGACAGCCATTATGCCCACATCGCCTGGGTCCGTTCGATCAAGGACAATTTCGGCGTCGACATCAAGTTCCCGATCATCGCCGACCTGTCGATGGAGGTCGCCAAGGCCTATGGCATGATCCAGCCGGGCGCCTCCGACACCTCGGCGGTGCGCGCAACCTTCATCATCGATCCTGAAGGCATCCTGCGGGCGATGGTCTACTACCCGATGAGCAATGGCCGCTCGATCGACGAGTTCGTGCGCATCGTCCAGGCGTTGCAGACCTCCGACAAGCACAAGATCGCGACGCCGGAAAACTGGCACCCCGGCGAAAAGGTCATCGTGCCGCCGCCGGCGACCACCGAAGCTGCCGCCAAACGGGCTTCGGAAGGCTACGACTACACCGACTGGTACTTTTCGAAGAAAAACGTGGCCTGAATCCCTCCCTTACACGGGCCACGCAAGGGGCCGGAGCGGCAACGCTCCGGCCTTCCTATGTCCGCTTCAGGTTCAGCAGATTGCCGGTCAGGATGAGCGCGGCGCCGAAAATCGTGTAGGCGTCGACGGCCTCCGCGTAGACGAGCCAGGCGACAATCGCCGTCGCTGGCACACGCAGGAAATCCATCGGCACGACCACCGTCGCATCGGCATAGCGCATCGCCTGGGCCATGGCGAAATGGGAGAATGTCCCGACGAAGGCGATCAGCACGATCCACGGCCACAGGAATGTCGGCACCGGTTGCCAGACCAGGGTGGCCGGGACGATCCCGATCGTTCCCTGGATGACCAGCATCCAGAAGATGATTCGCACGACACTGTCCGTACGCGTCAACGTCTTGATGAGTACAACCGAGATGGCGAAGCCAACTGCGGCGCCGAGCGAGATGAGCTGTCCGGGGACGAGGTGACCGGCGTCGGGCCTGACGATGATCACGACCCCGACAAGACCGAGAACGACCGCGGCCACCTTGAAGGGGTTCATGCGCTCGCCAAGGACGAATACGGCGAGAATCGCTGTCCAGATCGGCATGGTGAACTCGATGGAAATCACCTGGGCCAGCGGAATCATGGTCACAGCAACCAGCCAGCCATACTGCGCAGCGTAGTGGACGACGTTGCGCCAGATGTGGCGCCATGGATACGTCGTCTTCATGGCGGCAAAGCCGCCGGCTTGCAGGACCAGCGGCATCAGCATGAAAAAGCCGATGATGGCGCGGAGCTCCATTACCTGGAACGCGTTGATGCGGCTTGCCGTCTCTCGGCCGGCAACGGCCATCGTCACCATGCAGGCAAGCCATACCGCCATCCAGAGCGCGGCCTTGAGGTTCGACGGCGCTGGCGCAGTCATCGGCAATGTCCCGGTGGATCGTTTGCGGGCCGTACATGAAAACCGCGTCTGGCGACAGACCGAGGAGGGCTTGCATCCTGCGATAATAGGTCAATAATGTTGTCGTATCTTTCTTGCCGGAGGATTTGCGATGACCGACGACCGCCCGCTTGCCATCCTCGCTCCCGACGCGCCGCCGCGCACAAAGCCGTCCAACTATCCCGAACCCTTCGCCGCGATGATGGCGGGACGCGTCAAGCAGCCGCTCGGGGACCTGTTCGGATTGAAGACCTTTGGCGTCAATCTGACGACATTGAAGCCCGGCGGGCAATCGGCGCTGATGCACCGCCATTCCAGGCAGGATGAGTTCGTCTATATCCTGTCCGGCGAACCGGTGCTGGCGACAGACCGCGGCGAGATGCAGCTTGGACCGGGAATGTGCGCTGGTTTCCCGGCCGCCGGCGTCGCCCATCACCTGGTCAACCGGACCGAGCGGGATGTCGTCTATCTCGAGATCGGCGACCGTACTCCCGGCGACGAAGGCAGCTACCCCAACGATGACATCGCCGCCGCGCTCGGCGCCGATGGCAAGTGGCAATTCACCCACAAGGACGGCACGCCCTACTGATGCGGATACAGGCCCGCCAGGCGCAGCACCAGTAAAAGCCACAGCAGGCCGACCGCCAGCCAGCCGAGGATGAACAGCGGCCGACGATAGCGGATGCGATTGGTCGTGACGTGCACAGCCGCGTGCGCGATGCGGCTCAGCGCGAAGATCCAAGCGATGGAAACCGCCGCTAACGTCGCAGCGCCGGTTCCATGCAACGCGAGGACAACGGCGAAAAACAGCACCGGCAGCTCGAACTGGTTTTCGAGGCTGTTTCGCGCAAACAGCGAGCGCTCCGGCTCGGCATTGTTCTCGCGGAACTGCCGGTTGGTGGCCTCGCCGGCGGCGATTGCCGCCTGGCGACGCTTCGACATCAGCCAGTAGATGAAATAGGTCAGTGCCGCCTGCACCACCGCAGGCCAGAGAATGGCATCCCCGGTCATCTTCCCTCCCTTGCCCGCCGCCCGAAGAACCAGAGCGCGGCAGGAAGGGCGATGGTAGGCACGACGAAGACCCATTTCCAGAGGGTCAGAAGCGACGCGGCGGCAACCGTCGCCGGTGAGATCGTCGTCGGATCGGCGACGAGCCGCGCGACAGCCAGGTTCTCCGACCAGTCGAAGCCGAGATAGAACACCGGCGCGGCTGCCGCGAGCACGACCCGGCGCAGCCCAGCCATGCGCGCGAACCAGCCGACGCGGGATCCGAGCGCCATCGAGAGCGCGGCCGATGCGAAGGCGAAGGCCGGCGGGAACAGCAGGTCGAGAAAGAAGGTATGGAGATTGAGGAAGGCGATGCGCCCGTCGCGACCAAGGGCATCGATCCAGGCCTTCACCGATTCCGCCGTGTAGCCGGAAACGTGCATGTCGGGGCTTTGCAGGCCGCCTGCCATCGGCACCAGCCAGCCCTGATGCAGCACCGCCAGCGCGACGTAAAGGATGGCCGCGACGACGGTCGACCAGGCGGCCACGGGATGGGCTCGGAAAAAGGTCACTGGCCAGTCCTCCGGTGGTTGCGACGCAGGGCGCGCCATCCGACGATGGATAGTCCGACGACCAGCAGCGTCATTGCGGTGCTGACGACAACGGACTTGGCGACGGAGATGCGGCTTGCCGATGCGGCCAGCTCCGGATCGAACGAGTCGGGCGGCGTTGTCAGCATCACCGCAACCGCGTGGTTCTCGGCGAGATCCAGCCCTGCGGCAGGGATGGCAAGGGCGGCGGCGATCAAGGTCGCGGCGATGCGTGACAAGCCGAGGCGCGATCCGACCCAGGAAAGGCCGATGAACAGCGACAGGCCGTTCAGAACGGGAAACGCGGTGTCGAGGCGCTGCTGGATATGGAGATAGTCATCCCGTCCGCGCTCGCCGAGAGCGATGAGGAGCGCCCTCGCCGTTTCGGCGTCGTAGCCGACCGGCCGCATGTCGAACATGCGCGTGTCGGCGAGGCCGCCTGCGCCGGCAATGGCCGTAAGATGCGGCATCGTCACGAACAGCATGGCGAGATAGACCGTCACCGTCGCGGCCAGGATGGCGGTCGCGGCAAGGACGGTCCAGCGGCGCGCCATGTCAGACCGAACCGGGATAGTTCGGGCTTTCGCGCGTGATGGTCACGTCATGGGCGTGGCTTTCGCGCAGGCCCGCGTTCGAGATGCGCACGAAACTCGACTTGTCGCGGAAGGAAACGAGGTCGCCGGCCCCGACATAGCCCATCGCGGCCTTGAGGCCGCCGGCAAGCTGGTGCAGCACGCCCGACACCGGCCCCTTGTAGGGAACCTGCCCCTCGATGCCCTCCGGCACCAGTTTCAGCGCGTCGCGCACCTCCGCCTGAAAATAGCGGTCGGCCGAGCCGCGCGCCATCGCGCCGACGGAACCCATGCCGCGATACGCCTTGTAGGAGCGACCCTGGTACAGGTAGACCTCGCCGGGGCTCTCGTCGGTGCCGGCTAGAAGAGAGCCGACCATGGCCGCGCGCGCGCCGGCGGCGAGCGCCTTGGCGAGATCGCCCGAATACTTGATGCCGCCGTCGGCGATGACCGAGACATTGGCGTCGTCGGCGACCCGGACGGCGCTCATGATTGCCGAAAGCTGCGGTACGCCGACGCCCGCGACGATGCGGGTCGTGCAGATCGAGCCTGGGCCGATCCCGACCTTGATGGCATCGGCGCCGGCATCGATCAGCGCCTTGGCGCCGTCCGGCGTGGCAATGTTGCCCGCGAGGATGCGAACCGAGTTGGAAATCTTCTTGGCGCGGGTCACCGCATCGAGCACGCGCTGCGAATGGCCGTGCGCCGTGTCGATCACAAGCAGGTCGACGCCGGCTTCGACCAGCCGCTCGGCACGCTCAAAGCCGTCGTCGCCGACCGAGGTCGCGGCGGCGACGCGCAGGCGCCCCTGCGCATCCTTCGAGGCGTTCGGATTGAGCTGCGACTTCTCGATATCCTTGACGGTGATGAGGCCGACGCAGCGGCCAGCCTCGTCGGTGACCAGCAGCTTCTCGATGCGGTGCTTGTGGAGCAGGCGCTTGGCCTCGTCCTGGTCGACGCTCTCGTGCACCGTCACCAGGTTTTCGCGCGTCATCAGTTCGTAAATGCGCTGGTTCGGATCGGAGGCGAAGCGGACGTCGCGATTGGTGAGAATGCCGACGAGGCGTCCGGGCTTGTTGCCGCGCGAGCCATCCTCGACCACCGGAATGCCGGAGATGCCGTGCGCCCGCATCAGCGCCTTGGCCTCGGCCAGCGTCGCCTCCGGCCCGATGGTGACCGGGTTCACCACCATGCCACTCTCGAATTTCTTGACTTGGCGGACTTCCTCGGCCTGCTGTTCCGGCGAGAGATTGCGATGGATGACGCCGATGCCGCCGGCCTGGGCCATGGCGATGGCGAGGCGCGATTCGGTGACGGTATCCATCGCCGCCGACAGGATCGGCAGGTTGAGGTCGATGTCGCCGGCGATTCGCGTGCGGATGTCCGTATCGCCGGGCATGACGGTTGAATGCCCTGGCAGGAGGAGCACATCGTCGAAGGTGAGCGCCAGTTCGCCCGTCGCGGTTTCGATGATCTTCGCCATGGCCGATCCCTTCCTGAAATGCACGAAACGCCGGCGACAACTGTCCGCGCGGCGATTCGGTTGACCCTGCATGAGGATTGGCGCGGGCTCCTACCACGAGCCGCCGGGTATGGGAAGCGGCGATGGCATGGCGAAACGCCTCAGCGCCGGTGCGGGCGTGCGTGCCATATCCGCGCCACCTCCGCCTGCGAGACGCCAAAGCGGCGGCGCAACTGTCTTGCCAGTGCCGTATGCCCGCCCTACGAAAAGGTTGCAGACAGGAACCGTCAATGGACGAGACCGAGCCGACACAGCCGGCACAGCCGACACCTCCAGCGCCCGCCATCGAGCGCCACGCCTTCGCCTTCACCGGCGAATGGAAGGAGTATTTCGGCATCTGGATCGTCAATGTGCTGCTGACGATCGTCACGCTCGGCATCTATTCGGCCTGGGCGAAGGTGCGTCGGCAGCGCTGGTTCTACGGCCACACCCATATCGCCGGATCCGCCTTCGAGTACCACGCCCGACCGATGCAGATCCTCATCGGCCGCATCATCGTGCTGGCACTGATCGGCGCCTATAACCTCGCGGTCACTTTCGTTCCGCCGCTCGGGATCGTCATCGGCATCGTCTTCCTGGTTGCAGCGCCCTGGTTCATCGCGCGCGGGCTTCGCTTCAATGCCCGGGTGACGAGCTGGCGCAACCGGCGGTTCGATTTCGCCGGAACCTATTGGGGCGCCTGGCCCGGCTTCGTGTTGTGGCCGATGGCTGCGTATTCGACCGGCGGGATCCTCGCGCCCTTCGCCTCGCGCTCGGGCTGGGCCTATGTGCTCGGAAAGGCCCACTTCGCCGGGCGGCCAATCGGTTGCGATCCCGATCTCGGTCGCCTCTTCCGCCAGCTCGGTCCTGCCGTGCTCGTGATCCTCGCCGGCATCGGCGTCGGCCTCATTGCCGTCGTCGCCGCCTTTGCCCTGTCCAACGGGTTCCTCTCCGACATGGTCAGCGCTTTCGATCCCGACAAGGACGATTCTCCGCGCATGGCCCTGCTGCTCGCCGCGATGGCCTATTTCATCCTGATCCCGTTCCTGCTGGTGTTCGCGCTCTCCGGCCTCGTCTATCGCGTGGGCGTCCGCAACGTCGTGCTGAGCGCCACCGTGCTGGACGGGCGCCACATGCTGCATTCGGCGATCGGCAGACGGCGCTATCTGTTTATCGCGGTGACCAATTTCCTCGCCACGATCTTCACTTTCGGCCTGATGCGGCCCTGGGCGGCGGTGCGCATGGCCCGCTACATGGCGGCTTCGACGGCGCTCTATGCCGCCGGATCGCTCGACCACTACATGGCAAGCGAACTCGACGAGGGCAGCGCTGCGCCGGCGGAGTATCTTGATGTCGAAGGCTTCGATTTCGGCTTCTGAAGGCGTCTACGGCGTCTTCCATGCCGCCGGTGGCGTGCCGGGAGCGCGGGCGCGCCTGCTCATCTCCGCCGCGGGCGTGGCGCGCGTGGAAACCGGCGGCGCGCCATTTGCCCAGGCTCCGCTCACCGACCTCGACATTTCCGACCGGATCGGTTCGGTCGCCCGCCGTGTGGCGTTTCCCGACGGCGGCCTGTTCGAGACCGATGACAATGACGGCGTCGACCGCCTGCTCGGCCGCAAGGGGCCGGGACTGGTCGCGTCGCTCGAACGCTTTCATCCGCGCCTCGCCCTCCTTGTCGTTCTGGTGCTGCTGCTCGGCGCCGGGATTTATCGTTATGCCGTACCTGTTCTCGTCGAGGTCGCGGTCGCCATCACGCCGCCAGCGGTCCCGGAGCTGATGAGCAAGGGCACGTTGGAATCGCTCGACGCAGCGGTCTTCGAGCCGACGGCGCTGGAGAAGGAGCGCCAGCGAGCGCTGCTCGAAGGCTTCAACGCGCTGGCACGGCTCACCCCGCGCGGTATCGACGGATACGTCCTGCATTTTAGGCGGGGCGGCTCCATCGGTCCCAATGCCTTCGCGCTCCCCGATGGCGCGGTGGTGCTGACCGATGAACTGGTCGAGCTGGCAGGAAAAGACGACGAGATGATCTTTGGTGTCTTCGCCCACGAACTGGGGCATGTGGAGCACGAGGACGCGCTGCGCCGGCTCTACCGCGCCGCTGGCGTCGCGGGGCTTATCATGCTGATCGGCGGCGACATCGGCTCGGGCGCGGAGGACGTGCTGGTGCAGGGTGCGGGCCTCGCCACGCTTTCCTATTCGCGCGGGCAGGAAGCATCCGCCGACCGCTATTCCGTCGACCTGATGCACCGCGCCGGCAAGGACCCTGCCGCCATCGCGCGGTTTTTCCGTGTTCTGATGGAAAAACTCGACGACAAGGGCATGAGCGATTTCTTCTCGACCCATCCGGCGACCGAAGGTCGCGCGCAGGAGGTGGAGCGGCTGGCAAAGGAACTCGCCGCGCGGTGAAACGGCGCCAAACCTGGTTCCATCGCACGGAAAGCTCGGGTAAACCGGCGGGTCCAACCGGTTCCCGCCCGTGTCGCGCGCCGTTCCTGCCCTCCTCGCCGTCGCGCTCTTCATGGAGCAGATGGATTCCACCGTGATCGCGACGGCATTGCCGGCGATCGCCGAGGATATCGGCTCCTCGCCGGTGGCGCTGAAACTGGCTCTGACGTCCTATCTCGTAGCGCTGGCGATCTTCATCCCGCTGAGCGGCTGGATTGCCGACCGTTTCGGCGCCAAGCGGGTATTCCGCTGGGCGATCGTCGTTTTCGTGCTCGGATCACTGTCGTGCGCGGCGGCAGGATCGCTGCCGGCCTTCGTCGGCGCGCGCTTCCTGCAGGGCGCGGGCGCTTCGATGATGACGCCCGTCGGCCGCGTGATCCTCGTGCGCGCGCTGCCGCGCACCGAACTTGTCAACGCCTGGGCGACGCTGACAATTCCGGTGCTGATCGGGCCTCTCGCCGGTCCGCCGATCGGCGGGTTCCTGGCGACCTATGTGTCCTGGCACTGGATCTTTCTGATCAACCTGCCGATCGGCGCCTTCGGCTTGGCGTTGGCGACGCGCATCCTGCCCGACCTTCCCGGCCAACCGATGCCGGCGCCGGACCTGTCCGGTTTTGTCCTGACCGGCACGGCCGCGGCGGGCCTTGTCTTCGGACTGTCGGTCGTGTCGCTGCCGGCGCTGCCGCCCATCATCGGCGCGATTTCGATCGTCACGGGCCTGACCGCGGCCGGGCTCTACGTTCTCCATTGCCGACGAACCGAGCGGCCGATCCTCGATCTCGCGCTGTTCCGCCGCCCGTCGCTGCGCGCCGCCGTGCTCGGTGGCTTCCTGTTTAGGATCGGGGTCGGCGCCGCGCCGTTCCTGCTCCCCCTCCTTTTCCAGCTGGTGTTCGGCCTGACGCCGTTCGCCTCGGGACTTCTGACCTTCGTGACCGCCGCCGGTGCCATCGCAATGAAGTTCCTCGTGCGGCCGATCCTTGCCACGCTCGGCTTCCGAACCACATTGGCCGGGGCGTCGTTCATCAGCGGAATCCTGATCGCTGTGATGGCGGCATTTTCGTCTGCCTGGCCGACCGTAGCACTGATGAGCGTGCTGTTCGGCTCGGGTTTCTTCCGTTCACTGTTCTTCACCTCGGTCAATCCCCTGACCTTCGCGGAGACGACCGACGCGGAAGCGGCGCAGGCGACCGCCCTCGCCTCGGTGTTCCAGCAGGTGTCGGTCGCCTGCGGGGTTGCGCTGGCCGGCGGCGTCCTGGAGGCCTCGACGCTGGTTACCGGCACACTCGGTGCGGAGGCCTTCCGTCTCGCCTTCCTGGCAACCGGCGCCATTGCCGGCGCATCGGCGCTGTTCTACGTACGGATGGACCCGGCGGTCAGTGCCAATCTTTCGGCAAAACCGCAGGCTTCGGCGCGCTCCTGACGGTGCAGGGGCGGGTCCGGCCGGATATCAATTCAGGGGAGCCTGACATGAAGGACCTGCCGATCTTCCCCGACCTGAATGGGGTTCCGGTGTTCATCACCGGCGGTGGCTCGGGCATCGGGGCGGCGTTGACCGAGGGCTTCCTCCGACAGGGTTCCCGCGTGGCGTTCTGCCAGCGCCGCGACGGCGAAGCATTCTGCGACACGATGGAACGAGAGACCGGCAACCGGCCCCTGTTCACCGCCTGCGACGTGACCGACACCGACCAGCTCCGCGCGACCCTGGCGCAGGCCGCCGAGGCGCACGGCCCGATCACTGTGCTCGTCAACAACGCCGCCAACGACCAGCGTCACGAAACGCTGTCCACGGACGAAGCGTTCTGGGACTGGTCGATGGCGATTAACCTCAAGGCTTATTTCTTTGCTGCCCAGGCCGTGATCCCGGGCATGCAGAAGGCCGGTGGCGGCTCGATCGTCAATTTCAGCTCGATCAGCTACATGATGGGCAATGCCGGCTACCCGGTCTACACGACGGCGAATTCCGGCATCAACGGCATGACGCGCAGCCTGGCGCGCGAATTCGGCGGCGACCGCGTCCGCGTCAATGCGCTCGCGCCGGGCTGGGTGCTGACCGAGAAGCAGAAAGAGAAATGGGTCACGCCGGAAGGGCTTGCCGCCCACCTTGCCCGGCAGTGCTTGCAGGAGCCGCTCGAGCCGGAAGACATCGTCGGCGGCTGCCTGTTCCTCGCGTCAAAAGCGTCCAAGGCGATGACCGGACAGGCGCTGGTCATCGACGGCGGCGTGGTGGTGACCGGCTGAGGTCCAAGCGCGACGGTACAAGTTCACAGACGGCGCCGTCAGTCTTCCGAAGCGTCCTGACGGCCCTTGAAGCCCT
>WPCK01006071.1_pt1 | contig 66299 bp, 51 predicted proteins | sample 5399851 | NCBI WGS metagenome assembly WPCK01 (sample SAMN12869471, study PRJNA574797) | sludge metagenome | isolation source: wastewater treatment of pH11 | place: China:Beijing | collected 2019-05-20
GCGCGCCCGACCTCAATGCCATCATGCGGCGCGTGCGCGAGCAGCAGTCGCCGCGCAAGGACGACGACAACGACGCGGCACGCAGCGACTTCATCGCCGCGGCGCGTCGCGCGGCCCAGGCCGCCGCGGCGGAAGCGGAAACGACGAAGAAGCGCGGCGAAAAGCCGGGAAAGAAGCGCGGCGGCGATCTCGTCGGCAAGCTTCTCCAGCACAAGAAGCCGGTCCTCATGGGCATTGGCGCCCTGGTGATCGCGCTGAGCGCACTGCAGCTTGGCCGCGAGTTCCTGAACGACAAGCCGTCCGAACAGGCGGCGGTAACGAAGGTCGCGCCGGCGCCGAAGCCGGAAGACAAGTCCGACGCCGCGCTCGATACCGCCGCCACGCCGCCGGTTCGCGTGGTTGGCGAGAACCGGGACGAACTTGCGATCGATCCGGCGCAGGCGCCGAAGGCAGGGGAACGCGAGGATACGCGCACCGACCTGGCAATGCTGGCGCCATCAGCACCGGCGGCAACCGCGGCATCAACGGAAGAGCCGGCCCCGGCGGTCGTGACCGTACCGGACGACATCGGCCCGTTCGCGCTCGTCGAGGCGGCGCGCAACAACGATCCGAAGGCGCTCTACGAAGTCGCTGCCCGCTTGGTTGACGGGCGCGCCGGCAAGACGGATCTCGCGGCCGCGGCGGGCTATTTCGAGAAGGCCGCCGAACTCGGTCTGGCACCGGCGCAATACCGGCTCGCCAGCATGTACGAGAAGGGCAATGGTGTCGAACGCGACGTGACCAAGGCCAAGACCTGGTACCAGATGGCCGCCGAGCAGGGGAATGCCGGCGCGATGCACAATCTCGCGGTGCTGCACGTCATGGGCGCCGAAGGCACGCCGAACAACGAGGAAGCGGCGCGCTGGTTCCTTTCGGCCGGCGAACTGGGTGTCAAGGACAGCCAGTTCAATCTCGGCATCCTGGCGGCCAAGGGCACCGGCATGCCGCAGAGCCTGGAGGAAAGCTACAAATGGTTCGCCCTTGCCGCCATGAGCGGCGACAAGGACGCGGCGGAAAAGCGTGACGAGGTCGCCAAGGCCATGCGTCCCGAGCAGCTGGCCAAGGCGCGTGCCACGACGGAATTGTGGAAGGCCACGCCGGTCGATCCCGCGACAAACGACGTGTCGATCCCGGAATCGTGGACCGACAAGTCCAGCGAAACGGCTGCCGTCGACATGCGCAAGGCGGTCAAGAACATCCAGCTCATCCTCGCCAAGAACGGCTACGACGCCGGTCCGGCCGACGGCATGATGGGGGAAAAGACGCGGACCGCGATCATCGCCTACCAGAAGGCCAACGACATGGCGGCCACGGGGGAGGTCGACGAGGCGCTGATCCGCAGCCTTCTGGCGAAAAAATAATCAGCCGACGACAAGTCGGGACGGAAAGGCGTAGATGCGGTCGCGGCCGAGGAGGCGGAAGACCGTCTCCTCCCAGCGGAAATGGCGTGCATGGCCGGACCGCCCGAGGCTGACGGCGCCGGTATAGGCGCCGAAGGCCGGCATCAGCATCCTGTTTCCATCATCGACGAAGCAGGGCCGGCGCACCACCTGCCCGCGCAAGGCAACACGGACGGCGGGATGGACATGGCCGGCGATTTCGCCCGGTGCCTTGCCATCGCGCGGCACATGGCGAAAGACCAGCGCACCGAGCCGGAATTCCTCCATGGTCTCGCCGGCAAAGCCGGCGGGATGTTCGGGATCATGGTTCCCGGCGATCCAGATCCATTGCCGCCCGCTCATCTGCGCCTCGAGGCCGGCACGGAACGGATCCGGCATCAGCCGCGCGCCATCGCCATCATGGAACGCATCGCCAAGGCTGATGACGAGGCGGGGCGCATAACGGCCGATGACGGCGGCAAGGCGGGAGAGCGTGGCGGCGGTATCGTAGGGCGGGACCGGCATCAACCGTCGCGCAAACGCGGCGCCCTTTTCCAGATGCAGGTCGGATACGACGAGCACGTCCTCGCCGGGCAGATAGAGGGCGCCGGCGGCATCGCACACCGCGGCGTGGCCGGCCAGCTCGGTCTCCGATTCGCGCGCCTCGGCGCGCGCCAGCCCCGGACCTGCCTTCATGTGCCTTCCGCCTCGCGCAGCAATTGCTCGGCCGCTTCCGCCAGAAGCGATTCGCCGGTCTCACCCTGCACCGGTTCGCGCCCGATCTCCAGCATCAGCGGCACGGCCAGCGGCGAGATGCGGTCAAGGCGGCGCAGAGCGATGTGCCCGCGGATGCGCTTCAGCATCGCGCCGAGCCGGGCGACGTCCAGCAACCCGCTGGCGGCATCCTGCCGCGTCGCGCGCAGCAGGACATGGTCAGGCTCGTGCCGGCGCAGAACATCGTAGATGAGGTCGGCGCCGACATTGACTTGCCGGCCGGTCTTCTCCTGGCCGGGATGGCGCTTCTCGATCAGGCCGGAAATCAGCGCGCAGTCGCGAAAGGTGCGCTTGAGCAGCCAGCTTTCATCGAGCCAGGCTTCCAGATCGTCGCCCAGCATGTCCTCGTGGAACAGCCCGTCCATGGTGAGCGTCCGCGCGGCCGCCATGGCGCCGATGTCCTCCACGCCCCAGATCGCAATCGCATAGTCGGTGGCAACGAAGCCCAGCGGCTTCGCGCCGCGCCGCTCAAGGCGATGCGTCAAAAGCATGCCGAGCGTCTGGTGCGCCGGCCGGCCCTCGAACGGATAGGCGACAAGATAGTGCCGGTCGTTGCGCGGGAAGGTCTCGACCAGCAGTTCGCCTTCGCGCGGAAGCAGCGACAGCTGTGCCTGGAGCCCCAGCCACTCGGCGACCTGCCGCGGCAGTTCGTGCGCGTCCGGCCTCGCGATCATCGCGCGCACGGTCGCGGCGAGGTAGGTCGAGAGCGGGAACTTGCCGCCCGCATAGACCGGCACGGACGGGTCCTTGCCGGTGCCGTTCGACACGAAGCACTCGTTCTCCCGGATGCCTTCGAACTTCAGCACCTTGCCGGCAAACAGGAACGTGTCGCCGGGGGTGAGGCTGTCGATGAAGTACTCCTCGATCTTGCCCAGCACCATGCCGCCGCGCCCCACCGGACCGCTCCGGCGGGCATAACGCACATTGAGCATCGGAGCCTCGATGATCGTGCCGACATTGAGCCGGTATTGCTGGGCCACGCGCGGATTGGAAATCCGCCACAGGCCGTCGGGCGTGCGCCGGATACGGGCATATTGCTCGTAGGATTTCAGCGCGTAGCCGCCCGTCGCCACGAAGGCGATGATGTCCTCGAACACCGCCCGGTCCAGCGACGCATAGGGTGCCGCCGTCCTGATCTCGGCGAACAGGCGATCGGGATCGAACGGCCCCGCGACGGCGGAGCCAAGCACATGCTGGGCCAGCACGTCGAGCGCGCCCGTCGTCAGCGGCGGCGTGTCCTGCGCTCCCTCCATGCTGGCCTGGAGCGCGGCGAGGCATTCCAGAACCTCGAATCGATTCGCCGGAACGAGCAGGCCCTTGCTCGGCTCGTCCATGCGATGGTTGGCGCGGCCGATGCGCTGCTGCAGGCGGCTTGCGCCCTTCGGCGCGCCGACATGGATGACCTGGTCGACATCGCCCCAGTCGATGCCGAGATCGAGGGTCGAGGTCGCCACGACCGCGCGCAACGCGTTGTTCTGCATGGCGCTCTCGACACGCCGGCGCTGACCGACATCGAGCGAGCCGTGATGCAGCGCGATGGGCAGGTTGTCGTCATTGGCTGTCCACAGTTCCTGGAAGACCAGTTCGGCCTGGCTCCTTGTGTTGACGAAGACAAGGGTGACGCGATGCGCCCTGATGGCCTCGTAGATCTCGCCGATGGCATAGCGGGCGGAATGGCCGGCCCAGGGGACGCGCTCACCGCTGGACAGGACGGCAAGCCGGGGCCGGGCGCCGCCCCTGACCTCGACCAGCCGGGCGGCGTTGCCGGGCGGGTCCTGCGCCACCAGCCAGCGCCGCAGCGCGTCCGGATCGGACACCGTCGCCGACAGGCCGACCGTGCGCAGGTCCGGCGCAAGCGTGCGCAGCCGCGCCAGGCCCAGCGCAAGGAGATGACCGCGCTTGGCTGTCACCATGGCATGGAGTTCATCGACGATGACCGCCTTCAGGCCGGAGAAGAACCGCGACGCATCCGGTCGCGCGATCATCAGCGCCAATTGCTCCGGCGTCGTGAGAAGAATGTCGGGCGGATGGAGTGCCTGGCGCTGCCTCTTGCCGGGCGGCGTATCGCCGGTACGGGTTTCGATCGTCACGTCGAGGCGCATTTCGGCGACCGGACGGGCAAGGTTGCGCTCGATGTCGACGGCGAGCGCCTTCAGCGGCGAGACATAGAGCGTGTGCAGCCCCGGTGATGGCGATCCCGGGCGGCGCGGCGGGGGTGCGGCAAGGTCGATCAGCGACGGCAGGAAGCCCGACAGGGTCTTGCCGGCGCCCGTCGGTGCGATAAGCAAGGCCGACTCGCCCGTGGCCGCCATCCCGGCCAGCGCGATCTGGTGCGGCCGCGGGGTCCACCCGCGCTCGCGAAACCAGGTGTCGAAACGCTCCGGCAGGGACACGGGCGGCTCCTTGAGCGGCACGCTTGCGGCGCACGATCATCCGGGCGTCGAATCGCCCGACCGCAAAAGCTCTAGCCGTGGCGGCGGCATTGGCAACCGCTCAACGGCGGATGGCGACGACAAAGCGGCCTTCGACCGGCATTGCGCGCTCCAGCCGCAATGTGGCCTCGCGGGTGGCTGCCACTGCAAATCCGGCGGCGTCGAGCTCGCGCCCGACCCGAGCATCGCCATGGGCATAGCGATGCGTGGCCCGGAGTTCCTGGCGGTCGCCGTCATCGAGCCGCTCGACCGAAAAGGCGAACACCCCGCCCTTGCGCAGCATCCCGGCGACAGCGGCGAATGCCTTGTCCAGGGCGGGGACATAGATCAGGACGTCCGCCGCGGTGACGGTATCGAAATCGCCGCTGGCCGGCAGGATCCGGAAATCGGCCCGGTGGAGCCGATCATAGATGCGTCGCTCCGCTGCCCGGGCCAGCATGGACGCCGACAGGTCGACGCCCTCGAGCCAGCGGGCGCCAGAGCGCAGGGCTTCCCCCATGAGGCCGGTGCCGCAGCCGATGTCCATGACCCGCCCCGGCGCGCCCGCACCGGCGAGCATGCCGGTCAGGATTTTCGGCGCCGCGTAGGACAGAGTGTCGACCAGCGCATGGTCGAAGCGTTCGGCATACTGGTCGAACAGGGCTTCCACGAAGCGCGGCGTCATTCCCGGGGAGACCGCGCCGAGGCGGTCGAGCCGCAATCCGGCGCCGAGCGCATCAGCAGGGTCGAGCTCCAGCGCCCGGCCGTGCGCGGCCCTTGCGCCGGCGATATCGCCGCGCTCGGCGCACCAGTCGCCAAGCGTCACCCAGCCGAGCGGCCAATCCGGCTGCAGTTCCAGGATTGCGGACATGATTTCGATGGCCGCATCTCCATCTCCCGCCGCTGCAAGCGCGCGCGCGACATCGAAACGCCGGTCAAGCAACAGGTTCCCCGAGGACCCGGACGGCAGATGTTTCATGGGACCGGACGGCTTTCCAGGCGAGGCCCGGCCAAACGGGACTATTGCCCGGCGGCGGCGCTTTCGGCGACATTGATGCCCAGGATGTCGACCGCCTTGCCGCCGCCGTCAATGTCGGAAACGATGGTGATCGTGCCTGCCGCCCCGGCCGCGACGGCGGGAAACGCGACTTCGAACAGGAAGGTGCCGGTCTCGTTGCCGGCCTGGAAGCGCTTGCGGCCGCATTCGCCCAGTTCGGCGAAATCGCACGTCACCGACATCTGGGTCGGCTTGCCCTCCTCGGCCCGGGCGGCAATCTCGAAAACAGCCGTCTTGCCCGACAGGCCATCGAGGATGCCTTCGCCAACATCGAAGATGATGCCGGCCTCGCCATTCGACGAGCGAATGCGCAGGACCTGGTCGGCTCCCGTGCCGATGATTTCGGCGTCCGCGCCGGTTGGTGCCATCACCGTTGCCGCATCGCGCGGCGAAAAGACGATGATCCAGTCACGGCTGCCCTGGTCTCCGGGGACGGCCGGTTTCACCGGCTGCGCCGGCTCGCCCTTCTCGACATCGCCCTGCTCCGGCGGCTTCGGGCGCTCGCCCGGCTGGTCCCCGCCGAACAGGCCGGCCTCGTACATGGCCCATCCGGCAACGAGGAAGACGACAAGCAGCGTCAGGAAGGTGAACAGGCGCGCGGCCTGCGCGGCAATCCCGTTGTTCGCCGATGATTTCCGCGATGCGCGCTGTCCGGCTGCCTTGCCAGCGGGCGCGGCGGCGATGACCGATTCCGCCGCGCGGGCGCCGTCGGCGTCGCCGGGCGCGAACGATGGCTCCTGGCGACCATGATCGACCGGCAGCACCTCATGGGCGACTTCGCCATCATGGGCGACGGGCGGGACATGGACGACCGGTTCCGGCGCCGGCGGGAGATCCGGTTCGATTGCCGGCGCGAATTCGGCTTCGATCGAGGCGATGACCGCGGCGAGTCGCTGGCGGCGGACGGCCTTCAGTTCCGGGGTAATGGCGGCATTGGCCGCCATCGCCCTGTCGAGCGCGGCACCGGCGCTGTCATAGACCCGGCGGCGAAAGGCGGAATCGCCGGCCTGGCCCTTCTCGAGCGCATTGCGGACGGCTTTCTCGATCGGATCCAATGGCGATTCCCCACGGGGCAAGGCCCCCCGCGCCATCGTTAGCCGCTGCGGCGCCGTCGATCAACATCGACACGCTCAAGGACGGAATGTCCTCACCCGCCGATATCGCCACGCTGGCGCCAGGCTTCGCGCAACCGCGCCGCCAGTTCGGCCACCGGCAGGCCGGCATCGATGTCGGGGCCGTGCGGGTCGATACCGATGGAAGCGAACACGGTGGCGAAGGCGTTCTGCAGGTCGGCGTAGGCCATGTCGTACTCGACGGCGGCGACCAGCGTGTTCATTTCCTCGCGGATGAGCGTCTGCTCGCTTTCGGCGCTGGCACCGACGGAGGCCCGAATCTGATCGCGGATCCGGCGCTGGACCTCGTAATACTCCGCCGATGTCGCGGCGGATTTGCGCATGTGCGCATAGCGCGACCGCGCCACATGCACCTGGGTCATGATGGCCATGGTCATGGCCAGCGACTGGGCGTCGATCACCTGCGCATGGGCGTCGACCACCGCCTTGCGTGCCGGATATTGCAGCACCTGCATCAGGTTCCAGCCGGCCTTCAGGCCCCAGCTTGCCCAGTTCGCGTTGAGCAGGAAGGCATTGGTGTCGAACGACAGCCCGGCATAGACCGATGCCCCCGGCAGCATTTCGAGAAGCGCGGCGGTCGCCTCCCTGCGATTGATCCGCTCCTTGTACAGCAGGTCACGGAACTCCGGACGGTTGCGCAGCGCCAGTTCGACCATGTCGTCGCCGGTCATGCTGATGTCGAGTTCGATCAGGGTCCGCTTCGGAATGACGAGCTTGAACGGCGTGCCCGGCCGGACGTTCATGAGCGCCGCCAGCTGGTGCCTGGCATCGGCCAGTTCGCGGTCGAAGCGCTGGATGTCGCGCTTGATGTCGATGAGTTCGCGCTCGAAGGTCAACGCGGCGAGTGGCGACGTCCGGCCGGCCGTGCGCAGCGCCCTGGTGTTGGCCTGCGCCTTGACGACGCGGGTCTCGAGCGCCCTGAGCCCGCTGAGCAGGCGGTCGGCGCTGACGGCGCGCCAGTAGGCCGTGCGCACATCCTCGACAATGCGGTTGACGACCTTGCGCTTGAGTTCCTCCTGGACAAGCGCCTTGTCGGCTGCCTGCCGGGCCCGGACATAGGACAGGCCGAAATCGAGGACGTGCCAGGAAAAGGTCAGGTCGCCGGCCAGGTTCGCCCGTTCCGATGACGTCGACGGCTCGGCTGACGTGATGCCGGAGACCATCGTCCTTGAATAGCTGGCGGCCGTGTTGGAGCGGTTCGCGTAGCCGGCGTTCGCCGCAAGCCGCGGCAGCATGTCGAAACCTGCCGAACTCGACTGGCGCTGCGCCAGCGCGATCTGCATCATCTCGACGCGATGGTCGAGATTGTATTTCAGGGCGCGCGCCATGGCATCGTAGATGCCGATCTCGCCGACCACCGGTTCCTGGTCGCGATCGACGCGTTCGAGCCGGTCGCGCGCCGCTTCGCCGAGCTCCGCCTCGGTCAGGGGGATGGGGGTGATCGCACACCCGGCCAGCGATACGGCCAGGGAGACCGGGATCAGTGTCAATCTTGCCGTCCGCATCGTGATTTCCCGTTTTTGCTGAGGTTGTTTCAGATTCGCGATTTCAGGTTGTAGTTCAACGCGCGCCGGATCCACTTTCACAGGATCAGCCCCCCAGCGCCGCGAGGAGCTCGGACGTCGCCACCGCGTGCCGATCGATCAGTTGGCTGGCCTGCTGCTGGAAAGTCAGGCCGGCGGCCGCGTTCTCCCGCGGTCCGTCGCCAAGGACGATCCGACCGCGTACCAGGTCGATGGAGAGCTGCTGGTCGACCACGGCGCCGGACGCGGATTCGCCGTGCACGGTGATCCCGAGCCAGGTCCGGTCGGCCGGACGCGCGATGGCGAGCAGATTGCCGGAGACTTCCACCGCGTAGGGCGGCAGGACGCTGCCGTCTGCGCCACGGAATGACCACGACATGTTCGCGCCCGGCTGCGAGAGCAGTTCGAGCCAGGTCCGGCCCTGCCAGAGGACGATCCGGGCATGGGCACGCGATTCGCCGTCGCCGAACCCGATCGGCTCATCGTGGCCGAGCCATGGCGCGCCATCGAACAGGCCCGAAATGCGTCCGTCGTCGCGTTCGCCGGCCGGGACCCTTGCCTGTTCGATCCACTGCACCACATCGTCGATCGGATGGTTGGGATCGAACCCGACCGGTGCGCCGAGCCTGCCGATCTGCCCGACCGCAAACGTCACCGGATGCCGGGCGTCGCCGATGCCGACATGTTCGCCGAGCGGCCGGATCGCATGCAGCGCCGACGTCAGGATCGGCTCGCCGGGAGCCGGCGGAACGAATGCGTCGGATGGCCCGAAGGGCGGGCCTTCGGCTTGCGCGACGACCGGGGCGACGTGAGGCAACGGCCTGACCTGGTAAAGGAAGGTCGCCGAGTTTGTCCCTCCCTGTCCGTCATCGACGGTGACCGTGACGGCATGGAGGCCATCGCCACCTGGGCCGCCGAGGAAGGAATCCGGGACCGGTGTTCCCGATATCCGGCCGGTGGCCGGATCGATGGTCATGCCGTCGGGCAATCCGGTTGCCGAGTAGGTCAGCGTATCGCCATCCGGATCGTCGAAGGCCTGCGCCGTGTCGAAGGCATGGGGCGTTGACGCGAAGGTTTCCTGATCCGCGAGTTCGTCGATCACCACCGGCGCAGGATTGGAGATGGCGATGTCCACCGGGAGGGCGGCGACATTGCCTTGCGGATCGGTCGCGATCACGGTGACGCTGTAGGGTCCGTGCACCGAGGCATCGGATGCCGGCGTTCCGGAAATGACGCCGCTCAGGGGATCGATCATCAGTCCGGCCGGCAGTCCGGTCGCGGAATAGGTGATCGTGTCGCCTTCCGCATCGCCGAAGAAAGGCGCTGCCGCGAACGGCTCGAAGGGTGTGCCGTCGGCGCCGCTCAGCGGTCCGGCAAGCAGCGAGGGGTCGACGGTCGGCGGATGCGCCGGATCGTAGGACGGATCGGCCGGATCGGTCCCCGGGTCGTGCGGATCGACCACCTGGACCGGATCGTTCACCCCCTCGATGGTGATCGAAAGGGTCGCGGAGGCAAAGCCGCCATTGCCGTCGGCAACCTCGTAGGTCACTGTCTCGACAACGGCTTCACCATCGCCGAGCGTGTTGGCCACGCCATTCGGCGCGAAGGTCCATGAGCCGTCCGCGGCAAGGACCAGCGTCCCGTGGGTGAGCGCCAGGGTGACCGGCGAACCCGGAAGGACGGGGATGCCGTCGACGCCGATGACGACGATGGGATCGGCATCGGGCGGCGTATCGACATCGCCGGTCAGCGGATCGGTGAGCACATTGCCGGACTGGATCACGTCCTCGCTGGCCGAGGCCACATCGTCGAGGGCAAGCGGCGGCAGGTTGGACACGATGATGTCGACAAGGGTCGCCGCGCTGGCGCCGTCGGGATCGGTCGCGGTGATGGTCACCGTATAGATCCCGTCGCCTCCCGGACCACCCTGCGAGGCGTCGGCCGGCGGCGTGCCGGTCAGAAGCCCGGTCACCGGATCGATTGACAGCCAGGACGGTGCGCCCGCGGGGTCGATGGCGAAGGTCAGCGGCTCGTCGTCGACATCGACGAAGTAGGCCGACAGGTCGAGCGGCACGATCGGCTCGCCATCGTGGGCAAGCTGGTCGGCAACCACGTCGAACGGATCGGCCGGCTCGTTCGGGTTGCGCGGATCGCCCGGATCGGTCGGGTCGATGACGACCGGTCCGTCATTGGCGCCCTCGACGGTGACGGTCACGGTGGCCGTTGCGCTGCCGCCCTCTCCATCGCTGATGGTGTAGGTGATCGTCGTGGTCCGGGTCTCGCCAACGTCGAGATCCTGGAAATCGATGCCCGGATCGAACACGAACGAGCCGTCGTCAGCAATGGTGAACGTGCCGCCGCCGGTTCCCGACGCCGGCAGGCCCACATGGCCGGGCAGCCCGTCGACGGCAACGACATGGACGGGATCGCTGTCCGGCGACGCATCGGCATCGACGCCAGCGCCGTTGTCAGCCAGCACGTTGCCGGCGAGCGGCGCGTCCTCGGAGGCGATGACCGCGTCATCGACCGCGACCGGCGGCGGATTCGACACGGTGAAGGTGAGGAAGGTGACAAACGTCGCGCCGGACGGATCAGTCGCGGTCACCGCGATGACATGGACGCCGGGATTGAGCGGGTCTCCACCCTGCGAGGCGGAATGGTCGAGCGTGCCCGACAGGATGCCTGTCGCCGGATCGAACACCAGGCCGGACGGCAGCGTGGCCGGATCAAGCGAAAGGACCAGCGTGTCGGCGGCGTCGGGATCTCCGAACCATGGGGTCAGATCGAACGGTGCAATGGTGTCGCCGTCCTGGCCAGCCAGGTGCGGCAGGTAATCCAGCGGATCGGCCGGCGGCGCGCGCGGGTCGTCCGGATCGGTCGGCGGCGCCAACGGATCGGTGGGATCGCCGATTGCCGGCTGCGACGGGTCGACCGGAATCGGGGCATCGTTCGCCCCGGTGACAGTGACCGTCACCGTCGCCGTGGCGTAGCCGCCATTGCCGTCGCTGACCTCGTAGGCAACGCTCGTGAATGCCGTCTGACCGACGCCGAGCGCCTGGAAATCGTTGCCGGGATCGAAGCTGAAGGTCCCGTCCGGATGGATGACGAAGACGCCGCCATTGTCGCCATCGACCGGCTGGCCGACTTCGGCCGGATCGCTTGCCACCGCAGATACCGTCAGCGGATCATCGTCGGGCGCGCCATCGGCGTCGGCGCCGCTGCCATTGTCGCCAAGGACGGAGCCGGAGATCGGCCCGTCTTCGCCAGCCGTGAAGGCGTCGTCCCGTGCGACCGGCGGAAGGTTCGAAACCGTGAACGTCACCGTGGTTGAGGCGATGTTGCCCTGCGGATCGGTGGCGATGACGGTGACAAGATAGGTGCCGGGAACCAGCGGATCGCCGCCCTGGCTCGCGTCGGGGTCGAGCGTGCCGGCAATCTCGCCGGTCGCCGGGTCGATCGCCAGGCCCGGAGGCAGGCCGGTCGCGGAGAAGGTGAGCACGTCGCCCTCCGCGTCGCCGAACCAGTCCCCGGCCGGCAGCGGCGTGATCGTGTCGCCGTCATCGGCAAGGACATCCGGGATCAGATTGTCGGGATCGGGAATGACCGGCGGATTGACCGGATCGTAGGACGGGTCCGCCGGGTCTGTCCCGGGATCGGTCGGATCGACCACCTGCACCGGATCGTTGACGCCGGTGATGTCGATGGTCAGCGTCGCCGTGGCGGCGCCGCCCTCGCCGTCGGATATCGTGTAGGTGACGATTTCGGTCGCGGTGTCGCCGTCGCCGAGCGTGTTGGCCAGTCCGTTGGGCATGAACGTCCATGCGCCGTCATCGGCAAGCGTCAGCGTTCCGTAGGCGAGCGGCAGGACCGTAGGCACACCGGGCACGACCGGGAGGCCGCCGGCTTCGATCACCGTGACGGGATCAGTGTCGGGCAGCGCATCGGAATCGCCCGTCAGTGCATCGGTGATCACATTGCCCGACTGCGCCGAATCCTCGGTACCGCTCGCATGATCGTCGACGGCGACCGGCGCCAGGTTGGACACGTCGATCGTCAGCGGCACGACCGCCACGCCGCCGTGACCGTCATCGACGGTGATGTTGACGACGTAGATCCCCGGATCAAGCGGATCCCCGCCGAGCGAAGCGGACGGATCGACGATGCCGGTGATCGTTCCGTCCGGATTGAGCACAAGTCCTGCCGGCAGCGGATCGGTCGTCGAGTAGGCGAGCGTGTCTGAAGCGTCCGGATCCATGACATAGTCCGAGACGTCGACGAGCGGCAGGGTGGTGAAATCCTCGCCATCATCGGCAAGCTGCACCGGGATGACGGTCGCAGGGTCGGCCGCCGGCACCGGATTGGCAGGGTCGGGCTGGGCAACCAGCGGGTCGACCACCACGGGCGCGTCATTGACGCCATGGACGATGACGGTGACAAGCGCGGTGTCGAGGCCGCCCTGGCCATCGGAAATCTGGTAGGCAATCGTCGTGGAAGCCTGCTCGCCGAGCGCGAGCCCGTTGAAATCGGTGCCGGGATCGAAGGTGTAGTTGCCATTCGCGTCGATGGTGAAGGTGCCGCCGGCGGATCCTGCCACCGCCTGCCCGACATCGAGCGGGTCGGCACCGACCGCCGAGACGACAATCGTGTCTCCGTCCGGATCGCTGTCGGGCCCGTCGCCATTGTCATCGAATACGGAGCCGGACATCGGGCTGTCCTCGTCGGCAGTCAGCGCATCGTCGCGGGCGTCCGGCGCCGGGTTGGAAATGACAATCGTGAGATTGGTGGTGAAGGTGGCCCCGGAGGGATCGGTCGCCGTGACCGGGATCGTGTAGGTTCCCGGATTGAGCGGATCGCCGCCCTGCGAGGCACTCGCCGACGGTGTTCCCGACACGAGATTGGTGAGCGGATCGAAGACGAGGCCGGGCGGCAGATCGCCGGGATCAATCGACAGGACCGGAGTCTCGGAGCCGTCCGGATCGCCGAAATAGGGAGACAGGTCGAATGGCGTAAGCGGCGCGCCATCGTCGCCGGCCTGCGCGGGAATGTAGTCGCTCGGGTCGAGCGGCGGGGCGCGCGGATCGTCGGGATCGACCGGAGGCCCGGAGGGATCGGTCGGATCGGCGACCGGCGGCCGCGTCGGGTCGATCGGAATGGGAGCGTCATTGGTGCCCGTCACGGTGACGGCGAATGTCGCGGTATCGAAACCGCCCTGCCCGTCCGAGATCGTGTAGGTCACCGATGTCGTGCTGGTCTCGCCGGGCGCCAGGATCTCGAAGTCGCCATCCTCGACAAAGACGAAGGTGCCGTCGCCATTGAGCGTGAACAGGCCGCCATTGTCGCCGGCAACCGACTGCCCGAGGTTCAGCGCGTTGCCATTGACGGCGATCACGACGAGCGTGTCGCCATCGGGATCGGAATCCGGACCATTGCCATTGTCAGCAAGGACGGAACCGGAAGCCGGGCCGCTGCCCTCGAGGATCGCCAGGGCATCGTCGACGGCCGACGGCGGCGGGTTGATGATGGTGTAGACCAGCGTCGTCCGCGCTTCCAGCCCGCCGGGATCGGTGGCGATCACCGTGACCTCGTAAACGCCTGGGGTCGCGATGTTGCTGAGCTGCGAGGCATCCGGCGATGGCGTGCCGCTGATGACTCCGGTGAGCGGATCGATCGAGAGCCAGGCCGGCGTGGTCAGCGGATCAAGGGCGAAGACCAGTTCGGAGGCCAAATTGTCGGGATCGGCGAAGTAGGGAGCGGCACCGAACGGCGTCAACACCGTGCCATCGGATCCGGCCTGCGGCGGCATGGCGTCGGCCGGAACGCCCGGATTGCCCGGATCCTGCGCGTAAGGCGCATCATTGACCGGCTGCACGGTGATGAATGCACTGCGCGTCGGCGTGGCGCTTTCGCCGTCATGTCCGCTGACGATGATCGTGCGCGTGCCGGCCGCGGGATCCTCGGAATCATTGGCGAAGGTGATGGCGGCGATCGCGGCCTGATAGTCGGCCAGCGAGGCGGTGCCCGACAGAGTGACCGTGATGGTGCCGGGAGCGGCCAGCGGCGCCGGCGCCGGCCCGACGATGACAATCCCGGGCGGCAGGACGCCGACGGCAAGCAGGTCGCCAGCCTGGCCATCGGTGAGCGTGACCGTCAGCGATTCAAGGTTGGTATCGTCGAGGTCGGTGATGACGACGCCGGAAGAGATCGGCGCGCCGGGATCGTTCTCGACCCATACGCCCTGGTAGTTCCCGGCGTTCAGGCCGGCGGAATTGTCATCATCAAGATCAAGCGTCGGCGGGTCATTGACGGCGATGACATGGACCACGGTCGCAAGGACCGGGGAGGACGCCATCGCGGAGTCCGTTGCCGCGATGGTGATGACCCGGTCGGTGACATCGGGATTGTGCACATCGTTGGTCGACGGCTCGAACAGGACCGACTGCAGGATCGCGGTCCAGTCGGCACCGGTGGTGGCGAGCGTTCCCGTCAGGGTCAGCGTCATCGTTCCGGGCGCCGTCAGCGTGGCGACCGGCACCACGGACGCCGTGACCCCGCCGGGCAGCACGCTCGGGAAGTCGAACATGTCACCCACCTGCCCGTTGGTCAGGGTGATGACGATTTCGACGATGTCGTCCTCCGGATCGGCGATCACCAGGTCGGCGTCGACGATGGCGACGCCGGGTCCGTTTTCGGTAAAGGTCGTCTCGAAGCCGCCATCGTCCGGCCCGCCGGCGGAATTGTCGGGATCAAGGTCGAGAACCGGCGGATCATTCACCGGGACGATCGGGCCGAAGGTGACGGTGGCCGGGCTGCCGTCTGCGGTGCCGTCATTCGGCACATAGGTGAGATCGGGGACCGGGCCGTTGAAGTCCTGGGCCGGAACGAAGGTCACGTCGCCATTGGCGGCGACCGTGATTGTGCCAATCGGATTGCCGAGATTGTCGGTCAACGCCGCGGCAACGCCGAGCGTCAGCGGGTCGGGATTGCCGTCGCCATTGGTGTCGATTGCGGCCGACGAGATGGTCAACGGACCGCCATCGATGTCGGTGTCGTTGCCGAGCACGTTCTGCGTGACCGGCGTGTCCTCGACGACCGGTATGGTGTCGTCGACGCCGACCGGCGGATCGTTGACCGGACTGACGTTGAACGTGATCGTATTCGGCACCGGATCGGTGTCGGCTTCAACCGTCAGATTTTCCTGGACCGAAATGTTGTCCCACGAGCAGGCGGCGGCGCCGGCACCGCCCTTGAAGACTAGCAGATCAATCGAGCCGCTGGCCGGCGCGACGAAGGTGAAGGTGAGATCGCGCCAGTCGGGACTGGTGCCGTCCACGCTGCCGTCATAGCTGGCCGATGCCAGTGTGCCCGAAGGCCAGATCGGTTCTCCGGTGTTTTCGTCGATCAGAATGGTCCCGTCGAACGTCGTCGAATCGATCGCGCGCATCTCGAAGCGCGTGAATTCACTGTCGATGACGGCGCTGCCGCCGACGGTATAGGTGGCGCCAGGCGTCAGGCCGCTGAGCGTCTGGTAGACGAGGCCGGTATAGCCTTGCTGGTCGCCATAGGGTGTCTCGGGCAAGCCCCAGTTCGCAGTTTCAGGGTCCTCTATCAGATAGAGGTCCGGCATTTCATAGTAAGGCACCCCTGGCCCGTTGCCATTCTCGTAGACGGCGACGACCCTGCTCCAGCCCGCGAGCTCCGGCGGGTTGATCTCGGCGGCCGAGGGCATGACGCCATCACCGTAGTAGGGAATTTCTGCATATCCGACAGCATCGGGAATCTCGAAGTCCTCGAGGCCACCGTTGACGACCAGGTTAGGGCCGAGGTTGCCATCCTGGTAGGGCTGACCATCGTCGACGACCTGGAAGTCGAACGTCGCAATGGCAGTGCCGAACTGGTCGGCGGGCGCGGTCCAGACGAGGTTCGGAATGTCGGCGACCGGGATCACCTGGCCGGCCGCCACCGGCGTTCCCGCCAGTGTGAGCGTACCGGTCGACGGCAGCGTGGTGATGATGACTTCGACGAAGTTGTGCGCCGGCGTGTCGTTCGGATCGGTGAAGCCGAAGTCGGCCGCGGAGAATGTGTGTGAACCGTCCTCGGGCACCGTGAACGTGTTGTCGGTCCCCTGCGGCGGGTCGTTCGGCGGAATGTCGAAACTGATGGTGTTGGCGACCGGATCGATCGATTGGCCGATCTGGCCTGCGCGGCTGATCGATATGTTGTCCCAGTTGCATGCGAGCGCCTGGGCTTTTTCGACGACGAGATCGATCGTGCCGCTGGCCGGCGCGACGAAGGTGAAGGTCAGATTGCGCCAATCAGGAGAGTCGCCGTCGACGGCGGTATTGAGTTCACCCTGCGCGAGCGGCGGTGGAAGAGCGAGATTGTCGATGCCGTTGTAGTCCGCATCGTCAAAGACGGTCATGATGAAGTAACCGGGCTCGACGGGGCTGAACGCCTCGAGGATCGCGTCACCGCTGACCGTATAGGTCTCGCCGGGCGTCAGACCGGTGACGGTCTGCCAGACGTAGCCGAAATAGCCCTGCTGATCACCATACGGCGTGTCGGCGGTGGCCGGATCGGCATCGAGCACGAGGTTCATCTCGGGCGAGTAATAGATCGAGCCGAACTTGTAGAATGCGCGGCTCCAGCCGGCGAGCTCGGGCGGGTTGATGTCTTCGGGACCCGGGAAGGCCGGGCTGTCGTATTCGGGAAAACTGACCACGTTGCCCGGCAGGACGAAGTCCTCGAGGCTGCCGTTGACAAGGAGATTGTCGCCGGCGGGACCATCGTCAACCACACGGAAGTCAAAGGCACCAAGGCCCGATCCGGCCAGATCCGGCGGGGCATTCCAGACGAGGTTCGCGATGTCCGCGACCAGGATTTCCTGACCGGCCGTGACCGGCACGCCGGCGAGAAGCAAGGTCCCTTCGGCAGGGAGCGTATCGATGATCACGGACTTGAAGCCGTGAGCCGGATCGTCGTTCGGATCGGAAAAGCCGAAGTCGGCGGCGGTGAATGCATATGAGCCATTGAGAGCCACGGTGAAGGTCGCGTCCGCGCCTTCCGGCGGATCGTTGGCCGGCACGATCGGACCGAGCGTGACTGTGGCCGGGCTGCCGTCTGCGGTGCCGTCGTTCGGCACATAGGTGAGATCGGGGACCGGGCCGTTGTAGTCCTGGGCGGGAACGAAGGTCACGTCGCCATTGGCGCCGACGGTAATCACGCCGATGGCCGCGCCGGTGGAGGTGACCATCGCCGTCGGCGTGCCGAGCACCAGCGGATCGGGCGTGCCGTCGCCGTTCCAGTCGATCGCGGCGGAACCGATCGTCAGCGGATCGCCATCGATGTCGGTGTCGTTGCCGAGCACGTTGACCGTGACCGGCGTGTCCTCGACGACCGGGATGGTGTCGTTGACGCCGACCGGCGGATCGTTGACATCGCGGAACAGAAGGTCGGTCGCCAGCGGCACGGCATTGGACCCGTCCGGCGCAAGGGCCGGCACGCCGGCAAGGTTCAGGGTCGTCGCCGTACGGTTATCATCGTTGGCATCAAACCCGTCATTTGCATCGCCACCCTCGAAGATGTCGAGCAGGCCATCGCCGTCGGTGTCCGTCATCGCCGTAAGGGAGGCCGGCTGGCCATCGCCGCGTTCGGCGATGTCGTTGGAGCCGTCATTGTCGCTGTCGGCATCGTGGATGTCCGCCGTGGCGTCACCGTCGGTGTCGACCGGCGTCAGCCCCTCGCCGGCGCCCGGCGCGCTTTCATAGGCGTCATCGAGCCCGTTGCCATCGCTGTCGAAGCCCGACGGTGCGACATAGCCCGCCGTCGTCTGCGCCTCGACATTGTCGGTGATGCCGTCATTGTCGCTGTCGATGTCGAGCCGGTCGACGACACCGTCGCTGTCGGCATCGCCGTCGACCGGCGCGGCGGTGATGGTGAACGCACCGCCGATGATGGCGCCATTGTAGTTGGTCGCGCCGTTGCCGCGGTCCACGCCGGTGTGGGTGATGGTCAGGGACGTGACCGGCGTGGCGAACGTCCAGGTGACGATGCTGTTGGAGCCGAACGACGCGGACGTGTTCGAGCCAATGACGTCCGTGAGGTTGGATCGCAACTCGAGGCCGCCATTCTCGAGCGTGGCCTGGCTCATGATGGCCGGCGCGACGCCGTAGGTCGAGTTGAGCACATTCGTGACGCTGCTGGCCGCGTGGCTGAAGGTGATCTGCTCCTCGTCCTGCTGGGCCTCGATGGTCGTGGTGAAGGACGTGATCGGCTGGCTGAACGTGTAGGTGATGGTCGACGTCGTGACACCGAAACCGGGATTGATGTGAGCGCCCGGGGCGAGGAAGGCATCGCCCGCGAAACTGCCGACCGTGCCGGTCGTGTTCACCGTCACGTCAACACCGGCGATCGTCGCCGTCCCGCCGCCGATGAGCCCGCTCATATCGGGAACCGTGTTCGATCCGGTTGCACCGGGCACGGATTCCAGCGTGTCGACGATGCCGTCATTGTCGTCGTCGATGTCGGTCGCATCGACGACGCCATCGCCGTCGCTGTCGCGGTTCAGCGTCACGGTCGCGCTGCCGGCGCCGCCATTGCCGTCTGAAACGGTGTAGGTGAAGGTTTCGGTCGCGGAACTGCCCGGCGCCATGACCACGTCCAGCGTGCCGTCGCCGAGCAATGTCACCTGCGTGCCGGACGGCAGCGTCAGCGGCGTGCCGACGGTGACGGGAGTGCCGTTGACATGGGTGACGTTGAGCGAGCCGCCATCGACGTCGGTGTCGCCGACGAGCACGGGGATGTTGGTGACCTGGCCGGGGACGGCAATCACGGTCTCGTCGTCGGCCACCGGATTGTCGTTCACGGCATTGACCGCGATGCTGACGCTGGCGGTGTCCGTGCCGCCATTGGCGTCGGCGACGGTGTAGGTGAAGGCTTCGCCGCCGGCATAGTCGGCATTCGGCACGAAGGTGAAGGCGCCGGTCGCGGCGTTGGTGATTGTCAGGACGCCATTGGCAAGCGGAATGGGCGTGCCGACGGTGAAGGCGACGCCATTGATGGCGGTGATGGTGCGGGCATCGCCGGTCGGATCGCTGTCGGCGCCCGACCCGTTGTCGGCAAACAGGTTGCCGGTCAGCGTGGCGTCCTCGTTCATGACGAACCCGTCATTGCGGGCATCGGGCGGCGCATCGAGCGACAGGCCGATTTCGATGCCGTCGCCGCCGGCGCCCTCGACGCCGACGCCGGACAGCACGAAGGTGATCGACGTGAACGTGCCATTGACGCGGACGGATCCGGCGGCGGTGGAATTGGTGCCGCTGATGCCGGCTTCAGCGCTTGGCGAGAACACCATCGCCTGGTTGGGCGTGCGCTGGATCGTGGTGGCGGTGACTTCGAAATGCGGCACGTTGGTCGGCACGGACAGGTCGGTCAGCGTGGCGCCGGGCGTGGTCAGCGTGAACAACGTCGAGTTGGACTGCGAGACCTCGTCGCCGGCCACCAGATTGTTCGGATCGAAGGCCATGTTGCCGCCGAGCCGGTCAAGGTGGATGATCGGATCGGTCACCGGTTGCGAGAAGGTGATGGTGAGGGTCGCATTGCCGCCGTCGCCGACGGCGGGCGGCAACGCCGTCGACGTCGCGGCCTCGGGGGCAGCGTCCCAGTTGAAGACGAACGCCAGCGACGGGTCGCCGTCGGCTCCATTGGCAAAGAAGGTGCTGGCGTTGAACGTGTTGTTGGAAAGGCTGGTCACGCTCGATTGCGGGCTGATGGCCGAAAAGGCGATCGTGGCGGTGACGCCCTGGACGGAGTTGGAAGCCGACAGCCCCGCCACCGACCAGCCGGCCGTGTTGCCGAGCGTCAGCGTGTCGGCATGGCTCGTGGCAGCGATGGCAATGGCCTCGACCGAACCGACCGACTGCTCCAGATCCCAGTCGCCGCCCAGGGCTGCCGCACCGGTCAGGTCCTCGGACGCGGCGATGTCGGCACCGGTCGCCCCGGCCAGGGCCAGCATTGCCTGCGCGCCCGCCGGACCGGCGCCAAAGTCGCAGCCATAGACGAGGATGTCCGCCCCGGCGGACAGGGCTGCCGAGATCGTCGCCAGATCATCGGCATGCTCGCCCGTCATGCTGTCGGCCGTGAGGAGACCGCTGCCCAGCTGCAGGGCGCCGGCGCTGCCGTGCGACAGGAGATGGATCGCGCCGATGTCCGTGCGGCCCGACACGATCGCGGCGATCTGCGCGACGCCATCGGAGGAGGCATCCAGAAGATGGACTTCCGCGCCGGCGGGCAGGGACGACAGGATGGCTTGCGGGTTTCCAACCTCGGCATCGACGAAGAAGACCGCCGCGCCCGTCCCCGCCTGTTCCGGCGCAAGGGCTGCGACCAGCGCCAAGGTCGCGGGATCGACCTCGTGGGCCGCCTCGCCGCCGGTCTCCGGCGGACCGGCCAGCTCGTGCAGCGTTTCCAGGGCTGCCGCATCGAGCAGGACGCGCGGCTCGAGCGCAACAAGGCCGGGAGCGGCCTGACCGAATTGGGCGCGCACATCGGTCGCGGGCAGCCCTGCCTGACGCCGCACTCCGGAGCCCGGTCGAATGCCACTCATGTTGCCCCCAGCGGTTGTCTATATTTCGTAATACAACCTATGCGCTATTCCTTGATGAGTTGTAAAGACCCGCTGACGCCGGCGACCGAACATGGCGCACAGGCCCGATTGTGCGCTGAAAACGCTTCCGGATTAGATGTTTGGCATCATCGCCGGCCCCTGGCTGGCGGCCACCCTGGCACGCGGAGCGCGCCATGCCGCACCGCGTTGCCCGGCGAATCACCAAAGTACCGGCAGGTCCGGTGGCAGTCGTCCCGGCGCTTGCGGGCATGACGGCGACCCTCTAACGTTTACGCGCACGTCAATTGGAGCGACCCATGATTCCGACCCAAGGCCTGAAGGCCCGGACTCGCCTTCCCGTCATCGCGGCGCCACTGTTCATCATCTCGCATCCGCCGCTGGTGATCGCGCAGAGCAAGGCCGGCATTATCGGATCGTTCCCCGCCCTCAATGCAAGGCCCGAGGCGATGCTCGACGACTGGCTGTCGGAAATCACCGAGACGCTGGCTGCGCATGACCGCGCCCATCCCGATGCGCCGTCCGCACCGTTCGCGGTCAACCAGATCGTGCACAAGACCAACACGCGGCTGGAGCACGATCTCGCCATGTGCGTGAAGCACAAGGTTCCCGTGGTGATCTGCTCGCTCGGCGCCGTGCCGGAGGTCTATGACGCCGTGCATTCCTATGGCGGCGTGGTGTTCCATGACGTCATCCACGACCGCCATGCGCGCAAGGCGGTGGAAAAGGGCGCCGACGGGCTGGTCGCCGTGGCGACCGGCGCCGGCGGGCATGCCGGGACGCTGTCGCCGTTCGCGCTCGTCCAGGAAATCCGCACCTGGTTCGACGGTCCGCTGGCGCTTTCGGGCGCCATCGCCAATGGCGGCGCGATCCTCGCCGCGGAGGCCATGGGCGCGGATTTCGCCTATATCGGCTCACCCTTCATCGCCACGCACGAGGCGCGCGCCGTCGATGCCTACAAGCAGATGATCGTGGATTCCCACGCCGCCGACATCGTCTATACGAACCTGTTCACCGGCGTGCACGGCAACTACCTGCGCGGGTCGATCGAGCGCGCCGGGCTCGATCCAGACCATTTGCCGCAATCCGATCCGTCCGCGATGAATTTCGGCGGCGACGCCGCCAAGGCCTGGAAGGACATCTGGGGCTGCGGCCAGGGCATCGGCGCGGTGACGTCGATCACCGGCGCGGGCGAACTCGTCGCCCGCCTCGGCGCCGAATACGGCGCGGCGAAGGAGCGGCTCTGCCGCCCCGCCTGACCGCTCACCAGCCGCAATCGTTGTCGATCCAGCGCGCATGCGCCCAGCCCTCTAGCGGCTGGTCGTAGGCGGCGATCTTGTACCAGTTGCCCGAGCGCCTGAAGATCTCGACCCGGTCGCCGTTGAACAGTTCGCCGAGCTTGCGGCCGCTGGTCGACGGTTTTGACCGCACGGCGAGGAATCCGGAGCCGGTGGCCGGGTTGTAGTTGCTGGACAGGCCGTGGACCCGGCCCTCGCACATGCCGGCCGAAGCCGGCGTCACGATCGAACGAGGCGCGAGCGACAGGGCCGCGGCCGACAGCACGAACAGGAAGGAACGTCTCAACATGGCAACCTCCGTTTCGGAGCCTGCAGGGGCAAGCCATTGTATGTTACCGCGTTCCCGGCAAAGGTTCATGCCCGCGGCGGCCATGGCCTGTTCCCTTCGCGCCGTGTCCCGACAAGTCGCTTGAAAAGGCGGCCCGATGACGGTATCAGCACCCCGTCCGGCGGCCTTGGCCGCCCGGGGCCGCTTTAGCTCAGTTGGTAGAGCACATCATTCGTAATGCGAGAATCCCACCAACACTCGGTGGGGTTACACCAACAAAACCCAATGAAATCAGGTGCTTCGCCAACACTCGGTTGTGTTTGATCCGAGTTAGAACGTATCGTGAACCTTGCAACGACACCGGCATTGCAAGGAGCCACGATCATGCCTCAGATCAAGTTCACTGACACCAATCTCAAGACCTTGTCGGCTGACAGCACGACTTGGTTCTCGGACCCGACATGCAAGGGCCTGCAACTCTGCGTGACGGCGGGCGGGGTCAAGACGTGGTACGTCAACAAGTGGGACTCGACGGCGCAGAAGACCCGGCGTGTCAAACTCGGCCAGTGGTCGGCGCAGGGTAAGCACACGGCTTGGGCGAAGAAACAGGTCGGCAAGACGGCCCATGACATTGACGAGGGTGCCGTCAAGACGCGGCAGGAGCGCGAGGCTGAGGCCGCATCGAAGGCCGTGCCCCCGACGTTGCGCGAGGCGTTCGAGTTGGAGGCTGCTTCACGCCTTGGGTTGGACGATGCGTTCGGCGGGCCACGGGCCGAGGAAACGGTCCAGAACTATCGGTCGGTCCTTGTGCGCAAGCTGGACGGCCTGCTCGACACGCGCGTTGACGAGATCGACCACGGCGAGATTCAGCGGCGGCTTGATGCCTTGACGAAGTCGGCCCCGTTCGCCGCGCACAAGCTGCACATTGCCCTGTCTTATGCCCGGACCCAAGCCCTCAGTGCCCTGAACATCGAGCACATGCCCTTCCGCTGGCCCGCGATGAAGAAGATGCCGATCATGCGCGACCGCAAGGACAAGGACCGGGAAGGGAAAGTGACACTCGACACGTCGGTCGAATGGGCGGATCGCTGGGCCGAGATTGAAGGGGTCGAGAACGAGCATATCCGGCTCGCTTGGATGCTGCGTTGGCACACTGGGATGCGCGGTCGCATGTTGCGCAACCTGACGTGGGCAGACATCGACCTCACGGCGGGCACGATGCTGCTTTCGACGGGCCTCAAGAAGGTGAAAGGCAAGCGGCTGATCGCCATGTCCGCGCGCTCGTTGTCGCTGTTCAAGCGCCTGCACGAGATCAAGATGGACGACTGCAACTGGGTCTTTCCCTCCTGCCGTCGGATCGACGGGGTCCGGGGTCCACTCGACGCACTGGACCGACTGCCGCTCACTGCTGAGGGTGATCTTCGTCATCTGTGGAACGAGGCGACCCAAGACGTGGACACGCGCGAAATGGTGATCCGGTGGCTTTGCGGCCAGAACCTGACCGGCGGCGAGGCCAAGTCGCTTGGCTTCTATGCGACGGTGCCGGTCGAACGGCAGCGCAAGGTTGCGAACGAAATCAGCGCCGTGATTGACCGGCGTTGTGAGGTAACACCTATCAATGTTGTTGAAATCGGGCGGGCGACTGCTTAACTTGGCGGCATCAACGGAGTCCGTGCCAAGGCTGTGACGCTACTCTGCGGAGGGCGGTGAAAGCGGAAGGCGCGCATGAGCGACAACCTTTCCAATCTCTCACCGTTGAGGACTCCCCCATGCCCACACCTGACCTTGGTCAGCAGATTGCTGACTTGCGCGCCGTCGTTCTGCGCGCGAACGCCCCGGAAGTCATGACGCCTGCCGAGGCGGCTGACTTCCTCTGCGTCACGACGGAAACCCTCTACCGCTGGCGCAAGGATGCCATCGGCCCCAAGTACTCGCAGCCGAATGAGCGGATCGTTCGCTATCTGCGGGAAGACCTGATCACCTTCTTGAAGGAGCATCAGGCATGACCAGTATCGACAAGATCGTGATCGTCGTCGATGAGACGGATGAGCGGGAGTTCATCGTCACCATCGGCGGGCGCGAGGTGCGGGTCTCAGCAGACGGCCTCATGTCACAGAACAAGTTCGCGATGGAGGTCTTGAAGCAGACGGACAGGCTCTGGCACCGCGTCAAGTCGGCTGACTTCGCGTCGATGGTGGACGGTGCGCTCGAAAAGGCCGAGCGCGTCACCATGCCGTTGAAGCCGCCCCTGCGCGACGGCCTGCGCACGCTGCTGCTCGACTTCATCGAAGCGAAGCGCATCCCCAAGGGCAAGAACGATGCACTCCTGTTCCGTGGGCGCGTGCTCTGGTCCGACGACGATCAGGAAGCGATCTTCAAGTTCGACCAGTTCATGACGTTCCTCAGGTCGCGCGGCTGCACTTGGAAGCACGTCACGGTCGCAAAGGTGCTCGTGGACGACTTCAAGGTTCAGGTCCGTGGCAACACCCATATCGCAGGCAAGCAGGTTCGGCCCTACGTCGCGAAGGTCTCGTCCCTGATCGAGGCGCGCGGCCATGGCGACTGAACAGGAGTTGCAGCGTCGGCGGGACGAGGAACAGGCGGCGCGCGTCGAGGCACGGCGGCAGGCGGCAATCGGGGCGGGGCATCTGGAATGGCTCAAGCTGCCAGAACGTCGCGACCTCGCGCGTCAGATGCGCGTGGATCAGTACTTCACGGGCGCGCTGTGCGAGGCCGGTCATGTCTCGCCCAAGCTGACCCGGACAGGTGCCTGCATCGCGTGCAAGGAGGCCGCGCCTATCGGTCGCCCTCGCAAACCGACATGGGACTGGAAAGCGCGGTTCGACCGTCTTGCGTCACTGATGGAGGCATCAGGGGTCGTCTATCACTACACGCGGGCCGGAAGGACCGTTCGCACGTCGAGGCCGATCACGGGCGACGTGCGCGAGGCGTGCGCGAAGGCCGCATCACTGACGGAGCAGACAGGGCAGTTGCATTGCGTCGTGCCGGGGTCGCGTGGGCCGGTGGTGAAGCCTTACCGGGGGTCGAGTGATGGACGCCTGTAGGATGCGGGCGCTCGTGATCGAGTATTGCGCGGGCAGGCACGGGGTGAAGGGTCGCGGCGCTCAGAACCAGTGTTACCACGATGGCAGGTGTCTTCATGACGGTGAAGGCTACTGGTTCAAGTGGGGGCCGTTTCGGAAATGGCTGCGCCGCGACAAGGGCGTGACGTTGAAGGCCGATCAGGTCGCCGCGCTGATGAAGGAAGCCGGGGTTGAGAACCTTGGCAACACGACGATGAACTACCAGCAGACGAGACCTTGGTTCGTGAGGACCGAGGCGCTGACAGAGTGCTGATGGTTCTCTATTCCTGCGTTACACGCTCGCGCGCACGCGCTCGTGTGTCGCGCGCGCGAGGTTGCGGGTTGACCAAGCGGCGGTCGCGTGTCGCAGCGCATCATTTGCAGCACTGAAGGTGCCATATCTATAGAAATCAGGTGGTTAGACGAACATGCAGGGATGGCGGCGGTTGGAACAGGGTTGTCGCGTCGGGAAAACCAGTGATCTGGCTGAGGACTGTATGATCTATCAGGATTGAAGTTGAGGCTCGCGCGCGAGCGCGTGCGATGTGTGCGAGCGCGTAACGCAGGAATATCTGGTTTCATCGGGCGTTCTGATCGACCCTCACCACCGACAGAAAGCCGTCCTCTGGACCTTTTCGGGCCTCTACGCATGAGCAATGACTAGGGCTAGGCAGCTAACCGATTGAGCGCCAAGCGGCATTCTGCTCAATCGCCTTGCAACGCCAAAGCGATTGCAAGACGGCGTGTGGTTCTGCGCCTGAAACCGCTGCTAATGCCCGGTCAACGGGTGATCGGTCGCAGTCATCGGCCGTCACAGCGCAGCGCCCCGTCGAAATACTGGAACACCATCAGCGCCCCGGCCAGCTTGGGCAGCGCTGGGCGTTCTGCGGTCAGCCCCTGTGTGGATGGGGCAAATGCCCGAAACCGCCTCACGCCTCAAGCCACGCGGTTTTCTGACAGGCACAGATTTTCAGGTGTTCTGCCCATTCCACCTGAAACCGCGCAACACCTCCCCCGGCGCGGCACTTATGACGTTCGCACGGGTCGGCTGGCGAAGACAGCGCGCCTTGGGGAGGCCCGTGGTTGTCCTTCGCCCCCAAGGTGCGCGCGCCCTGAAAGGACACCTCATGCAAATCACCATCGAAGAACAAGGCGACCGCTGCGCGATCATCGCGGCCAATAACGCCACCACCACGACCTTCCCCCTGACCATCACCGGCGACGCCCTGCGCCACGGCCTGCGCACGATCCTCGCCGCCCCTGAGGCCAAAGACTACACCATCCCGGACGGCCCCAGCCTTGTGCGCCAGCCTGACGGCATCACCGTCGTGACCGTCGCAGGCCGGTTCGCCATCCCCTACACCCATGCCCTGCCGCTGGTGCTCGCATGAGGAAGCCCAAGCCCGCCCCCAAGCCCGACGACCGCCTGACCTCCCTCCGCGCCCATGGCCTCGACGTTGCCGGTGTTACTGAACGCGAGGGCACACCCCTGATCATGTGGCAGCGCCCGCCCACCGAGGCCGAACGTGCGCAAGCCAGCCTGATCATGCCGGGGGCGCTGCATGATGCCTGACGCGGCCCTTCTCGAAGTGCGCCGCGCTGGCAACGTCGTCACCTTCTTTTGGGACGGCCAGCCCACCGGCTACCAGCGCAAGGTGGCCGAGGATGCCAACCCCTCGAACGGCCTGCGCATCGGCCACTCTTGGCCGGGTGATCGTGACGACGGCGCACCGGGCGCATACCGCATCACCGGAGCCAGACCGTTTAAATGACGTGGCGCGCACTCGACTTGACGGCCAACCTTCTGCGCGAACGCGGCCTAGATGTTGTCGCGGTCTGGACCCCCGACGAGGGCCTGACCCCTCAGACCGTCTATGTCCGATGGCAGAAGACGACGACAGCAGCCGAGCGCGCAGAAGCTGAACGCTTCATCTTCGCCCCGACGATCCGTCATCTCGACATCTGGGAACGTCCGAAAGGTTGCCCGTGGTGATCGCTTTTGCCGAAACGCAACTCTATCAGGCAGTCCTTCGTCAGGCCGTTGCAGACCTGTTCACGGATTCCGCCGCCTGCGGGGTTGAGGAAGCGAAGCGCAATCGGAAGGAAGCCCTGCTGTTCCTCACAAATGGGTCTGGGCCTTGGGCGCAAATGCGCGCCGAAGTCTGCCTTGTGATCGACCGTGACCCGAACACCGTGCGAGAGAACATCATTGCCATCCTCGAAGGTGCAGACCTCCCGGCCTACGGCCAGATTCGCGGTCAGGGCCTCGAAAAAGCCCGCGCACTCTGGGCAGAACACCGGCCCCGGAAGGCGGCAACACCCGCCCCCGCGCCACCGCCCCGCCCTGTCCCTGTGATCGTGCGCAAGCCGCGACCAATAGCGCCCGTGATCGTGCCCAAGCCTGTCGCCCCACAGCCAGCGAAGCCCAAGCAGACCACTGGAAGGGTCTCCGCATCGAAGAAAGCAGCAAAGCCTTGGCTCTGCCCGCCCCGCGATCCTGCGGACGATTGGCTCTATGGAATTGCGGCGGCGGAATAAGGTCCAAGCCCTCTCCACCTCATTCATCCGGTTTTGGTCGCGATTCCATCGCCTTATCGTTCCTTTATAGGCGGGCGGTGTTCGCGTTCCTCTCTGTGTGATGAAACGGAGACGGCGGGGCGCTCGGAAGCCCCGCCGTTTTTGTTTCGAGAGAGGATCGAACGAATGCCCGACGACACGACAGCCGCGCTGCAAGCGCTCATTCAGCAAGTCACGACTCTGACCCAGACCGTGACGGCACAGCAGAAGCGCCTCGACGACCTGCACGCCTTCAACAGCAAGATTCTGGACGAAAAGAAGGACGTGACCCGCGAAAAGGACACGGCGTTGTCCTCTGTGGACAAACTGCTCGCCCAGCTTGAAGCCGATCAGCGCGAACGCGCCTTGAAGGCCGCAAACTTCACCCGTGATGCTGCGGGCAAGCTGATCTTGGCCGGGTCGCAGCAGGAACCCGGCGTCTATCTGTCCCGTGAAGATGCCCGGAACCCGATCAAATACCGCGAGGCGAAGCAGGAAGCCGAAAAGCGCGGCGTGCCCCTGCGCGTGATCGAATCCAGCGAAGACCCGACGCGCCGGAACACCGGCCAGTCGGAGGTCATGAAATCGACCGTCTTCACCTTCGACGACGAGCACGAGCGCGTCCGCTATGTCCGGGCCGACATGCAGACTGGCAACGGCCTTGTGCAGCGCCGCCTTGCCGCTGAACGCGAGGGCTACACCGTCAAGACCTTCCGCACCCTCGATGACCTGCCGGAACATGCGGCGCGGAAGTTCACGCTGATGGAGCAAGCGGCAGCTTCCGGCAGCGAGTCCTGACCGATGCCCAAGTCGAAAATCGACCTGATGCCGCAGGCCAAGCGCGACGAGATTGTCCGCGACATTGTGCTTGGTCGCCGGTCCATGTGGCAGGTGTCGAAAGACCTTGGCATCGCGGACACCTCTGTCGGTCGATACATGATGACTGTGTCGGAAGAAGAACGCCTTGCGATCATCGCCCGCGCGGCGCACGACTCGAAAATCGCAGCCGCGATGCAGAACGCAGAACTCGTCAACGAACTCGGTGCTGAGACTGACAAAGACCTCAAGTTTGTCCTGCGCGAGTTGAAGGCCCTGCTCGACGCGGCCAAGGGCGACGAGGATCGTGTCCTGCAACTCGGCACCCTGAAAGAGCTTCGGCAGTCGCTGATGGCGCTGAGCGAGATTCAGGGCAAGCTGAACAAGAAGGTGGAAATCACGTTCGGCCTACATGAAAGCCCGGCCTTCCTCGAACTGCGCCGGGTGATTCTGTCAGTCCTCGAACGCCACCCGGACGCGAAGGCCGACTTCCTGACGGAAATGGGGCGGCTGAAAGTCGTCAATCCGAAAGGTCTGCCCGGATGATGGTTGCCGAGAACGTCCGGGACTTCCTTGCAGGCCTGACGGTCAGCCTCGACCCGGTCGAACGGTTTCGCGCGGCCATCGGGGAACCTGATCCGTTTCAGGTGGAAATCCTGCGCTCTGACCCCGCGAACGATCCGCAAGACGCGATGCTCTGCTGTGTCGCATCGCGCCAGATCGGCAAGTCAACGGCAATCGCCGCGCTGGCTTGGGATGATGCGACGAGGGGAAAGACAGTCCTGATTGCCTGCCCGTCGCTGCGCCAAAGCACGGAATTGCTGCGTCGCGTTGTCGAGTTCAAGAACGCGGACCCCTTTGCGCCAAAGGTCGTGCGGCAGGTTCAGACGGAAATCGAAACGATGAACGGGGGCCGGATCATTTCTATACCGGCCACCGACAACGCGCGCGGCATGACCTGCGACACGCTGATTCTGGACGAAGCGGCCTTCCACGAGGACGAGGCGATCACGGCGCTTCTGCCCATGAGGCGCAGCACGGGCAGAACCCTGATGATCTCGACACCGAACGGGCGGCAGGGTTTCTTCTGGGAGGTGTTCTCGGAGAAGAAAGCCCGGATCATCTTCGCGCGTTCTGTGGACTCGATGCGCCCGGATGTTCTCTCGAAGGTCGAGTACGACCGGCGCTTCATGGCCGATTTCCGGTTCCGGCAAGAACACCTCTGCGAGTTTCTATCCGGCAACGGCACCCAACTCATTTCTTGGGACACCCTGTCCCGCGCGACCGACAACACGGAGAAAGCCCTTGTCCTCTGAGATCATCGAACGTGACGACGGATCGCTTGTCCTACCGTCCTCGGCTGACCCTGCGGTCGCCATGTATCAGGCGGTGGGATTCCGCAGGTTTTCTGTGGGTCTTGACGTGGGCCGCTACTCGGACCCGTCTGCCCTCTGCATCATCAAGGCCGAGTCGAAGCCCTACTTCACAGGCCGGGGGTTCGAGCAGAAGCTGACCCAGCCGCAGTACACCGTCGTTTATACGGAGACCGTGAAGAACCTCGACTATACTGACCTCGTGGACATGGTGGTCGCGCGGCTCCGCAAACTCAAGCACTGGAACCTGTTATGTGATGCAAGTGGCATGGGCAGCCCCGTTGTCTCGCTCTTTCATCAGGCATCTGTGCGCTGCACCGGCGTCACGATCACGGCTGGCTCGACGATCACACGCGACGGGTCGAAGGTGACATGCAGCAAGAACCTGCTTCTGGAAAACCTTGCGACCCAGATCGAAAACGGCTCCTGCGTCATTGCCCACGATCTGCCGGGACGAGACCAGTTGTTGCAGGAAATCGCGGCCTTCGAGTTGACCTTCACGAGCGCCGGGAACCCGGTCCTCCAGGGCGGCGGCAAGGGCCATCACTCAGACACGGCGATTGCCGCTGCACTCGCGCTGCTTGGTGAAACGCATCTCAGTTCGCGGGCGATGGAAGTGCGCCGATTGCAGGGGTTCTGGTAGAACAAGAGGCCATGCAGCAAAGCCCCAGCACGCACCACGCGGCTGAGCACGCCTCATCGCAAGCCAAACGGCCACGAGGTGGGCTAGTTGCCGCTTGAGCAACGGCATCGAAAGGGCCTATTGTGTCCGAGCAGAGCCAACCATGCCGTCTTGAGCCTAGAGGGTCATGTGACGCGCGTCACAGGAGAGAGAATGGATTCCCTCGTTACAGTAGCCTCAGATTTCGGAATGCATCCGATTTCCGGGAATGGCGTCGAGGGAGAAGTTTTTCGCCCAATCCAATATCTTGGAAGTAAGGTTCGTGTGATCGACGAGATCGTCAAAGTGACACGCAAGCTCGCCGCACCGGGCGATAAAGTTGCAGATCTCTTTTCTGGTTCATCGGTCGTTTCGCAATCATTTGCGCTCAATAACTTCAGGGTCACTGCAACTGATACCCAACGATACGCAGTCACGATTGCCAAGGCTTGCCTTGGCGTCGGCTTTGATTCTCGCCAAGCATCACGTCTTTTAAAACGGTCGAACCACTGGCTCCCAATGTGCTTTGACATCGGTAGCAGCTGGCATCCAGTCTCACTGACGGAGCGTTCGCTGATTGATAGCGCCGATGCCGAAGGGCTTCGTAATCTATATTCTAACATGCCACTGATCTGGAGAAGTTCAACGTCTCCCCACTATGATAGCGTTACAATGGGCGCCGGTGAGAGCGCGTTCTCGAAAGTTCCTCTTGTTACGTCCATCTATGCTGGCAGCTACTTCGGCGTTCAGCAGGCGTTGGAAATTGATCAGATTCGGCACACCATTGAAGAACTACATGTCGCTAAGGAAATTGATGATTGGAGCAGGGAAGCGAGCCTCACGGCGCTATTTCACGCTAGTTCGCGAGCGGTGCATTCTGCTGGAAAACACTTTGCTCAACCAATGAATGCATCACGAAATGAGGGCAGCAGTTTCAATGACAGACGGCTCATTGAGGATCGATCCGTTTCGATCCAACAGTGCTTCCAGTCGGCGTTGGCGCGAATTGTTGCTCAAGCTGGGTGCATGCCCGAAGGCCACACTGCTTTCGTCGCTGAGGCCGAAAACATACCTGATGACGAAATGAATGGTTTGCGGGTTGCTTACCTTGATCCACCATACACGGCGCAGCAATACTCGCGCTTTTATCATGTTTTGGAAACGATTGAGACTTACACGTTTCCGCATTTGCTGGATGGGAATAAGATAACGCAAGGGCTTTATCCGAGAGATAGGTATAAGTCTGCCTTCTCTTCTAAATCAAGAGCCGGTGTTAGCATGAGCAAGCTGCTGACAAAGCTGAATGCCAATGGTGTTTGCGCTGTGATCAGCTACTCGCGATCCGAAAGCGGCTCCAATGGAAATGATCGCATGATCTCCTTCGAAGCGCTCTATGAACTGTGTACTAGTATCTATCAGAGCGGCAACGTAAAGCTTGTCGAATTGGGCCACAGCTATCGGCAGTTTAATAGCTCCACTTTGGCAAACGCAAAAAGAAATGATCCGGAGCTTTTGGTCGTATGCAGCACAGACTAATCCAGAGGTATCTTGGGAACAAGGCTCCGATAGTTTCCGAGATCGTAAAGGAAATTCAGCTTCTAGCCGAGCCGGGCGCTCATGTGTTTGACGCCTTTGCCGGTTCTCTGGCTGTATCCGCATCGCTGAAAGATGCCGGATACAGAGTGTCATTCAACGATATCAATCATTTCACATGGTTGTTCGGAAAAGCGTACTTTTCACAAGCATCGCTGCCGAAGGCTCCTCTAGGGGCTTGCAAGCTTGTCGACGGCACAGACGAAAGCTGGGCTCAAGCAATTGCTCATCTGGTCTCTGAGGGACTGGAAGACATTCCTCCCGCTTATAGACGCACCGACATTTTCGATCACTACTGCGAAGAGGGTAAGAAAAGCGCATTCGTAAGCAAACGCGGTAGCGAAGGGCGGAGACGCTTCTTTTCGTCAGAGAACGCAATTCTAATTGATCGGGCGCTTGGCCGCATTCGGTATTGGCATCGCGAGTGCGGGCTTCCCTCTGAAACCAGATGCCTGCTAGCCTCCGTGTTGATCTCTGCTGTTGAGAAGGTGAGCAACACACAGGGCACTTATCACGATTTCCCGCGAGAATTCATTGATAGCAGGGCTCTTCGGACTATAAATCTGATTCCACCAAGCGCCAAAGACTTTTCAGGTCAATTGAGCGTGAGTTATGGGAAGAAGAGGGACACACTGGATTTTGTTTCAGAAGTACCCCACCACAGCGTTATTTACATCGATCCCCCTTACAATTTTAGGCAGTACACCTCTTATTACTTCATGCTGAATATGCTGTCGGAAAATGCAGAAATCGATGATCTGGATGATTTCTTCGCTCGGATCGAGTTTGTGCGCGGTCAGAACATGGACGATGACTTCAAGTCATCGTTTTGCAGCAGGAAGGACTTTATTCCATCTCTTCGGAAGCTCATAAGCACAGCAAGTTGCGATCATGTGGTTCTGAGCTATTTTGACGGCCGAAATCACTGGGGTGAGTTTAAGTCAGATTCCAGAGACGTAAGTGGCCGGGCTGAACTTGAGACCCTATTTCGGTCGCAACTTTTTGAACCCGACAGTTGCCGCGTGATTCCTTTGGATCGACTAAACTATCAAAGTTACGGTGGCTTCGCGGCAAGTCGCGTAAGTGAGTTCCTATTCATCGGGAAGAAGAGTACCGTTCTGCGCGAGAGGGCAGATTCGGAGACGCACCCGTGGACTGGAAAGGACACCAAGACGCAGACAGACTGCGTCACTGGCTAGAGCAAGCGGCATCGGGGCGATATGCCAACGATAGAAGGCTTGACCCATTCGCCACGTCGATGCGCGACTTCGACGACGTCACTCCTCAGTTGGTGGCGCTGCGCGCTGGCGCAGACATTGGGACAAACGATCCACGACAGCGCACAACTGACTTGCGGAACGCTGGTCTTGTCGCCCCTGATGCTGATGAGTTGTCGTCTTTGGGTCTCTCTACCCTCGAAGCGTGGGAAAAGTACGGTGTAGCGACGTCTAGTATTGACGATGAGCTTGCCCGCCATCTCCTTTTGCAACTTGAGGCGGCACGTCTTGGGGATCACGGGTATGCTCAGTTCTTCGATTATTGGCGTGACCTGCGAGCGAACTTTGATCCGATTGCACTTATTGATAATTGGGATGCCCTCTATGTCCTGAACTATCTAGACTATCGTCGGGACGGCTTTGCTCCAGGTGATCGGTATCGCTCGGAGGGTATTGGGGTCGCTGATATTGAGTTCGATCTCGATGACTTTGCTTCGTCTATTGCTTCACCAGCGGCCCCGGTCGAAGGGGCAGAGCGCGTTCAGCGCGCGATTGCAGGAAAAGTGCCGCGTGGTCGCCATCGTGCAACTTTCTGCGCAGGGCTAGAAATCATACTCGGCGCTGGCGAGAACCTAGAGAGAATTCTTCAAGACCTTGGAATTCCTAAGAAGCCGCGTGAGTGGCAAGCTTTTGATCCAGAACATAAAGATCTCATTCGGAAGATTGTTGCTGACTATCAAGTTGTTGCGCCTGGCCATGTAGAGGCTGCCGATACGTCAGTTGCAGTTGAAGATGATACCAGTCCGCCGGTTGTAACGGATGGGAGCTTTGAAGGTGTTCTCACGTCCTCTGACGATAGCCCTGCGCTTCCACCCGATATCGCTCTGCCTGAGCGTATCGATTTCGATAAGGCACAAGTAGCGCCGCCAGTTCCGAAAAAGCGAGCTGATCTGTCGCAAGGAACTGGCAGCAAGAAAAAGGGAAAGACAGACTACTCAGCCAAGCAAGCTGCAAATGATGCAGTAGGAAAGCTGGGAGAGGAGTTTGCCATGCGTTATGAAAAATGGAGACTCAAGGACGCGGGTGACCTCTCAGACAAAGTCGTTCATGTCGCCTTGGAGGACGATGGGGCCGGTTTCGACATCATCTCCTTTGAACCCGATGGCACTGAGCGGTTCGTGGAAGTGAAGTCAACCACTGGAAAGGCAGAGAGCCTCTTCTTTGTAACGGATGCAGAACTTCGGAGGGCAAAGGAAGTTGGCGAAAGGTATGTGATACTGCGCGTTTTTGATCTGCCTTCTGACCCAAAATGCGTGGAAATTCGGTTTCCTTTCGAAGGCAAGATCGATCTTGCTGCCGCCGTTTATGCGGCGTCTTTCAAGGGAGAGTAAGAAAACTCAGAACGGCGCTTTCCCGTCGTCCTCGACGTGGACAGTCGGATTCGGCTCTGACCTCAAGCCGACTTCGTCGAGCAACGAGACCGGCAGCTTGTCTTCACCGCCGAGGCCGATGGCGCGCAGGACCAAGTCGCGCAGCTTGTCGTGATCCTTCTGCGTCTTGACCGCGCCCGAGTCGAACAGGGCCGAGTGGCGGCGAATGTCTGGCTCCAGCTTGCGCAGCACGGCGCGAAGGTCGAGCATCCGCTTGCGTTCGGCAGCGGCCTCCGCCTCGGACATGGTGGCAGGGTCACGCTCCTGAGGGGCGTAAACGCGCAGCTTGCCTATGTCTCGTCCGCGGTTATTGTCTGCCATGACAAAGAGGTAGCAGAGCGGGTGACGGCAATCAATTGCTGTTGCACGTCGGCGCTTCGTCGTTTAAACGAGGCATCGCGTAGCCCTAATAGCTCAGCTGGTAGAGCAGGTCCTTCGTAAGGACAAGGTCGGCGGTTCGAGTCCGTCTTGGGGCACCATACTCCTCACCTCGGTTCGCGTATGTCCTTCTCAAAGCGCCACAACTTTGCGACAACGCCGCCGATCACGATCAGGACGGATGCGCCGGATGGCCTTCGATACGCCGTCATCCAGAATGCCTACGACGCAGGTCCGAGCTACACCCAGATCCGTTCTGTAGTCTGCCGCGTCCTGTTAGGGGCACCGGACCCAAACAACTGGAGCGAAATTCCAAACATTCGCGACGAGGTGCTCTACGACATACGGCATTGCGAATGGTTCAAGGTCTATGACGTTGCCGAAGCCCTCTTGTCCTTAATTGAAGGAACCTACGGCTACGATAGCGCGGTGCAGTATGCGCAGGCGATGAACGACTTCTTCATCGGCGCGGGCATCGGTTGGCAGTTCGCGCCGAATGAAGGCATCGTCTATCGCGGGGATGAAACCTTTCGCGTGGCGACAGCGGAAGCTGCGAAAACTCTCTCAGGCACTGGGCGCAAGAACGCTGCGACAGAGATCGAGGAAGCCATACGGGACATCTCGCGGCGTCCTGATCCTGATATAACGGGAGCAGTGTCGCACTCGATGGCGGCAGTCGAGTGTGTCGCGCAGGACGTTCTCGGCAGCAAGCAGACACTTGGCCAGATCGTCGGGAACTTGAACCTGCCGAAGCCACTGGATGAAGCCGTGAGCAAGCTCTACGGCTTTGCCTCGCAACATGGACGGCATGTCAGCGAGCAAAGTAGGCCTGCGCCTGAGGATGCTGAATTGCTGGTTCAGGTGTCGTGTGCCATCTGCACCTACCTTGCAAAGAGGCACAGTTGAGGTCGAGCGCGGTCTTGCAACATCCTTGCAACGTGACAGACGGCCTTGAGAAAACACTGAGTTATCAAGCGGGTTGGCGTCCAGCCCCTGTCATTCGTAATGATGGGGTCGCGTGTTCGAGTCACGCAAGCGGCACCAGCCTCGCCTTCTTCCCGACATTCGCGTGTCCCTGCCGCCTCAGCCCGCGACGGTCCGCACCTGCGCCCCGGCGGCGGCGAGGGCCCGCGCAAGATCGCGCGGCGGCACCGCATCGGTGAACAGTTCGCCGAAGCCGTCGAAGCCACAGACGCGCACGAGGCCGGCGCGCCCGAACTTCGACTGGTCGGTGACGACGACCCGCCGGCGGCCGCGCGCCAGCGCCACGCGGGCGAATTCGGCCTCCTCGAACGTATAGTCCATGACGCCGCCCTCGGCCTGAAGCGCGCCTGCCGAGATGATCGCGACATCGACCGTGAAGCGCTCGATGAACTCGATCGCGGTGGAGCCGAAGGCCGCGCCGGAATCCGAGCGCAGTTCGCCGCCGGCCATGTAGACCTTGTTGCCGTTGCGGGTTGCCAGCGTGCGGGCGATGTCGGGCGAGTTGGTCACCACGGTCAGGCCGCGATGCGACAGCAGCGCCCTGGCGACGAACGAGGTGGTGGTGCCGGTGTCGAGGATCAGCGAATCGCCGTCGCGGATGGTCGCGGCGAAGGCGCGGGCGATTGCCGTCTTGGCGTCGGCATTCTCGCGCATGCGTCGTTCCCACGGCGCTTCGCCGACATGGCTGGCCAGACCGACGGCGCCATGCATGCGCACCAGCCGCCCGTCGTCCGCCAACGGCCGGATGTCGCGGCGGACGGTCTCGAGCGACACGTCAAGCCGCTGCGCAAGCACGGCGATCGACAGCACGCCCTCGGTTTCGAGCAAACGCAGGATTTCGGCGTGGCGTTTCGACAGCATGCCCGTTTTCTAGGCATTTTCACCGTTTCCCGCAATGTCTCCGTGCCGAAACGGGCAAAAACACTCGGAAGTCCACGAATCCGGATTGACATGCGCCGGCACGTGCCTTGTGATGCCGACGAGCGGGCAGGCGGCCCCTGCCCATGGCAACAGGGAGGACGGCCCATGCATGGCAAAAACAGGTTCATCGCAGGCGGCCTGGCCGCGCTTCTGGCGTGCGGCAGCGCGATTACCGCCAGCATGGCGCAGGAATCGGGCGATCCGATCAAGCTGACGCTGCATGACTGGACCGGCCAGCTCATCACCACCAACCTGATGGGCGAGGTGCTGAAAAAGGCCGGCTACAACATCGAATACGTGCAGGCCGACTATCTGGCGCAATTCGCCGGCCTCGAGACCGGCGACCTGACGCTGGCCATGGAGATGTGGGAGACCACCGGCCGCGAGGCGATGGACGCGGCGACCTCCACCGGCAAGGTGGAAAATCTCGGCCCGACCGGCATGAAGGCCAAGGAAGAGTGGTGGTATCCGGAATACATGAAGGCGAAGTGCCCTGGTCTTCCCAACTGGGAAGCGCTGAAGGACCCGGCCTGCGCGGAAGCGTTCTCGACCGCCGAAACCGCGCCGAAGGGGCGCTATCTCGGCGGCCCGGTCACCTGGGGCGGCTTCGACGACGAGCGCGTCCAGGCGCTTGGGGTGCCGTTCGAGGTCATCCATGCGGGGACCGACGCGGCGCTGTTTGCCGAACTGGAAAGCGCCTACCAGCGCCAGGCGCCGATCATGCTGTGGATCTATGCGCCGCACTGGGCACCGGCGAAGTACAAGGGCGAGTGGGTCGAGTTCCCCGAATACACCGCCGATTGCTACAAGGATGCCAAGTGGGGCAGCAATCCCGACATGGCCTACGATTGCGGCAAGCCGTTCGGCGAGATCTGGAAGGTCGGCTGGGCCGGCCTGAAGGACAAGTGGCCGGGCGCCTACAGCGCGGTCAAGGCCTTCACCATCGACAATGCCGAGATGGGCGCCATGATCACCGAGGTCGACCTCAACGGCAAGTCGGTCGAGGAGGTGGTCGCGGCCTGGATGGGCGCCAACGAGGCGCGCTGGGCCGAGTGGATCAAGAAATGACCAATGCCCTTTCCCGCAGGTCGGACCGAGCCAGACACGCCCCCGAAAGCCCGGTCCCGCCGAGGTGATGCGCACCGCAGCGCATCACGGCCCGCCCGCGTGACCGTGGTCACGTTGTGGCGGGCCGGAAATGCGGCCCGCCGCCGCCCGGCCAGCCCCGTTCCGACGTCGAGCCCATGAGCGCCCCTGCCGCCAAGCTTGCCTGCCGCCATGTCTGGAAGCTGTTCGGGCACGGTGCTGCCGACCTGATGGCCCGCACAGGCGGCCAGCCCGCACCCGACGACATCGCCCGCAACGGGCTGGTGGCGGCGGTGCGCGACATCAACATCGAGGTGATGGACGGCGAGATCTTCGTCATCATGGGCCTGTCGGGGTCGGGCAAGTCGACTCTGGTGCGCTGCCTGTCGCGGCTGATCGAGCCGACTTCGGGCGAGATCGTCTTCAACGGCGAGAACCTGCTGGCGCAGCCGGAACGGCGCATGATCGAGATCCGGCGCCACCGCATGGGCATGGTGTTCCAGCATTTCGCCCTGCTGCCGCATCTCGATGTGCTCGGCAATGTCGCCTTCCCGCTGGAAATCCAGGGCATGGAGCGTGGCGAGCGCGAGGCGCGGGCCCGTCGGATGATCGATCTGGTCGGGCTCACCGGCAAGGAAACCTTCTATCCTCGGCAATTGTCCGGCGGCCAGCAGCAGCGCGTCGGCATCGCGCGGTCGCTTGCCGTCGAGCCGGAACTCTGGTTCCTCGACGAGCCGTTCTCGGCGCTCGACCCGTTGATCCGGCGCGAGATGCAGGACGAGTTCATCCGCCTGCAGTCGGTGCTGAAGAAGACCATCGTGTTCATCACCCACGATTTCGACGAGGCGATCCGTGTCGCCGACCGCATCGCCATCATGAAGGACGGCGCCATCGAGCAGGTCGGCACGCCGGAGGAGATCGTGCTGGCGCCGGCAACGCCCTACGTCGCGGAATTCACCGGGGCAGTGCAGAAGGCCAAGGTCATCCGCGTTGCCCGCATCACCGGCCCGCTGTCGTCGTCCCCGCCGCCCGGCCAGGTGCGCGAACGGGCGACCGTGGCGGAAGCGGCGGGTGCGTTCGGCGGCGCCGAACGCCTGCTGGTGGTGTCGGATACGGGCGCTCCGGTCGGCGAGGTGGCGCGCGGCGACGTCATCGACATCCTGATGCGGGGCTGACGATGATGCCCGCCGCCGAAACGCCCGCGACCCGCTCCCGCCGTGCCGGCGCGCTGTTGTTCTGGGCGGTGGCGCTTGCGGCGTTTGTCGCCCTGTGGATGGCCGGACGCGGCGCGGCACCGCTGGCCTTCACCTGGCCGGCCAACGCGGTGGTGCCGGCGGCGCGCTGGATCGGCGCGGCGATGAAGTGGCTGACCGGCGAGGCGAGCTTCGGCCTGTTCACCTTCACCGACCTGACCCGGTTCATCGCTGCCATCATCGATGCGCCCTACCGCGTGGCGCTCAGCGCGCTGTCGACCGGCTGGCTCGACGGACGCGGCTCGGCGGCGCAGCAGATCCTGCCGCCGCTGTCTTGGGTTGCCGTCATCGGCATCTTTACCCTGGCCGGACACAAGGCCGGCGGCTGGAGCCTGGCCGCGCTTGCCGCCGGCTGCTTCACCTTCCTTGCCGTCTTCGGGCGGTGGGACAGCGCCATGGCGACGCTCGCCTCCATCCTGGTGGCGGTGCCGATCGGTGTCGTCCTCGGGCTTCTGGCCGGTATTTCGGCCTGGCGCTGGCCGCTGTTCGACCGCATGCTGACGCCGGTCCTCGACCTGATGCAGACGATCCCCGTCTTTGCCTATCTCGTGCCGATCCTGTTCATGTTCGGCTTCGGGCCGACGGCGGCGGTGGTCGCCACGCTCATCTACGCCATGCCGCCAATGATCCGGGTGACGACGCTGGCGCTGCGCCAGGTGCCGGCCGAAATCCTCGACCTCGGGCGCATGACCGGCTGCACGCGCCGCCAGCTGACGTGGAAGGTCATGGTGCCGGCCTCGCGCGACGCGCTCACCGTCGGGGTCAACCAGGTGATCATGCAGTCGCTCAACATGGTCATCATCGCCTCGATGATCGGCGCGGGCGGCCTCGGCTTCGATGTGCTCGCCGCGTTGCGACGCCTCGACATCGGCGCCGGGCTCGAGGCGGGCCTTGCCATCGTGGCGCTTGCCATCGCGCTTGACCGGCTCAGCCAGGCGTTCGCCGAACGCGCCGGATCTCCCGCGCCGTCCGGGCTCGAGCGCGGCCTGCTGACGCGCCATCCCTATGCGACGGCGGGACTTGCACTGGTTGTCGCCAGCGCGCTTCTCGGCCTTGCCGTCCCGGCCCTGGCCGACTACCCGGTATCGCTGCAGGTCACCACCGGGCCGCTGTTCAACGACATTGTCGGCTGGATCAACGTGAACTTCTTCGACGCCTTCGAGGCGGCCAAGAATGCGGTGCTTCTCAACCTGCTGGTCCCTTTCAAGCGGCTGCTCGCCTCGCTGCCGTGGCTTGGCGTCGCCGGCCTTCTGGCGGCGGCCGGCTGGCGCCTCGGCGGCCTCAGGCTGGCGCTTCTTTCCGGCGGGCTGGCGACCGCGATCGCCGCCACCGGCCAGTGGGAAAAGGCGATGATCACCGCCTACCTGTGCGGGATCTCGGTGGTGCTGGCCATGCTCGTCGGTGTCCCGCTCGGCATCCTCGCGGCCGAACGCGACCGGCTGTGGACGTGGATGAAGGCGCTCATCGACACGCTGCAGACGCTGCCGTCCTTCGTCTACCTGATGCCGGCAGTGATGCTGTTCCGCGTCGGCGATTTCACCGCACTCATCGCCATCGTCGCCTACGCGATCGCGCCGGCGATCCGCTACACCGTGCTCGGCCTGCGCAAGGTCGATCCGCGGCTGATCGAAGCCGGGCGTGCCATGGGCTGCACCGACTGGCAGCTGCTCACCCGCATCCGGCTGAAACTGGCGCTGCCGGAAATCCTGCTCGGCCTCAACCAGACCATCATGTTCGCGCTGGCCATGCTGGTCATCACCGAGCTGGTCGGCACGCGCGACCTCGGCCAGGAGGTCTACATTGCGCTCACCAAGGCCGACACCGGGCGCGGGCTCGTCGCCGGGCTGGCCGTCGCCTTCATCGCCATCATCGCCGACCGGCTGATCGGCGCGGCGGCAGCGCGTTCGCGCGACCGACTCGGCCTCGAACCGGCCGGTGGAGGCGCGGCATGACCGGCATCGCGGAGCGGATCGCCAGCCTGCCGCTGTGGCGCGGACCGATCGCGATCGCGCCGCTTTCGGGCGGGCTTTCCAACGAGAGCTTCGTGGTGACCGATGACACGGGACGCCATGTCGTGCGCTTCGGCAAGGACTATCCGTTCCATCATGTCTTTCGCGAACGCGAGGTGATGACGGCGCGGGCCGCCGAAGCAGCCGGCTTCGCCCCTGCCGTGGAGCATGCCGGCCCTGGCGTCATGGTTTCCGCCTTCATCGACGGCCGCACCTTCGAGGCCGCCGATGTCCGCGCGCATGGCGAGGCCATCGCCGGCATGATGGCGCGCTTCCATCGCGACATGCCGGCACGGGTGAGCGGACCCGGGTTCATGTTCTGGCCGTTCCACGTTGTGCGCGACTATGTGCACACGCTGTCGGCGGCCGGGGGTGCCGATGCGGCCGGGCTCGACCGCGCGATGCGCCAGGCCGATGCGCTGGAGCGCCAGCAGGTGGCGCTGCCGATCGTATTCGGCCACAATGACCTTTTGCCGGCAAACTTCATCCGCGACGACGATCGGCTCTGGCTGATCGACTTCGAGTATGCCGGTTTCTCGACCGCCATGTTCGATCTGGCCGGCATCGCCTCGAATGCCGGGATGACGGGCGAGGAGTCCGACGCCCTGCTCGGCGCCTATTTCGGCCATGCGCCGGACGCGGCGTTGCGGCGCTCGCATTCGGCCATGCAATGCGTGTCGCTGTTGCGCGAGGCGCTGTGGGGGCTGGTGTCACGGATCCATCTGGCCGCGCCCGGCGTCGACTATGACGCCTACGCCACGGACAATTTCAACCGGCTCGCCGAGTCCCTCGACCGGCACCAGACGCACTTCGGAAGGCTCGACCCATGACGCTTCCCGCCCATGCCCAGATCGTCGTCATCGGCGGCGGCATCATCGGCTGTTCCACCGCCTATCACCTGGCGCGCGACCACAAGGCCGATGTCCTCCTGCTGGAGCAGGGCCGGCTGACCTCGGGCTCGACCTGGCATGCCGCCGGGCTTGTCGGCCAGTTGCGATCGTCGGCGTCGATCACGCGCGTGCTCAAATATTCCGTCGATCTCTACAAGCGTCTCAAGGACGAGACCGGGCTAGAGACCGGCTGGAAGATGACCGGCTGCCTGCGGCTGGCGACGAATGCCGACCGGTGGACGGAGTTCCGGCGCCTGGCGACCACCGCGCGCTCCTTCGGCATGGACATGCATCTCCTGACGCCGAAGGAGGTCAAGGCGATGTGGCCGTTGATGGACGTTTCGGATCTTGTCGGTGCAAGCTGGCTGCCGACGGACGGCCAGGCCAGCCCTTCCGACATCACCCAGTCGCTGGCCAGGGGCGCGCGCATGCATGATGCGCGCATTGTCGAGGGCGTCCGCGTCACCGGGTTCGTCATGGACGGCAACCGCATCACCGCGGTGCGGACCGACCAGGGCGAGATCGGCTGCGAGACCGTCGTCAACTGCGCCGGCCAGTGGGCGCGCCAGGTCGGCGCGATGGCCGGCATCAACGTGCCGCTGCAGCCGGTCAAGCACCAGTATGTCATCACCGAGAAGATCGATGGGCTGTCGGCAGACGCACCGACCATCCGCGATCCTGACCGGCGCACCTATTTCAAGGAGGAAGTGGGCGGCCTCGTCTTCGGCGGCTACGAGCCCGACCCGCAGGCCTGGACCACCGGCGATGTGCCGGACGACTGGGAGTTCCGCCTGTTCGACGATGACTACGATCATTTCGAGCAGCACATGGTGCAGGCAATCGCGCGCGTGCCCGCCCTCGGATCGGTCGGCATCAAGCAGATGATCAACGGCCCGGAAAGCTTCACGCCGGACGGCAATTTCATCCTCGGCGCCGCGCCGGAATGCGCCAACATGTTCGTCGGCGCCGGCTTCAATGCCTTCGGCATCGCTTCAGGCGGCGGCGCCGGCTGGGTCCTGGCCGAATGGGCGATCCGGGGCGAGGCACCGCTCGACCTGTGGGTCGTCGACATCAGGCGCTTCTCCGGCCTGCATGCCGATCGCGACTGGGTGCGCGACCGCACGCTCGAGGCCTATGGCAAGCACTATACCATTGCCTTCCCGCACGAGGAGTACGAGAGCGGGCGGCCGCGCATCGTGTCGCCGCTCTACGAACGGCTGCGGGCGCACCGCGCCGTGTTCGGGTCCAAGCTCGGCTGGGAGCGCCCCAACTGGTTCGCGCCCGCCGGCGCCGAGGCCCGGGATGTCTATTCCATGGGCCGGCAGAACTGGTTCGCGGCCGTCGGCGACGAGCACCGCCATGTCCGCGCCCATGTCGGCCTGTTCGACCAGTCCTCCTTCGCCAAGTACGAGGTCAGCGGGCCGGGCGCGCTTGCCGCCCTTGAGTGGATCTGTGCCAACGACGTGACCAAGGCGCCCGGCCGGCTTACCTACACGCAGCTTCTCAACAGCCGTGGCGGCATCGAGGCCGACCTGACGGTGGCGCGGCTGGCCGAGGACCGGTTCTACATCGTCACCGGCACCGGGTTCCGCACCCACGACCTCGCCTGGATCGCCGATCACGTGCCGGCCGGCCTCGATGTCCAGATCGACGACGTGACCGAGCGGTTCGGCACGCTGTCGCTGATGGGACCGAAGGCGCGCGATGTGCTCGAGGCGGTGACCGGCGCCGATGTGTCGAACGCCGGCTTCCCGTTCGGCCATGCGCGCGAAATCCGGATCGCCGGCACACCGGTGCGGGCGCTTCGCGTCACCTATGTCGGCGAACTCGGCTGGGAACTGCACGTGCCGATCGAGGCAACCGGTGTGGTCTTCGACACGCTGATGGCGGCCGGTGCGCCGCATGAACTGCGGCCCGTCGGCTACCGGGCGCTGGAATCGCTGCGGCTGGAGAAGGGCTACAGGGCCTGGGGTTCCGACATCACCCCCAACGACACGCCATTCGAAGCCGGGCTTGGCTGGGCGGTGAAGATGCGCCGCAACGTGCCGTTCCTCGGGCGAGACGCACTCGCGGCGCGCGCGGACGGCCCGCTGGAAAAGCGATTTGCCGGCTTCGTGCTCGACGATCCCGACGCCGTGCTTGTCGGACGTGAGACCATACTGCGCAATGGCGAGCCGGTCGGCTACCTGACGTCGGGAGGTTATGGCTACACCGTGGGAGCCAGCATCGGCTACGGCTATGTGCGCCATGGCGCGGGCGTCACCGATGGCTTCCTGGCCGGCGGGCGATACGAACTCGTGGTTGCCAACGATGTGCTGCCGGCCCGCATCGCGATGGAAGCGCTGCACGATCCCGCCGGCCTGCGGGTGAAGGCCTGACCACCCGATCCGCGATCTGCGCAGCATTGCGTCGTTTTTGCGCGACCGGCGATCGTGCGGGCCGCGCTCAAATGCTCTAATGATCCGTTCGATCAGATCGGAGTGCCCGCAATGTCCAAGTCCCGCCTATTCCTGTCCGCCGCCGTGGCAATCGGTGCGATGATGTCGGTCGCGACCGCGTTCGCCCAGGAGGTGACGCTCAAGTTGCACCAGTTCCTGCCAGCGCAATCGGCGGTGCCGGCCCACATCCTTGATCCTTGGGCCGATGCGATCGAGACGGATTCGGGCGGCCGCATCAGGATCGAGCGCTATCCGTCGATGCAGCTTGGCGGCAAGCCGCCCGAACTCATCGACCAGGTGCGCGACGGCGTGGTGGATTTGGTCTGGACGCTTCCCGGCTACACGCCCGGGCGGTTCCCGCGCATGGAGGTGGTCGAACTGCCCTTCATGATGAACGACGCCGAATCGACCTCGCGGGCGTTGTGGTCGCTGTTCGAGAGCGACATGAAGGACACGGAGTTCAAGGACTACCACGTCATCGGCGTGTGGGTGCATGGCCCCGGCGTCATCCATTCGCGTGAGCCGATCGCGTCGATCGAGGCCATGCGCGGCAAGAAGCTCCGGGCGCCGACTCGGATCGTCACCTCGCTCCTGTCGGAGCTTGGCGCCACGGCGGTCGGCATGCCGGTTCCCGCGCTGCCGGAGCAATTGTCGAAGGGCGTCATCGACGGCGCCGTCATTCCCTGGGAAGTGACAAGCTCGGTCAAGGTGCACGAACTGGTCAAGAACCACACCGAGTTCGGCGGCGACCGCGCGCTCTACACCGCCGCCTTCGTGCTGGCCATGAACAAGGCGAAGTACGAGAGCCTGCCGGATGACCTGAAGGCGGTGATCGACAGCCATTCCGGCCTGGACTTTTCCGCCAATGCGGGAAAGACGCAGCAGGGCGACGATGCCCCGGCCCGCGCGGTCGCCGCGCAGGCCGGCAACGCCATCGTCACCCTCGATGCGGCCGAGGTCGACAGGTGGAAGGCGGCGGCCGAGCCGGTGCGGGCCAAATGGATCGCGGAGATGGCCGAGCGCGGAATCGACGGCCAGTCGCTCGTCGACAGGGCGACGGCGCTGATCGGGACGAAGGGCGGGCAATGAACCGCGTCGTCCCGGCAGCGCCGCGGCCGGGCATCCACGCCTGAACCAGAGGGAACACGCCGCACGACGCGGCCCAGAAACGGGAACCATCATGACCCTTCGCTTCGCCCTTCTCGGCGCCGGCCGCATCGGCAAGGTCCACGCCAAGGCCATCACCGGAAATCCGGATGCGCGGCTTGTCGCCGTCGCCGACGCCCACGCGCCGGCCGCCGCCGAACTCGCGGCGAAACATGGCTGCGCGGTCCGCAGCATCGACGAGATCGAGGCGTCGCACGATGTCGATGCCGTCGTCATCTGCACGCCGACCGACACGCATGCCGACCTGATCGAGCGGTTCTGCCGGGCAAGAAAGGCGGTGTTCTGCGAGAAGCCGATCGATCTTTCGCTGGCGCGGGTCCGCCAGTGCCTCGCCGTGGTCAAGGAAACCCGGGGCACGCTGATGGTCGGCTTCAACCGGCGCTTCGATCCGCATTTCGTCGCCGTGCGCAAGGCCATCGACGACGGGCGGATCGGCGCGGTGGAACAGGTGGTCATCACCTCGCGCGATCCCGGCGCGCCGCCGGCAGACTATATCCGGCGCTCCGGCGGCATCTTCCGCGACATGACGATCCATGATTTCGACATGGCGCGGTTCATGCTCGGCGAGGATCCGGTCTCGATCTTCGCCACCGCCTCCGTGCTGGTGGACAAGGCGATCGGCAAGCTCGGCGATTTCGATACGGCTTCGGTGGTGCTGACGACGAAATCGGGACGGCAGTGCACCATATCCAACTCCCGCCGCGCCACCTATGGCTACGACCAGCGCGTCGAGGTCCATGGCTCGGCCGGCATGATCGCGGCGGAGAACCAGCGCCCGGTCTCCATCGAGGTGGCGAACGCGGGCGGCTACACGAGGCCGCCGCTGCACGACTTCTTCATGACACGCTACACGGACGCCTACGCAGCGGAGATTGCCGCGTTCATCGCCGCGGTCGGCGCCCGCAAGAAGCCGAAGCCGACCGGCGAGGACGGCATGATCGCGCTGGCGCTCGCCGATGCGGCGCTCCGGTCGGTGGCCGAGCGCCGGGCGGTCGACATCGCCGAAATCCTCGGCTGAACCCGGCCGGCACTGCGCGGCGCGGCACGATTGTCGCGCCCGGCCTTGTGTGGAATATCTGTTCCGTGACGGAACGGAGACATGATGCCGATGCGAGCCAGGCTTCAGGGCGCAAGCGGTGCGCCGCCGCGACGCTTCGACGAGTTGCGCGACCTGGTCGCGGCTACCGGCGACCGCATGCCGAAGCGCCTGGCGCAGGCGGCGCGCTTCGCGCTTGCGCACCCCGACGATTTCGCGCTCTCGACCGCGGCCAGCATCGCCGACCGCGCCGGCGTTCAGCCGTCGACATTGGTCCGGCTGGCACGCCATTTCGGCTATGACGGGTTTTCCGACCTGCAGGACGTGTTTCGCGACCGGTTGCGCATGCGGGCCTCGAGCTACGAGGAGCGGCTGCGCACCATCGAGGCCGGCGCCTCGGGCCAGTCGTACGAGGGCGCACTGCTCAACGGCTTCCTGTCGGCGGCAAGGCGGTCGGTCGATGCGCTGTCGGCGACCCTGGACGATGGCAGTTTCTCCAGATGCGTCAACATGTTGGCAGACGCGGACACGCTCTATCTGGTGGCGCGGCGACGATCCTATCCGCTGGTCGCCCACATGGGTTACACCTTCGCCACGCTCGGCATCCGCTCCGTCACCCTGGGCACGCTCAACGGCATCGATGCCGAGATTGCGCGGCTGGCGACGCCACGGGACGCGGCGATTGCCTGTTCGTTTTCCCCTTACGCGCAGGAGACCCTCGATCGGGCCGGCACGCTGGCGTCGATCGGCGTGCCGGTGGTGGGCATCACCGATTCGCCGCTGTCGCCGCTGGCGGGTCTGGCGACGCAATGGCTGGAGGTCGCGGAGCATGATTTCGCCGGCTTCCGCTCGCTGTCCGCCGGCATGGCGCTTGCCAACGCGATTCCGGTCGCCGTCGCCGAGCGGCGCCGGCTGAAGGGTCAGCTTGCCGCAATGCCGTGACGGTCCGATTGTTTCGCCTTGACATCACAGCGGAATATCTGTTTCGTTTCTGTCCTGTGGTGACCGGTGTCGCCGGAGGGATCCATGACCGTTCCTGACCTTGACGTGATCGCGATCGGGCGCTCGTCGGTCGACCTCTACGGCCAGCAGGTCGGCGGTCGCCTGGAGGACATGGCGTCGTTCGCCAAGTATGTCGGCGGATCGCCGACCAACATCGCGGTCGGCAGTGCCCGGCTCGGTCTGAAGTCCGCCCTCATCACCCGCGTCGGCGACGAGCACATGGGCCGCTTCATCATCGAGCAGCTCGGGCGCGAAGGCGTGGACACGGCCGGCATCGTCACCGATCCGGAGCGGCTGACGGCGCTGGTCATCCTCGGCATCCGCGACCAGGAGCGGTTTCCGCTGATCTTCTACCGCGAGAACTGCGCCGACATGGCGCTGTGCGAGGATGACATCGATCCGGCGTTCATCCGCCGCGCACGTGCTGTCTGCGCCACCGGCACGCACCTGTCGCATCCGCGCACCGAGGCCGCGGTGCTGAAGGCGCTGCGCCTTGCCCGCGATGCCGGGGCGCGGACGGCGCTCGACATCGACTACCGCCCCAATCTCTGGGGCCTTGCCGGCCATGGCGCAGGCGAAAGCCGGTTCATCGAATCGGCCGGCGTCACGGCCAAGCTGCAATCGACGCTCCACCTGTTCGACCTCATCGTCGGCACCGAGGAGGAGTTCCACATCGCCGGCGGCACGACCGACACGATCGCGGCGCTGCGCCGCGTGCGCGGCCTGACCGCGGCAACGCTGGTGTGCAAGCGCGGCCCGATGGGCGCGGCGGCGTTCCCCGGCGCCATTCCCGACACGCTGGACGCGGGCGAGCGCGGCCCCGGCTTCGCCATCGAGGTCTTCAACGTCCTTGGCGCCGGCGATGGCTTCATGTCGGGCCTGCTCAAGGGCTGGCTGACCGAGAGCGACTGGCCGACCGCACTGTCCTTTGCCAACGCCTGCGGCGCGTTCGCGGTCTCGCGACACGGCTGCGCCCCGGCCTATCCGTCATGGGAGGAACTGTCCTTCTTCCTCGCCCGCGGCATCCGCACTCCGGCACTGCGGCTCGACCGGGAGCTCGAGCAGATCCACTGGTCGACCAACCGCGCCGGCGACTGGCCGACCATGCGCGTGTTCGCCTTTGACCACCGGCTGCAGCTCGAGGCGATGGCCGCCGATGCCGGTGCCGCGCCGGAGCGCATCGGTGCCTTCAAGTCGCTCTGTCTCGACGCAGCACTTGCCGTCGCCAGCGGCAGGCCCGGCTACGGCATCCTGTGCGACGACCGGCTGGGTCGCCATGCGCTGCAGCGGGCCGCCGGAAGCGGGCTGTGGATCGGGCGGCCGGTGGAATGGCCGGGATCGCGGCCGCTCGAACTCGAACCGGAGATCGGCGAGGATCTCGGAGGCCTGCGCGAATGGCCGCTCGAGCATGTGGTCAAGGTGTTGTGCTTCTGCCATCCCGATGACGAGCCGGCGCTCCGCGCCGCGCAGGAGGCCACGCTGCGGCGGCTGTTCCAGGCAGCGCGGCGCAACGGGCTGGAATTCCTGCTCGAGCTCATCCCGTCGAAGGTCGGGCCTGTCGACGATCGGACCGTGGCAACCCTGATCGAGCGCATCTATGCCATCGGCATCCATCCCGACTGGTGGAAGCTCGAACCGATGACGACGGACGCCGCCTGGGCCAGGGCCTGCGCGGCGATTGAACGGCATGACCGGCACACGCGCGGCATCGTCGTGCTTGGCCTCGACGCGCCGCAGGAGGACCTCGCGCGCAGCTTTTCCGTCGCCGCGCGGCAGACGCTGGTCAAGGGGTTCGCCGTCGGGCGGACGATCTTCTCGGATGCCGCGCGCGACTGGCTTGCCGGGCGGATCGACGATGCGTCCGCCGTGGCTTCCATGCAGGCGCGCTATCAGGCGCTGTGCGATGTCTGGGACCGGGCGCGGGCCTGACCGGCGCTGCCTTGCCCGAAACGAGGGCCGGCGATCCATGAACTGGCAGCCGGCGCATTGCCCCACCTGACGAGTCTGTCAGGTCACAAGTGTCTGGAATCATTGAATTTCCTCGAAGACGACGATTCCGGCCTGCCGATTTGGCAGGAATGCGCGGGCCTGGCGTGTCCATGCCGCGCATCCGTCTGAAATAATCATATGTATTCAATATCTTAGCGCAGCCTCCGCCGTCTGGCCCGGTTGTTGCATTGCCTGAGGCCTCGCGCCGATGGCGCGGCGACCATCAGGGAGGCAAGACCCGATGACGTTACGTACGATCATCGCAACGACAGGGTGGATGCTGGCTATTGGCGTCGGCGGGGCGGCGGCGGAGCCGTTCATTGCCGGCCTGCTTCCCGATCAACGTCCGCCGTCGGCACCCCGCATCACCGATCATGTCGCACCAACCGACTGGCGCGAACGCGCGCTTCACGGCATCGGCGAGCCGATCCCGCCGAGCCTGCGTTTCATCGATGACCAGGGCGCCTGGTTCACCCCGTTCGACCACCCCGGCATGACCGGACGTTTCGATATTCGCGGCTGGCACGGAGAGGTGCCGGCCGAGTGACCACGCTTTGCGGAGCACTTTCGCGCGTGTCCGCAGTGTCCCCGAGGCGCGAAGCAACATGAAGAGGAAGAGACCATGACCAGGAAATCGACGCGAATGTTGATGGCAGCCTGTGCGGTATCGGCGCTGCTCGCCGCGCCAGCGCTGGCTGCCGATGCAACCGGCATGTCCGGAATGGACGGCATGTCGGGAATGGGTGGCATGGGCGGTATGTCCGGCATGGGCGGCATGTCGGGCATGGGCGGCATGTCGGGCATGAGCGGTATGGCTGGCAATGGTACATGCGTGCAGTGGACCTATGTCGGAGATGGACAGACCGGCATGTCCGGCATGGGTGGCATGTCCGGCATGGGCGGCATGGGCGGCATGTCCGGCATGTCCGGCATGAACGGCATGTCCGGCATGGGCGGCATGAACGGCATGTCCGGCATGGGTGGCATGTCCGGCATGAACGGCATGTCCGGCATGTCCGGCATAGGTGGCATGTCCGGAATGGGTGGCATGTCCGGCATGGGCGGTTTCGGTCCCGGCTGGGTCTGCACGCAGTACGCCGGCATGGGTGACATGTCCGGCATGGGCGGCATGTCTGGAATGGGCGGCATGTCTGGAATGGGCCAGGCGCAGTAGTCGCTCAGCCTCCCTCGACAACCGGGGAGGCGGTGCGCCGCCTCCCCTCCTGACGACCAATCGAATGATTGCTGGGTACCCACAATGAAATCGGCCGAGAGCCTTCTGGTCATCTTCATCGGCGCGGCAAGTGCCTTCGCGCTGTTCGTGCTTGGAACCCTGGTGTTCAAGGGCCCGGCAGCCCGGCATGAGTCCGTCGCGATCACCCGGACCGCCGACGAGAACGCCGCCGAACCGGTCAAAACCGCTCCTGCTGGCGCGGCCAGCGCAACCGTCCAACCAGGCGGACTGCCCGACCCGACGCGTGGCCAGAAAGCGTTTGCCAAGTGCAAGGCCTGTCACCTCATCGAGGAAGGTGGCGCCAATCGCGTGGGCCCGAATCTGTGGGGCGTGTTCGGGCGCGCGGTCGCGGGACAACCCGGCTTTGCGTATTCAGGCGCGCTCTCGGACCTGTCCGGCCGCAGCTGGGATGCCGCGTTCCTCGATGCGTACCTTGCCGACCCGAAGAAGAGCGTTCCTGGAAACAAGATGGCCTTTGTCGGCCTCAAGGATACCGGCGAGCGGCATGACGTGATCGCGTTTCTGGCACGTCAGGGCGCAGTGCCGGTTCTGCCGGAAGATCTGCAGCTTCCGGCAGCCGGCGCCGGCCGGTCGGCATCCGCGGCCCCCCAATCCCCCGAGGGCGGCGAAGATCCGGGTGCGACGGCCGGCGCCGAAGACTTTCAGCTGGCCGTCGATCCGGCGCCCCGTACCGATGCAGAGGCGGCCGTCATTGCCGAGCGTGTCGAAGCCCTGCGCCAGGAAGCCGCTCTGCTCGACTATGAACGCGCGCGCCATCACCCGATCCACAACGCGCCGATGAACGAAAAGGCCAGCAACGAGGAGTGCCTCGTCTGCCATGCCGAAATCCTGGAGCATCGACCGCGCCAGGCCTCGCCGGCGGGCCTCGATGCCGTGGACACCCTGGCATGGTACCAGACGCTCGATACCTATGAGGGCGAGCAGCAGACATTTCACTGGCGGCATGTCGAAAGCCCGCTGGCCAAAACAGTCATGAATCTTGACTGCACATTCTGCCACCGCGGCAACGATCCGCGCGAAGAGAGCCCGGCGATGATCCCCGGCGTTGCGCCGTTTACCGCGATCAACGCCGCGACATCACCATTCACCGCCCGCAAGATGGTCAATCCGTCGACGACCTGCCTGCTGTGCCACGGCCAGATGCCGGACCCGGTCAACATCATGGGCCTCGGCGCCCCCTGGCATGAAGCTCGCATTGACCTGGAAAGCGAGGATTCGCCGAACGGCTGCCTCACATGTCATGGCGAGCTGTTCCGCACGGTGCGCCACCGCGTCACCTATCTGAAGGCCGCCTCCATCGAGGCGACGGCGGCGGAATCCTCCGACGTCTGCTTCGGCTGCCATGGCGGGCGCGCCTGGTACCGGATCGCCTATCCCTACCCGCGCCATCCCTGGCCCGGCATGGATCCGGCCATCCCGGAATGGGCCACCGAAAGACCGACGGCGTCGGATCCGGCCTACCAGCTTCCCCAGGCCCCGAAGTGACAGAGGATACGCCCGTGAACACTTTCCAGTCACCGACCGCGCTGGCGAACATTCTCGATCTCAGCCGCCGCGATTTTCTCAAATCGGCAACCGCGACCGCCGCGACGGCGCTGCTGACGGCGAAGGGAATTGGCAAGGCGCAGGCCTTCGCCTACGAGCCCTATCCCCGGGATGACGACCTGACCACGGTCGTGACCAGTTGTGCCCACAATTGCGGTTCACGCCACATGCTCGTCGCCCACAAGAAGGGCGACGTCATCGTGCGCCTGTCGACCGACAATGGCACCTACCAGGGCGATGCCTACGGCACGGACACGGAGGAGGTGCCGCAATTGCGCGCCTGCCTGCGCGGACGCTCCTATCGGGCGCGGCTCTACTCGCCCGAACGCCTGCTCTACCCGATGAAACGGGTTGGCAAGAGGGGTGAAGGCCGGTTCAAGCGCATTTCCTGGTATGACGCGGCCAGGGAAATCACCGAGCGCATGGTGCACCTGCGCGACACGTACGGACCAACGGCAATCCTCGACCAGTCCTACGCCGGCGCGTCCTACGGTGTGCTGCACAAGTCCGACCAGATCGAGGGGCTGCTCGCCCGGTTCCTCGGCATGTTTGGCTGCCGCACTTCATCCTGGTCGGTGCCGTCCTACCAGGGTACCACCTTTTCCTCGCGCATGACCTTCGGCACGATCGAGGACGGCAACGAGGACGACGCCTACGCCCATTCCAAGCTCATCATCATGTGGGGCTGGAATCCGGCCTACACGTTCCACGGCGGCAACACGTTCTACTACATGCGGCTTGCCAAGCAGCGCGGCTGCAAATTCGTGCTCGTCGATCCGCAGTACACCGACTCGGCAGCTGCCTATGATGCCTGGTGGATCCCGATCAAACCGAACACCGACGCGGCCATGCTGGCCGCGATGGCCCACTACATCTTCGCCAACAACCTGCAGGACCAGGCCTTCATCGACAAGTTCACGCAAGGCATGGACGCGGGAACCATGCCCGACTGGGCGGGCGAGCGGGAGAGCTTCAAGGACTATATCCTCGGCACCAATGACGGCCAGCCGAAGTCGCCGGAATGGGCCGAGCCGATCTGCGGGGTCAAGGCCGACGACATCCGCAAGCTCGCCGACATGTACGCCCGCACCAAGCCAGCGGCACTCAAGGCATCGTGGGCGCCGGGCAGAAATGCCTATGGCGAGCAATACAACCGCATGGCTGCCGCGGTTCAGGCGATGACCGGCAACATCGGCGTTCTCGGCGGCTGCGCCGAGGGCGTCGGCAAGGCCTGGCATTCCGAGGCCGTCGCCTACCCCTACGACCAGAATGCCAACATCTGGTACGCCTCCATCAAGTCGGATCGCTGGGCCCACTGCGTGCTCAATTACCCGAATGTGAAACGCGAGGAAATCGGGCTGTGGCCGCGCGGCGACAATCTCGACGGGGTCATCCCGAACATCCGCGGCATCTTCTGGCAGGGCTCGGACTGGCTGAACCAGCTCACCAACATCAACAAGGAGATCGAGGCGATCCGGAAGCTCGACTCTTACGGCGAGGGCGAAAGCCTGCTGGTGTGCATGGACTCCACCATCACGCCGACCGGCATCTGGGCCGACTACCTGCTGCCCGTCGCCACGCATTTCGAGCGGCATGACGTTGCGCTGCCCTGGTACAAGGGGCACTATTACATCCACCGCCCGAAGGTCATCGAGCCGCTTGGCGAGTCGAAGTCCGACTTCCAGATCTTCACCGAGCTGGCCTACCAGCTGGGTTTCGGCGCCGCCTACAATCCGCGCTCCACACCCGACTACTGGAACAATCCCGATCCGGTCGACGAGGCTTATCTCGCCGCGTGGTGGAACGAGAAGGTGATGCCGCACCAGAACGTCGACATGACCTGGGAAGAGTTCAAGAAACGCGGCGTCTACAAGTTCCGCTACAGCGAGCCGCATGTCGCGTTCCGCGCACAGATCGAACAAGGGGTCCCCTTCCCCACCGCGTCCGGGAAGATCGAAATCCTGTCCGGGCAACTCGCCCAGATCACCGACTGGACGCTGACGCAGTACGGCTACGAGATCCCGGCGATCCCGACCTGGATCGAGCCCTGGGAGTCGCTCAACAGCGACAAGACCAAAGAGCACCCCTTCCATCTGATTTCGCCGCACCCGCGCTGGCGAACCCATTCGATCTTCAACAACATCGGCTGGCTGCGCGAAACCTTCAGCCAGGAAACCACGATGAACGCCGCCGATGCGGCACGGCTCGGCATCAGGACCGGCGACACGATTGAGGTCTTCAACGATCGCGGCAAGGTGGTCACGCCGGTTTACGTGACGGAGCGCTGCATGCCGGGCGTTGCCGTGCTGCATGAAGGCGCCTGGATGGATCTCGACGAGAACGGCGTCGACCGGGCCGGCAATCCGGATTTCCTGACGCTCGACAATCCGAGCCCGGCCGGGGCCTTCGCCTACAACACGGTGCTGGCCAGCATCCGCAAGAGCGAGCTCGACCACCGCCCCGGCTGGGACCAGCTCGCCACGGCGCGCAGCCATATCTTCCGCCGCGATCTCTGACGACAGGAGCCTGACGCCCCATGGCACAGCAACTCGACAAGACGAAGATCAAGGCGGCGGTCCAGAAGCGCAAGCGCGAGACCTATGTGCCGGTGGTGCCCGACATGCAACTGGGCTTCATCCACCACAATGTGGACTGCATCGGCTGCCGGGCGTGCGAAATCGCCTGCAAGGACAAGAACGGGCTCGCGCCCGGCCCGCGCTTCCGGCGTGTCCAGTACATCGAAGGCGGCACCTATCCCGAAGTGTTCGCCTTCAAGATCAACATGTCGTGCAACCATTGCGCCGAGCCCGCCTGCCTGCCTGCCTGCCCAACCGGCGCGATCTTCAAGCGCAAGGACAATGGCGTCGTCGACATTGACTCCACGCTTTGCATCGGCTGCCGCAAGTGCGAGGCGGCATGCCCGTTCGGCGCGCCGCAGTTCGATCCGGCCGACAACCTCGTGAAGAAATGCAACATGTGCATCGACGAGCTGGACGCCGGGCGCAAGCCCTACTGCGTCAGCGCCTGCATGATGCGCGTGCTCGACATCGGGCCGATCGAGGCCTTGCGTGACGGCACCCACGAAACCAAGGCGCGAGGGCCGAACGACCAGGTCGTACGGCAGGTCGCAACCATGGCCGACCCCGAACTGACCAACCCGTCGATCGTGTTCATCCCGCATTCCAAGGGCGTCGTGACGCCATGACCCTCGGCGCGACCGGGACCGACTATCAGGCCTTCGCTGCCGGGCTTGGGCTGCTCGCCCGCCTGCACGACCGCGAGGTCGATTCGGCGCTTGTTGCCGGACTGCGCGACAATGCGGTGGCCGCATGGTTCGGCGCGATTCTCGTCACGCCGGAAGGCCGGGAAGCGGCGAACGCGTTCGGCGCGGCGCTGGATGCACTTCCCGCGCCGCTCGCCGCTTCTGCGCTCGACGGGCTGAACGTCGCCTTTGCCGACATCAATCTCACCCATGGCTGCCGCGCGTCGCCGAACGGTTCGGTCTGGCTGACCGAGGACGGGCTTGAGCGTCAGGAGCCGATGTTCGAGGTGCGGCACTGGTACAGGCATTATGGCGTGGAGGTGCCGGACTGGCGCCAGCGGCCGGATGACAACCTGGTGTTCCAGCTGCAGTTCGTGGCGCATCTGCTTGGCCTTGATGAGGCGGTGCCACGCGCCGATGCTGCCCGATTCCTCGATGCCAACCTCCTGCGTTGGCTTCCCGAATTCGCAAGGCGGATCGACCGGCGCTGCGACAGCCCGTTCTATCGCGCGGTTGCGCGGCTCACCGCCGCCACCGTCGCCGACCTGCGCTCGGCCCTGGCGCGCGACACCGGCATCGCAATTCCGGAAATCGCCGATGCGCCGGCTGGCACCGGCGCGAGCGCCGCGCATCCCGAGCGTCCTTTCGTTCCGGGGCAGGCGGAGAGCTGGTAGGAATGCTCGGCTTCCTTCTTGGCATGCGCGCGCCGTCCGCGCCACGCACGACGATCCCGCGCATCGATCAGGACCGGTGCCTGCTGACCGCCGCGTTGCCGGTCGCATGCGACCGGTGCGCACGCGCCTGTCCACGCGACGCAATTGTCGAGGACTTGACGACACTTGGTATCGACACTGACGCCTGCACCGGTTGCGGCCTGTGCCAACCGGCCTGCCCGCAAGGCGCGATCGCTGTCCTTCCGGCCTTGCCGGTGCGAAACGGGGTTGCTCAGGCGGCATGCAACGCCCCGGGCACGAGCCGACCGCCGGTTGCCTGCGTCCATGGCATCGACCTCGCCACGCTGGCTCAGGCCCACCGGATGGGCGCGCGGATCCTGCACTGCAGGACCGGGGTTTGCGATGCATGCGCCTACGGACAGGGTGGCTGGATCGGAGACACTGTCGCCGTGTTCAACCAGATTGCCGAAACGCGCGGGCAGGCGCCGATCCGCCTCCTGTTCGGGGAGGATGACTGCACCGGCGCCTGGTCCGATGGCGATCCCGACATCGATGCCAGCCGCCGCCGCTTCCTCGCAGGCCTGGCGGGCGGCGCGCCGGATTTCGAGCACGCTCGCCGCGTTCCGCTTCTCGACCTGCTGCAATGCCCGGGCCAGGCCGAGGATGCAACGGCGTTCCAGCTTGCGGTTCCCGTCATCGACACCGGCCGGTGCGACGGCTGTGGCGTTTGCACCCGGATCTGTCCGGAAGGCGCATTGACGCTCGCCGATGCCGATGATGGCCGGCTCGCGATCGACGTCCGCCCCAGCGCCTGCACCGGGTGCCGGCTGTGCATCGCCTGTTGCGAGCCCGGCGCTGCCACGGTGTCGCCGCTTGCCTTCGGACGCCCCTTGCGCATCGAGCTTGAAAGCGCAACCTGTCCGTCATGCGGCGCGAAGTTCCATTCCCATCACGCGGTCCGGACCGCCACCGAACGATGCCGCATCTGCGCGCGCGTCGACCCGCGCGCCCGATTGTTCAAGGTCCTGGAATGAACGGCCCGGGAATCCTCGTCCGTCTCGGCGATGCCATCGCCACGCGGTTGAGCCGCAAGCTGCTGCTCGTCCTGTTTGCCGTCCTGGCATCGATCTCGCTCCTGCTCCTGACCGCGACGATCGGCGTCTATCGCAACAGGCTGATCGCCGAGCACGCGCGCGCGTCTCTCGAGGTCAACCACCTGCTGCAGGCCTCGCTCGAAAACGCCATGCTGAAGCGCGACATTCCGGGCCTGCGCGAGATCGTGCGGCAACTCGGTCGGCAATCCGGCATCGCCGGTGTGATGATCGTCAATCCGGCCGGCGAGATCCGCTTCTCGTCGGACGAGCAGCGGCTTGGCACGACGCTCGGCGATGAGCGGATTGGCGCGGCGCTGGCGAGCCGGACGCCGCAGACGGCGTTCCTCGCTGGCGCCGACGGCAGCGAATTGCTGCGATCGGTCAACCCGGTGCTGAACAAACCGCAGTGCCGGGAATGCCACGGCGACCCGGCAGCAAGCCCGGTCAACGGACTCCTCGTGGTCGACTACGCCGCTGCGGGCATCCGCAGCGAGGCGATGCGCACGGCGGGATTCCTCGGTTTCAGCGGCCTTCTGGTTATACTCGCCGGCGGGTTCGGGATCTGGCTTGCGGTCAATCGCCTGGTGCTCGGCCGCGTGGAGCGCCTGCGTGGCGCCAGCCTCAGGCTCGCCGAAGGCGATCTGGCGGCGCGAGTCGAGATCGGCGGTCGCGACGAGATCGACGGTTGCGCGGTGTCGTTCAACCGGATGGCCGGGCAGATGCAGATCATGATCGAGCAGATCGCGGCGGCGGAAGGATCGCTGCAATCCATCATCGATTCGATCCCGGACGGGGTACGGGTGATCGACAGCGACTTTGTGATCGTCAAGGCCAACCATGCCTACTGCCGCCAGGTTGGCCAGCCGATGAGCAAGGTCGTGGGCCGCAAATGCCATGACTCCAGCCACGGGCATGGCGAACCCTGCGCCTACACGCTCACCACCTGTCCTGTCGCCGAGTTGCGCGGCCGGAAGTCCGGATCGCTGAAGTTCACCGATACCCATGTGTCGCACGTCGGCGGCGAGTTCAACGTGGAAGTGACCGCCGCGCGCGTTGATCTCGTCTCCGGCGAAGAGATGTCGCACTGTGTCGTCGAATCGATCCGCGACCTGTCCCAGGATGTGGAATTGTCGCAGAAGCACCGGCTTTCGGAGATCGGATTGCTGGCGACGGGCATCGCGCACGAAATCCACAATCCGCTGTCATCGATCGAACTGGCGCTGACAGCGATTCGCGATTCCATGGCGCAGTCCGGCCGGGCAAGCGAGGAGCAGCATTACATCGACATCGCCAGGGCAGAGATCGAGAAATGCCTGAGCGTCACCGAGGGTCTGTTGCGCCTCAGCGAGCCGCCGCGGGAGCCCGAGCTTGTGGATCTCGGCAGCGCGATCGGCGATGTGCTGTCGCTCCTGTCGTTCCAGCTCGATGCCGGCGGCATCGCCGCCGAAATCGACATGGATCGGCCTTTGCGGGTACTGGCTTCCGACAGCGACATGCGGATGATAGCGTTCAACCTGGCGCAAAACGCCATCCACGCCATGCCGGACAAGGGACTGTTGCGGATCGTCGGCCGGACGGAAGGCACCATGGCGGTCCTGCGCTTCATCGATACCGGGATAGGAATCGCGCATGAGCATCTCGACAGGATTTTCTTCCCATTCTGGACAAGGCGCGCCGACGGCAGCGTCGGTCGCGGCCTTGGGCTTTCCATCTGCAAGGCCATCGTCGAACGATATGGCGGACGCATCGGTGTCCGCTCCACCGTCGGCCAGGGCACCGAATTCACGGTCACGCTCCCAAGCGCCGATGAAGCCGGCGACGGATCCGGCACCGGCCAAGGCCAGCCGGATCCTGGTGATCGAGGATGACAGCACGCTCAACCGCCTGCTGGTCGGGCAGCTCGACCGGCTCGGTTACAAGGCGGCCGGCGTGCGTTCGCGTGCCGAGGCCAACCGGTCGCTGAGCGAACTGGAGCCGAATGTCGCCATCCTTGACATGCGGTTGCCCGACAGTGACGGACTCGACTTCCTGCCGGATCTGGCCGAGCACTGTCCGGTCATCATCCTGACGGCCTATGGCTCGATCGACCAGGCGGTCAAGGCGGTCAAGACCGGTGCCTCGGAATACCTGGTCAAGCCGGTCTCGGCGCAGAGCCTCGAGCTGGCGGTGGACCGCGTGCTCAGGAACGCCGAGCTGCGCCGCTCGGCGGAATTCTGGGAGTCGCGGGCGAAGCTCGCGGCTGGCCCGCGCATCATCGGCGACAGCGCAGCCATCGGCGAAGTCCGCCGGCTGATCGGCATCGTGGCGAAGTCGGACGCCACCGTGCTTGTGCAGGGCGAAAGCGGCGTGGGCAAGGAGCTTGTTGCCAACGCCGTGCACGCCAATTCGCACCGCTCGTCCCGCCATTTCGTCGCCATCGACTGCTGCACGCTGCAGGAGAACCTGTTCGAATCGGAACTGTTCGGCCATGAGCGCGGCGCCTTTACCGGCGCCGACCGCAAGAAGGACGGGCTGATCGAGGTCGCGGCCGGCGGCACCGTGTTCCTGGACGAGATCGGCGAAATCAGCCCGGCGATCCAGGCCAAGCTGCTGCGCGTGCTGGAAACCGGCAAGTACCGGCGCCTTGGCGGCACGCTCGACCTCGACGCCGATGTCCGCTTTGTTGCGGCGACCAATCGCGACCTGCGCGAAATGGCAGCCGGAGGCGCCTTCCGCAGCGATCTGTTCTACAGGCTGACGGCGTTCGACATCCATGTGCCGCCGCTGCGCGAACGGCGCGAGGACATCCCGGCGCTCGCCGAGCACCTGCTGGCCAACCGCAAGTTCTCGCGCAACATCGCCAAGAGCTTCGCTCCATCGACGCTCAAGGCGCTCAACACCTATGACTGGCCCGGCAACATCCGCGAGCTGCGCAATGTCGTGGAACGGGCGTTCCTGGTCTCGGCCGGCGGCACGCGCATCCTGCCTGAACACATCTCGCTTCCAGACAAGCGCGCGTCCGGCAAGGACGCCATCGTGCTGACCTTCGAAACGGAACCGACGCTCGAGCAATTGCGCGACGCCTATGTCGAGAAGCTCATCAATCGGCACGGTGGCAGGCGGCAGGAGCTGGCCGAGCGCCTCGGCGTCAGCGAGCGCTCGATCTACCGGCTTCTGGCGCAGCGCACCGGCGAGACGGAGTGAGCAACGGATCGCAGGGAAAATGGCGCGCCCGAAAGGATTCGAACCTCTGACCCCCAGATTCGTAGTCTGGTGCTCTATCCAGCTGAGCTACGGGCGCGCATGACCGGCAACGGTCGCGGCGGCCGCGCGGGCCGCCGAAGCGAGGCGTTCCCTACAGGCGGTCGCGGCAAATTGCAAGCGTGATTGCGCGCGCCCGGTGCCTTCCGCCGTCATTGGCCGCCATTGCCCGGCCGAGCCCGGTCCTCGCCGTCATCGGGAATGACGAAGGCGAATTCGGTGTGTCCGGGCCGGCTCTCCACCAGCACGATGTCGCCGCCATGCGCGCGCACCAGTTCGCGCGCGATCGCCAGGCCGAGACCGGTTCCGCCGGCCCGCGCCGAGCCGCGGAAGGCGGCAAACAGGTTCTCGCGCGCCTTTTCCGGCAGGCCGGGGCCGGTATCGCAGACCGAAAGGCGCGTGGCGCCGGCTTCGCGCGTCGCAGCAACGGTCAGCCGCGACACGATCGACGGTTCGACCCCCTCGCCGGCCATCGCCTGCTGGGCGTTGCGGCACAGATTGGTGACGATGCGGAACAGCTGGTCGGGATCGGCGTCGATCTCCAGCCCGGCATCGATCGTGTTGACGAAATCGACCCCGGAGTCGGCGCGTCCGTCGACCAGTTCGAAGGCCTCGTCCACCAGCGCCCGAAGCCGCAGGCGACGCCGGCGGGGCGGTGGCTCCTGGGTCCGGCCATAGGCCAGCACGCCCTCGGTATAGGCGACCGCGCGGTCGAGCGCGCGCATGAGTTTTGGCGCGAACGAGCGGATCGCCGGATCGTTGGTGGCCGGCAGCCGGTCCGACATCAGCTGCGCGGAGGCCAGCACATTGCGCATGTCATGGTTGATCTTCGACACGGCAAGCCCGAGGTCGGCAAGATGGCTCTGCTGGGAGAGCATGTCGCGCAGGCGGTTCTGCATGGCGCCGAGCTCGCGCGCCGCAACGCCGAGTTCGTCGGCGCGGTCCGAAGGGGCGATGATGTTGGCCGGATCGGCCGGATCGGCGGAGAAGGCGAGCATCGAGCGGGTCAGCGCGCGCACGGGCCGGATGAGCAGGATGTTGACGGCGGAAAACAGCAGCACGGCGGTGATGAGCGAGATGGCGAGCGCCAGGAAGGCGACATTGCGGGCATAGGTGAACATGGCCGCGCGCAGGCCGGAATCGGTCATGATGAGTTCGATCGAGCGCCCCGAAGCGTCGGTGTCGCCGAGCACGCGCAAGGTCATGCCGCCGCCGTACATGAGGGTGGAGAAGGCGCCGCCGATCGCGGCGACCGGGTTCATCGTCGTCGGATCGACCACCTGGTCGACCTGTTCCGGCATGTCGGTGACGAACAGCAGCCGGGTGGCGTCATTCATGCGCTCGACGATGGCGACGGCGTCTGCGGCGCGCAGCACCGCCTCGGGCGTCATGCGCGGTTCGCCCGACCCGGCACCGTCCTGGCCGAGCACGGCGGCGGCTACCCTGGCGGTGTTCAGCCGGTCCTGGAGATAGCGCAGCCGGAAATTGGCAAGGGATGGCACGAAGATCAGCACTTCGGCGACAAGCACAAACACGATGGTCAGGAGCAGCAGCCTGGTCGACAGGCCGCGGCTCAGCGGCACGCGCCTGAGCGCACCGGCCGCCAGCGCGGGCGCAGTTGTCGGTTCGCGCCGTGCGTCCAAGTCCGGCTCCTTCCGTTCCGGCTGCAGGATAAGAACTGCCGGCCTTTTCGCAAGTTCACCCGAACCGGGCGAGGAACCGCACCAGCCGCCGCACTACAGGCTTGCGGGCGAGCGGGGCAAACGACGCGGTTGCGGCGCGTTTTCCGGCCTCCGCCATCGTCGGATACGGCACGACGAACCCGGCCAGGTCGCGCAGCGTCATGCCCTTGGCGATCGCCAGGGCATAAAGCGCGATCGCCTCGGAGGCGCCGGCTCCGGCGATGGTGACGCCGAGCAGCCTCCCCTTGCGGCCGGCGACGATCTTGACGAGGCCGTGGGTGTGGCGCTCGGCCTGCGCCCGGTCATTCTCGGCGAACGGCCAGCGCTGCACCTGGCGCAGCAGGCCCTTTTCCCGCGCCTCGGCCTCGCCCATGCCGACATGGGCAAGCTCGGGATCGGTGAAGGTGGCGCGCGGCATCGCCGTCAGGTCGACGCGGGCGCCGAGCCGGAACAGGATGGAGCGAGCGACCAGGCCGGCATGATAGCCCGCCACATGGGTGAACTGCGGACCGCCGGCGACATCGCCGATGGCATGGACGCGGCGGTTGGAGGTGCGAAGGCGGCTGTCGACGGTGATGCCGGCACGCGCGGTGGCGATGCCGGCAAGGTCGAGGCCGAGGCCTTCAATGTTCGGCTTGCGGCCGACGGCGACCAGCAGGTCGGTGGCCTCGATCGTGCCCGCGCCCGCCGCGTCTTCGACACGCAGCCGGACGCCGCCGCGGCCGAACGGCTCGACCGCGACCACTCGGGTCTGCTCGCGGATTTCGAGACCCTCGGCGCGCAGCCGCGCCAGCACGACGCCGGCCATCTCGGGATCCTCGCGGCCGAGCGCGGCGAGCGCCTCCACCACGACGACCTGCGATCCCAGGCGCATGAATGCCTGCGCCAGCTCCATGCCGATCGGGCCGCCGCCGATGACGGCGAGGCGCTTCGGCAGCCGGCTGATCTCGAACACGCTTTCGTTGGTGAGGTAGCGCACCCTGTCGAGGCCGGGAATCGGCGGCACGAACGGCGAGGAACCGGTGGCCACGACGAAGCGGCGGGCGGTGATGACGGCATCGCCGGCCTGGACGCGCCGCCGGTCGATGAAGCGCGCCTCCGCCTGGATCACGCGCACCCCCAGTGCGGTGAACCGGGCCACGGAATCGTTCGGGGCGATCCCGGCGATGACGGCGTGCACATGCGCCATGACCTTGCGCATGTTGGCGGCCGGCTCGCCGGCGGCGACACCGAACTCGGCGGACCGGCGCACCGCGTGCGCGGCCTTGCCGGCGGCGATCAGCGCCTTGGAGGGCACGCAGCCCGTGTTCAGGCAATCGCCGCCCATGCGGCCGCGCTCGACGAGCACCACGGAGACGCCGAACGCGGCGGCCGCGGCGGCCATCGACAATCCACCCGATCCAGCGCCGATGACGCAGAGGTCGGCGGTGATGTCCTCAGTCATGGGCGCGCTTCCTGTTTCGGCCGGCGGGCGGTCAGGCGGGCGGCCATGGCGCGCACGAACGGCGCGGCCAGGGCAATCACGCCGAGAAGCACGAGGGCTGCGGTGATCTCGGGCTGGACGAGATCGGCCAGCGACGGCGGGCGTCCCTCGGCGGCCGCGGCATTGAAGACCGCATCCAGCCCCTCGCCGAGGAAGGCGAAGGCTGCCGTGCCCGGCAGGATGCCGACAAAGGTCGCCGCCACATAGGTTCGCAGCGGCACGGAAAACAGCGCCGGCGCGATGTTGACCACGAAGAAGGGAAAGACCGGCGCAAGCCGCAGCGCCAGCAGGTAGAAGAACGCATCATTCTCGAACCCGTCGGCCAGCCGGGCGGCGCGTCCGGAGACGCGTTGCCGCAGCGCGCCGCCGAAGGCGCTTCGCGCGGCCAGAAACACCAGCGCGGCACCGATGGTGGCCGTCACCGCGATGAGCGGCGTGGCGACCTTCCAGCCGAACAGGAAGCCGCCGAGCAGTGTGAGCACCGTTCCGACCGGCAGCGAGAACGCCACCGCCACCACATAGACGAGGCCGTAGAGGACCGCCGCAAGCACCGGGGCCGCGGCGACACGCGCAGACAGGCTCTGGCGGGCTTCGGACACGGCCTGGAACCCGAGCGCGTCGAAGCCGCCGGCCGCCCAGATCGCCACAAGACCGGCGGCGAGCACGGCCAGGGGCCCGAAACGCCGCAGGGGCGAAACGGGCGCGGGCGGCGTGATGTCGGGCGCTTCGGGCGTCATGACCGGCTGCATGAACCATGCGGCGCCCGCGCACAAGCATCTCGCCGGCGCCTCACCGGCTGTTGACCCCCGATCGGGCCGCCCTCACCGCATCGTGAGCGGCGCACCGGGCGCGGAATTGACATTCGGCATGGCGCCGCTATAAGGCCGGCCACGTCCGGACCCCTCGGCGCGGCGAAGCTTTCGTTTGCGCAAAGGGTCCCGGCCATGAAGACGCTCCTGTCCCGTGACAGACCCAAGAAGGGCCGCACCCCGCGGCATTGAAACAAATGAAGCGCACCTATCAACCCTCCAAGATCGTCCGCAAGCGCCGCCACGGCTTTCGCGCGCGCATGGCCACCACTGGCGGCCGCAAGGTCATCGCGGCGCGCCGCGCCCGCGGCCGCAAGCGCCTGAGCGCTTGAGCGAAGACGCCACCCGGGACCCCGCGCGGCCGGAACGGCTGCGCAAGCGGAAGGATTTCCTGGCGGCGCGGGACGGCACCAGGAAACGCGGTCCGTGGTTCACTGTCGAGATCAAGCAGCGATCCGAGGCCGGCCCGGCCCGCGTCGGCTACACGGTCACGCGCAAGTGCGGCGGATCCGTCGAGCGCAACCGCATCCGGCGGCGCCTGCGCGAAGCGGTGCGCCTAAGCGCCGGGCGTGACATGCAACCGGGGACCGACTATGTGATCGTCGGCCGCCGGGACATTCTCGACGCGCCCTTCGCCGCGCTCGCCGCGGAACTGACACGCCGCATCCGGAACAGGACCTGATGGAAAACAACCGCAATTTCCTCATCACGATCGCGCTTTCGGTCCTGATCCTGATCGTCTGGCAGATCTTCTACATGCAGCCGCGCATCGAGCGCGAGCAGGAGGCGGCCCGAATCGAGGCCGGCCAGCCGGCCGAAGGCGGTGCCCAGCAACCGGCCGAAGGCGGCGCACAGCAACCGGCCGAGGGCGG
>WPCK01022933.1_pt1 | contig 65885 bp, 53 predicted proteins | sample 5399851 | NCBI WGS metagenome assembly WPCK01 (sample SAMN12869471, study PRJNA574797) | sludge metagenome | isolation source: wastewater treatment of pH11 | place: China:Beijing | collected 2019-05-20
GTGCTGCGAACCATGGTGAGGGACCCCGACTGCCACGTGGTCCTCACGCTGTCCGGGGCCATGACGGTCGCCAAGCAAGGGCGGCTGGTCTGCGAACTGATTGATCGAGGCATGGTGTCGACGATCATATCGACTGGGGCCCTGATCGCCCATGGTGTCACGGAGTCGATCGGACTGACCCATTACCGATATGACCCCACCAAGTCGGACACCGACCTTTTTCATCAGGGCTACAATCGCATTTACGACACGCTGGAAATGGAGGCAAATCTCAACAGCGTGGAACGACTCGTGTCGTCCGTGTTGGATCAACTGGTTCAGAGCGAGCCGCAATGGTGTTCGAGCTCGTTTTGCCGCGCAATCGGCCGGAAGCTCCATGAGCTGGCCGAGGGGCCGGGGATCCTGCGGAGCGCATTCGAGCACGACGTGCCCGTGTATATTCCGGCCTTTACCGACAGCGAAATGGGGCTGGATGTTTCCACGTGGGCGATGCGTGCCGTGGTTGCCAAGGCCAGCCGCGAAGGGCGCGAACCGAGGTCGCTCACGATGGACGAACTCTTCTCGCAGGTGCCTCCCTACAATCCGTTCCTGGATTTACAGGATTATGCCCGCCGAATCGGCACTGCCAAGCGACTGGGGATCTTCACGATCGGAGGCGGTGTACCTCGAAACTGGGCCCAGCAAGTGGGACCCTATTTCGACATCACGAACCACCGACTGGGCACCGAGTTCCCCCTGCCGCGGTTTCAGTATGCCGTCCGCATCTGCCCGGAACCGGTGCATTGGGGGGGCCTGTCGGGCTGCACCTATTCCGAGGGAGTCAGCTGGGGCAAGTTCGTACCCCCCGCCGAGGGGGGCCGGTTCGCCGAAGTCTACGCGGACGCGACCGTGGCCCTGCCCCTCCTCGTCAAGGCCCTCTGTGAGTCGTCCTAGGCCGTGTTTCGAATCCCGCGCTGAATCGGACCGGCCGCGCTACCGGCCAATGCGGTGATCGAAACCGTGGTCAACCGGGTGATGATCCCACGGACCCGAAACGCATCCACCCTTCTTGACCTGCCGGCGATTCCGAGTCGGATGACTTTGTCACAGTGGGGTCATCTCATGGCTCGCTTGCCACATTCCGCCTGGATGAACGCCAGGGCGTCCCGGGCCAGCTGATCCTCCTGGTCGAACATGCGTCGCCAGATCTTGGTTGCTGCGGCGATTTCCGGCAGGGCCATCCCGAAGGCTTCCACGGTCATCCAGCCGTGATAGCCCGTTTCTGCAAGGGCATTGAAGGTTTCTTCCCAGCGAACGGCACCTTTGCCGGGTGTGCTGCGATCATTTTCCGAGATATGGACATGGCCCAGGACATCGGCGCAGGCTCGGATCGAGGCGCCCACGTTTTTCTCCTCGATATGTGCATGGAAGGTATCGTACATCAAACGGCAGTTTGGATGTCCGACGTCGCGTACAAACCGTGCCCCGTCGGCATGACAATTGAGGAAGTAGCATTCGAAGCGGTTCAGCGGCTCGATACCCAGTTGCACGCCGACGGTGGCCGCGTGTTCGGCCACGGCCCTCATGGAACCGACGCCCCACTTCCATTCGCTTTCGGTCGGACCGGCCCCGCTGAAATACCCCAATGCCGAATGGAACGGTCCGCACAGCAGTTCCACGCCGGCGGCCGCGCAGGAATCGAGTGTCGCGCGTGTGGCATCAACTCCCCGTCGCCGCACGGCCGCGTCGGGACTGATGGGGTTGTCGTCCGCGCCGCGAATGGTTACGGCCGTGCGCGCGATACCGATCGCATCCAGCTGTTTCCCGAGCCTGGCGTATTTCGGTTCATCTGCCCCGAACAGGGGCAGTTCGACTCCGTCAAACCCCATCCGCTTCAACTGTTCGACGAGTGGCAAGTGTATGTCGCTGAATTCCCCCGTCCACAACAGCAGATTCATCCCGATCTTCACGCAACTGCCCCTTGCCTACGTCTACCGAATTGTCCAAAAAAGCCACCACGGACTGTTGCAACATACTCGCAGCGCCCTGGCCGTCAATTGGACCAGGGATCTGGGCCCTGGCCGACCGGTGGCCCGACGCGCCGATCGCCTTCGCCCGCCTTGCATCGGCGGAGGCGAAGGAGCCCTCGATGCGGCAGGGACATCAGCGAATGGGAAGCCATTCGATGCCGGACTTGGTGGCCCGCAATCGCCTGGCCCGAATGCTGGAGCCTTCCCCCTCTTCGTAGTAGACAATCAGCACCGTGCCGTCTTTAAGATTGACCAGCGAGGGGTAGGCACCAAATACCGAGTCGACGGTCACGCTGTCGCTCCAGCTTTTCGCCTCATCCAGGCTATAGTGAAGGTTGGTGTTTGGTACACGGTGAGCGAGCAGGAGGATGCCGTCCGCAGTACGGTGCAAGTAGGGGCAGTGGCCCAGGAAGCCGATCGGCTTGGAAACGCTCCAGGTCTTGCCGCGGTCGGTCGAGATCGACCAGCACATGGGAGTCTCGCCGTCGCCGCGCAGCGCCGCGTACAGCGAGCCGTTCTTCAGTTCAATGACATCGGTTTCCGCATCGAGTCGATACGGACCGTTGTCGATATCGATGGGGTCGCCCCACGTCGCACCGCCATCCGTACTGATGGTCACTGCGCCGTGCGCATCTTGATCGGTTGGGTAGTACAGCCCCGCCATGAGAGTTCCGTTGGACAGTTCGCGGACCGGCGCACTGCAATAGTAACCCTTCTTCGTCAATGGCTTGGGTGGTGACCACGATTCACCCAGGTCGCTCGAAACAACGTACCATGAGCCAATTCCTTCATACGGCTTGTCTCCTGATGCCGGCTTGCGCTCGGTGAAATAATTGCAGATCAGTCGACCATCCTTCAGCTGTGCAATCGACGGGTCTCGATCGTCATCCGGCCCGTCGAAGAGCACGTTGGGGGGTGACCAGGTTCGCCCCTCGTCGGTCGAAATGCAGTACGCGATCCGCCCACCTTTGGGCAATTGGTCGTTCGGAAGTGCGACATGCCCGTATCCAGCATAAAACACGCACATCAGTCGACCATCGAGAAGCCGGCACACATCGGGAAACGCCTCGTAGCCTCCCGCGCCTGCATCCTGGCAAACGTGGACGAAGGATTCCTCCGCGACAGCCGTCGAAAGGGTAAGGTGGAACAGGTACCCTGCACCGGCGAGAATGAAAACCGCAGTGCGAAACTTCGAACGCACGACTTGTTGCCATGGCGTCATGGGATTCTCCGCAGATTCCGATAACTGGGATCGACGGTACCAGGGTCCGCCCTGTGTCGATGGATGTCCATGGTAACCGCAACCTGCTCCGGATGGTGAGGAATGGCTCACGGATCGTCCTGGTCAGGGGGCCGAATGCCGCGCGGCAGCCGACGGGTTTTTCAGGCCCGAGAGAGGTATTCGCCGCTGCGTGTGTCGACTTTGATGCGTTCGCCTTGTGCGAGGTACTCTGGCACCTGCACGATCAGGCCTGTCTCCAAAGTCGCAGGTTTGGTGCGGCTCGTCGCAGAGTTTCCGCGGACCGCCGGATCGCATTGCACCACCTGCAGTTCGACGGCCGCGGGCAATTGGATCCCCACACATTCGCCATTGTAAATCAGGGCAAAGACGCCTTCGAGGGCTTCCGTAATATAGGGAGCCTGATCGCCTATTTCAACCAGCGGCAGGGCATACTGGTTGAAGTCCTGCTGATCCAGGAAATACATGTCGTTGGGATCGGCATACATCATCTTGACGGGTCGCTTGTGGAAGTCAGCCAGATCCAGCGATTCGGTCCCCTTGAGTGTGATGTCGACTTTCTGTCGGGATACGAGGTTGCGTCCGCGGTACTTGTAGAGGGTCGCCGCCCCACGGGCTGAGGGGGTCTGCACCGTGACGGACTCAATCAGCGTCGGACTTCCTTCGAAGTTGACAACCGTTCCTGGTTTGATTTCTTTGGCGAGCATGTCAGTGACTTACGTGAATAGGACCGTGGGGCAACGCCGTGATCGATTTCCGAACCGTGGATACTCGGTTCAGGTCTCCGTCAGAAAACAAGCGGATTGCGGATCCACGGTGACTCCCTGGCATAAATGACCGAGGCAATCTAAGACCACGAACAGGCTGCTGGGATCGGCGTCGTCGTCCGATTGGTCGCCGTCGTCGCCGGCCCGCTGGAAGTGGAGAACATCCAGGCGGGCCGTGGCCGTGGAGACCGCGTCCATTTGGGCCTGGCAGGACACGGCCTCGGGGTTGTGGCGCAGATCATCGAGCACCTCGGGAAGTTGCTCATCCAGATCCTCACCCGAGGTGTACAAGATATCCATGGCCGACGATTCGCCACGGATCACGATCGTCATGGTGTCAAGATGACCCGTCGCGGTGGACTGGATATCCGAAATCTCAAACCGATCGCCCAGTCGACGCACGGCCGATTGGACGACATCCGCGACGGGGCGGTGTTCCCGGTCAAAGAAGATCAGGTAGGTCTCTCGCCATCGGTAGTTTCCTCGTTCAAACAGCGACATGCCCGATGCTCCTCGTCCTCGGCGGTGTAGCGTGTCCCCTGTGGGCGCCATTGTAGCGTGCCGGCCGGCAGAACGGGTATGCCGGCGTTCCCGCGAACCGGCTGCACCCGAAGCGGTGCCAGGGCGATTGGGCGGGCATTAGCGCGTCGTATTTTCGAGCCATGTGGTGCCATTGGCCCGAAATTGGCAGCACCTTCGTCGAAACCGCGGCTTCACGGATTGGCCTCGAGCCGCGCGGAGCATCCATTCCGCCAGGTTCCCCATGGCTGCCGCCCTCAGGCCCACATAGGAGGTCGTCAGTCGGGGATTGACTTCGATCACGACGTCATTGTGGCCATTTGCCGCGGGACCGAGTACGACATCGATGCCAACGTATCCGACCACCTTTGACAATTCGGGCGCGAAGGGCGCAACCAGGTCTCTGACCCGCTGGGAGAGATGCCGATTCTGGATCGTGTGCCCGCCGCGGTAGTGGAAAGCAGTCGCTCCGGTGACTCGTTGCCAGCAGGGGGGCAGCCATGTGGGGCCCGAGGGGCCACACAGCGCGCTGATGCTGGCAGCCTGCCCCGGGTAAAGCGGTTCAAGCCGATAGGCCGCGTGGCTTCGTGGTGCCAGGCCGCTCTTGAAACGGGAAAGGTCCTCGATGCGGTTGATGCGCCTCACTTCGTGGCAACCCGCACCATCGACGGGTTTCACGATCAGCGGAAAGGGAAGCCGTTTCCATTGCGATCTCGCCAATCGGTCCCAGTGCCATCCCAGGGTGCTGGCCATGCCATGCCGACGCAGCCTGGCCGCCGTCCGGTGCTTGTCGGATGCCCAGCGAACGAAATCCGAATGGGGACTCATCAGTCGTGCCGGTGCGGCTTCTGCCCAGCGTACTATGCGGAGCAGGCACCCGCCGAATTCTGGGGCCACGAGGACGGTCCGATTTGCACGAGCCGCCTCGGAACGAAAGACGTTGCGTAATTCCGTCGCGGAATGGATGACAGGTCCCGAAATACCTCGCGAGCGCATCGCATCCCGGCAGCGGGAATCCAACAGCGTCGAGACCTGGCAACCCCTGAGGCGGGAGAAATCACGCGTCAAAGCCGTCAGTATGGCGGCCCCTTCGCGCAGAAAGCCGCCGCTCGGGGCGGATGATGAGGGCAGCGTCCAGCAGCCTCCCCCCGTGAAAAACTCGAAGACAAAAATCCTCATGTCGCTGACGCCTTCGTCCAATCGCTGCAGCGGAACGTGGGACCGCGCAGTATACTTCGGTCCATGACCTCAACGCCACGCGTACCGCCAAATCAACAGCTGGTACGAAGCGACCGTTGGCCGCTGGTCGGCGAGACGGCACCGCGGATCGAGGAAACACCATGGCGGGTCTCGGTGACGGGCGCCGTTAAGTTCCCTTTGTCCTGGTCTCTGGACGAACTCACGGCGTGGGGGCTGGAATCACGGACGATCGATATCCACTGTGTGACACGCTGGTCCAAGCTCGACGTGTGTTTTGAGGGGATCCCCTTGGCAACCGTCTTGGCGAAGGCCTCCGTTCAACCCGAGGCGCAGTTCGCCATTTTTCGGTCGCGCAGCGATCGCCAGCATGCGACCTCTTTGCCCTTGGAATTCGCTCGCCGATGCGAAGCCCTGTTGGCGTTTCGCGCCGAACATCGACCGTTGACCACGGATCATGGTGGACCTGTCCGGCTGGTCGTGCCCGGGCGATACTTCTACAAGAGCCTCAAGTGGCTGGAATGCATCGAGCTGGCGCCGATGGACCAATTGGGGTACTGGGAGTCGGAGGCGGGCTATCACAACGGGGCGGATCCTTGGCAGGAGCAGCGTTACATGGCCCCTGCGTTGACCCGACATCAGGCCGCCCAGCTGATTTCGGCGCGAGATTTTTCTGGCCGGGACCTGCGGAGTATCTCGGCAGCCGGCCGCGACCTGACGGGACTCAACGCCCGCGGCGCCTTACTGCGTGACGCCGATTTCCGGCATGCACTGCTCCACAACGCCGACTTCCGGCAGGCGAATTTATCGAACGCACACTTTGAATATGCCGATCTGCGAGGAGCAGATTTCGAGGACGCGGACCTGGAAGGGGCCAATTTTCTGGGGGCAGACCTGCGACAGGCCAGGCTCCGCGCGGTTTCCCTGGTGGGCGCCAGCTTCGCCACCGTGACTCCAGAAAACGTACGGGCCGCCACGGCCCGAATGGATTTTACAACGCAAATCGATCCGCAGCGATTGAGCGACTTGACAGATGAACAGCGCGCCGTTGTGGAGTCTGCATTGCGCTATGGGGCGAATGCCCCATGAGCGGTCGCGGGGCGCCGCCATGCCGTGTCGCGTCACGGATCGGTGTTCCCGTTGGCCAATTGCGAAAGGGCCTCGTTGAGTCCCGGCAGTTGCAGGTTGAGCCCACCCGCCAGCTCCTTGATCGCATCGACAAAACACTGCTTCGCCTTGCCCTGTGCCTGATTGACGGCGGCCGGGATCAAGTCTTCCAGCATTTCATGTTCCCGGCGCTCGATGAGCATGGGATCAATCGTCAGACGCACCACCTCGCCGGTACCGGTCATTTCGACCTCCACGAGACCACCGCCGGAAGCGCCCGTCACTCGATGTCGCTTGAGCCGTTCATTGATTTCCTGGAACTTGCCCCCCATTTCCTGTGCCTGGCGAATGAGCTGCGAAAGTTGACCGATCTGCTTAAACACGGTGGGACTCCTCTACCGCGAGCAAGGCCATCGAACTAGGGAGAACGGACGTCTGTGATCTCGGCGTCAAACAGTTCGACTGCTTCACGGACGACGGGGTGGGCGTAGCTTGCTGCCATCCTCTGACCTCGGCTGGTGGTCGATGCCTTGGCCGGGGAGGGTCCTGCAGGGGATACCGTATCCAGCCGCAGTTCCACCGATTCGCCCGTGATGCGACGCAGTGCATCCAGTAATCGCTGCTTGAGTTCCTCTCGTTCACAGCGTTCCCGATGGAAGGGGCTTTCGAAGACAACGCGCAAGCGACCTGGTTCCAACAGTTCCACGCGCAGGAACTTCCGAGCGAAATCGCTGCTGAGTCCGTGCAGCTGGCCGACGGCCGTCTCCCAGACTTGCTGGGCGGATTCGGTCGTGAGCAGGACATGCACGGGACTGGCGGCCGGGAGCGGGATATCATCCGGGTCTTTTTTTTTTGTGGCAGGCACCGGGCTGACGGGCGTTGTCTCTCCGCGTCCGGCCAGGGGCTCGCGAGGGAACTGTGCGGCCAGCTGTGCCAGGTCGACCAGCTGTTCCAGGTGCGCGATCTGTACCAACGCGATCTCCAGCAGCGCGCGGCGATGCGAACTGAGTCTCATCTTGGCCAGCGTCGTTTCCAGGATCTGCATCGTGGACAGCAACGTGGCAACGCCCCACCGGTCTGCCCAGCCACGCAACTGGTCCACGGCATCGCCGCGCTCACCCAGAAGTACCTCACTGGAGCAGCCAACTCCCACCGCCATGGTATCCCGCATCAACGTCAACAGCTGTTCCGCGAATTGGCCCACGTCCACACCTTGGGTGAGGGCCTCGTCGAGATTCTGCAAGGCGACCGCGGCCTGGCGTGCCAGGAGGGCCTCCATCACCTGCGCGACCTGCTGCTGTCGCGCGGTCCCCAAGAGCTGGTGGATCGTCTCGACCGTGATGGGGTCACTCGTGGAGGACAGGACCTGCTCCAGCAGCGACTGGCTGTCCCGCAGCGAACCTTCCGCGCGTCGGGCGAGCAGTGCCAGGGCCTCGGGGTCCGCCTGGGCTCCTTCTTGACGAGCAATTTCGGCCAATCGCTGGGTGATCACCGGCAAGCGAATCGGGGCAAAATCAAAGCGTTGACAGCGGGAAATGACGGTGACTGGGACCTTTTCCACGTCGGTCGTGCAGAAGATGAACTTGACATGTCCCGGAGGTTCCTCCAGCGTCTTCAGCAGCGCGTTGAAGGCATCCCGCGAGAGCATGTGGACTTCGTCGATGATATAGATCTTGTATCGCGACCGGCTGGGCCGGATTCCCACGTTTCCACGCAGTTGACGCACTTCGTCGATGCCACGATTACTGGCACCATCGATTTCCAGTACGTCCAGGTCGTCTCCGGTGGAAACGGCCAGACATGAATCGCACGCGTTGCACGGTTCCAAGGTAGGCCCGTGTTGGCAATTCAGGGCCTTGGCGAAGATCCGGGCAGCGGACGTCTTTCCTACGCCGCGGGAACCGGTAAACAGATAGGCGTGACCGATCCGATTGGATGTGATGGCGTTCCGCAAGGTGCGGACGATGGGCTCTTGACCGATGAGCGAATCGAAGGACTGCGGACGATAGCGGCGGGCAACGACAAGGTAGCGGTCCGCCCCCGTGACGGCGGGATCGTGTGGCATCCAGAGGTCCCCCAAATGCCGGCATTATACCCTGACCATGTCCACGGGAACCAGTTGGCAGACGTACCGCGCCAGACTCCGTGCCGATCTTACCGAGGTGCACTGGTCCGCGATCCGGGCTGAGGACGGCTTCCCTCGTAGCCGGCCGGACGGACCTCTCCGGCGGATGCCTGCGTCGACCGGTCCAGGAAGTTATCGATCTGTGCCGATTTTCGGATCCGCTCGAACTCCGCATTCATGGCCAGTCGCAGTTTCTTCTCGCGGATATCCTGCTCGAGTTCCGTGCGAACGTCCGCCAGATCACGCACGACAGGTTTCGTACGGCCAATGCACCGCAGGATCACGAACTTGTCACCCGCGGCGAGGACTCCAGAGAGTTCCCCGGGTTTCAGCTGAAAGGCCTCTTGTTCGACGAGCGGTTGCCCGCCCCATTTTCTTACGGGGGGCACCTGACCGAAGTTGGCGCGAGACAGGGGTTCAATGGAATACTGATGCGCCAATTCGCCAAAGAACTTTTCTGTGGGATTCTGCCGTGCCAGGTCGAACACCTCGTGTGCGGTGCGCTGATTCGAAAGGACAATGGCCAGGACCTCGACGCGTTCGCCATAGTTGGCTTCGAATCCCTTGTGCAGGTCGCCGTCGGTGATTTCCACGGTGGAGTCGACGAGTTTCTTCAGGGCCGCGGATGGCCACACGACGTCCCGCACATACGTGTCCACGCTGACTTCGGACTCTTTGGTGATGTGGGCCAGCCATTTCTGGACATCGGGCTGCCCGTCGTCTTTCAAGAACCCGAAGGATGAAGCTGCCCGACGGATCTCGGCCTGCAAATCGTCTTTCGATACTTCCAGGCTACGGCGGGCGAGCGCCTGGTTGAGCAACTTGCGATGGACTTCCGCTTGCAGCACGGGCCGGCCATGCCGCAACACGCATTGCTCGCCCAGATGCCGCAAGGTGACCGGTTGATCATTGACCAATGCGGCCACGGAGGGCATTTCCTGCTTCCGCTTCGGATCGTTGATCACGTTGACGATCTTGGCCTTGTCCTGCAATTCGCGGAAGATCTCGTTCCCGACGTTTCTCAGTTTCTTGTCCTCCAGTGCATCCCGCAGTTGTGCCATGACCTGCTGCTTCTGGTTGTCGTCCAGGTCACGTGGTGGAATGCGGCGTTCGCAGCGGAAGATGAAGAATTGTCCAGCGGCTTCCACGACGGGAGACAGTTCCCCTTCGTCGAGTGCGAAGACAGCCTTCTCCACTTGCGGTTCGCCCACGTGCCGACGCACGGGAGGGATCAAGCCGCGCGCAGACGCGCTGTTTTCATCCTCGGAGTAGTCCTTAGCCAAGCGATCGAAGTGCTGAGGCGATTTCAGGACCTGCCGGCGGAGCTGTTCCGCCCTCGCCTGCGTGCCACTGGCGATCATGCGAACCTGTACCATCTCCCCGTATTCGGATTCATAGGACTGATCCAATTCGGCCTGCGTAATTTCCAAGTTCTCCGCTGCGAGCTTTCTCAGACTGAGCATCGGCCAGACCACGTCACGCCGGTACTGTTCCGGAGAGATGCCTCGTTCTTCCTGCAACATGGCCAGCCAGCGGTCGACCGACAGTCCAAACTTGCCGGCCATCCGCTGCACTTCCCCTTCAATCTCCTGATTGGTGACTCGAACGCCCGCCTTGTTGCAGGCCTCCAGAATCAATCGCTTGTTGATCTCGCTTTCCAGGACGGTTTCGCCAAAGCGCCGAATGCACTCGCGGGCCAATTCACCGCGCGTAATGGGCTCGCGGTTGACGACCGCCACCACCTGCGAGGCAGAGTCGCCCGCGTTGTCACTGGGAGAAGTCGCGGCGGCGGTCCGCACCTGAACTGGCGCGCGTCGCGGATCGTGCGGCGGCCGACGCGCTTGGCCCCATGCGCCATGGCAGAGGCCGAAGCTGATGATCGTGAGCCAGGTTGCGACCTGAAACCGGGAAGCTACGCGGCTGCGCGCCGCAGCGTGACTGGTCCAAATGGGCATGGGACTCCTTTCCCCTGCGAGGAACGTGCTGCGGCGGAGTATAATTGTGCAGTGAAAAAAGCGTCAAGCGGACCGTTCCCACATTCAGGACCATGGTAGCTGCTAGCCCTGGATGACTGCGGGCCGCCCACCCCGTGCTGCTCCATTTTACGGGTGCCAGATGGCGTCTGGTTGTGGAACGGCACCTGCCGTCCGGTCGTTTGCGGTGTTTCTCCGTCGACAGACAGGACGCTTTGCGCCGTGCCGCGAACCAAGGAAGTGGCATACGGCCGTCACTTTTGCCAATTGAGTATGCCCATGAAATCGGATCTCCCCAGCGGCTCGAAGCCACGAACGCGCCGCCGAACGCAAGCAGCCCGAAAGCAGTCCCGCTTGGGTGCGTCTCAGTTGGTCCTGCTGGGAACGGGAACACCGGGGCCCGACCCGGCACGGTCCGGCCCGTCCCTGGCCATTGTTGTCAACGATCAACCCTATCTGGTGGACTTTGGCCCCGGTGTCGTGCGGCGAGCGGCTGCCGCCTGCGAAGCAGGTGTCCGCGGCCTGGAAACGCACCGGCTCACCCGTGCCTTCCTGACACACCTCCACTCCGATCATTCGGCCGGTTACCCCGACCTTATTCTGACACCCTGGGTCATGGGACGCGACGAACCCCTGTTGGTCTTCGGACCACCCGGCTTAAACCACATGACACACCATCTGATGCAGGCATACGAGGCCGACATCCACGAACGACTGCACGGACTCGAACCGGCAAACGAATCGGGGTATCGAACCGAGGCCCAGGAAGTGGAGCCAGGCCGGATCTACTCGGACGAACACGTCGATGTCGACGCGTTCCTCGTGTCGCACGGCCGCTGGACCGCCTATGGGTACAAGTTCACCTGTCCCGATCGCACCATCGTGATCTCCGGCGACACGGCCATGTCCGCCAACGTCGTCAAGGCCGCCAAGGGGTGTGATGTCTTGGTCCATGAGGTGTGCTCCACGCAAGGCGTGATGTGGCGGAGCGAGCCATGGCGGCGATACCATTCCACATACCATACCCTGGCCCATGAACTCGCTCTGGTCGCCACCAAAGCCAAACCTGGGCTCTTGATCCTGACCCATCAATTGTTCCAAGGGGTCTCCGAGCCAGAGCTGCTGCGAGAAGTCCGCAGCGGCTACTCCGGAGCGGTCGTTTCCGGGAAAGACCTTGACGTCTTCTAGTGGATCACCAAGCCCCAATCCGGGTCACTGCGGCGGGGCCACCGAAACACCAGGCCGCGCAAATCTCCTTGTCGACCGGACATTAGGGCAGCAGGTACCGGACAAAGTTCCGTAGCGGCTGACCGGCAACAAACGCCTTCGGCTGGCCGTAAAGCCCATATCCCAGAAAGGGACCGTTTCCTGGGTGCTGCGGGCACGCCGTCATCCCTTGGCCCCAGCCGGAATTCGCGGGCTGGTAGCCGTAGCCGTACGGAAAACTCGTGGTTGCTTGGGGAGTGAATGGACTCCCAGGCGAGGTCCACTGCACGGGACGAACGGACGGTTGCACCCATGGGTCCTGCCATTGGACGGTCTGGAAGGAAACAGGCATCGTGCCTGGCAGGCCTGCGGTGCGTTGCCCCTGGTACCAGTCCCGAGTCCCCATCGCGGGATACACCGAGGTACCGCACGCTTGCCAGTCCTGGCCGCTGGCCGTTTGGCAAAACCAGGTCAGGGTGAGGAGGATCCAAGGTCTTCGATTGCAGAGCACGGCAGTGTCCTTTCGCCAGTGAGCCAAGTTATCGAATCGCGGCATCTTCGCCGCACGGCCCAACATGGATCGCAAGAATCGCGCCGATTCGAAAACAAATCGGATAAGACCGTCCATTGCGGCGATTCAACGCGGCACATGTCCGGGCCTGCCGGCCGCGTGCATGCCATGCCAGCGTCGTCAATTGGATGATGGCTGAGACAGCGCAAGAAAAAACCCCACGGGTACATGTCCCGTGGGGCTGGTGAATGATACTCGAAAGGGTCGTGAAAGGACGCCGGACAATTAGCCGACCAGGCGGCGACGAGCGGCCAGTACCAAGCCAGCCAATGCGGCCAATGCGCCGAAGGAGGCAGGTTCCGGAACCGTAATGGTGACGCCTTGGAACTCCTTCTTGGCGATGAAGGCAGAGCCTCCATTGGCCGCGGCTGCGGTCAAGGTGTTGTCCATGTTGAACTCGACCTTCGTGACGTGACCTTGGACGGGTGGATTCTGAGACGCGAGGAAGGCATCCAGATCGATGTCCAGGGCACCGTCCCAAAGGGTTCCCGTCCCGGCGAATGCGGGCAACGTCCATTTGCCGTTGGGAACGCTGGCCGGAGTAAATGTCATCACTCCGGTTCCCGCGAGCGGAGCAGGCAACTGGAGTCCGTTGACGTGGGTGACGCTGAACCGGGCGTTCATGGAAACGGTCACTTCGGCCAATGCCGGTCCCAACCCCGTCAAGGTGAAGTCGCCCGCCTCACGGATGATCAGGTTCGAGATGGGGAAACTGTTGTCGAGCGACATGATCGTGGTATTCAGCTGGCCATCCACGATCTGAGAGCCGTTGTTTATCGGTCCTGCCTTGAAGTTGACCGGGTCAAAATCGAGCGTGTTGCATTGGATTTGTGGGGCACCGAAGAAGGGTGTCGCCACGGTGGAATTCTGTTCGGTTACATCCATGTAGACGACTTGACCGCAGGGGGCGTCCGAAAAGTCCCCATAGTTCATGAGAAATGCCTGAGCGGACTGAGCTGCAAAGAGGCAGCCCACGGCGAGGACGATACGAAAATATCGCTTTGTATTCATGAAATTAATCTCCATCTCTCACGGTCACTAGTACAACCTCGTTAATCCGCGGGTCAATATCGTCCTTGAAGCTCTGTTCGCAGAGTCCTGATCAACCGCAGCGATTCAACCAACCAAATTGTCCGAATCTTGTAGCCGTTGTGGCTCAGCCCTCGATGCTACTCAGGGAACTGCCGGCCGGCAAAACCGGATTGCGCGGCATTTCCCGATCACCAGATTAGCACGGCGGTGACGGCATCGCAAGGAGTTTGCCAAGAATTCCACGAAAAACCCGGCGGGAATTGCCCGCATCGCGACGGACCGGCAGGGCACTGCACGACTTGCCACCGGTGCATGCATGGTGTCATTCTCCGGTTTGCCAAGGGCCGGGCCCCGCAACCGGGGCCTGTCCTGGTCCGTCGGGCCTTGTCACGAGCGGATTTCGGCGTTTTTCCCACATTGCCAAGCCGGCTCGCGGGTAGCGATGGGAGGTTTGGGGACCTGCGGGACGTTCGGAAGACGGGCCCAACCCGCCGGCCGGGGAATCGAACGGCGAGACGTCTCCGTCCGAGCCATCCGGCGCCAGCGACTCGGTCCTCTGAAATCGTCGTCGGTCACGGCTGTCGACGTCGCCATCCCCATCAAAATCGAAGAGGGAGTTGTAGTCCGACTCGCCCTGGCTGCTGCCGAATGCGGCGTTGAAGGCCGCGACGTCGGCAGGTCCGATCCCGCCGTCTCCGTCGACGTCGCCGAACCGGCGGAAGAAGGCGTCCGCGGCCTGTTCGCCGAACTGGGCGATTCCGCCCGGAGAGCCGTCATTGTCGACATCCACTTCGACGGACGTGGCGGCGGATCGGATGCGGGAACCATCGATGGTCAGTCGGTAACTCCCGTCCCTCAGCGAACCGGTATGCACATCGACGAACGCCCCGGAAAACGTGAGCACCACCATGGTCCGGCCGTCGACCACGCTCGCCGTCGCCAGTGTTCCCACGGAGGACGACGGGCCGCCCAGTCGCTCCACCAGAAAGGCATCCTGGCTCATGTCCACAACGACATCAAATCGGATTTCCAGCGACGTGACCATCGATCGCTGTAGGGAACCATTGTTGACCCAGATCGATTCGATGCCGGTCACATCGTGCAACAGGAACGATTCGACACGGCTGGCACCATCGCTGTCCGTGGCGGTAATCGTGACCGTCTGCGTATCATCCGTCCCGTCAAGGCTCTGCCAGGTCCAGTTCCAGGTACCGTTCCCCAGGTCCACCACCGTCCCCACGGAAGCGGCCAGAGTGACCACGTCGTTTCCGGCATCCGAAAATGTACCGCTGTTGGTAGCAAGGTCCCCGTCGCGGATAGTGATCTCCGCTTGATCGATGGCCAAAACGGGCGCGACATTCTGGACGGTCAACGGAAACGTCGTGTTGAATGGGCCGCTTGCCGAATAGGTGGCGGTAATCGTCACCGACTGGCTATCGTCAGGACCATCGGTCGTATCCCAGCTCCAGGACCAGGTTCCATCGCTGTGATCGACGATCGAACCGACAGACGAGGAAAGCAGCACGGACTGGCCGATCAGCAATTCATACGTGCCCGTGTTATTGGCCGTGTTGCCCTCCAGGACTTCCACCGCCGCGGCGTTCACGGACAGGACGTCGACCAGCAGGTCGAAGCTGACCTGGTGGGGTGCCCCGTCGCTGTCCGTCGCGGTAATAACGACCGTCTGCCCATCGGCAGGCTGCACGTTGGCCAGGCTCCAGCTCCAGGTGCCGTCACCGTGATCGGTCACCTCGCCCAGTGAGGCCGTCAGCGTGATGGCATCCAGTCCCACATCGGACGCGGTCCCCGAGTTTTGGGCCGTATTACCGCTGGCAACCGCGACCTGGGATCGATTGACCGTCACGTCCGGCGCCACGTTTTCGACGGCAAGGTCAAATGTGGTCGTGTGGACGCCGCTTACCGGATAGGTGGCGGTGAGCGTGACCGATTGACTCTGATCTGGGCCATCGGCTGCCGCGAAGGACCAGGACCACTGCCCGTTCCCCGGGTCGACGATTTCTCCCACGGATACGGTCAATACGGCGACATCACCGGCCAACGACAGGTAGACCCCGGTGTTCTGAGCAACGCCACCTTCGGGCACGACAACGGTGCGATTGTTCGCCAGCACCTGATTGACTTCCAGTTGGAATTCGACCGACTGACTGGCACCATCGCTGTCCGTGGCGGTGACGGACACCTGCTGGGAGTCCAGCGAGCTGGTCGTGGTAAAGGACCAGCTCCATGTTCCATCCCCGTGATCGACAACCTGCCCTACGGAGGCCGAGAGGACGACGACGTCGTCCCCCGGATCTCCGAAGGTCCCTTGGTTTTCGGCCGTGGTACCCGACAAGACACGCACGAAGGAGCTGGCTTGGGTCAATGTGGGTGGCTCGTTCGTCACCACCAGATCGAACGTTGTCGATTGTGCGGCACCGTCATCGTCCGTGGCCGTGACCTGGACCTGGCGCGATGCGTCGGGCCCATCCTGGGCATCAAAGGACCAGGTCCACGTCCCATTTCCTGAATCGACAATCGTTCCGTCCGATGCCGTCAGCGTCACCATGTCGGCACCGAGGTCCGCGAACGTGCCGGTGAGCTGGGCCGTTTCTCCTTCCGGCACGGTTGTGCTGGGTTGATTTGCCGAAATGGTGGGGGCCAAATTGTTGACGGTCAATTCAAACGTGGTCGTTTGAATTCCGCCATCCTCATCGGAAGCGGTTACCGTAACGGTTTGGGAGTTGGCAGGTCCATCCGCGGGCACATAGGTCCAGCTCCATGTGCCATTGCCCTGGTCCACAATCGAACCGACGGACGCCTCCAGCAGGATGGTATCCGCCGATACATCGGAGGCCGTTCCACTCATGCTGGCCGGGCTGCCTTCGTCCACCGTGACGTGCGGGGCATCTGCGGCCACGGACGGTGCCACATTCTGGACCACCAGATCAAACGACGCCGATTGGCTGGCCCCTTCTTCGTCCGTGGCGGTGACGGTTACCACTTGCGAGAAACCCGGCCCATCCAAGGCATCCATGGTCCATTCCCAGGTGCCGTCACCTGCGTCCACCAGGGTTCCCACGGAAGCCGTCAGGTTCACCACGTCATTGGCCACGTCGCTGTAGGTACCCGACATTTGGGCAACTCCGCCCTCATCGACGGTAACGCTAGGCTGGTTGGCCGATACGGCCGGAGCGACGTTGGTAACGCGCAGGGTGGTCGTGGCGATTTGGCTTGCCCCGTTGGAATCGATGACCCGCAGGCCAATCTGGCGTGCCGCGAAATCGTCGGGGAAGTTCACGACGGACTGCAGGCCGGTGGCATCGACGCCGAAGGTCACGCCGTCGTAATCCAGGTCCCACTCCAAGGTCAGCTGGCCGACGGGGTCTTCCGCGTCCGAACTGGCGGAGCCGTCCAACGTCAAGTCGATACCCTCCCCCACCTCGTAGGGACCACCGGCATTTGCCACGGGGGGCGCGTTCACAAAGGCGTCGAACAGGGCGACGCGGCCGCGATCGACCGTGCCATTATCCGCTTGCGGGATCCCCACCGCGAAATGCGAGTGGCTGGCTGAGACAGAAAGCCCAAAGGATGAGTAGTTTTCAGGTGGGTTCGCTGCCAGATTGAGCAGCAGGCCGCCGGCCATGGCGTCGTAGACATAGGCCGCACCCGCCTTCACGCCACTCGTGTCGTCCGCATAGGCGCCCACGATGATCGTCTGGTAGGAAAGGTCGACGGAATAACCGAAGTAATCTGCCTGGCCTGGTGAGGGATTATCCAGCGTCGCCACGAGACTTGCCGTGTTTGCTTGAAAGAGGTAGGCCGCACCGGAGTCGGTCTCGGTCGTATCATCACGGTAGGCGCCCACAACAAGCCGGTTGTTGGCCATGGCCAAGGCCGACCCGAAGTAGTCAAAATCGCCGGGCGTGGGGTTTTCCAGCGTTTGGATCGTGGCGCCGGTGGCGGTTTCAAAGAGGTGCACCGCGCCGGGCGTGATTCCACCTCCCCGCGCCAGTGGACTTCCCACCGCCAGGACGCCGCCATCGACCGACACCGCGTAGCCAAAGAATTCCGAATCGGCGAGCGATGGACTGGTGATCGTTCGCGTCAATTGTCCAGTCGAGGCGTCAAATAGATACACCGTTCCTGCGTCCGTCGCCACGCTGTCGTCGCGATACGCGCCCACAACGACCGTCTCGGCGCTGATGTCCACGGAATAGCCAAAATAGTCAAAACTGGTCGGCGATGGATTCAGCAGGGTACTGATGAGCGCGCCCGTCGTGAGATCAAAGACGTACGCGCAGCCACTGTCCGTCGCACCGCGATCCTCGCGATACGCGCCCACGACAACGTAGTTGCCCGCGACGGCAATCGAGTAGCCGAAATTGGCGTACGGCTGCGGGACCGGAGGCGCCAGTGTGTGGAGTAACTGTCCGGTATCCGCATCCAGCACATGGACGGCGCCGGCATCGGTCCCAAAGCGGTCGTCGAGGAACGCAGACACCACGAGCGTGCTGGCCGATAGCGCCGTGGCGTAACCAAAGTAGTCGTAGGCGGAAGACGTGGGGCTATGGAGCACTCGCACGGACGCCCCCGTTCCGGCGTCATATTGATAGGTCGAGCCCGCATCCAGCGAGGGCGTATCGTCCCAGTACGAGCCAATGAAGATGGCGCTGTCCGCGACCGCCACGGCTGAACTGAAATAGTCCAAGTCGGTTGGCGAGGGATTGGTAATCGTCCGCACCAGTCCCCCCGTATCCGCATCCAATTGGTAGGCGATACCCGCGTTGAATGCACCCGTGTCGTCTCGATACGCCCCCACGATCACGGTACTGCCGGAAATCGCAATCGCGTACCCAAAGTTGTCTCCGAGTCCCGGGGTGGGGTTGGTCCAGCTTTGAACTACGGCCCCTGTTTCGGCATTAAATACATAGGCCGCACCGGAGTTCGCCGCACCAAACCCGTCCCGATAGGCACCCACCGCCAGGCGATTGCCCGACATGGCAACGGCATTGCCAAAGGATTCGAACGAGGCGGGTGTCGGATTCGTGAGCTTGCGTAGAAAGGCCCCCGTCGCGGCATCGAACTGGACCACCGCGCCCGCATCCGTGGCCGACGTGTCGTCGCGGGGCGTGCCCACCGCCAGTATGCCTCCGGACATCGCCAATGCGTATCCAAAGTTGTCAAAGGACGCCGCCCCGGGCTTGGTGAGCGTCTGGACCAAGGAACCGGTGGCAACGCTGAACAAATAGGCGGTACCCGCCCCCGAGTTGTCCTGATAGGCGGAGGCCGCGATGCGATCTGCCGTGGCCGCTACGGCGAAGCCAAAATAGGCCGAGACCGCCGGGTTGGGATTGGCAATCGCCCACTGCAATTGACCCGTGCTGGCATCGAAGACATAGACACTGCCCGAATCGCTGGCACTCGTATCGTCCAGGTAGGCGCCCACCACCAACCCATTGCCCGAAAGGGCCACTGCATGTCCGAAGCGATCGTTCGTGTCCGGAAACGGATTGGGGATCGTTCGAAGTAGCGCCCCCGTCGTCGTATCCACCAGATGTACCTGGCCGGCATTGTTGACACCCGAGATGTCGTCGCCCGGAGACCCAAAGACGGTCACATTTCCATCACTGGCGATGGAGAAGCCGAATTCGCCCGACGACTGAACCACCCCGGCCGGGGCGTCGTGATATTGAAGAAAGTCGCCGAAGGCCAGCAGCCGCCGGGGCTCCAGCCGCTCGAGCCTCAGGCCCCTTCGCAGCGATTGGCTTGTGACACGATCCCGGCGCACGCTGCGAGCCTGTCGATGCCGGGACCGAGTCATTACCGCCCCCCAATAGCCCCGGACCAACGAGGTTCCGAAGTCGTGCACGTGGATCCGACTCGCCGCCAATGGCACGCACTTTCTCGTGAACGTGCGCGACTCCTGCAGCGGAGCGGCGCAAGCCGCCCGGTTCTTCATGGTGTCTCGTCGTGGAAGTACCGGACGGCTTGCGCCCTTCCGCTACCCAATTACTATCCGAAAACTGGAAGAACCCTCCACTCTGCCCTCTCCCCCGAAGCGGGGGAGAGGGTACTTGGATAGGCTCTCAGTGCCGTTCGTCGCGTGGCGGTCCCCCGTCGATGCCGCATTCGTTAGCCTACCCCCCCACGTCGACCGACTCAAGTGTTTACGCAGTAGATCTAAGTTCGGCGCAGCGATCCAGCTGGGCTCACACAGCGCTTTCCGCTCATTTCCGGCCGAGGATTCCAGGGAACCGATCCGTTCGCTGAAGGCGGGTCCGCTGCAAACCGAGCGCGGCCAGTCCCGACAGCCAGGCCCAGGTCGTCGGCTCGGGTACCGGCGAAGCGGCCACGCTGGAATTCTGGAACTTGTTCGCATTCCAAATGCCAAAATCCGAACCGTCCACCTGGCCACTGGCATCAAAGTCACCCGAGCACCAGGCGGGTGCCGCCGTGAACGCGTGGGCATTCCATCGCCCGAAGTCGGTCCCATCCACCGAGCCGTCCAAATCTGCGTCTCCCGGGAGAAACGGCTGCCCCCCGGTAACTGACACATTCTTGTCACCTCCGACGACGAGCCAGGCTGCGAGGTCGGGACGAGTGACGAGGTCGTCGCCCGTCAGATCAAACATCACCTGATGAGTCCCGGCGACAATCTCGGCAACTAAGGCATCAACGTCGGCACAGTTCCAAAGTCCATCGCGGTCGAAATCTCCATCGGGGGTGCTGACCGCGGCCAGCGGCACGGCGGGTGCCGATCCCTCGAACCCTGGCGCAAAGGAGAATCCGTCCCAATCGCCATCCGCCAGGACTCGGTCCGAAAACCCCTGGCTGGCCGACTCCCATGAACCGCCGATATAGGGACTGCCATGACTCCCGTAATAGGACCAGAATCCCGTATCCCATCCCTCATTGTAGGAGTCACCAGGGTCACTCGGAGTCACGCCGTCGGATGGCACCGTTACGGCCACGCCTTGGGTGAAGACGGTACCATCGCTCAGCCCAAATCCATTGCCGTTGCGATCGTAGCCGATCCCGAACAGCGGAGGGCCGAATGGTCCTGGCGTCCCCAGGCGGGCGTACAGCCGAACGTCGGCCGAAATCACCGCTCGAAACATCGATTCACCCGTGGCGATACCCGACCAGCGATAGCCCCAAGCCAAGGGTGAATGGGCCCCGGAGTCGTCCCAATCGATGACCAAGGCGGCCCGATTGCTCCCCGTCCCGACCCAGAATTCGATGTCGTCGAGACTTCCAACCTGGCCGGGGACCCTGGCGATACCAGCCAGAAGGAACAACACGAAGCAGCCGACGCCTCGTCGCCGGTGACCGCAAGTTCGCCCCGTGAAGCCGCCACTTCGTTCCCGTTGGCGGATCGCCATGGACCGGCAGTTCAATGCAGCGTAAGGCATAACACAGACCTCCAAAAAGACGGCCGGAAGCTGGTGGGAAGCCTGCGTCTTGCGCGCCGGGCGGCGCGACCTGACTGCGAAGGCCGCTGGCACGCGAGCCGTGGTCCGGTACTTCCGGCTAGGGCAGAAGGATGATGGCGCGCCCCGTCCCTCGCGGGTCAACGCCGCACTCGCCTAGGCAGGTTTTCTGACTTCCAGGCGGACGCGCTCCTGGCCTTCTCATCACGCGGCGTGACAATGGCCTGACGAATTCGAGCGGTTGGATACCTGGTTACAGCGGCGGGGCCGTCTCGGACTTGCACCGAGTTCCCTTTTCTCCACCGGCGGAAACGCCGCGCGAACGGATTTCGTTCGCGACGCGAGGGCCGGTTTCGCACCAAGGCACGACGCGGCAGAGTCTACGCGGCAGGAATGACCCGTCAATCCCCCAGGCAGTCATGGCGTGCCAAGGGGACGAACTGCTCGCCCTCCGGCCGACCCAAGATCGGGACGCCCCGGCCCTGCAACTTGCTTGGCGCCACCTGCAAGACGAGGTAGAGTGGACGCTGCGATGGTGGCTGGGATGGAAAGGAGGCCGGCCCCGAGTATGCGCACGGGGCTGTTGCGACCGCGAGCGAGTGCCCAATTCGCACCTCAAGAAACGCAGTCGAAGGTAACTCGGAGTACGACCCCTTGTGCGGCCAACGACGGGATCCGGACCACGCGTTTACGCTCGTTGAACTCTTGGTGGTAATCGCCATCATTGGCGTCCTGGTCGCGCTGCTGCTGCCTGCGGTCCAAGCGGCACGCGAGGCGGCGCGCAAGACCGATTGCACCAATCGCATCCGGCAGATCGGCCTGGCCCTGCACAATTACCACGACTCGTTCAAGGCCCTGCCGGCCATTCAACACGACGCAAGATCGACGAATCCATCCACCGAAGAATGCTGGTCGTGGCGGATGGCCGTCATGCCGTTCATTGAACTCAAAGGTCTACGGGACAGCATCGATGTGCGTCAGGATTACATCCTGTTTCTCAGGCAATTTGAGAACCGCAATGACGATCCCGGTAAACTGAACGTTGATACGTTTGCCTGCCCCAGCGATCCCACCAATAAGCGGCCCTATTTCTGGTCGGAACAGCGGATGTTCACGCCGGTCACGAACTATTTCGGGGTGGCGGGTGAGCCGCCTCCCAAGTGGAACGGAGTCTTTGTCTCGCGGAATCGAGGGACCGGTTCCCCTCGCGTCTGCGGCGAACAGAACCGCCTGCGACGGATCCGAGTCAATTTTCGCAACATTACCGATGGCCTTTCCTCGACGCTGTGCGTGGGAGAGCGAGGCCTGTCCAACGATCCCTATTGGGGCTGGACCTATGCCCCGGCCCTGCATCGCGACGCCTACCTCTATTCGGCGGATGGGCTCTCGACCGGGACACCCGTCGGCGGGCACGACCGCCATTTCTGGAGCTTTCATTCGGGTGGCGCGGCGTTCCTGCTGGCCGACGCATCCACCCATTTTCTGTCGTACGACATCGATCCCCAGTTGTTTCGGGACCTGGGTACGCGGAATGGCCGGGAGGTAGCCCAGGTTCCCTAGGCCGTGTTCCAAATCGTGGCCGCCGTTGGATCTTGGCCCACGGTTTCCATGGCCGCCAGATCGAGTTCTCACGCCAGGCCTAGGGCAACCGGGCCAGGCATTCCTGCAACGTGACTTGTTCCTCGCCGACGGCCCGCCGGATCGCCATCCGGTAATACATCTTGGCCGCCGGGATCTGCCCCGCGAGTTTCGCACGTTCGGCTCGACCAACGAGCCTCTGAATCGCGGCCTTCTGTCGCGCCTGCCGATCCAGCACTCGGCGATTCGGCGCGGCGGACCAGCCCGAGGCCGGCAGCTCCTGGGAAGGAACGTAGGAACCTACGACTGGCACAAAACTTGTCACGAACGGCTGAAGTGTTCCCGAGGCGATGAAGCCCGTTCCTCCATTGGCCACGGTGAGACTTGCGGACTGACTGACGGAACTCTGGCTGCTGCCTTGCCCCGCGCGCATCGTGAGGGAACCTAAACCGCCCAATCGAATCCCCAGCGTCGCGTCGTTTCCCGGCACATAGCCGCCAAAAGGGGGCAGGGCGCCAGCCGCAGAGCCCTGGTGAAAGAAGAAGGTGCCACTTCGATTGGAGAAACCGGCCGTCGCACCGGAATTGGGAAGGTAGCCGCCGAACTGCGGGATCGTCGACGGAAAGCTGGCCTGTTGTCCCGTCAACTGAGCAGCGGCACTGCCGCACGTCACGAGCGAGACCGCGAGAATCACTGTCAGGTACCGGTGTGCCATAATGCGTCACGATACCCGACGTGTACTGCCAGTGCCAAGTGTGGTGAAGAAATGCGGTTGCTCCATCGGCCGAAAGACACGAGTGCTGCAACCTGGACTTCCGGTGCCAAAGCGGTGAAAGGATCACCACGCGCCACCGGCCCCCGCCCAATGCCGCGGTTCCGTGGGGGGCGGGCTCGTGCACATCATCCGGCTACCGGCTGACGGCTCGCTGTTTTCCTCGAAGAAAGGATGCCGTATCATGGGACGAGTACGCGACGTGATTTACCGGTAGGGATTCGAACGCTCATGCCTCGCAGGGTACTCCGTAAACCCGCCGTCCAGGCCGACGTCCGCGACACATTGTGGACGTGCGAAAGGCTTCCCCAGCCATGGCGGACGGAAGCCATCTTTGGTTGTGAGATGCCGCTGGTTCTGGAGATAGGCAGTGGGAAGGGACTCTTTCTGAATTCGGCCACCGCAGCGCGGCCCGATCAGGCCTTCCTGGGGGTCGAGATCGCGCGGAAGTACGCCGAATTCTCCGCGGCCCGCCTGGCCCGAAGCCAGCGGACCAATGCCCGCATCCTTCATGGCGATGCACAGTTGTTCGTGCGGGACTACCTGCCAGACGCCAGCGTGGCGGAAGTGCATGTGTACTTTCCAGACCCCTGGTGGAAGCAGCGGCACCGCCGCCGGCGGCTCTTGAATGACATGTTCCTGTCACATGTCGAACGGATACTCGGTCCCGGGGGAGAATTCCATTTCTGGACCGATGTGCAGGAGTACTTCAACGAGACCCTGGCCCGTATGGCGGCCGTCACGAAACTGTACGGTCCCTTTTCCGTGGCGGAACAGCCTGCGTGGCACGACATGGACTATCGGACGCACTTTGAACGGCGGGTGAGGGCGCATGATCTGCCCGTCTACCGAGCCGAGTTTCGCAAGGCCAGGTGGCAATGTGAGGTCTTCGCGGGCACATGAGCGACCGGCAGTCCGCCATGGAACTTCTGGCGAACACGCACCGCTTTCCCGGTCCCGTGATGGTCAAGGTGATTGGCCGAGCCGGGGATGCGTTCATATCCGAGGTCCTTGCCGCGGCACGCGAGCAACTTCTCCAGCCATGGCTGGAGATTGAATCACGGCGCGAATCGGCCGGCGGTCGCCACGTGGCGCTGACCCTCGAACCCGTGTTTGACACGCCCGAAGAAGTGCTCGACCTCTACGATCGCCTGCGCCAGATCGACGGTGTGGTGTTGCTGCTGTGAGGACTGCTTCACGGCCGATCTGTTGAGAGCTGGATGGCAAACCCTCAAGTCCAGTCTTCGCTGGGATCGTCGCCACGATCTTTCGCCGGGTCATGCACTTTGCAGAGCGGCATGGGTTCCGGCAGGTGCATTGGCACGGGGAGTCGTTCCCAGCCAAGCCCACGTCAGCTCGTGAGTTCTCACCCTCGCCACCGGGCAGGGTCAGGCCAAGAATCGGTTCCACGTGGATGATCGTCTCGAGAGATTCGCCATTGGTTCGATCCGTTCGTATCTCGGTCTTACCCTCCCCACCGGGGGGGGGCGAGCGCAGCGAGGGGAAGGGAGGGGCGAAATCTTTGGCCCCCATTCGGCGTTGACTACGCACTACCTCCCAGGGCACGTGGCATCATGCCGCCGGAGGTCGATCCACAAGGCGCTCGCTGGCCGATGGAGCGAGGCTTAGCCAGGTGGTGTCTTGTTCAATCAGGCACGCAAGGGGAGTCTACCATGTCTCGATTCATTCCATCGCTGATCGCAGCCAGTATCGCGTTTTCCCTCGTGCCGGCGCGGGCCGACATCTATCAGTGGGAATACATCAACCCGGCCGATCCCAGCCAGGGGCGGCAGCAAAGCACGACGCTCTGCCCCGACGGAGCCGGTCAAAATGCCATTCCGTACGCCTTTTTATATGGCGACCTGACAATGGCCTACCTTCATCGAGCCAACTTGAGGAATGCCATTGCCGGTTACACCAACTTGAACTCTGCGGACTTCACCCAGGCGAATCTCACAGGCGCTTGGCTAAACAATACCACACTCGTCGGCGCCAATCTCACGGGTGCCCAGGTGAAAGGGGTGAACTTTCAGGACAGTGACCTGACGGCGGTCCAGCTCTATTCGACCGCCAGTTTTCAGGCCCACGACTTGGCAGGGATCGCTGTCAGCAATGTGAGCGGTTGGAACCTAGCGGGGCAGAACCTTACGGGCGCGAATCTCTTTTATGCCACACTCATAAGCAGCGACCTCAGTCATGCAAATCTCAGCGGAGTCTACGCTGATGCATCAATTTTCACCAATGCCGACCTCAACCACGCAAACCTGGCTAACGGGCGGTTTTACTACGCCACGTTCACGAATGCGAACCTGGCTCAGGCGAACCTTTCGAATGCGATTTTCTACGACGCGAATCTCAGCGGCGCGAGCCTCGCTGGCGCTGACATTCGCGGGGCAACGTTCAGCGGCAGCAACACGATTTCTCTTGCCCAACTCTACTCCACTGCCAGTTACCAGGCCCATGACCTGACGGGTACGGCATTGCGAAACAGCAACCTCTCTGGAGTAAACTTCGCCGGACAAAACCTGACAAATGCAGACTTCAATAGTGCCAGGCTCACCAATGCCAGCTTCGCGGGCGCATCGGTGCAAGGGGCCGTTTTCTCGGGTGCAACCGGTTTTACAGCGGCCCAACTGTATTCCACGGCCAGTTACCAGGGGCACGACCTGACGGGAATTAGCTTTGGTTCCTCCAACAATCTAAGCGGCTGGAACCTCGTCGGCCAGAAGCTCACCAATGCGTCGTTTGAAGGGGCTATCGTAAGTGGCACAAGCTTGAGGCAGGCCAACCTCGAGAACTCGGATTTCTCCTTTGCGTCGCTGTCCAATGCCAACCTGAGTCAGGCCAATCTCAAGAACGTGAACTTCAATCAGGCCAATTTGGACGGCGCCAATTTCTCGGGCGCGGACGTGCGGGGGGCGCAACTTGGCGGCCTCAACTTCTTTTCACTCGCACAACTCTATTCGACCGCCAGCTACCAGGCGCACGACTTGACTGGAATCAACCTGAGCAATAAAGGTTTAGTCGGTGCAAATCTCGCCAGTCAGAATCTCACGAATGCCTGGATGTACAATGCCGACTTGTCGGGCGCCAATCTGAGCCAGGCCAATCTGACGAACGTGAACTTCGATTGGGCCAAGTTCACGGGGGCGAACCTGAGCGGCGCCGAGATTCGCGGGGCAATTTTTTCGCCGAATTACTTTGGTGGCGGGTTGACCCTGGCCCAACTCTACACCACGGGGAGTTTCCAGGCGCACGACTTGACCGGTGTGGTATTCAACACTTTGGATTTGAGTGGCGGGAACTTCGCCGGCCAGAATCTTACCAACACATCGTTCGCAGGTGCGTCCCTGGCCGGCGCTCACTTCACCGATGCGGAGGTCCGCGGCACCAATTTCTCCGCACCCACTGGTTTCACGCGAGCCCAGCTGTATTCCACCGCAAGTTATCAGGCGCACGACTTGTCTGGTATCAAACTTGTCGGCGTGGATTTGACTGGCGCGGACTTCTCGGACCAGAATCTCACGGGCGCGTCATTTGGCTCAGCGATGCTGGCGGGCGCCGATTTCTCCGGCGCGGAGATTCGCGGCGCATCGTTCACGCTCGGTTGTGGCCCGTGCGGGGTTACCTTGTCCCTGCCACAGCTTTATTCAACGGCCAGTTATCAGGCGCACGATTTGTCCGGAATTGAGTTCTTCGGCTCTGACCTGACCGGAGCCGACTTTAGCGGCCAGAATCTCACGAACACGTCTTTTTCCGGTACGATCCTGATCGGCGCCGATTTCAGCCGCGCAACGATTCGCGGCGCTCACCTGGGCTTCACCACGCAACCAGTGCAAGGCTTCACCGCAAGTCAACTTTATTCAACCGCGAGCTACCAGGCGCATGACCTGACCGGCGTCGATCTGGGTGGGGGTAACGACCTCACGGGTTGGAACTTCGCCGGCCAGAATCTCACCGATTCGCGCTTCGGTGGCGCAACGCTAACGGACGCCGTTTTCAGAGATGCGAACCTCACCCATGCCTGGTTGGATCAAGGCTTCTTGACCAATGCCGATTTCAGTAATGCCAATCTGACCAACGTTCGATTCTATGGCTCCACAACAGAGGGCGGCACCAACTTCAGCCATGCCAACCTGCAAAACGCGCAAATGGACTTCTACTATGAAAACCACACGTCGATCCCCGTGAATTTCACTGGGGCGGATGCGCGCGGGGCAGCATACCTCCATGTTTACGGCGAAGTAGATTTTGTTGTCACCAACTTCATCCGGCACGACGGCTACGTCGCCGGCCTTGATCTGAATGCGGGTCAACGGCTCTTGGTTCGCGACTACGATGGCAATTCCAGTGCCGCCCATGGCCCCATTTCCATCATGGTTGACCAGGGTTTCGACATGGCGGCCGGCGGGACGCTGCAAATGATCGTTGACGCCGATGATTGGGGCTCGACGATTTCCTTCGCCGGCGGAATACCAGTCGCGATTGGCGGCACGCTGGAACTGTCCTTCGCCGAGGACGTGGACCTCGCCAGCCAGGTCGGCCGCACGCTCGACCTGTTCGATTGGACCGGTGTACAATCCACCGGAACATTCGCCGTTAACAGCCCGTACTTCTGGGACCTTTCGAACCTGTACACGGCAGGCGATGTGGTATTCCTGGCCGTCGGGCTTGGTGACTTCAATGACGACCGCATTTTCAACTGTGCCGACGTCGACCCGCTCGTGGCCGCGATCGCCGCTGGCACGAACCCAGCGGCCTTCGATCTGACCAATGACGGTCTGGTCAACATCGCGGACTTGGATTCCTGGCGTGCGGAAGCGGGCGCCGTGAACCTGGGGCCTGGCCGAGCGTACTTGCCGGCCGACGCAAACCTCGATGGGTCCGTCGACGGCTCCGATTTCGGGGTTTGGAACGCCCATAAGTTCACGAATATGGCGGCCTGGTGTTCCGGGGACTTCAACGCCGACGGCGCGGTGGATGGTTCCGACTTTGGCATCTGGAACGCGCACAAATTCACGACGTCGGACCGTGTCGCCAGTGTTCCCGAACCCGCCGGCGCTCTGTTGGCCCTGGCAGCGGCCTTCGTCCTTGCCAGCCGGCGCTGCTGGGGTGAGACACGGCATTACGGTCAATCGCACGGGGCGCCGATCCGTCGACCAGGGGTATCGGCCGCGATATGATAAAACGCCCATGGACCTGCCGGGTCGCTGAAACTGCTAGGGTTCAGGATCGCTGAATTCTTGTGAATGGTCCCTGTTTCGTACGATGGAAGTCGACCCCCCCGCGATCGGAACGGAAGCAGTTGACCAAACGCGGGGCGAGGATTGTCGTTGATCGCTGCGATCAAGCTCTGGTTCGCGGAGCGAACCACGACTCATGTTTTCGGATGTTGTGACGCATGAACGACGTGACGCTCATCCTTTCGCGGATCGAATCCGGAGATCCGACCGCCAGCGAACAACTTCTGCCACTGGTCTACGAAGAGCTGCGGCGATTGGCCGCACACCGCTTATCGCACGAGCGGCCGGGGCAAACGCTGCAGGCCACGGCGCTTGTCCATGAAGCCTACTTGCGGCTGTTGGGTGCGTCTGGCAAGGGGACTTCGGACGCTGCGCCAGAGCACAGGGAAGCCGGCTGGAAGAGCCGTGCCCACTTTTTTTCCGCGGCCGCTGAGGCCATGCGCCGCATCCTCATCGACCTGGCACGTCGAAAGGGGAGCCTCCGCCGAGGCGCAGGGCGCAATGGGCAGCAACTGTTGGATGGCGATCTGTGCGTGGGGCCCCTGGGCGATGCGCTTCTGGACCTAGATCAAGCGCTGACCCGCTTGGCCGCATGCGATCCGCAAGCCGCTCAGGCGGTCACACTGCGAGTCTTCGCGGGCATGACGGTCGAGGAGATCGCCGAGGTGCAAGGGATGTCGCCACGGACGGTGAAGCGCAATTGGGCGTACGCGCGAGCCTGGCTGGCCAGCGCGCTGGCGGACTATGACAACGACGTGTCGTGACATCGATGCAACCGCAATCGCACGAGAAATCGATCTTCCTGGACGCGATGGAGCTGTCGTCCCCTTCGGAGCGCGCGGCCTTGCTGGATCGGGCCTGTGGAAAGGATCACGCCTTGCGGGCACGGGTCGAGGTATTGCTAAGGGCGCATGCACAGCCCCAGGCGCTGCTCGACGATCCCCAGGCGTTGGCGCCGGCCGGGTACCCAGCGGCGGAAGGTCCCGGTTCGATCATCGGACCGTATAAGCTGTTGCAACAGATCGGCGAAGGGGGCATGGGAACGGTCTTCATGGCGGAACAAACCGTACCGGTGAAACGGACGGTCGCCCTCAAGATCATCAAGCCAGGAATGGACTCCAAGCAGGTCATCGCCCGCTTCGAGGCGGAGCGCCAGGCCCTCGCGCTCATGGATCATCCGAACATTGCCAAAGTCCTCGATGGCGGTGCCACGCCCGCTGCCGGCGAATTTCCCGGACGGCCCTTCTTCGTAATGGAACTCGTCAAGGGGATTCCCATCACCCAGTACTGCGATCAGAACCAGGTGACACCCAGCCAGCGTCTGGAGCTCTTCCTGCCTGTTTGCCAGGCCGTTCAGCATGCCCACCAGAAAGGATTGATCCATCGCGATCTGAAACCGTCCAACGTGCTGGTGGCGGAGTATGACGACCGACCCGTGGTGAAGATCATTGATTTCGGTGTGGCCAAGGCAATCGGGCAGAACTTGACCGACCGGACCTTGTTCACCGAATTCGGACAGCTCCTGGGCACGCTGGAGTATATGAGCCCGGAACAGGCGAAGTTGAATGCCCTGGACGTCGATACGCGCAGTGACATCTATACGCTGGGGGTCTTGTTGTACGAATTGCTCACTGGGACCACGCCCCTCGGCAAGGACTGCTTACGACAGGCAGCGTTCGATGAAGTACTCCGCATCATCCGCGAAGATGAACCACCCAAGCCCAGTACGCGGCTGAGTAACCTGGGCAAAGCTCGTTCGCATGAGGGGGAGGCGTCCACCCGTCTCGATGGCGGTGAGAACCTGGTCTCGCCGACCCCGTCGAGGTTAAGCCTGGCGTTGGTCGCCGCGCAGCGAAGGATTGAGCCAGGCCGACTCACCAAGCTTGTAACGGGGGATCTCGACTGGATCGTGATGAAGTGCCTGGAAAAGGACCGCAACCGGCGGTACGAGACGGCCAACGGACTGGCGATGGACGTGCAGCGCTACCTGGCCGGCGAAGCGGTACTGGCCGCGCCGCCGGGTGCCATGTACCGGGTCGGAAAGTTTGTGAGCCGGCATCGAGCTGGGGTCGTGGCGGGGCTGGCGATCGCCATGGCACTGCTGCTGGGTGTGATCGGGACCACGACCGGGCTGGTCTGGTCGATTCGTGCGGCTCGGACTGCCGAGGCCCAGCGCGACAAGGCCCAACGCATCGCCGAATTCATGGGCCAGATTTTCCAGGGCGTCGGTCCGTTCGTGGCCCAGGGTCGAGATACGACCATGTTGCGAGAGCTCATGGATACCGCCGCCCGTCGAATTCGGGGCGGCGAACTGACCGCAGCTCCAGAGGCCGAGATCCAACTGCGAATCACGATTGGGGACGTCTACCGTCAGATTGATGCCTGGGAGTCCGCCGAAGCGATGCTGGGTCCGGCATTGGCGCTGGCCCGCAAGATGTATGGCGAAGAACATGAGCAGGTAGCGGCGGCCTTATTTAATCATGCGTGGCTCATCGAGGGCCTGGGGCAAGTCGATGAGGCACTGCGGATGCATCAGGCAGCGCTGGCCATGCGCCGACGGCTCTTCGAGGGGGATCACCCGGACGTGGCGACGAGCCTGAGCCATGTGGCGTTTTGTCTCAGTAACCTCACCCGAGGTGAAGAAGCCCTGAGTCATTACGAAGAGGCGCTGGCGATGCAACAGCGGCTCTTTCCGGGCGACCATGCGGCCGTTGCCGAATCGCTGACCAATACGGGCTTGCACCTGCAGCGATTGGGACGGTCCGCGGAGGCCCTCCCCCGGTGCCAGGCCGCGCTGGAGATGACTCAGAGGCTATTCCAGGGGGATCATCCGAGCGTGGCGCTCGGCATGGGAAATGTCGCGTACTGCCTGCAGGATCTGGGACGCGCGGCGGAAGCATTGCCCCTCTGCGTTACGGCCCTGGAAATGCATCAGCGGCTTTATAAAGCGGACGGTCCCGATGTGGCTAGGGACTTCAACAACGTGGGCCGCTGTCTCCACGCGCTGGGCCGCTTCCAGGAAGCCCTGCCCATGTTTGAAGATGCACTGGCAATGTCCCGCCGAATTCTGCCGGCAGGACATGTCCACATCGCCATCGGTCAATTGTGGTTGGGCGACACGCTCGCCAAGCTGGGGCGTTACGACGAGGCAGAACCGCAGTTGACCGAGGCCAGCCAGCGATTGATCGGGAAACCCGATTCCCTCCCGCGCTGGCAAATACGCGTCTACAAAGCGATGGTGGGACTCTGGGAAGCCCGCCACACCGCCGAACCTGGCCAGGGCTACGATGCGAAGGCACACGAGTGGACTCGGCGTCTGGCGGATTACGAAGCGGAACAGGCAAAGCGCAGCTAAGTGCCGATCCGAGTACCTCAAGACCCCCCTCACCCTGCCCTCGCCCCCGAAGACGGGGGAGAGGGTACGAACTGAGTTATCCTCGGTCCCGGGCTCCTGCCTGGGATGGCATTGTCTTGCCGTTTGTTCCGCTTGGTCTTCAGCGTCAGTATCGCCTAGCCGTCTCCACAGGCCGGGTACTATACGCATGTGAATGCCTGCGATACGTTGGGCAAGAGCACAAAATCGCCCGGATGTGGAAGGCTTGGTCCCGATGCCGCACCGTCGTTCCAATGAGGAGAGGGGGAAGCCTCCTCGGGTATCTTTCGTGGGCCGCGGAACGTCCACGACCCCGGCCAATCGGTTTGAACGCATTCAGCTCGAACCGGATCCTGCCGAGCTGCTGGATTCCGGCGAGATTGCAGGTGATCTCGAACACGTCCACAAGGTCGCCACGCAGCTGTATGAGGATGCCGCCCGGTCGATTGTTCGCGAGAATGCAAGTCCCGATTTGCCGTTCCGATACACGATCAACCCCTATCGCGGCTGTGAGCATGGGTGTGCCTATTGCTACGCCCGGCCGACGCACGAAACGTTGGGGTTCAACGCTGGTCTCGATTTTGAGACGAAACTGCTGGTCAAACGTCAGGCCGCGACACTGCTCCGGAACGACTTGGACCGACCGAGCTGGCAGGGTGAGCCGATTACCATCTCGGGTGTGACGGACTGCTACCAGCCCGTGGAACGTCGGTTCCAGTTGACACGGGCCTGTCTCCTCGTGTGTGCGGAGTACCGTCAGCCGGTGTCCATCGTGACGAAGAACGCGCTGGTGCTCCGGGATCTGGATGTACTGAGTGACATGGCCCGCGGCGAGTCGGTCCACGTTTTCCTGAGCATCACGACGCTGGACGAGTCCTTGGCGAGGATCATGGAACCACGTACGGCAAGCATTGCGTCCCGATGGCGGGCTGTGAACGAGTTATCGGCCGCCGGGATTCCCGTCGGCATCATGGTGGCACCGGTGATTCCCGGGCTGAACGACCACGAGATTCCGGAGATTCTGCGAGCAGGCCAGGCGTCGGGGGCTCGAACGGCCGGCTGGCAGCTGCTGCGCCTGCCGCTGGCGGTGGGCCCCATCTTTCAGCAGTGGCTGGCGGACCATCGGCCCGAGGCCAGGGAACGTATCGAGTCACGGATGCGCGAATGCCGCGGCGGTCGACTGAACGACAGTGGCTTCGGCAGCCGCATGCGTGGCCAAGGGACGTATGCCGAACAACTCTCGGCCGCCTTTCGGACGTTTGCCAGGAAGTATGGGTTGGATCGGCCGCTGCCCGCACTGGATTCGTCACAGTTCCGACGTCCGCGAGAAGCGAATGGGCAAAGGCACTTCCCATTTGTGGACGAGGCGGATCCGCTCGGGTCCCACTGACGCCACGGTTCCGTGGTTGGCGGGATCGTTTCCTACTTCCGAACGCGTCGCGTTACGTTGCGCTGCTGCAACGCGTTGGGAGTGGCTTGCCGCCCAGGGGGAATTTGCTCCATCGCGGCGACGATAGCGATGCCCCAGATGCCGTGGCCTCAATCGGTCGCCAGCAGCCAGTGGTATTTCCAAAGCGGGTTGCCGCACTGGGAACATTGTTCGCCGTTATCGAGGGGCCTGCCGTGGCAGGCATAGCAATCGGCGATGGCGGGAAGCCAGGCGAGCTGTCCATTGCGCAGTTCCGCGGCCTCCACGATCCGGCCAAAGGCGACTGCCGTGGCGATTCGAATCGCCAAGGGCATCAGGCGGAACAGGATCAGGGGTGCTCGGGCCGTGTCGGGCGAGGCGCGCTGCAGGACTCGCACGAAGGCCTGCCGCCGCTGGTCGTCTTCGCGTCGTAAGTAGGCGGCGATCCTGGCGGTAAGTCGCGGATCCATGTAGTCCGTATCGAAGCAGAGTCGCGCCAGCCAGTCGGCATACCAGCGCGGTTCCGAGACCCATTCCTCGCTCGTGGCCATCAGCGTCGACTCGGCCACCTGATACAAGGTGATCTCGGTCTTCGCCTGCTGTTCGCTTTGCATCTGGGAGATGGGTGCGATCAGGGAGTCGAAACCGAGTTGACTGACCACGTCGGCCTGGATGCGGGTGTAGAGCAGATCGCGAAGCGTTGCCAGCCCGACGCTCAGGCTATCGGCAATGGGCTCGCCGTGGGTCTGCTGCTGCCGCGTATTGAACTCGGATGCCAGCAGATGTCGCCGGTCCGAAAGGGACCGTGCGTCCGATGCGGCTTTGATGTTTCCAGGTTCCGCTGTCATGGTGCCAGCCCAGTCAACGGTCCGGCGGTTCGGCCAAATGTCGGCGGCACGGCCTTGGTGGGCAGCCACGTCGTCGCCGCAGGGTCACTGGCCGATCCGAAACCCTCAGGCCCCCTCGCCGAACGCGGCGACGGGCCTTGAGGCCGTTGTATCACGATTCCTCGCGAGCGACCAGCGGCCCCGATCCGGGGGTGTCTGGAAGCACGGTGATGAGGACTTTTCCGTTTGCATCGATCGCAGCGCCATCAAGTTACGAAAACTCGGTGCCGGTTGGTCCGAAAGGTCCAAAAGTTCCATGAATTCGCGTCGATAGCACTTAGCGGATGAGTCTAGCTACGCGGGTCATGCCAAGTGCAGGCAGCGTCCAGAAGCGATGATGAAAGCCGACGAAGGAGTGAATCATATGAAGACTCGGTTTCTTTTCTCTCTGGCCCTGGCCTTTCGCCTGATAGCAGGCTCGAGCGGCTGGGCACAAACGACGGGCGGATATGGTTATCCGTCGCCGTATTCGCCTACGAGCCCCTTCTACGCTCAAGGCGCCGCTCCGGCACCGGGGACCCAATTGACCCGCTTGCCCAGTCCGCAGGCGTATTTTTCGACTCCTGCGGCGCAGCCCGTGGGTTACACTGCCCCGGGCACGGTCGCCATGGGGGAAGTGGGTCCGTTGCCTCCGCCGAGTGGCCCTGCATTGACAGCACCTTTTTCGGGAGCGCCGACCGGCCCCGCCATTGGGATCCCCGCCGGACCGATGGTGGCACCAGGTCCGCAGATGCAGAACAGTCCGTACATGCGGGCCATGAATGCCCCTTGGGGAGCCGCCGATTGCGGACCGGTCGCTGAAGCCTGCCCGCCCGGGTCGTGCCCACCTCCCTGTGCGGGGCCCGCTTGCCCCAAATGGTTCGGCGGCGCTTATGGCCTGATCATGAATCGCGCGTGCGAAGATCCGAACTACTTCGCCCTGGCAAGCACCGATCCATCGCAGTTGTTCATCAACAGCAAAGACGCAAACATGAAGACGACCGGTGGATTTGAGGTCCGCCTGGGACGAACCTTGTGCAATTGCTGCTACGGACTGGAGTTCGTTTACTGGGAGCTGTTCCCGCAAGGTCAGTGTACGTGTCTGACGGCGTACGACGCGGGTTATCCCGGCTTCTTCACCACTATGGATTATCGCGACGTCTATCTGAACTTTGCGAACGGCGCGCCAGGAAACCCCTACTATACGGACCTGCTGGACAACCAATTCAATACCCAAGGTCAGCCGATTCAGGCCATCCAATTGGATCGGTCCTGGAACTTCCGGAACATCGAGCTGAACCTGCTGAGCGGTCCTCTGGTTCCGCTGTCCCAGATGGGTTGCGGTGGATGCAGCGGAGGGCTGGGACGCAGGTCGACCTTGTTTGGAGATTGTGGCGCGGCGCCGGCAGGAGCCCCTAACTGCGGAGGAACGGGCTGCTCTCCCTGCCCGCCGTGCGGACTCGGCAATCGCTGCATGATCGGCTGGTTGTTCGGAGTTCGCTACTTCCGGTTTGAAGACTACCTGCAGTTCACCGCCGAAAACAATGACGGCATCATTGATTACAACAGTCCCGACTTCGAATTCAACCACCAGGTGGACGTGACAAATGACCTGGTCGGTGTCCAGCTGGGCTTGCACATGGACTATTGCATCTGCAAGTGCCTGAGCTTGAACGCGGGATCGTCCTTTGGCATCTATGGCAACAATACCAGCGTTTACCAGGAGGTGCACAATGGGAACGGCCCGGCCTACACCGACCCACTCAATCCGCAGTTTCTGACCTGGAACACGAGTGACACGGATGTCGCCTATTTGGGCGAACTTCGTGCGGGACTTGGGTACAAGGTTGGCTGCCATTGGCGGCTTTCGGGCGGCTATCGCGTCATGGCGGCCAGTTGCGTCGGGACGGCCCTGAACCAGCTGCCGGTGGGCCGGACCATTGCGGACTATGATGCCATCGGAATCGTGAATCGCAACGACGACCTGGTACTGCACGGCACCTATGTTGGAGCTGAGTTCGCCTGGTAACCCAGGGTAGGGCGGAGCCACCCGTCCCGCCACGCCTATCGACAGGCGAAAGTACGGCCGTACGACGAGCCCAATCTCGTCTACGGCCGATTTTTTTTGCGCCGCGCAGAAACGGCCATGCCCTAGACGCTGACGCTAAGCATCGACTGGAACTCCGGATCCTCGCGAATCGGATCGAAGTCGGGCTCCGCCGCCACCATGTCTCGGTAATTAGGGTCCAGTTCGAAGGCCTGCGTGAGGTATTGAATCGCCTGCGACTTGTTCCCCGCCAGGCTGAAATAGCAGGCCAGGTTGTAATGCAGGATCCCGTCTTCGGCCGCGAATTCCATGGCCTCTTCCAGAGCCTGGATCGCCAGGTCCAGACGGCCGATCCGCTTGAAACACCAGCCCAGCGCCAGATAGACGTGCAAGTTCTCAGGATCAAAGGAAGCCGCACGCCTCAGGGGTAGAATGGCATCCTGAAAGAGCTCCATGACCCGTAACGCCTGACCCCGCAGGAACTCCACATGCCCTTTGTTCCGATCCGTGGTTCCTATGTCGTGCAGGCAATCGAGCGCACGGCGAGCCAGCCGGTCTCGATTGGACGGATCGAGCCGCCACTTTTCCGGAAAGCTCAGGAGCAACTCCAAATAGCCTTCCGCCATGCGGATTCGCTGCCTGCGTTTCAGCTCATCAAATGCCACTTCCTTCTCCTCTGTCACGCCCGTGAGCGCGATCTCCACTACTATTCTAACCGCCCTCACAAAAAGTCCAAATAACTAGTAGCGCACAATCTGGCACTCTCGGATGCCGCCGTCTGATTGCCCGGCAACCTTTCCGTGGCTTTCTTAACACGGACAGGGTACGTAACCGCTTTCGTGGAAACAAATATGGCAATTGTGCAACGTGCGGCGCCGGAGATGCTGATTTTGAGCAACGCCACCAGGTCGACCTGTGCCCCAAATAGTTCCCGGATTCGTTTTGTAACCCCTTACCTCCGAGTCACTTTGACGTCCAGGCGAAGTTCACCGGGTCATTCCGGCGCAGGGCATGCTCTTGCCTTGCCGCATGCATTTGCGGCATTCTGCGGGTTGCATCAAGACGATCCATTGGTTCGGCGCGGCGATGGCTGTCGCCATACCCTGGTGCGGTCCTTCACGAAGTCCGGCAGACGGCCCGACCCGGTCCGAGGCCGCCTGGGAGGCGGGGAGTGAACGGGCGGCTTCGCCAGAAATTCCCTGGCGACGTACCCGGGATGGTTGGGAGCCGCTGACGGGGCCTGCGACGCTCCTTCGTCGTTCCCCCCTCGGGGCCGCCGCGTTGCAACTGCATCCCTCCGTGGTCGCCGCTTTCCTCGCGCTGTTTTCGCTGCTCGGCTTGGTAGCGTTTGAGACCTCGCCGGTCGCGCAGCAGTTGCCGAGGCCTTCCAGTCCCGGCGGGCGCTCGACATCGTAGCTGGCGGTGCCGCCGACGCATACCCGTCCACCGATCTCCGCCGATCTCCGCAGGTTGGGGCTGCAAGCAGACGGCGGACCCTTGTTCCTGCCGTACCGGCGGCACACACGCCACAAGACGATCCGCATCTCCCAAAGAATTCTTGGCAAGATGGCCGGAATTTTGTACGGAATGGCTGCCTCAGGACCCCTAATTCTGGGTAGTGGTACCATTCCCGCCTCGCGCCTTCGGTCCGAGGCGGATGTGGCTGATCGATGAGCAGGAATCCATCATGCGCCTTACGCTTCGCACGCTTCTGGCTTACTTGGACGACATCTTGGAGCCTGCGGACGCGGAAGTCTTAGGCGCCAAGATCCGCGAAAGCGATTTTGCCGGCGGTTTGATCCACCGGATCCGTAATTCCGTGGGCCGACTTCGGTTGTCGAGCCCTCAGCTGCTGGGAAAGGGCCTAGGCGCGGATGCGAACACGGTGGCGGAGTACCTGGACAACGAACTTCCCAGCGAACGGGTCCCCGATTTTGAAAAGGTCTGCCTCGAATCGGATGTCCACCTGGCGGAAGTGGCTTCCTGTCATGAGATCCTGACGCTGGTGCTAGGAGAGGCGGCTAATGTGGAGCCAACGTTGCGTCAACGCGTGTACGCGTTGAATCAGGCCGGTGCAGCGACAGGAGCCAAAGTGGCCACGACGCGACGCATTGACGCTGCCGTGGCAAGCCGCGACCTGCTGTCGGGCCTGGAACAGGGGGCGTCCGCGGAAACGGACCACGCGGGAACGACGGCCGGCCGCGAGGACGTGGATACCAGCCGCCGGACATCGGCTGGGATCAGGTGGGCTCTGGCCGGTCTACTGCTCACCTTGGCGGCGGCACTGGTCATCTGGAGACTCAGTCCGACCACGAGCGAATCCTCGTTGCCACTGAACTTGGCGACCCTAGCCCCTGACGATGGCCAGGGTGAGACGCCCCCAGCAACCGTAGTTGGCGACGTAGCCACGCCTTCGGCGATCGAGACTCCAGGGCAGCCAGTCGGCGAGGCCTCGGAGCTCGAACCGGGACCCGAACCGTCGACCGTTGCGTCGAATCCCCCGTCGGACGCCGACCCTGCCAGCCTATCGATGGAACCTGCTCCTCCGGCGGTAAACGAAGCTGCTGTCCCGGACGCATCGATTCGGACGAACGAGAGTGCCGAGCCGACCCGTGACGTGCCGGTCGGCCCACCGATCCCCCAGCCGACCGTTATGGAACCGGAAAAGGTCATTCCAGCCGAGTCCACGGAGGCAGTCCCTCGTCTCCAACCGATTCAGCGACGGTACCCAGACCAGCAGCCCTTGGCCGTCTGGCAGCAGGAACAGGGGATTTGGCGGCTGATGGAGGCGCACGATCCCGTGTTGCCGGGTCAATCGTTTCTGGCCCCGGCACTGTTTCAGGCCGAGCTGCTCTTGGGAGACGAACTCGAGTTTGCCAGCTTGGGCCCGGCCCGCTGGACCATCCCGGGCGACGCGAGTCAGCCGTGGCAGCTTCCACTGGGTCGCTTTCAACTATCTGGAAAGGCTGGCACCAAACCTCAATTTGAGTTCAGCTCGGCCGGACATGTGATTCATCTCGATTTCACGGAACCCGCCTCCGTGGTGGATTTGGAGATTCGCCCCGAGTCAGAGCCAGGGGTCGATCCCCTGAAGTCGCGTGCCGAAACGCAAGTGCGCATTTGGGTACGGACAGGCGAGGTCTCCCTGCGCCTGGACGAAGGAACTGCGGAGTCGGTCCGCGCCGACAACCTCTGGTGGATGAACGACCAGGGACGCGTGGAAGTGCGCCCGGAACTGGCCCCTATCGCCATGAGCGAATCGCTTCGCGAAATCGATCTTCAGGCGCGCCGGGATGTGTCGTCGCAATTGGTTGGCGAGCCGTCCCTGCAGGCCGCCCTGATGTCCGGTTGGCACGATCGCCGGTCCGACGTGCGTTCTCTCGCCGCACGCGGCCTGGCGGCGCTCGGGGTGTTCGAGCCATTGATCGAGACGTTTCGCGACCCGAAGTATCATGCCGCCTGGCAATCCCATTTCCTGGCCCTGCAAGAGGCTTGCCATCAGGGTCCCGAGTCAGCCGGGCAGGTGCAAAAGGCGCTCCTGGTCAGTGGGGGGCCTGACGGCCAGGCACTCTACCGCATGTTGTGGGGGTATCGATCGGACCAACTTCGGTCCGGCGACGCGCGAAAGCTGGTAAACTACCTGGAATCTCCCAGCCTCCCGATACGCGTATTCGCACTGGAGTCGCTCCGCGAGATTACCGGCTCTACGGCTCGTTACCGACCCGATTACCACTCGAATCGACGCAAAGAATCGGTCCGCAGCTGGCAGCGGAGACTCCAGAATGGGGAAATTGACCACCCATTGCCCGTAGAAAATGGACTCCCGACAAGCTGACCGCCGCCCTTTGCCGTTTGTCGAACGTTCTTTTCCCGATTAGAATGGATCCGATGGGGCCGGCCTGAGTGGCCGACGGTTCCAAGGACAACATCTGGTGCATGGGGTTAAACGGAGTGCACATCAACATCTCGACACGTCATGGTCATTTGGGGACTGAATCGCGTGATGCCATCGCCTCGAAACTGGAAAGACTGGGACGGTTCCACGAACGGATAGCTTCCGTTGACGTTACGGTCGACCTGGTGGACCCGCAGACCCCCGACGTGGAGGTCATTGTGGCGGTGGAAGGTGCCCCCCGTTTCTTGGCAAGTGCTCGGGGGACCAATCTCTTGGGGGCGGTGGAAAGTGCCTCCCAGAAACTGGAAGAGCAGTTGCGCAGGCACAAAGAAAAATTGATCGGCGCCCATCGCGCGCTCCATAAACGGGATCAATGGGGTGTCAACGAAGCCGAGGGCGAATCGCTGGGAAATAGTGAACTCGAATGACGGTGGCTCCGGGCATTTGAGGACCTCGAAAGGACCAAATCATGAAGTTTTCGGATTTCATTTGCCAGGAAGCCATCACTTCCAGTCTGGAGTCGGACGACAAGGAGTCAGTCATTCGGGAGCTGGTCTCTTCCCTGGTGGCGGCTGCGGAGGTTTCCGAGCAGGATCGTGAGAGCATCATTGCGGCCGTGATGAAGCGCGAGGAACTGGGCAGCACGGGCATTGGCCGGGGGATCGCCGTGCCCCACACCAAACATCCGAGCGTCAAGAAGCTCCTGGGCACGGTGGGTCTCAGCGAAGAAGGTATTGATTTCAATAGTCTGGACGGCGAAAAAGTCCAGCTGTTCTTTTTGCTGATCTCTCCTCCGGACAAACCGGGCGATCACCTGCGGGCGCTGGAGAACATCTCGCGGCAGTTGCGTGAAGACACCTTCTGCCGCTTCTTAAAGCAGGCCAAGTCGACGGCGGAAGTCATTCAATTGCTGGAGGAGGCGGATAACAATCAGTTTGTGGCCTGAGGCTACTTGGTGAGCGGGGGCCCCACGACGAAACAGAACCATGGACGAGACCGTTCGACTGTGCCAAGTCACCGTTCTCAACACGCAAGGGCTGCACGCGCGACCTGCCGATCTGTTCGTCAAGAAGGCGAGTCAATTTGAATCTCGTATTGACGTGATCAAAGATGGTGAGCGCGTCGATGGAAAGAGCATATTGGGAATACTGACGCTGGTTGCGGAACAGGGGACGCGACTGATGATTGAGGCCCGCGGCCCGGATGCGGAGAACGCTCTGGTCGCGCTGGCGGCGCTTTTTGAATCGAGCTTTGAAGAGCCACAAGGGAATACGACATCGCATTGATTCTCCCTTACGAGGATTGAGGAAGGAGACAAAGACGAGACACCGGTGTCCGTGACCGGCCAGCTGGCCGAACCGCGGACCCACGAGTGACAGGGTCAACCGCTGATCGTCATGGGCCGAGACGATGCCCGGGAATGATGAGACGGTTGCCGAACGAGAGGACACACCTGGAGGTTTGCAACCCCCGACGCCGAAGGACACTTCCACCCGTCCATCGTCCTTGAGGACCTGACGCCCCGTCGCGCCGGCGATTCGCCGGGGTTCGTGACCGGTCGTGAGGGCATTTCGTTCGGATGCGACTCTGTACCGGCCTCGTCTTGCCGGAATATGGTCACCCGTTTTCCACCCTCGGCGCGTTACCGCATCACGTTCGCGAAGTTCGGCGAGATGCGCTGGATCAGCCACCGAGACTTGCTTCGGGTCTGGGAGCGGACGCTGCGACGCGCGGGCTTGGAACTGGCCATGTCCCAGGGATTCCATCCCAAGCCGCGGATGAGCTTTCCCTTGGCGCTCGCCCTGGGACTCGAGAGTGCGGGTGAAATCATGGAGGTCCATTTAATCCAGCACCATCCCAGTGACTGGGTGCGAACCCAACTCCAGTCGCAGCTGCCCACGGGGATCCAGATCCAATCGTTGGAAGCGCTGCCGGCAAGGACTCCCAAGGCGGCTGCGGAACGCGTGCGATACCAGATGCGAATCCCGGCAGAGCGGGCACCCCAGGCGCTGGCGGCCATTCGGGGCCTGGAATCGGCCCCGGCAATTGTCGGTTCCGAAGCGTCACCCGGCCCACCGAGGCATGTGACGTCCGGTCTGACCCAGTTGTGGTGCGATGGAGAGATCGTCGTGTTTGAACAGCAATTGTCCGAATCGGTGGGGGTGGGCCCACGCGACGTGCTGGCGGCGATTGGCCTGGCAGACCTGGAAGCGTCCGGACATTGCCTGGTACGAACGGAAATCTGCCTGTCGGCGGCATCGGCCTCGCCGACCTTTTCGGAAACGCCGGGCCCCAGTGGCGGCTCGCATCCGACGAACCCATCATGCAATTCTCAAGGAACGACTTTGATATGAAGAAAGAGATGTTGATCAATGTGGCGCAGTCGGAAGAATGCCGAGTCGCCATTGTGGAAGACGGCGTGCTGGAAGAACTCTCCATGGAGCGCGCCAGCCAGGACAATTACGTGGGGAATATCTATAAGGGGCGAGTGGTCAACATTGAACCCAGTATCCAGGCGGCGTTCGTCGATTTTGGCGTGGGCCGCAATGGATTTCTGCATATCAGCGACGTGGAGTCCCAGTATTTTCAGCAGGGGGGATATGAGCCGGAAGCGCCCGGGGGCCAGGAGGAAGAAGAGGAAAACGGCCGGCGACGCGGCAATGATCGCGGCCGCCGCGGCCACCGCACCGGCGATCGACCCCGCTTCAAGCCGCCGATCCAGGATATCTTCCGCCGGGGCGACGAAGTGCTGGTGCAGGTCATCAAGGAGGGGATTGGCAACAAAGGGCCTACCCTTTCCACCTACATCAGCATTCCAGGTCGCTACCTGGTCCTGATGCCGGCGCTCGGTCGCGTGGGGGTCTCACGGAAGATTGAGGACGAAGACGAGCGATCCCGGCTTCGGAGCATTCTGCTGGAATTGAAACCCCCCAAAGGGCTGGGGCTGATCGTGCGCACGGCGGGTACGGGCCGAACCCGCCGGGAACTCTCCCGGGATCTGACCTACCTCGTGCGACTCTGGAAGGTCATCGTGTCGCGGATCAAGCGGTCGGGTGCGCCGGTGGACATCTACGAAGAAAGCGACATGATCATCCGCACCATTCGCGATACACTGACCAATGATATCGATGCCATTTATGTCGACGAGTCTTCCGCGTACGAACGGGCCAAGGAGTTTCTGCAGCTCGTGATGCCCAAGAGCGTCGATCGCATCCATTTCCACGATGGCAAGCAGCCCCTTTTCCACCGTTACCGCCTGGACGAGGAAATTGCCCGCATCAACCAACGGAAGGTGCCGCTGAAGCACGGTGGTTCGATCGTCATTGACGCCACGGAAGCCTTGGTGGCGATCGACGTGAACAGCGGCAGTTTTCGTTCCGATGATGAATCGGCCGAAGATACCGCGTATCACTTGAACCTGGAGGCCGCCAAGGAGATTGCCCGTCAGCTAAGGCTGAGGGACCTGGGGGGCGTAATCGTCAATGACTTCATCGACATGCGGAAGGAAAAGCACCGGCGCAACGTGGAACGGTGCCTTCGGGAAGCGGTACGCCGGGACCGGGCCCGCACCAAGATCCTTCGCACCAGCCCCTTTGGACTGGTCGAAATGACTCGCCAGCGCATTCGGCCCAGCCTCAGCCGCAGCGTCTATCAAGACTGCCCATGCTGCACGGGCCGTGGCATCGTCAAGACCGCCGAGAGCATGTCGATCGAAGTCATTCGAAAGCTCATGCTGGCCAGCGATCATGCCCAAGTGAAACGCGTGACCATCCGTGTTCATGAGGACGTCGCCACCTATCTCAACAATCGCAAGCGTCGGGAACTGACCCGTCTCGAGGAGAAAGGGGAGATGGTCGTCCAGATCCTGGGAAGCGAACATGTCTTTCCAGAACACCTCGAGTTGACCTGCTTCGACCCGCGGGATCGACCGGTGGAGATCAGTTTGTGACGGTTCCCGCGCGATGGGGATGGAGCTGAGGGAGCCGCCCGTTCAAGCCGGGCTGGTGGGCTGCGCGGGGCTCCCCTGCGCCACCCGAGATTCCTTGTGAAGGCGGCGAACGATCTCGCGGGGGTCCCCGGTCTCACGCAAGATATCGCGCTGCCGCTGGGACCAGGAGGAACGCGCGGCCATCTCCTGGATCCGCCCGAGCTCTGACTGGCAGTTCAGTTCTCGAGCCTGAGGCTGCAATCGAGTTACCAGGGAACGAGTAATCTCAGGCAGCGTCTGCTGGGCCAAGGTATACGAATCGACCAGGCGGGCCTGATTGCCGTACCGGCAGGCCCGCCATTTGTTCTGCCGGACCATCATGGGGTGGCAGTCATGCTGGTACGCCCCCTGATCAATCGTGTCCGACAGCGCCTTGATCAGACATTGCGTCAGAGCGGTCAGCGACAGGACATCGGAAAGGTCTCCAGGCATGTCGCAGACCCGAACTTCCACCGTTCCGAAGGCGTGATGCGGCCGCACATCCCACCAGATCTCGCGAATCGAATGGATAAATCCGGTTTCGATCAGATGGTTCACGATCCACAGATACTCGGACCAATTCCGCATCAGCGTGGGCAGTCCCGCCGTCGGCAGTCCCTCCATGATCTTCGAACGGTACGATTGCAGCCCGGTGTCACGCCCCTCCCAGTAGGGGCTGCTGGTCGAAAGCGCCAACAGAACCGGCAGGTATTGCATGATGCGATCGCAGATCATGACGGCCTTGTCGCCGGAATCGACTCCCACGTGGACGTGCAATCCAAAGGTGATCAATCGCCGCGCCATCTCCTGCAGCTGTTCGACCAGCCACTCGTAGCGGGCATTGGGCGTTACCTGTTGATCCATCCATTGCGAAAACGGATGGGTCGCTCCCCACCAGAGACCGAGGTCCAGTCGATCGGCGGCCCGCTCCACTTCGACGATCTTCTTCCGTAGGTCGCGGGCGATCTCCGCCACGGTGTGCCCGACGTCGGAATTGATCTCGATGCAGCATTGCATCAACTCCGGTTTGCAGGAGACGCCGACGCCGTCGGGCAGTGCCGCCAGCAGTTCGCCGGCGCGACTGGCCAGCTCCATGGAGTGGCTGTCGACGATTCCCAGTTCGATTTCCACGCCCAGGGTGGGTTTTGGATTCGAATGGAACTTGAGGGTCTGCATGGGGGACCTTCCGCGACGGGTGACTCTTCGGTGGGACCCACTCTCCCCGATCCGTGGTGGAGTGGGCGGAGTGAGGAGGCTGTGTCCTTCCTGGCGCAAGGCCTATCGGCAAACTCGGTTCGCACCCTCTCCCCGTCTTCGAGGGAGAGGGCAGGGTGAGGGGGTCGTTAAGTACTCGGACAAGCTCTTAACCGGCATTGGCTCCGTATCGCTCCAGCCAGCTCAGCGCGGAGTGGGACATGACCAGCGCGCCGATCCGGAGGGACTCTTCATCGATGTCAAAGGTTGGCGTGTGCAAGCCCGCGCCTCCCGCGCGATCGGAGACGCATCCCAGGCGGAACATGGCTGCCGGCGCGTGCTTGCCGTAATAGGAGAAATCCTCGCTTCCCATGGAGGCACGCGGAATCTGTTCGGGAGCGTTGGGACCGGCGGTTTCGGCGGCTGCGTTCCACAGCAGTTCTACCAGTTCGCCGTGATTGTCCACCGGCGGAGTACTCTCGCCGAACCGCACTTCAATCCGCGTTTGCGTTCCCACGGAGACCGCTCGAGCAATCTGATTGATCAGCGATTTCGTCCGGTCGCGGACGCTTTCATCGAGCGTTCGCAGGGTACCTCGGAGTTCCACCCGTTCGGGAATGACATTCGCATTGTGACCGCCATCAATGCGGCCCACCGTCACGACGACCGCATCCTGGCTGTCCGTCAATCGGGGAACCTGCAGATAGACGGAGTTGATCAGTTGAGCGGCGGCCAGGATGGGGTCTCGAGCCTCGTGCGGTCGGGCTGCATGCCCCCCTCGGCCGATTACCGAGATCAACATGCCATCGCAACTGGCCGTGAGGATTCCGGTACGAAGTCCCAAGCGGCCCAAGCGGCGACTGGGGTCCACGTGCATCGCCAGGATGGCCTGGATGCCCTCAACCGCCCCGCACTCGATCATCTGCAGCGCGCCGTGGGCGGTTTCCTCGGCAGGTTGAAAGATCCCTCGAATGCGGGGTGCAAAGGGAAGCAAGCCTCGCTGGTTCAGCCGACTTACGGCCAGCAGCGCACCCCACACCGCAGCCGTGTGCGCATCGTGGCCACAGGCGTGCATCAACGAGGGCTTGCGACTGCGATACGGAACCTCTTTTTCGTCCTGGATCCGTAAGGCGTCCATGTCCGCCCGAAGGGCAATCAGAGGACGACCGCCTTCCCCCTGGGACGGTACATCGGCAATGACCCCGCAACCGTTGGGGCCCTGCCGTACGTCGAATCCCGAATTCAAGAATCGCGTGTAGATCTCTTGGCTGGTGTCAAATTCCTCGCCGGAGGGTTCGGGATACATGTGGAGCTGGCGGCGGAGAACCACCATGTCGTCGAACACCGAATCGACGGCTTCCCGGAGATGGCTGCGCCAGGCCTGCATGCCGATCAATCTCCCGTCCTCCGGCGATCGCCTGCCCAAGCCACCGCCTCACTGCCGTTGACGGGGGTCGCGGACGGTTCCGGAGTGGCTAACTGGTGTTTCCGTGACCGGTCGGCGCGATCGACCAGCCAATAGAGCCACCAGCCCCAGAGCAGGTATTGCAGGAGCAAGAACGTAGCCAGTCCCAGCACGACGATTGCGAAACCGACATGCACGAGGGCCAGGCTGCCGATGACAAAGATCGCCAGGCCGATGCTGACCAAGAGGGCCCGCAGCGTACCTCGACGAGGATGGCCTTCGCGAACTGGTTCCGGCGTGGCGGGGCGCGGCAGTGGATTCACGCAACGACCGATCCAATGATTGACTGCGGCACGAGTCACGGAACCTCGGTGCCTTCGGCGGGTACCGCACAACGCGAGGCGGCCGTTGGTGTCCCCGGATAATTGGCCTTTCCGCCGTTCCCAGGGCTCATGGCGACCGTCCCCCACTATCCTAACGCGGGCCCAGCCCACAGCCAATGGCGTGCCACGGAATGGAGCTTCGTCCGCGCACGTGGGTTGCTGCCACATCCGCGCGCCATGTCCATCGGTGGCGACACCGGCTCAGCGATCGGGCCAGCGCTGGGCCTCCTCCTTGATCATGAGCTTCAGCAGAAAGCGGTAAATCAATTCTCGGTGCGTAGGGGTTTGCCTGCGAACTTGGGCTCGCGCCGCATAGAGGGACGTCTTGGACGGTACCGTTTTCATCGCGTGCTCCTGGGTTGGGGGATCGCCTGCCATACCTGGAAAGCGGACTCACCCGCAATTTGTTACAATGGCCTGGTCACGGGGGCGGAAGCGGCTCGGATTTCCGATCCCCTGGCCCCAGGTGCGGCTGTCCCGTGCGGCGGCCTCGCCTGCGGAAACGGTGACGAATGAGAGTGTGGAATCAAGGTCTGGTACTGGGTGGCCTGTGTTGGCGTGGGAGGACTATTCGAGACATCGCATCATTCGGCAGGACCCCGCCGGACTGCGGCACGAGGTGGTTACCCGGCACCTCGAAGTACTTGCCGGGCAAGCAGTTGGGAAACTCTCCCTTCGGGAGCTGGGCAAGTCCATTGAAGGCCGGTCCGTGTCCGAGGTGCGAATCGGTCATGGGCCGCGTCGCGTCTTGATGTGGTCCCAGATGCACGGTGACGAGCCAACGCATACCGCCGTGCTGCTGGACCTTTTGGCCTTCTTGACAAGCCCGTCGACATCCTCGGCCGCGTCGGACATTCTATCTCGCTGCACCCTACATCTCATTCCCATGCTGAACCCGGACGGGGCAGCACGGGGGACGCGGTTCAACGCCCAGGGGATCGATGTCAATCGGGATGCCGTCCGCCTGGTCACACCCGAGGGGAGGATGCTGCGGCAGGCCGTGGAGCGCCTGCAGCCGGAGTTTGCTTTCAATTTGCACAACCAGAATGCTCGCACCGCTGTGGGAACGCCTCCTGTCCCCGCGGCGATTTCGCTGCTGGTGCCTCCCCTGGGGGCGGGCCTGCCGGACAGTCTCAAGGAGCAGGAGGCCAAGCAACTGGCGGGATCGATCTGCCGCGCCGTGGCCCCTTACTGCGGCGCGATGATCTCTCGGTATGACGCGGATTACATGCCCTTGTGTTTCGGCGAGTGGGTACAGTCCACGGGTGCGCGCACCATTCTGTTGGAAGCCGGTGGTTCGCCCGCCGACGATTGGGAATGGCTCACGCAGCTCCATTTCTTCGCGTTGGGTTCGGCCCTTGGGGCGCTGAGCGAGGGATCGTACGGCGAGTCGGATCGCTCGGTGTACGAATTGCTGCCGCGATCGTCCGAGCATCGACTCTTGGATCTGGTGATCGATGGGGCCACGACGTGGAACGGTACTTCCTCCTCGTCCTTCCAGGCAGACTTGGGGATTCACGTTGCTGTTGGCGAGGCGACTCCGGCCGAGATCGTGGAGATCGGAGACCTGCGACTCTTGGGGGGAAAACGCCGCGTCGAGGGGGCCGGGCTTCACTGCCTGCCGGGACGTGTCGTGATGGATCGTAGTCTGGTACCCGGATCGCCGCCGCAACCTGAATGGTGGCGACACCATCTGCAGGGTGGAGGCACCACCGTGGTCGGGCACATCGACCTTCTCCAGGAGCGGCAACTCGACGCATTCCGTGCGATCACGCGGTTCGAGCGCTTTCCACTCAACGTGGCCTACGCCTGCCGGATCGTATCGGACTTCGCAAAGGTCGTTTCGAACCAGGAGCTGAGGCAGCGGTTCCAGTTGGCCGTCCACTTCGGCGCGATCGCCATCCTTGCCGATGATCCGCTGCCCGAGGAGATTGCCGATTATCTACCCTGTCTGGGGATTCCCTGGATCAAGGAGGCGTTCCCTGCCAGCACGATATCACGCAAGCCGATGCCACTCGGCGAACTGGCGGCGCGAGCGCATGCCGAGGCGAGCCAGTTCGATTTGAAGGGGCGTGGCGAGATTACCCGCGGCGGTGCCGCGGACTTGATCCTGCTGAACGCCGTCGACGATGCCGAAATGGCACGCGACATGGTGCCGTTGCCCCCCGAAATCACGATCGTGCAAGGCCGTGTCGCCGCCCGTCACGGCGAATTCATCGATGGGTCCGCCGGGCGCCTGATCCGATCCCCTCGGTCGGGCTGCCCTGCCTGATCTCTCGCACGCGTTTGTTGCCCGTGCGCTGGTTGCAATTGGAACGAACTCAGGCGAAGATTCATTCTTCCCCATAAAGCCCAGGAACTCATGCCATGAAGCGAATCGCCTCTTTCGAACCTCTTGCCGTTTGCCTGATCTTGGGGGCGCTTGGCGGACTGAAGGCCGCTGAACCGGCTGCGGATGCCACGGTCAAGGCAACTCCTGAATCGGTCACGGTCAAGGAGGGGCCGTTCAAGGTGCACGTTTCCATGGATGGAGTCTTCGCATCGAAATCGCTTGCCGAAGTGGCCTTGTACCCGGACAGTTGGTCCGATTGGTCGGTCCTCGAAGCGGTCGAACAGGGAACCATGGTGGAACAAGGAGACCTGCTGATCTCCTTCGACGACAAGAAGATTCTGGAGCAGATCCATGACCTGGAGTCCCAGCGTCGCCTCGCCCAGCTTTCGATTGCACAGGCGGAAACGGAAATCCGGTTGATGGAGCAGTCCATGCCCTTGGATCTGGAAGCGGCGGAGCGCACCTCGCGAATTGCCGAAGCAGATTTGGAACTCTTCCTGTCGCAGGATCGTGAGCTGGATCGCGAACGAGCCGACTTTAGTTTGAAGTCCAACCGGAATTACCTGGCCTATGCGAAGGAGGAACTGGAACAGCTGCTCAAGATGTATGAAGCCGACGACTTGACGGAAGAGACGGAGGAAATCGTCCTGAAACGGACGCGGGACGACGTGGAACGCAGTCAGTTCGGCACCAAGATGGCGGAGATTGACCATGATCGATCCTTGGCCGTCGAGCTTCCACGGCGGGAGGAAACGCTGCGCGATGCTGCCGCCCGCGCCGGCGTGGCGCTGCAGAAGGCGCGCGCCAACCTGCCCGTGGGCCTCGATCGCATGCGGCTCGAATTGCAGAAGCAGCGGGAGGACGATGGGAAGAACCAGAAGCGTCTCAATGAACTGACGCATGACCTGGCGCTGATGAAAGTGCGCTCACCGCGGAAAGGCTTGGTCTACTATGGTCCTTGCCAGCGGGGCAAGTTCCCTCAGGCCGCGACCGTGACTGAGAAACTGCGACGCGGAGGGCACGTGTCACCAACCGAGACGATCATGACCATCGTCGATCCGGACGACCTGCAAATCGATGCCACCGTCAAGGAGAAAGACCTCGGTCAGCTGCAGCGGGGCCTGACCGGGCAGGTGACAGCCACCGCCTTTCCTGCACTGAGGATCGCAGCGTCCCTGGACGAGGTCCAGCAGGTACCCTCGCCCGATGGCACGTTCGCCTGCACCGTCTTGATCGATCCCGTCCAGGAGTCGTACCCGTCCCAGCGCCCGAGGCCAGGAATGACCGCGACGGTTACGATCGTCGCCTACGAACAGGACCGAGCGATCACGCTGCCGAAGTCCTGTGTGTTCGGCAAGCCGGCCGAGGGAGAGGATCGTTTCGTGTGGCTGCCCGGCACGGATGGAAAGCCTGAAAAGAAAACGGTCCGCGTAGGGCGGGAGAACGAGGCGGAGATTGAGATTCTCGAGGGCCTGACGCCCGGGGATCGTGTGCTCAAAGAGGCACCCAAGGAAACCAGTTGAATGGCACGATTGCGGTTCGGGGAGAAGCGAATCGGGACACGGGCCGGAATCGTTCGGCGCGAGATCGCACTACTGACCACCTTACTGTGGGTACCTGCGCTCTGTGCCCAGGAGTCGACGATCGACGCGCCGGCTCCGAACGTCGCGGTCACGCTCCACAGTCATCCGGATATCCCCAAACCCGCGGCGGTCCCTCCGCGTGATTCGAACGAGATCCGCCGGTCGATTGATCGTGGCGTCACGTTCCTGCTGGCGGTACAGAATTCGGACGGATCGTGGGGCACCGCGGAACGAACGAAGGAGCTCAACATTTATGCCCCCATCCCCGGAGCGCACCACGCCTTTCGGGCTGCCGTGACCTCGTTATGCGTCTCGGCGCTGATCGACGTGGAAGATGACCGCGACGAGGTCGTACGCGCGATTGATCGAGGTGAAGCCTGGTTGCGGAAGTGGCTGCCTCGAGTGAAACGGGCGGAGGGAGCGGCCATCTACAATGTGTGGACCCACGCCTATGGCGTCTCCGCACTGGTGCGATTGCTGAATCGACCTTCCTCCGATCCAGGACGTGAGGCGGTTCTGCGCGGCCTGATCGATGAACAGATCGAAATGATGCAGCGGTACGAGTCGGTCGATGGTGGCTGGGGTTACTACGATTTTGATTACCGCACCAAGCAACCGGCATCCAGCGGCACGAGTTTTTGTACGGCGGCGGGACTCGTCGCCCTGGACGAAGCGGCATCCTTTGGAGCCGTTGTGCCGGACCGACTGGTACAACGCGCCTTGGCCTCGCTCCGGCGACAAATGAAGCCCGACCACTCGTTCCTCTATGGCGAATACATGCGCTGGCAGCCGATGCGGGAAATCAATCGGCCGGGCGGTAGCCTGGGCCGATCCCAGGCCTGCAATCTGGCATTGCGCCGATGGGGAGATACCACGGTGACCGATCAGGTCCTGGTCGATTGGCTCGATCGGCTCTTCGCGCGCAATGGTTGGCTGAGCGTTGGCCGAAAGCGACCCATCCCGCACGAAGCACATTTTCAGGTGGCGGGCTATTTTTACTATTTTGGCCACTACTACGCCGCCGAGTGCATCCGCGAGTTGCCCGAGTCGGCCCAGTCCCCCTATTGGGATCAATTGTCGCATTTGATCCTGGGGCTGCAGGAATCCGACGGGTCCTGGTGGGACTACCCTCTCTACAACTATCACCAGCAATACGGGACCGCCTTTGGGCTGATGATCATGCAGGCTTGCCTGCCACCCAAGCCGGATCGGCCGTAAGACGACGGTCGTACTCCCGGGCTTGGGTTCCCGTTGGGGAACCCGGTGGCACCGCGAGTCCAGGGGGCGAACACGCATGCTGAACAAGATCTGGTTCTTTCTCCTTCTGGTAGGCATCCTGTACGGTCTTGCGAAAGGTGCCGTCAACAGTGCGACGGGACGCGCCGATACGCGTCAGGGGGGGGCCGAGGAAGAACAGCCGACCGCCGCGTCTCGCGGGCTGATTACGGTGGGCCGAGATCTCAATGCCGCGGTCCTCGACGCCGCCAAACTCTCCGTCGAGATCTGTATCGGATTGATCGGGATCATGGCCTTGTGGCTGGGCCTGCTGCGCATTGCACAAGATGCGGGACTTGTCGATGCGCTCGCCTGGCTGATGCGGCCGATCATCCGCTGGCTGTTTCCCGACGTGCCCGACGGGCATCCTGCACAGGGTGCCATGCTGATGAATTTTGCCGCCAATCTCCTGGGACTCGACAACGCGGCAACTCCTCTGGGGCTCAAGGCCATGCGAGAACTGCAAACCTTGAACCCCAGTACCGACACGGCCACCAACGCCATGGCCATGTTCATGGTAATCAATACGAGCAGCATCACCTTGATTCCTTTCACCATCATTGGTTATCGAGCCACGGCGGGGAGTAAGGACCCGGCCGGCCCGCTCGCCGGAATGCTCGTGTCGACCGCGCTGAGCACGGTGATTGCTATCATTCTGGCCCGCTGGCTCTCGCGATGGCCAGCCTATGCGGCGACGAACCCCGCCCCACGGGATGCTACGCGCCCACCGAGCGGCGAGGAATAGCCAGCCATGCTTACGCTTCGCGACCTGATGGACGGCGTCAGCCAGTGGGCCATCCCGCTCGCCATCCTGATCATTATCCTTTGGGGCGCGCGACGGCGAGTTCCCATGTACGAGTCCTTTGTTACAGGGGCCAAAGAAGGCTTTGATGTCGCCGTCCTGATCATCCCGTATCTGGTTGCCATCCTTTTCGTCATCAAAGTCCTGATCGCCAGTGGCATCTTCGAGGATATCAAGCTGGGGCTGGGGCACGTTCTGGCATTCGCGGGGCTGAAAGGGCAGGGGGACGTGTTGGAACTCTTGCCCTTGGCTTTGACCCGTCCGCTGTCGGGCAGCGGCTCGCGTGGCCTGATGGTCGAGATGTTTCATCGGCACGGCCCCGACAGTTTCCTGGGCCGAACGGCCACCATTCTGATGGGCAGTTCCGAGACCACGTTTTATATTCTGACCATCTATTTCGGGTCAGTGCAAATCAAGAAGTTACGACATACTTTGCCGGCGTGCCTGATTGCCGACCTGGTGGGAATCGTCATCGCCGTGGGTCTGGGGTGTTGGCTCTACCGTGGTTGACTCGGCCATGCCGCTGAAGACGCTGATTCATCCCAGGCCATTGCGTCTGGGAGACACGCTGTCGTGCGTTGCGCCGGCCGGCAAGGTTGACCTGGCTGCCTGGGACCGGGCCCGGGACCAGTTGGAACGGCGCGGATTTCGCATCAAGACCTATCGCGACGTGGGCGAGAGATGGCGGTATTGCGCGGGGACGGATGAAGCTCGTGCGAGCGAGCTGATGGCGGCCTTTACCGATCCCGAGAGTTCGGCGGTGCTGCCGATCCGCGGTGGCTATGGTGTCACGCGTTTGCTTCCGCTGCTGGATTACGAGGCCATCCGCCGCCACCCGAAGGTCTTTGCCGGTTTCAGCGACAATACGGCACTGCACGCTGCACTGCAGACGCAGTGCGGCCTCGTCACCTTCCACGCGCCCAATCTCGCGGATGGTCTCGGCGCCGAACAGGGCCTGTCAACCATCTCCGAATCGACCTATTGGCGGGCCTTGCAGGGTTCCACCGACGCGTCGGTGGGGTACAAGGTCGATCTCCCGGACGCTTCCGCTGCCGCATGCCTTGGCTACACTCCCGGCCGGGCGCGCGGGCGACTGGTGGGCGGAAATCTGGCGCTTGTGTGTACCCTGCTCGGAACTCCCTACCGATTCTCGACCAGGGGGTGTCTCTTGCTGCTGGAGGATGTAAATGAGCCGCCCTATCGACTCGATCGCTATTTGTCGCAATTGAAACTGGCAGGGGTCCTTGAGGACGTGGCGGGGGTCCTGTTGGGGCAGTTTTCAGGGATGGAGAGCGACGTGGACCAGCATGGCACGTCGATTCAGGATGTACTGGCCGACTACTTTCGTGGATTCCACGCCCCGGTGCTGGGGAATTTTCCCTTCGGCCATGCCCGCGACAACGTCACACTGCCGCTGGGTGTCGACGTCGAACTGGATGTCGAACGCGGCTGCGTTACTATTTTGGAATCGGCCGTAAGGCAAGAGACCTGAACGCAGCGGGCTTCGTGTGTCCCTCGTACTCGTACTCAGCATCGCGGTACTCGTATGGGTACGAGGACTTCACTGTCCGAACAATACTTGACCCTCCCTCTGGGGGTCGGACGCGAGGTACGAGCGGCCGGGGAGGGTTACGGTGTGACGAGAGGCACCCGCATGGCCGCCAACGTGGCCTGTTCTCGGATGCACCCACCCTCCCCTCGCTTTGCTCGACCCTTCCAGAGGGTGCCTGACGAATCGACGGGAAAAACCGGGGGCTAGCGCCCGCCGGCTGATGGGCTGACGCGGCAGCGTGGCGGATTCATCAGCCGGAACGCGCTAGCGTCCGGTTCGAACTGCTAAGAAACCGTGGGCTAGCGCCCATCGGCTGATAGGTCGAATGGCCATACGACGAAGGAATGGGCCAAGACGCCCATCAGCCGGAACGCGCTAGCGTCCGGTTTGACAAACGACAGCGATCGTACCGATTCGTCAGGCCACCCGGAGGGAGGGTGAAGGAAGGCATGGCACGGTTTTCGTGCAAGTCGGGACATTCGTGATAACGGGGCGGTGTGTTGACTCACCGCGGATCCGAACTTGCCGTTTGCGGTACTAGCGGGTCTTGCGTCGTCCCTTTTTCGGCTCGGCGGGCTTATTGACTTCTTTCTTCGCGGGTGCGTCGCTCTTGGCGTCTCCCTTGGCTTCGGACTTGGCGCCGCTGTCGGTCGCCTTGTGCTCGGCCTCGGCCGCTTTCTTGTACGACTCACTTCGGTAGTCGGTCTGGTAGAATCCCGATCCCTTGAAGACCACGGCGGCGCCAGTGCCGAACAGTCGGCGGAGCTGATTCTTTTGGCATTCCGGGCACTTGCGCTTGGGTGCCTCGGTAATCCGCTGAAAGAGCTCGAAGCGATGTCCGCAGCCATCGCATTCATAATCATAGGTCGGCATGGGTCCTGGCCTCTTGCAGAGAGTGTCGCGGCCGGTACGTCAGTGGGTGTTATGGGAGACCAATACGGCCGCGGGGCGGATCACCCGGTCGTGGAGTCGATATCCGATGCGTTCGACACGGGTCACTGTTCCCTCCGGCAGATCAGTCCTTGGTTCGTTGCCGATGGCCTCGTGCTGACTGGGGTCAAAGGGGATGCCCACCTCATCGATCGCCTGACAATGGTGCTGCTTCAGCACTTCTTTGAATTGCAGGGAGACCATCTCGACCCCCGACTTGAGGCCCGGATCATTCCCTTCGACTCCCAGGGCCCGCTGGAGGTTGTCGAGCACGGGGAGGAGATCGCGAAGGAGTGATAACTGCGCGTAGCGGCGTTCGTCTTCCTGTTCGCGGCGGACTCGCTTACGGAAGTTCTCGAATTCGGCCGAGGCCCGCAGCACGCGGCCCTCTGCCTCTTGCAGGCTCTTTTCCAGGACCAGATTGCGCTCCACCAGATCGTGATCCTCGCCGGCAACGGTGGACTGCGATGATGGGACGGTGCCTGAGGGGCTCCCAGGCGGTGCTTCTTGATCGCGGCCTCGCACGCCGGCACCCTGGTGGCGATGCGGGTCATTGTGGGCATTGGACGGGTGCATGACTGGCCTTACCGTGATTTTTCTTTCTTAGGTTCGGGAGCATCGACAAAGTAATCGCGAATCCGTTCCAGGAAGCTACGCCTTTCCGGGGCTACCTCCGTGTTTTCCAACTCGGCAAGTTCCCGCAGAATTCGCTCCTGCTCCTTGTCGATTTTGGTGGGCACTTCGATAAAGGTACGCACAAGCAGTTCGCCGGTGGGACCTCCCTGGGGTGATGGGACACCGAAGCGTGCCAGCCGAAAGACGTGACCCGAGGGGGTCCCGGGTGGAATGGACAAGGTCCGTGGTCCCTGCATGGTGGGGATATCCATTTCGGCCCCCAAGACGGCCTGGGTGTACGTGATGGGCACCTGCAGAAACAGGTTTTGACCGTCGCGTTCGAAGAGCGGATGTTTGCGGACGCGAATGACGCAGTAGCAGTCGCCAGGAGTACCGCCTTGTGGTGATCGTTCCCCTTCGCCTTGCAGGCGGACTTGCATGCCGTCGTCGACACCGGCCGGAATGCGGACCGACAGGGTGACCTCCTCGGGCTGCAGTCCTTGACCTCGGCAGGCGTCGCACGGTTCCGCCACGACGCGTCCCGATCCACGGCACGTGGGGCAGGTGGTCTGTACGCGGAGAATGCCGGCCGACTGAACGACTTGTCCGCGGCCGCCGCACTGGTGACAGTTGACGGGACGTGAGCCAGGTCGGGCCCCGGAGCCTTTGCACTGGGTGCACGCGGCATGGCGCTGGAAGTGGACTTCCTTTTGTGCACCCCGCATGACTTCTTCCAGGTCGAGCACCACTTCGGTCTGCACATGTCCGCCACGTCGGCGGCGGGCCCCGCGCCGTCGTGAGCCAAACATATCGCCGAAGCCGAAGAGGTCGCCGAAGGCATCGAAGATGTCCTCGACATCATGAAAACCGGGCGTCGCACCGGCCCCTTCCAGCCCGGCGTGGCCAAAGCGGTCGTAGCGGGCCCGCTTCTCTTCGTCCGAAAGTACCTCGTACGCTTCGGCCGCCTCTTTGAAGCGGTCGACCGCCTCGTCGTCGTCCGGGTGACTGTCTGGATGATACCTAATGGCGAGCTTGCGATAGGCCGAGGCGATATCCCCCGTGGAGGCGTCTCGGGACACGCTTAAGACTTCGTAATAGCAGCGCTTAACGGCCATGTCCGGCATATTCTAACGGCCCCCGTAATTGCGGGATGCGCCAATTCACTTCAAGCAAGGGGCCACTCCCCGCACCTGACGGTAGTGGCCCCTGCACATCACGTTGACACAACGACGGAGGATGGGTTCGCCTAGCGAATACTCCCCTCCACACGCTGCTTGTCTTTGTCATCGTCTTCCAGGTTGGTCACCATGGCTTCCGTAGTGAGCAACAGGCCGGAAATGCTGGCAGCATTGGAGAGCGCGGTCCGAACGACCTTGACGGGGTCAATGATGCCCGCCTTGATCATGTCGACATACTCGCGGGTATTCGCGTCAAAGCCCACGTTGGTCGGCTTGTTGGCCACGTCGTCGGCCACGACCGATCCGTCCAGACCGCAATTGTCGACAATCTGGGTCAACGGGGCCGTGAGGGCCCGATCGACGATGTCGAAGCCGATCCGCTCATCCCCTTTGGCGGACGCGCGGGCTTTCTGCAGCGCCTCGCGACTCCGCAGCAATGCCACACCGCCACCCGGCAGGATCCCTTCTTCCACCGCAGCACGTGTGGCATGCAGGGCATCTTCCACTCGCGCTTTCTTCTGCTTCATGTCGGCCTCGGTCTCGGCTCCCACCGAAATGACTGCGACACCGCCCGTCAGTTTCGCCAGGCGTTCCTGCAGCTTTTCCCGGTCGTACTCACTGTCCGTGTCCTCGATCTGCCGCTTGATCTGGCCGATTCGCTGCGTGATGGCGTCGCTCTTGCCACCACCTTGAATGATCGTGGTGTCGTTCTTGCCCACCGTAATCTTCTTGGCGCGACCCAGCTGGTCCAGTGTCACCTTCTCCAGCTGAATTCCCAGGTCTTCACTGATCAGCGTGCCGCCGGTCAGGACCGCCATATCGCCCAGCATGGCCTTGCGGCGATCGCCGAAGCCCGGCGCCTTCACGGCACAGATGTTCAAGACGCCTCGCAACTTGTTCACCACCAGCGTGGTCAGGGCATCCCCTTCCACGTCCTCGGCAATGATCAAGAGCGGTTTCCCCGTCTGGCTGATCTTCTCCAGGATGGGGAGCAGATCGCGCAGGCTGGTGACCTTTTTCTCGTAGATCAGGATCCGGGCATCGGTGAGTTCACATTCCATCTCGGCGGCGTTGGTAATGAAGTAGGGGGAGATAAAGCCCTTGTCGAACTGCATCCCCTCCACCACTTCCAGCGTCGTTTCGGTCGACTTCCCTTCTTCCACGGAAATGACACCGTCCTTACCGACCTTTTCGAGCGCATCGGCCAGCAGCTGCCCGATGGCCCGATCATTGTTGGCGCTGATCGCGCCGACATTCATGATGTCATCCTTGCGGGAGACGGGCTTCGCCATGCCGACCAGGAATTCCTCGACGGCAGCAGCCGCCTTTTCAATACCGCGCCGAATGGCGGCGGGATTGCTGCCCGCAACGACGTTGCGGATCCCTTCCCGGAAGATGGCCCGGGCCAGGACCGTGGCCGTGGTGGTTCCGTCTCCAGCCACGTCCGACGTCTTCGATGCGACTTCGTTGACCAGTTTGGCACCCATGTTTTCGAAGCGGTCTTCGAGCTCAATTTCCTTCGCCACCGTCACACCGTCCTTCGTTACGGTGGGGCCACCGAACGACTTGTTGATGATGACGTTCCGGCCCGTTGGTCCCATCGTCACGGCGACCGCCTTGGCCAGCTTGTCCACGCCCTGCAGCATCCGCTGCCTCGCGTGATCTTCGAATAGCAATTGCTTAGCCACGTTGTTTCCCTTGATGAATGTGGTGGTGTCTTCGTAGCACGGCGCAGACGGCCGCGTTAACTGGAAATCTTCGCCAGGATCTCGGTTTCCCGCAGGATCTTGACGTCTTCACCGTCGACCTCAATCTCCGTGCCGCCATACTTGCCGTAGATCACCTGGTCGCCCACGGCCACGGACAGCTGCCCGCGTTGACCGTTGTCCAGCAGCTTGCCAGGCCCCACTGCCAGGACCGTACCTCGCTGCGGTTTCTCCTTGGCCGTGTCGGGCAGCACGATGCCCCCCGCCGTCATTTCCTCGGCCTCCATGGGTTCCACGACAATGCGGTCATCGAGCGGTCGAATCTTGATTCTTGGCATCACGTCATTCCTTGTAGTGAAATGGATAGAGTTGTTTGAACACGCGGTGGATTTGCGCGGCAGGCGAGGCGAGCTCACCCGTTCCGCGGGCAGATTACATCATTCCGTCCATATCGGGCATGCCGCCGCCCATGCCGCCCATGCCACCCATGCCGCCCATGCCACCGCCATGATGGTGATGGTCGCCGCCCGGTCCCTCGGCGGCCGGCTTGGGAATATCGGTTACGAGCGAGGACGTGGTGATCAGCAGCGTGGCGACACTGGCGGCGTTCTGTAGGGCGGTGACGACCACCTTGGCGGGGTCGACAACTCCGGCGGCCACCAGGTCACAGTAATTGTCTTTGTCCGCGTCGTAGCCGTCGTTCTTGCCCTTCATCTGCCGGACGCGATTGACGACGACCGCGCCGTCGACTCCCGCGTTTTCGGCGATGTAGCGCAGTGGCTTGTCCAGTACGTTGCGAACGATCTCGATTCCGAACGATTCATCCCCTTCGGACTGTACTTTCTTGAGCTGCTTTTCGGCGCGGATCAGGGCGACGCCGCCACCGGCGACGATCCCCTCTTCCAAGGCGGCCTGCGTGGCGGCCTTGGCATCCTCGAAGAGCGTCTTGCGTTCCTTCAGTTCGGTTTCGGTCGCTGCCCCGACGTTGATCTGGGCCACGCCGCCGGCCAGCTTCGCCAGCCGCTCTTGCAGCTTTTCGCGATCGTAGTCGCTGGTGGTCGTTTCGATTTCACGGCGAATCTGTTCGGCCCGGCCTTCGATCTCGCTCTTCTTCCCCGAACCGCCGATGATGGTGGTGTTTTCGGAGGTGATCTTGACCTTTTTCGCGCGCCCCAGATCACTGAGCTTCACGCTTTCCAGTTCGATCCCCAGGTCCTTGAAAATGGGAGTGCTTCCCGTCAGGACGCCGATGTCCCCCAGCATGGCCTTGCGGCGATCGCCATAGCCGGGTGCCTTGACCGCACAGCAGCTGAGGATGCCTCGCAGCTTGTTCACGACCAGGGTCGCCAAGGCCTCGCCCTCGACATCTTCCGCGATGATCAAGAGGGGCTTGTTGGCCTTGCTGACCGCTTCGAGAATCGGAACCAGTTTCTTCGCAGTCGAGATCTTTTCCTCGAACAGAAGGAAATAACAGTCGCTCAACTCGACCACTTGATCGTCCGGGTCGGTGACAAAGTGCGGGGAGAGAAACCCGCGGTCGAACTGCATGCCTTCCACGACTTCCACGAAGGTATCGCCACTGCGGCCTTCCTCGATGGAGATCACACCGTCCTTGCCGACCTTGAGGAACGCCTCGGCGAGTACGCCGCCGATCGACGGGTCGTTGTTCCCGGCAATGGTGGCGATCTGTTGGATTTCTTTCTTGCTCTTGGCGTCGATCGCCTCGGCCTGGGAGCGAACGCCGTCGGCAATCGCCGCCGCCGCCTTTTGAATGCCACGCGCCAGCGCCATCGAGTCGGCACCCGAGGCAATCATCTTCAGCCCCTCGCGAAAGATGGCCTCCGCCAGGACCGTGGCCGTGGTGGTCCCATCGCCCGCCACGTCGTTGGTCTTCGTCGCCGCCTCTTTGACGAGCTGGGCACCAAGATTCTCATTGGGGTCATCCAGGGTGATGTCTTCTGCGACCGTGACGCCATCCTTGGTAATCTTGGGGGAACCCCAACCCTTATCGAGGATCGCGTTACGGCCCCTGGGGCCCAAGGTGCTGCGTACGGCACGTGCCAGCTTGGATACCCCCTGCAGCAACGGCTGCCGTGCCTCGTCGTCGAACACAATATTCTTCGCCACGTAATTTCTCCTACTGACAGAGGGGCCGGCTGGCAATTTGCCGCGAAATCCCAAAGCCGCAGCCCCAAATTCCTCGGGATAGATCGTTGGACGTCAAATTTTGGCAGTCTGTGCGCGGGCAGCCCTCTGCGACGCAATCCGCGTGCCATCCATGCCAGATATCAATGTAAGTTATTTGCAGGTAAGTACTTAACATCGCACGGACCATGTTGGGGAGTTCGCCCCGCCATGGTCATTGCCAGATTGGCAGTACAATGTGCCCGTTGGCCACTCCCACCAGGCGCTTGTTGCACCACACGGCTGAAATGCTACCGGTTTTCAACCGGTAGTACTTTACCATCCGCCTGATAGCGTCCTGAGCAAGAGAAGGATGGCCCTGGAATGTTTCCGGGAGTACTTCACCTCTTGGGCGCCCCGTTTTCGGGTGCACGACAACTCGCCAGAGATAAGGAACCCCTGGATAGAATCCGGGGGCGAGTGCCCGCGTCAGGCAAAGATCTCGATGCCGTGAAGGGAGGCGGGCGGAAACTCCCGCTGGCAGGCGACACATGCATCCCGGTTGCGCGGCACGACCTGGCCGCAATGTTCGCATGACTCCTCCGGTGGCCGCGGGAAATAAAGCCAGTAGGCCAGCAGCCCCAGCGGACCCAGAAGGAAGACCAGCGTGGCCCAATGAGCCGTGTCCGGTCGATGAAACCGGCGCTGCCGTAGGACCACGATTCCCGCAGCAAGTCCGCTCACGACTGCGATTGCGAGCATTTGTGGCCAGGCCATGGCGATGGCCCGGGCGAGACTCTGGCCGTAGGTCAACTCGGGTTGTCGAATCTGGACCTGGTCCGGCAGTACCGACGTGACATAGGCCAGCTGTCCCAAGGGAAAGGGAAAGGTTCGTGCGGCGGCCTGATGGAGGCGGCTGAACGAGAACTTGCCCTCCCAAGACTCAAGTTGTACGTGTTGCTCACGTTCCACGTGGCCTTCCGCATCGAACCAGGTGAGTTCCCGGGCGCCATTGCCGTTGAGCTCTAGAGTCCCTTGTATTGCCAGGCCTTTGTGGCCGTCGAGCGAGTAAAATTCAAACGATTCGTCGCGGAGGGCCTCTGGGATCCTCAGGCGGAAGTCGCGCTTGGTCCTGGGATCGTAAAGGATGGCGTGGTCCTCTGCGCGGATCGCAAAGGTATTTGCCATGGACCGAGACGTGGCCTGTTCCTTGACGGAGGGCGATTCGATGTCGAACTGAGTCGCGGACTGTGATAGCATGTCGACCGAGCTGACTTGTAGTTCCGGAAACATGTGTCGGACCGTGCGGCCACGGAGATCGAGTTCCCAGAGCGCACCGAGCGAGACGATGTGCACCAGCCCGGATGTCGCACCGAGAGGGTAGTAGCGAGGCAATTCTCCATTGGATTTGTAGAATCCGACGACGGCGCCACTCGCGTACGCAAAGGCGCGCCCATCGATGGAAAACTGTTCCTCCGCCGGGATGGCAAACTGCCGGAATCCCCGCGTGCCGAGAAAGCCAACCCGACCATCGGAACCTGGATCGTAGCCGACCACGTAGGCCCGTCCCTGCTCGGCACGACCATTGTGTACCAAATACCAGAGATTTCCGGAGCGTTCGTCCATTGCCCCGAGGATTCGATTCGACCAGTCGAGATCGGGCGAGCGACGACTATGGATGGATGAGACTCCCAGCCAAGCTGAAGAAAGGAAGTCGATCCGGTCGACCGCTGCGTCGATTTCACCGCCATCCAGGCTTCGGTACGTCACAGTGGCTTTCGTCAGGCCACGACTCGTCGCAATCAGAACCCTACCGTCCGAATGCACGGAAAATGACTGGCTGCGGGTCGATGTATGGCGACGTTCCCAGGCGCTCAAGACGCCAACGAGCCAGCCGGATACCACTGCCCAAACAGCCAAACACCCTATGGCCAGGGCCAATACGGCCGCCATCTGGCAGAAACGTCGGCGGAGGCAGGATGGAATGGAGCGGTTCATATTGCACCCTTCATCGAATCTAGAAATCTCGATTTGCCACGATGTACCGGATGGCGCACACCTGGATCGAGTACCCCAGTAGCAGAACGACTACCGCATAGGGCCATCCCCAAGGAAAGTCCATGAAGGAACGAATGATCGAAACCAGCATCAGACCACCTGCCATGGGGAGCAATCTCGTTCCGAACCATTGGCCGGGCCAGATGCCGCACAGAAAGGCGGATAAGTAGAGGAGAGGAAAGGTGCCCCAGGCCCGCCAGGCAGCTCCTGTCATGGACCACTCAAAGGGTGATGGTGAACTTCCTGGACGGGCTGCCCACACGCCAAAGAGCAGAATGGGCAGTGCGGTCACGACCATGACCGAGACGATTCCAATCACCAGTTTGATCTCAAAGATCCGCCGACGTGGGATCGGCCGATGGAGCAAATACGGGTAGGTGCCCAGCCATTGCTCCCAGGCCGACTGCTTGAACCCCAGCGCGACTGCCATCACGCCCCCATACAGCACGAATGTGCGTGTGAACGCGTCTCCGACGAAGGGAATGTAGGCGCGGATCGTCCGCGTGCCGAGCAGTTCGGAACCGGTGACCTGGCACAATAGCCAGGCCATGGCCAGAGTCCCCAGTGCGAGTACGCCGGCCGACTCACGCAGCTCCTTGATGCATAGTGCTTTGACCATCGTTTTCTCCCACAAGAAGGGGCAGTGACCGTCGCGGCCCCCGCGTGTATTCCACAAACGCTTCTTCCAAGCTCAGGTCAACCAGCTCGATAGTGCGTGGCTCGAGGGCTTCCACCGCCTGCCGCTGACCGTCATCGAATCCGACCAGCACGAGTTCGAGCGTGGTTCCGACCTGGCGCGTGCTTACCAGGCCGGAACAACCCGGGAATTCCGGAATGGGGCCGTGGAAGTCGACGACGACTTTCTTGACCGATTCGCGAAAGTGCTCGGTGGGACAGTCGGCCCGCAATACGCCATCGACCAGGATGCCAATGCGGTCTGCCAGCCGTTCGACTTCGCTCAGGATGTGGGAGCTGAACAGGACCGTCCGGCCGCGACGTTGGATGACTTGAATCAGTGCTTCCAGAAAGTCCTTGCGGACGACCGTATCGAGCCCCAGCGTGGGATCATCCAGGATGAGCAGCTCGGGTTCGGTTGCTACGGCGAGCATCAGCGAGACCTGCGCCTGCTGTCCTTTGGATAGCCGGCTGATCTTCTTGCGGCGGGAGAGGGCGAAGTGATCCAGGACCTGGTCCGCAAGCTCGCCATTCCAGCGTGGGTAAAAGGCTTGCGTGAAACGGATCGATTCGTCGATCGACATCCAGCGGCAAAGCGGGTGCCCTTCGGCCACATAGGCGATCCGGGCCCGCACTTCCGGACGAAGCTCGTCGGCCGGGCAACCCCATAGTTCTGCGCGTCCGGCGTCAGGGCGCACGAGCCCCATCAGCATCTTGATGGTCGTCGATTTGCCGGACCCGTTCCGACCCAGAAACCCATAGACCGTGCCCCGGGGAATTCGGAGGTCGAGCGCATGGACGACTCGACGCCGGTCATAGAATTTGGTGAGCCGCGACGTGACGATGGGATCAACGCGGGTAGGAATGTCCCTGGCAATGACTGGCTGGTTCATGGCGTCGGTCCTGTCATGAGTGCTCTGGCACTTCCGTTTCCCTTGCGCGGTCACCGTCGGCCCGGCGCCGCACGGCGCAAACCGACATCTCATCGGTCCGGAGAGGCGCGGCACGAGCCGCTGGCCTTGCACGTCAACACGAGGCCAGCGCCCTTTCGCCTCAGTGGGAATCGATCGCTCATTCACGCCGTCCTTTCGTGTGCCACATCGGTAGTCCATTGGAACTTTTGGGCCCGCTCCGTGGCCAGCTGCAAGACCTCGTCCTGTCCAAATCCGAGGTGCACCGATTCGGTCAGGAACTGATCGAGTAGTTCCACTAGTTTCTGTTTGCGGACCCGCTTGGTGAGTTCGGCCTTCAGTTCGGCCACAAAGACCCCCAGCCCTGGTCGGGTATGCAGCACCCCTTCGCGTTCCAGCTCGGTGTAGGCGCGAGCCACCGTATTGGGATTGACGACGAGCTCCCGGGAGACCTGCCGGACCGAAGGGATGCGGTCCCCGGCCGCCAGTTTGCCCCGTGCAACCGCCTCGCGGACCTGCGTCATCAGTTGCCGGTAGATGGGCTGCCGACCGCCCGGGTCGATTTGAAACTGCATGGGAACCTCATTAACTGTACTAGTTATACTAATACAGTCGGCCATGTCAAGTCAGGAAGGGAGAACAGCCCGATGGTGGACGCGTAGCATAAGGGCCTGGGACAGGGGGCTGGGAAAACGGAGGGCGGCCCGCCACCCTGCGCCGTGGCCGATTTCTTTTTTCCTCGAATACCGAAGTCCTGACCCCTCTCCCCCGTCCCAGTCCGCTGGGATGGGGGAGAGGGTCGGGGTGAAGGGCAACGCCGTGACCGACTTTCCACCG
>WPCK01272358.1_pt1 | contig 65819 bp, 63 predicted proteins | sample 5399851 | NCBI WGS metagenome assembly WPCK01 (sample SAMN12869471, study PRJNA574797) | sludge metagenome | isolation source: wastewater treatment of pH11 | place: China:Beijing | collected 2019-05-20
AACGGAGGCGATCAACGGGCGGCTCGAGCACCTCCGCGGCTCCGCCCTCGGCTTCCGCAACCTCACCCATTACATCGCCCGCAGCCTGCTCGAAGCCGGCGGATTCAGACCAGCCCTACACCCTCAACTGCGATGAGCCGGATAACACTCCCAGGCCTTGAGCCAACGGACGAGTTTGGCGCGTTCTCTCACGATGCGGCACTCGGGCACGGGGATATCGGCTTCGAACCAGACGCCGAGTATGCACTACAAATCGATGGTTATGACCTGCGAAAGTATGGTGAATACGCCTTGTCGTTGAGTGTCAACGGCACCGACTTTGCCGACTTCGACGAGTACGGCTACAACCACATTCCCGTCGAACTCGGTGAATCGTACGACCTGAAGGTTGAACTGCCGGAATTGCCAGCTCGGACCGGTGTGCTGTCTGGCACTGTCAAGCGAGGTGGAGTGGCGCTCACTGGCGCTCGCGTGTACTGGTACGACAACGACTATGCCTACGACGAAGTCTGGTCGGGTTCGGTCAACGTTGCTGCCAACGGCACTTTCTCAATCCCGGCTTATGTTGGCAATGAGTATGAGCTGACGGTCCAGATGAAAGACTCCTGGGGTGATTGGGACACGATCAGAACTTCTCTGAACGGCGGGACGGAACGTTCCTGGCACTATGTCACGGCCAGTGCGACGGGGCTGAACTTCACGGTACCGCCGTCGGGCACAGTTGCCGGAACTCTCACTTGGCCCGCCGGGAAGCTGTCAACTGACAAGAGCTATTCCTACGCGACATTGTACGAGTGGGATTCTTTCGATGAGTATTGGGAATACGCGGGGTCGGCCTATGTGAACTCGACGAACGGCGCCTACAAGTTCAACAACGTCTTGCCGGGCAAGACCTATACGGTTGCTGCGTACACCAACACCTATTCCGATAGTGGGCTGGTGGGGTATGCAACGACCTTCTTGGGCGGATACAACAAGCGCATTGGTCCAAAGAAACTCACGGATGTGCAGACCTTCACCGTGGCCAATAACCAGAATGTGACTGGCAAGAACATCGCGCTGACTCGTCGAGATGCCGGAGTGAAGGTGAATGTGACCGGGTTCTCCGCATACTCGGAGCCTGACATCACTCTTTACAACCTGAGCACCGGCAATGAGGACGGCATCTACGTTGACACGAATGCCAGCGGTGCCGGTAACTCCACCAACGGGAACGTGGCTCCTGGCCAGTACTATGTGCGTGCGACGGGCTACAGTCCGGCAGCGAACAAGACTCGGTTCGCGGACGGATTCGTCACGGTAACCGAGGGCAAGATCGGCACGCTCAACCTTGCGGCCAGGGACGCGGCGAGCAACTTCACCAGCCTGCGTGTCAAGACCAAGGGTAACCACCGGGTCGGCGCGACGGTGACCGCCTCGTGGAAAGTCGAATCGGCACCGGCGTCCGCCGCAGCGGGCGCATCCGCCAAGCCGTACTGGTCGGACGGTGAAAAGGTGATTTCGACCGGTGCGAGCGCGGTCTCGCCTGCGGCAACCCACGAGACGGCGTATCCGGCGGTGACGGTCATTGCCCAGAAAGCCGGTCAGGTCTCACTCGTCGGCAGTGCCTACCACGGAACACTGGATCTGGGCACCGCGCCGCGCCCGACGGCGATGCCGTCGATCAAGGGCAAAGCTATCGTCGGAGCGAAGCTGACGGCGAACCCGGGTAACTGGACCCCGAAACCCGCACGCTTCGCCTATCAATGGCTGCGCGGTGGAAAGGCGATCAAGGGTGCGACCAAGTCGACCTACGTGGTCACACCTGCTGACGTGAAGAGTCGGATCACCGTCCGTGTTACCCCGCTGCTCAATGGCCACGAGGTGGCTGCGCAGAACTCGGCGTCAACCACGAAGGTCTCAGTTGCTTCACCCAAGGTGACGGCGAAACTCTCCAAGAAGTCGGTGAAGAAGGGCAAGAAGGCCGTCGTGTCCGTTCGCGTTGCCGCTGGATCGTTTAAGAAGGTCAGCGGGCGTGTCCAAGTGACGTTCGGAAAGCAGAAGGTCACGAAGAAGATCAAGAACGGCAAGGTGAAAGTCAAATCACCGAAGTTGAAGAAGAAGGGCAAGATCAAGGTCAAAGTGACATTCCTGAAGACTAAGGGCATCAAGAAGGGGGCGCTCAAGAAGCCGCTCACGCTGCGGGTGAAATGACCCGTATCAGTATCTGAATGATGGTGGCTGTGTCGCCTTTATCAGGGCGACACAGCCACAGTCTGTTCATCGGGTCGTGGCCCGTAGGGTGACACGGTATCCAACGAAGTTCGACGCGTTTTTGGGCGTTGAGTGCGGTTTTGTCGCGTGCAGAACGGCCCCTCAACGCCACAAACACTCACTCAGCACACCGCTCGAGTTTAAAGGGCGGGGCGCAACGCCAACACCTCACACATCGATGTGGACCATGGGTCTAGAGCAATGGCAGCATCCTGCCCAGATCGGGCACTGAATCCGATGTGAACACCGGTTCAAGCGCTCGCGCCAAAGCATCGACATCGTACGGCTGCCGTCCGGTGGCCAACGCGATCCACAAAGACGGGTCCGCCACGGTCAACTGCCAACCGCCGCGGGTGATCACAATGCGCAGCAACTCGTTGGCGACGATACGTTCCGCATCGCGGTCCAATGGACGAGCATCGCCGCGGCTATCGATGAGCCCGTTGAATGAGTTCACCAGATCGTAGGTGTGCACAACGACCTCGATCAGCCGTGACACGACCATGTCACGGAGCAGAATCGGGCCGCGCCGGGCCTGCACCACAAGGTCGCCCGGATCGCCCAGACCACTGTCAGCCGCGGCCGCTATCAGCCGGTTGAGATTCTCAAGAGCGTTTGTGGCGCTGGTGCGCACGACTTGAAGCAGGTTGTCTTGATGGGTGGCGGCGAGATTCTGCGTGACTTCTAGTATCTGTGCTGCTCGTGATGGGTAAGTGCCCAAATATTCCGCGAGTGAGAGCGGAACGGTGCCTTCGGGTGCTGGTTCACAGATGACGAGAGCGTCGAAGGCACGGGCGAGATGAGCGACGAGTTCAATCCGGCTCCAGCCGGGCAGTGAACTGTCGGCTGCACCGTAGACATGGAGAACGCGCTCGTTCTCAGCGAGCCAGGTATCCAGGGTGAGCCAACTCGTGGAGAACGCCGGAACAATCTCGTCGAACGTCGTGCGCATGACTTCGCCCTTCGCCGTATGAACTATTCAGTCACTGATTGACTTTGCTGATAACCGAGGTCAGGAAGTTCGACACTAGCGGGGCGAGTTGATCGAATTCAATGAGGAAGCCGTCGTGTCCGTAATTCGAGTGCAAGATGGCGCATTCGTCAGCGTGAGGGATCCGTCGGGCCATATCGATGGAGTGGCCTACCGGGAAAAGGCGGTCAGAATCGACTCCGACGACCAGCGCGCGGCTCTTGATCGATTCTAGGGCGGTGGCCACGCCGCCGCGGTCGCGGCCGATGTCGTGGGTGAGCATTGCTTCGGTCAGCACGATGTAACTGTTGGCATCGAATCGAACGGCCAACTTGTTGGCGTGGTGGTCCAGATATGACTGGACCGCGAATCGGCCGCCGTGCAGCGGTTCCTCGGCGCCTTGGGGCAGACGCGCAAACCTGGTGTCGAGTTCGGTCGCGCTGCGATAAGTGATGTGTGCGATCTGCCGGGCGATACCGAGACCGACGTGTGGTCCTTGTCCGGGTGGCTGGTTGTAATAGTCGCCGCCGCGGAAATTGGCGTCAGCGCGAATGGCGCCGAGTTGGGGGTGACTCCAGGCGATCTGGTCACCGGTGAACTGCGGGGAGCAGGCGATGGGCGCGATGGACTCGACTTCGACGCCTGCCGCCGGTCCCATCAGAGCCCATTCCAGGACGCGCAGGCCGCCCATGGACGCGCCGATGACCAACTGCCATTGAGAGATGCCGAGCGCCTTGGTCAGTGCGATTTCGGCTTCGACTTGGTCGCGCACAGTCACGCGCGGGAACCGGCTGCCCCACTCCCGGCCAGCCGGATCCAGGCTGGAGGGTCCGGTGCTGCCTTGGCATCCACCGAGCATATTGGGGCTGACGACGTAGAAGCGGTCGGTGTCGATGGGACAACCCGGTCCGATCATCTCGGACCACCAGCCCGGTGTCGGGTGGCCTTCACTTGCTTCGCCGGTGACGTGGCTGTCACCGGTCAAGGCGTGCAGGACGAGAACGGCGTTGGTACCAGATTCGTTGAGGGTGCCCCAGGATTCGTACGCCATGGTGACTTCGGGCAGGGACGAGCCGGACTCAAGTGCGAGCGGGCCAAGATTGACGAATTGCCGCATGCCCACTGGGTCGCCTTCACGCCATGCGCCAGTGACCGGCAGCGGCCGCTGTGTGGTGCGGCGCGGTGCGCGGTGAGGCTTTGACGCCGAAGGGCGCTCGGGCGGGTTCGTCACTATGTCACCAATCTACGCGGTGGTGTCCGATATGTCTTGTCTCGGTGGCTCGGTCCGTTATGTGCCAACGAGACGATATGGCGGCAGTTGGTGGTGTGAAACGCGGGTCTGGCCGCAGGCCAGTGTAGACCCGCGTTTCACACCACCTTCAACTATGCGAGTCAGACTGAGGCGGCAGCGGCGAAGCCGAGCTCCAGGTCAGCCAGGATGTCGTCGATGTGCTCGATACCAACTGACAGGCGCACCAGCCCCGGTGTCACACCGGATTGTGCCTGCTCTTCGGCGGTGAGCTGGCTGTGGGTTGTCGAGGCGGGGTGAATCACCAGTGAGCGAACGTCACCGATGTTGGCCACGTTGGAGTGCAACTTCAGCGCCGAGACGAAGGCTTGTCCCGCGGCTACGCCGCCAGGGATCTCGAATGAGACAACCGAGCCAGAACCCTTCGGCGTGTACTTCTGGGCGTTGGCGTGCCAGGGGCTTGAGGGCAATGACGCGTAGTTGACCTTCTCCACGTCGGCACGGTCTTCGAGCCAGCGGGCGACCTGCTGAGCGTTTTCGACATGGCGCTCGACGCGTAGCGAGAGAGTCTCGAGTCCTTGGGCGATCAAGAATGCGTTGAACGGAGAGACAGCCGAACCGAGGTCGCGGAGCAACTGCACGCGTGCTTTGAGGATGTAGGCGAGGTTCGCTCCGAGGATGCCGCCCACGCCGAGGTCACGAGCAAAGACGAGGCCGTTGTAGCTCGGGTCTGGAGTGTTGAAGCCGGGGAACTTCTCGGGGTTCTGCGCGAAGTCGAAGTTTCCTGAGTCGACGATCACACCGGCGATCGAGGTGCCGTGGCCGCCGAGCCATTTCGTTGCCGAGTGCAGCACGATGTCGGCGCCGTATTTGATCGGGTTGACCAAATAGGGGGTGCCGACGGTGTTGTCGACGATCAGTGGCACACCTGCTTCGTGCGCAATACCGGCAACCGTCTCAATATCTAAGACGTCAGAACGTGGATTGGGGATGGACTCGGCGAACAGCAACTTGGTGTTCGGACGGATCGCATCGCGCCACTGCTGCGGGTCGTGCGGATCGTCTACGAAGGTGGTTTCGACACCGAGTTTAGGCAGGGTGTAGTGCAACTGGTTATAAGTGCCGCCGTAGAGGCTGGCACTGGCAACGATGTGATCGCCGGCTTCTGCGATGTTGAGGAATGCGAAGGTCTGCGCCGCCTGCCCGGAGCTGAGCAGCAGCGCACCGACACCGCCCTCGAGGTCAGCAATGCGGTTTTCCACGACTTCCTGGGTTGGGTTGCCCAATCGGGTGTAGATCGGACCGAGGTCTTGGAGCGCGAATCGGGCCGCTGCCGTCTCTGCGTCAGGGAAGACGAACGACGTCGTCTGGTAGATCGGCAGTGCGCGCGCGCCAGTTGCGGCGTCAGGGGTTTGCCCTGCGTGAATCTGGCGGGTCTCAAAGGACCATTGTGGTGAACTCATGCGTGGTGCTCCGTGGGGTGAGTTGGGGTGCGTCAGTGCACATAGCGGATGAGCCTTGACTGTAGTCGGATTGGTGCCTCGAATGCAGCCCGCCGTCTCACTAAGTGGACATCGAGACCCGTGGTTCCCTCCCGGTAGAGGTCTAGTTCGTGGGGGGTTACGGCTCAACTGTGACTGGTGTTGTCAATGTGACTAAATGTGACAGGTGTTTCCTATGTGGTCAAAGTTAGGTACGCTCGAATGACGCCAGTTTGGCGTGTCGTATGTCACGCTGGCCAAATGGAGATACGCGGATGAGGCCCGTCAGTTGTCTTCCCGTGATTTTGAAGGAGAGCGTTATGGCGCGAGTCGCACTGACCCGACGCGACAATTTGCCGCGCACCCGGCACCCAAGACGAGGCCGGGTGACACGTCGCATGACGGCGGTGGTGCTAACCCTTCTTCTGGTCAACTCGGCGTGGCCGGCCTCAGCTGATCCCGAAGACAACACCATTGACGAGTTGCGCACGCAAAGCGCCTCCGTCGCTAGCCAGGTCGCTGCGCTCGACGTCCGCATCGGACAACTCGAAGCCGATGTCGAAGACGCATGGCAAGCGGTGGCGCAGGCTGGTGAAGATTACACTCAGGCCACAGTCGACCTCAATAGCGCCAAAAAGGCGGCCAAGTCGGCCGCGGACCGATACCAAGCGGCGCTCGAACAGCGCGAGCTCTCTCGCCAGGTGTTGGTGCAACTCGTCCGGGAGACCTCTCGTAACGGTGCAGGGACGACTTCACTGCAGGTGTTTTTCAATGCCGAGGGCTTTGACGATGCTGTCGCCGGTGCCGCCGCGGTGAATCTCGTCGAAGGTAAGGCGCAGCGCGCCGTACAGCAGTATGAGGCTGACAGTGTCGTTGCGGACACCTTGAAAGAAGCGGCGGACAAATCTGTCGCTTTGCTCGCCGATGCGAAACGCCAGGCCGCTGACGCTCTCGAAGCGGCCGAGGCCCAGCAGCAGCGCGCCGAGGACATGCAATCCGCGGCCGCCACCGAGCGGGAACAACTCGTCGCCCAGTTGGCGCAGTTGCGCCAGTCGACTGTGGCTGCGGAACGTCGTCGGCAGCAACGTCTAGAGCAAGAGCGCGAACGTGCTCGCGAAGAGGCGGCTCGGCAGGCGCAACAGGACCGCGACAACTCGTCCAGCAACAATGATGGATCGCGCGGTTCGAACAACCGTAACAACTCGTCCAACCGAGGCGGCAACAACGGCAACGGACGAAACAACGGCGGTGGGAACAACAATGGCAACAACGGTTCCGGATCGAATGGGGGTTCGGGCTCCAACGGTGGTTCCGATGCTGGTGGCGAATCCAGCAATGGTTCCGGCAGTGGCTCAGGTAATGGCTCAGGCTCAGGCAACGGGTCGGGCGGTTCCGGTGGCGACTCCGGAGGCAACAGCGGCGGTGGCAACAGTGACGGTGATGCTGGTGGTAACAACGGTGGCGGAAATAGCGGCGGCGGCAATAATGGGGGCGGTAGCGACCTGGGTCAAGGCACCTCGGTCTCGACCGCAGCCCAGGGACGCGCTGCTGTTGCAGCCGCAACGAAACAACTCGGGGTTCCCTATGGCTGGGGGGCGACTGGCCCAGGTGCCTTCGACTGTTCGGGACTGACCCAGCACGCGTGGCGGGCAGCGGGAGTCAGCCTGCAACGCACCTCGCGTTCACAGTACGTCCAGGTCAAAAAGATCAAAATGGAGAACCTGCGTCCGGGGGACCTGCTGTTCTGGGGCTCGAACCCGAACGATCCGCAGTCGATCTGGCACGTGGCGATGTACGTCAGTCCAGGTCAGATGATCGAGGCGCCTCGTCCCGGATCGGTTGTGAAGATGTCGCCGATTCGCTACACGAATCTGATGCCCTACGCGGGCCGCCCATAACCGTTCTGCGAAGACAGCGGCAGACTACCTACGAGAGCGACGGCGGCAGATTGCTTAGCGGACTCCGGCGGAGCCGACGCGACGCGGGCCGGTAGAAATCAGTGCTCGCCGTGGTGGTAGCCCGCGTCAATGGCGCGCTGGAAAGACCGCTCGATCTCGGCCTCGGCCTCATCGCGGCCCGTCCAGTGTGCGCCTTCGACGGATTTGCCCGGCTCCAGGTCCTTATAGACCTCGAAGAAGTGCTGGATCTCAAGGCGGTGGAAGTCTGAGACATCGTCGATGTCCTGGCGCCAGGCCGCACGCTGATCGGCGGTCGGGACACACAGCACCTTGTCGTCACCACCGGCCTCGTCGCGCATGCGGAACATTCCCAGTGCGCGACAACGGATGAGGCAACCGGGGAAAGTGGGCTCCTCAAGCAGCACGAGGGCGTCAAGCGGATCGCCGTCTTCACCCAGCGTGCCTTCGATGAATCCGTAGTCGTCGGGGTATCGGGTAGCGGTGAAGAGCATGCGGTCCAGGCGGATCCGACCGGTACGGTGGTCTACCTCATACTTATTGCGTTGTCCCTTGGGGATCTCAATAGTGACGTCGAACTCCAGTGCCACAGCAGCCACACCCTCCGTTAGTGCCGCCCACGTAGTCGACGTAGAACGGTCCCTTGCTACGACCTATGATGCCCGAACTTGCTGAGATAATTCGAATTGAATCGTAAGGTCGCTTCCAGTATTCCGCCATTCGCTGGCATAGGCTTGTTGTTCGAGACAGATCGGGACGAGTGTGACAGGGTCACGCATCGAGAGGGGGCGGCCGATGGCGAAACGCCGTCGTAGCGGAGGCTGGATCGCGGCCGCGGTGATTCTCGCGATCGGTGGCTACCTCGTCGCGGACGCCTATGACGTGATTCCGGGCTACCTCACGCTGGAGCCGCTACCGGGGCCGCCAGCGGCGTTCCCGACCCCGCCCGGAGCGGTGGCCGCTGGGCCGACCTCGCCCGTCCCGGCAGGCGCATCGAACATCACGCCGACCAGTGATATCGATGTCGCGCAATTACTGGAAAAGTTGACCTCCGACCGTCCTAATATGGGTAAATCCGTCGGTGCGGTGATCACCGATGCTGTCACGGGGGAAGTGGTGGCGCAGCGCCGCCCAGAACGGCTGATGACGCCGGCCTCCACACAGAAGAACCTGGTCGCTTACGCTGCCGCAACGCAACTCGACTTGGACGCGACGCTGTCGACCGTGGTCGTGCAACCTAACAGCAGTGCGATTGTCCTGGTCGGTGGCGGGGACATGATGCTTGCGGCTGACCAGTCAGATCCGACCGCGATCAACGGCCGTGCTGGCCTGGGGGACCTCGCTGACGAGGTTTCCAGTCGATTGCTGCTGCGCGGCGACACCCAAGTAGAACTCGCCTACGACACTTCACTATTCGACTCGAATACCCACGGCGTATGGAAGCAGTCCCCGGCAGAGGGGTACGCAGCGCCAGTGGTCCCCATCGCGGTGGATGTGGGGCGTAAGAGCGAGGGTGAGTACGCGCCGCGCTACAACGACCCCGCGGGTGAGGCCGCGAAGATCTTTGCCCAGCGACTAGAAGAACGTGGGATTGAAGTCACCGCGGTACGCGGTGGCGCTCAGGCTGCTGATGGCGTGACGGAAATCGGTCGTGTCGAATCGGCGCCGCTGCGTGACATCATTCACCACTTCATGGTCCATTCCGACAATTCGATCACTGAGGTGGTGGGCCGCCTCGTCGCTATCGAACGAGGCTTCCCGGCTTCCTTCGACGGTGCGACGAAGGCAGTGCTCGCTGCGCTCGTCGAAGCAGGTATCGACGTGGGGGATGCGCGCCTGGTGGATTGTTCGGGATTGGCCGAAGGGTCGCGAGTCTCCACCCGAATGCTCGTCGAAGTGGTCGCCCGGATTGCGACGCCCGGCGACGGACAATTTCATGACATCGCGGCGGGCATGCCGGTTTCGGGATGGACCGGAACTTTGGCTGCACGGATGAACGGGGAGTCCGCCATCGGTAACGTTCGCGCCAAGACCGGGTCGCTTCCCAAGGTCGTCGCGCTGGCTGGAACAGTGCGAACCGGCACCGGACGCCCGTTGAACTTTGCGATCATCACAGATAATTCGCCCAATACCTGGTCCAGTAGAAAAGTCATCGACGAGTTTGTATCGGAGTTAACCAAATGAGTACTAGCGCATCTGTCGTCGATTGGCCTGCTGCCGCCCGGGTCGCGGGTCGGATTGCCCCACCTGGACCAACGCGGAGCAGGGTCGAGCTACAGGAATTGATCGACGAGTTACGACTCGCCGCCGACCGCGCCTGGCCATTGGCAGTTGCCTCATCCGGCTTGGGCGACATCGTCGGCGATGCGGCCGTGACCGCTCCAGTATTCGTCGTCGACCGGTCGGGATGGGCTCGTGCCAACTCGTCGTCCATGGACCGCCTTTCCGCGCCTTTGCTGGCCGGGGCAGGGGAGCAGAAGACCGCCGCGCAAGTCGTCGCCACTGTCGAAGCCGCCGGAATCCTGTCCGTGCTCTCTACGAAGGTTCTCGGCCAGTTCGACCCCTACGGGGACCAGGACGGCAGGCTCTTGCTGGTCGCCCCCAATATCCTCGATGTCGAATCGGTCATGGGTGTTCCGGCCGAGGACTTCCGGTTGTGGGTCTGCCTGCACGAGCTGACCCACGCTGCGCAATTCCAAGCGGCACCCTGGCTCAGCGACCACATCGTCTCCCTGGTGCAACAACTCGGACGTCCGGTTGACGAGCAGGCGGACCAGGACGAATCCACCGATGAAGATGCGGGTGCACTGTCATCCGCCAAGGACACTGTGGCTCACTTCGCCGCGAACCTGGTGCGTGCCGGACGGTTCGTCAAATCAGGTGTGGATGCGGCGCGCGGCCGTAGCCAGGCCGGTCTGATGGACGGCATGCTTTCCGAAGCGCAGCGGGAACGACTCGGAGAACTCACCGCGATCATGGCTCTGCTTGAAGGTCATGCTGATGTGACTATGGATGCTGTCGGTCCAGATGTCATCGGGTCGGTCGATGAACTGCGTGAAGCCTTTGAACACCGCCGGGACTCGTCCAAGGGCATGGCGCGGGTCTTCTCGCGGCTGCTCGGCATGGACGCGAAACTGGCTCAATACCGCAACGGTGCGGTGTTCGTTCGCCAGGTCCAAGACAAGGTCGGGGCGACAGGACTTGCGGCAGCATGGCAGGCGCCCGAGAACCTGCCCACCGGCGATGAGATCCTTGACCCTGAGCAGTGGGTCAAGCGCGTACACGGCTGAGCCGGTGGCGAGGCGTACGGCGCTAGATCCGCTGCGCCGGGCAGTTGAAGAACACCTGCGGGCGCTACCGCCACGTTCCCGCGTCCTGGTGGCCTGTTCGGGCGGCGCCGACTCGCTGGCACTGGCAGCTGCGACGATCAACGCGGCCTCCCACCTGGACTATCAGGTAGGCGCCGTCATCGTTGATCACGGACTGCAACCTGGGTCCGATCAGGTCGCGACAACCGCTGCTCAGCAGTGCCGTGTGCTGGGCATTGAGCACGTCACTATTCGAACGGTGGACATTCCGACAACGAGCGGCGGCGGGCCAGAAGCCCGAGCCAGGACGGCTCGCTATCAAGCCTTGGAACGAGCCGCCGAAGAATGGGGCGCGGTCGCGGTCATGCTGGGGCACACCCTCGATGACCAAGCAGAAACAGTGCTGCTGGGGCTGACCCGCGGTGCGGGCATGCGCTCACTGGCCGGGATGCGCCCTGTGGCGGGTCTGTGGCATCGGCCCTTACTGCAGATCACCCGGAACCAGACTGAATCCGTATGCGCCGCCCTCGGCCTGGACTACTGGGTGGATCCCACCAACGCGGGAACTGCCGACGACCCGCTGCGCTCACGGCTACGCTCCCAGGTCATGCCCGTAGTGCGGGACGTGCTGGGGGAGTCGGCTCCGAAAGCGCTTGCCCGCACTGCTGCGCTGCTGCAACGCGACCTGGACTTTCTCGATGCATACACGGAAGAACTCTTCAATAGAGCCCAGGGCGCTGTCACTCCATGCCAATGCCCGCATGGTGTTACAGACAGCGGAGGTGTCCGGCTTGATATTGCAACGCTCAAGGACGAGCATGCCGCGGTGCGCACCCGGACGATCCACCATGCGCTGACGGCAACCGGCAGCCCTGCGGGCGCAATCTCGTTGCGTCACGTTGCCATGGTGGATGAACTCTTGACACACTGGCACGGTCAAGGTCCGATTCACTTGCCCGGACAAGTCCGCGGCATGCGGCACTGTGGCACGCTTGAATTCATACGTGGTTAAGAACTCGTCCTCAGCCTGGGACATAAGGAGCAACACTGTGGCGCACAGCCCACTGGAAAATGACATTGAGCATGTTCTGCTGACCGAAGAAGCCTTGGGGCAGCGTTTGGACGAGATCGCCCGACAAATCGAAACCGACTATGCCGATAAGGATCTGCTGATCGTGGGCGTGCTCAAAGGTGCGCTGATGGTGGTTGCGGACCTGTCACGACGGCTCGCGATCCCGCTCACGATGGATTGGATGGCCGTTTCCTCCTACGGTTCGGGAACGAAATCCTCCGGTGTGGTGCGCATCCTCAAAGACCTCGACGCAGACCTGCTCGACCGGCACGTCCTTGTGGTCGAAGACATCATCGACTCCGGTCTGACCCTGTCCTGGTTGGTGGCGAACCTGCGCAGCCGCGGCCCGGCATCGGTAGAGATCGCCACTATGCTGCGCAAGCCGGATGCCGCCAAGGTAGACGTCGATGTGCGTTACGTGGGATTCGACATTCCCAACGAGTTCGTCGTCGGTTATGGGCTCGATTACGACGAGCGCTATCGCAACCTGCCCTATGTCGGCACCTTGAAGCCGTCAGTCTATGGTGGCGACCAGTAACGCCCCCAGAAACGCCGATCACGATGAATTTTCAGATGCCCTCGGCGAACAAAACGCCATATTGCGGCATTCACCCACATATACCGGGTAACTTTGCCCTCAGCACCGTGAACTGATCGAAGGGAGCCGGGGTCGCCCCCAGCAACACCATGAAGCGACTTTTCTCTGGGCCCGGACTGTGGGTCATCTTCGGCATTGGCCTGCTGATTCTGGCCCTTTCCATCTTCAACCGCCCGAGCGTGGTCAAAATCGACACTTCGGAAGGACTGGAACTTCTCGCCGGTGACACCGTCAAACGTGCCACCATGATCGACGGCGACCAGCGCGTACAGCTGGAGCTTTCAGAGCCGTTCAAGAACAACAAAGACCAAACTGGTGACGAAGTCGAGTTCCAGTACGTCGGCCCACAGGGCGAACAGGTGGTTCGTGCCGTAGTCAGTGCAGATCCGGACGACGGCTACGATTCCCAGGTCCCGACGGGCAACATCTGGGCTTCGCTGCTGACGCTGCTGTTGCCGTTCTTGATCATCGGTCTGATCTTCTACTTCCTGCTCACCCGGATGCAAGGTGGCGGCTCAGGCGTCATGAAGTTCGGCAAGTCGAAGGCAAAACTCGTCGACAAAGACATGCCCAAGGTGACCTTCGCCGACGTCGCCGGCGCTGATGAGGCGGTGGACGAGCTTCGTGAAATTCAAGAGTTCCTTGCTGAACCGGCGAAATTCCAGGCTGTTGGGGCCAAGATCCCCAAGGGCGTCCTGCTCTATGGGCCGCCCGGAACTGGTAAGACGCTGCTGGCGCGTGCCGTGGCCGGTGAAGCCGGCGTCCCGTTCTTCTCGATCTCAGGTTCCGACTTCGTCGAAATGTTCGTCGGTGTCGGTGCATCGCGTGTGCGTGACCTGTTCCAGCAGGCCAAAGAGACATCCCCGGCGATTATCTTCGTTGACGAGATCGACGCAGTGGGACGACACCGCGGCGCCGGTATGGGCGGCGGGCACGACGAGCGCGAGCAAACACTGAACCAGCTGCTGGTTGAGATGGACGGCTTCGACTCGACCACCAACGTCATCATGATTGCGGCGACCAACCGTCCTGACATTCTCGATCCGGCCCTGCTTCGGCCAGGTCGGTTCGACCGGCAGATCGGTGTGGACGCACCTGATCTGAAGGGACGATTGCACATCTTGCAGGTCCACGCCAAGGGCAAGCCGATGGTGCCAGGCCTCGACCTCGAGTCGGTGGCGCGCCGTACCCCTGGATTCTCCGGCGCGGACCTCGCCAACGTGCTCAACGAAGCAGCTCTGCTCACCGCGCGTTCCGGCGCGGACCTCATCGATGACCGTGCTTTGGATGAGGCGATTGATCGCGTGCTGGCTGGTCCGCAGCGCCGCAGCCGCGTGATGAACCCCAACGAGCTGCTCGTGACCGCCTACCACGAAGGCGGTCACGCACTGGTCGCAGCGGCATCGCACTACACCGACCCGGTGACCAAAGTGACGATCCTGCCACGTGGCCGCGCGCTGGGATACACCATGGTGCTGCCCACCGAGGACAAGTACTCCAAGACCCGCAATGAACTGCTTGATGAGCTCAGCTACGCCATGGGCGGCCGAGTTGCAGAAGAACTCGTCTTCCATGACCCGAGCACGGGGGCTGCCAACGACATTGAGAAGGCCACCACCACGGCCCGTCGCATGGTCACGGAATGGGGGCTGAGTGCCAAAGTCGGTGCGGTCAAGCTCTCCGACGGGTCATCGGAGCCGTTCATGGGGCGGGACATGGGCAATAGGGCTGATTACTCGCCTGAAGTCGCGGCCATTGTAGATGCCGAAGTCCGGCGTCTGGTTGAGACAGCCCATGATGAGGCTCGCGAGATCCTCATCCGCTATCGCGATGTGCTCGATGCTCTTGTTGTGGAACTGCTGGAGAAGGAAACCCTCGGTGAGGCCGAGATCGCACGTATCTTCGCGCCGGTGACCCGTAAACCGGAACGTGAAGTGTGGTCGTCGGGCGATGGCCGATTCCCCGAACGCGGTCCGGTCGATGTGCCTGAACATGTTCGTGAGGCCTATCAGAAACACCAGGAGTCGCGTAACGGTGGTTCTGTGGCGGCACCGACTGGTCCGACTGGTCCAGTTCCTCCGGCCGAGCCAGGGCCGGTATCACCTGGCCAGCCTCAACCAGGACCGGATTCCGAGCCTGACCAGAAGCCGGACATCGACCAATGAGTGTCGACCAGGAACGAGTAGCCGCGGCAATCCGCGAGTTGCTGTTCGCCGTCGGAGAGGATCCCGACCGAGACGGACTGCGTGATACGCCGCAGCGCGTCGCCAGGTCCTACTCAGAGGTGTTCAGCGGACTGAATCAGGCGCCCGACGAGGTTCTGGAGACCGTCTTCGACATCGCTCATGACGAGATGATCGTGGTCAAGGACATCTCGGTGTACTCGACCTGCGAACACCACCTGGTGCCCTTTCATGGCGTGGCGCATGTGGGCTACATCCCGTCCAACGGCCGGGTGACGGGACTGAGCAAGTTGGCACGACTCGTCGATGTCTACGCCAAACGACCGCAGGTGCAAGAACGTCTGACTACTCAAGTCGCCGACGCTCTTGTCACGGGCCTGGAGCCCCGCGGCGTCGCTGTCGTCCTCGAATGCGAGCACTTGTGCATGTCCATGCGCGGGGTACGCAAGCCAGGGGCGAAGACTGTCACATCCGCTGTGCGCGGGCAGATGCGCGATCCCGCAACGCGCGCAGAGTTCATGGGGCTGATACTCGGCCGGTAACAGATCGGCAGATGCGTGGTGAGAATTTTTGCGGCAAGGTGCAAGTAGCGGATGGTTCGCGACATAACCGGTTAGCCACAAGGCTCACGCACTCATAGATGGGGATCACCGTGGAATCTGCTACTCCCATTACCGCGCCGGGCGCCCCGCCCGATCCGGTCGTGTCTTCGATACGACCGTTACAGCGTGACGAACGATGGTTCAACGACGTTTTCACCACGCATGCCAAAGCGATCCAACTGTATTTCCAGCGCCGCATCACCTCCGATGACGCGGAAGACCTCGCTGCCGAGGTTTTCGTCACGGCATGGCGCCGTAGGGAAACCGTCACTGACGGGATGGAATTGGCGTGGCTCTACCGGGTCGCCGGGTTCGTTCTGGCGAATTTCCGGCGTAAGCAACGCACCAGCGCCACCGAACACATCGAAGCATTGGTGGATCGCCGCGACGGTTCGATCACCAGTCCCGACGGCAACGGGGCAGAGCCTGCCGAGGCTGTGGCCGAACGCGATCGGGCGTTGCGAGCATTGGCGACTTTGTCCTGTCGCGATCGTGACATCATCGAGCTTTCGGCCTGGGACGGGCTGAACCGACAAGAATTGGCAGACTATTTAGGGGTTTCGGTCGGCGGTGCCGATGCGGCATTGTCGCGGGCCCGCGGGCGGCTTGCCCAGGCATGGCAGCGAATGGGCTGAGTGCAAGTACCAAGCCACCAACGACATATCTAGGGCAAGTGCGATACCGCAGGGGGTTAGCGCACTTGGCAACCAGGAGGACACGATGGACCGCGAGCGACCGAACGAAGACCAGCCGTTAGGGGAGGGGACAACCACCCCCGCAGCCCATGACGACAAAAATGCCGCTGCATCGGCGAGCGGCATCGCTGAAGCCCAAGCTTGGCAGGCAATACAGCAAAACGATCCCGGGAAGAATGCCCAGATCGATATTGACGCACTGCGCGCCAAGGTTGCTGAACAAATCGAACAAGAAGATCGGTCACAGTATTTGACCGCTGACAGCGATGATGCGATCGTTACACCGCTACATCACGCGGAGATACGGCGAGTTCGATCAGGCCGTCGCCGGTGGATCGCGGTGGCTGCAGTGGCCGCTGCTGTGGCAACAGCGGGAGGTGGCGGCTATGCCATCGGTGCGCTGGGGTCGGGAGATTCGGACACGACTGCTGATGTCAGGATCGCTGAGGGGCCGAGCGAAGGTACGCTGCCGTTCTTTAACGGGCAATCCGGTGAGGGTGCGGGCCGAGATGGCGCTGCAACAGAACAGGCCGACAGTGCCGCGGCATCCGGGCCTGCTGATCCAAGTCGACTTGCTGATTCCGACAGCGCGGCGAGTGGAGGCGGCGATGGGGCCCAGTCTGGAGCGGATCTGCGTACCGAAGCCTGGAACAACTCACGCTTTAGGTTCACCGATGGTGGATTGTCCACTGTGGGCGGTCGCGCTGAAGGATGGGGTTTCGACGTAGCCCAGGTAGCCACGAAGAAGACTGCGCAGCGTGCAGCCGACGTTTTCGGTGTTGAAGGCAAAATCAAAGCCGATGACTGGGGCTGGAGCGTTGGCGATGGCGAGAACGGCGCGCAAGTGAATGTGTCGAAGAGTGGGAACCTGTCGTACTACGACATGGCGGCGTATGACGAGGGTACGTCTCAGGCTAAGCCGATCGGCACCAAGAAGATGCAGAAAATCGTCCTGGGTTACCTGACTGATCTCGGCATTGACACGACAGGTGCGGTCTTCAACGTTGAAAATGAAGACTACGGTGATTCCAACTATCGCTGGATCTCGTTGAGTCTGAACGTCGGCGGGGCCGTCACCGAGATGTCCTGGTCAGGATCTTTCGTAGGCGATAAGCTCAGCGACCTCAACGGCGACCTGGCATCGGCCGTTTCCTTGGGCGAATACGAGGTCATCTCCCCCGCCAAGGCGCTAGAGCGACTCAACGACCCCGGGTTCTCCGTGGGCCGCTGGCCGTCGAAGTATCCGACATGGCTGGAGGAACAGTGGAACTCGGATGACTACTACCGCACCCTGGAATCGCAGTGGAACCAGGTTCCGGTGACGCCAGAACCTGGAACGAAGCTGACTATGCCGATCGTCGATGTGACGCTTTCACGGGCGACGCTCGGTCTGGCGACTTACTACGATCCAACCGGGGTACGACTGTTGCTCCCGACCTACGAGCTCAGCGATGGGAGCGGCGCCGCTTGGCAGGTGCTGGCTATCGCCGATGCGCACATTGACACCGCAACAAACTGAGCGAAACTAAACGTCCGCGCTCGCCCGTTTCACAGAAAACGGGCGAGCGCGGACGTTTCAGTCAGTGCGGTGAGATTTAGTCGACTGAGACCGAACTCTTCGCGCGTGCCTCGCGCAACAGGCTGATCAGTTCGAGCACCACGGCCGGTTCGACAAGGTGGTTGGCGCGGCGCACCCGGATCTCTAGCGCGTCGATGTCGAGCGGATCCATCTCCACATTCGCGATGTAGCCACGTGCTTCGTCGGCAACAGCCCATGACTGCTCATTCGGTGTCAATCCGTCATAATTCCCCATGGCCGTCTCCTTACAAGTCCCTGCGGCTATCGAAGCCAATACTTAGACGGTAGACGGCGCAAGTCCGTCCAATGTGAGACTTTCATCCCGATTAGCGTCTCGGTATCGAGCGTTGATCGCGGCAAGGTAGCACCGTGTTCGCCGGCTGACTCGGGATGCCCTCGTGCGCGCTCGTAACCTTTGGCTTCGCTGGCCTACAGTAGTGATGTGTCATCCCCTTCAGGCCCATCGACGATGCTGAGCGCACTGAGCCCGCCCGGTACATCGCGCACTTTGGTGATGGGCGTTGTCAACGTCACTCCAGACTCTTTTTCGGACGGTGGACAGTGGGACACCCCGCAGCGAGCGATTGCGCATGGTCGGCAACTGCACCGCGACGGTGCTGACATCGTCGACGTCGGCGGGGAATCGACTCGCCCGGGTGCGGCTCGCGTTACCGAGGCTGAGGAACAAGCTCGTGTGATCCCGGTGATTGAGGCGCTCGCAGCGGCTGGCGTACCGGTCAGCGTTGACACCATGCGCGCCAGCGTGGCGCAATCCGCCGTGGCTGCCGGTGCGGTGCTCGTCAACGATGTTTCGGGTGGATTAGCCGACCCGGAAATGATCCCAGCTGTCGCAACCATGAATGTGCCGTATGTGATCTCGCACTGGCGGGCACATTCCGACGTGATGGACCAGCGCGATCTTTACCGTGACGTGGTCCGCGAGGTATGCGATGAATTAGCCCGCCAGGTCGAAGTGTTCATGAGCGCGGGCGGAAACCCCGATAACCTGGTGCTGGATCCCGGATTGGGGTTTGCGAAAGCATCGGAGAACAACTGGCCACTGCTGGCGCATCTCGACCAGTTGCAAAACATCGGGTTTCCGGTTCTGATTGGGGCATCTCGGAAGAGATTCTTAGCAGCCGTGATCGATCCGGGCAGCGATGTCGCACCGTTGGATCGTGATGTGGCTACTGCGGCAGTGACGACGTTGTGCGCACAGCGCGGGGTGTGGGCTGTGCGAGTTCATGACGTGCGTGGTTCCGTTGACGCAATCCGGGTTGTTGAGGCATTTCAAGCCGCAAGGAGTGACCGATGAGTAGTGATCTGATCGAGGTATCGGGTATCCGCGCTTTCGGATATCACGGTGTTCTCGCTGATGAGCAGCGTGATGGCCAGGAGTTCATCATCGACGTGGCGTTGCGGCTCGATACCCGTGCAGCAGCGCGCAGCGATGACCTGATGGCCACCGTGAACTACAACGCCGTAGCGGAAGAGATCGTCGCAGCGGTGGGGCGCGAACGCTTCGACCTGATCGAGACCTTGGCTGAATACCTCTCACAGCAGGTGTTGCTCCATCCGAAGGTCGAAGAAGTCACCATCACGGTGCATAAACCGGCAGCTCCCATCACCGTGCCGTTTGGCGATGTGAAAGTGCGGATCACTCGTGTCCAGGGCGGCCCGCAGGTGATGATTCCGCGCGAGCAGCCCGCCGCGCAATCGGCGGTGCCAGCGGATATGCCTCCGGTGCCGCTGCCAAGCCCCGAGCCGGAAGCCTTACCGCAACTCGTTCCCGATCCTGTCGCGCAGCACGACCCGCTCGATACGACTCCCATGATCCCAACCCATGTGGTGCTGGCGCTGGGCGGCAACCTGGGGGATGCGATCGGCACGTTGCGCCAGGCCATCAGGGAGCTTTCCACCGTGGACGAGTTCGCAGTCACTGGAGTGGGACCACTCGCCCGTACCGCCGCCGTAGGCGGACCGGAAGGCCAACCGGATTATTACAACACCGTCATCACGGCATCGACCACACTGTCACCGCGCGCTCTGTTGGACATCACACAGGGCATCGAGGTTGCCTACGGACGCACCCGCGAGGTGCACTGGGGTCCACGCACCCTCGACATCGACATCATCGTCTTCGGTGACCTGATCACGATGGCGGAAGATCTGGAACTGCCTCATTCGCGGGCGCATCAGCGAGCTTTTGTGCTGCTGCCGTGGGCGCATATCGACCACACGGCGGTCTTGCCCGGGCTGGGCGGGGGTCCGGTGGAAATGCTGGCGAAGACAGCGCCCGACGCCGCCGGAATCAAGTCGTTGGCTCTGGATTGGTTCGCTACGGAAACCCTGCCACCACCGGATTTCGCGGGTGTCAGTGATGCCCAACCGGCGGTTTCCGGTGCGATAGGTGTTGTGAACTACGGCGATGGGAATCCGCGGGTGCCGCAATGACGCCGACTAAGCCGCTTAACCTGGCTCTGCTGTCGGTCGTTGCGGCTGCCGTTGCCTACGCAATGTTGCACTTACTGGCCACTCGGGGCGTCCATCTTGCCCCGGTGCCGTATCTGGTTGCCGTGGTTGAACTCTTCCTTGCCGGGGTGGTCTTCGCTGCTGGATGGACTGTGCGAGCCTACTTGCGCGGCGATAAGCCGGAACTCAGCGGATTGCGGGCGATGCGATTCGTGGTCTTGGGCAAGGCGACGAGCCATGCCGGCGTGGTGCTGTTCGGTTGGTATGCCGCGCAAGCGATCCTGGCTGCGACGCAGCTGCAGTTCGAGCCGCAGCGAGCCCGTGCACTGAGCGCCGGACTGGCCGCCGTGGGCGCGCTCGTCCTCATTGTGGCCGGATACGTCACAGAACGTTTTGGCAGAATTCCGCCATCCGATGGCGGCGACTCAGTGGGGGAATCAGATGGGCCAAGTGGCCAATCGGCATGATGCGCTGGACGTCGTCGGCGCGCAGTGGCAGGCGGTGTCGCCGCGACTGGTCACATTGCGACGCCTTTCGCTAAGCATCGTGTTGGTCCCTGCGATCGTTGTCCTCGTTATCGTCTTGGCCGTCACCCAGATGTGGTGGCCAGGGCTGGTTGCCGCGGCGTTGCTGGTGCTGTGGCTGCTAGCCTGCGTTTTGATCGGCCGGCAAGTCCGAGCGATCAGGTATGCCCGTCGTGACGATGACCTGGTGATCCGTAAGGGAGTCCTGGCGCGCCGACTGGTGGTCATTCCTTACGGACGCATGCAGACGGTTGACGTTTCCGTAGGTCCGTTGGAGCGACGATTCGGGTTGGCCTCGCTGCAATTCCAGACGGCATCGGCGAGCACGAATGCGACTTTGCCCGGCTTGGTCGCCACTGAAGCGCAATCGGTGCGTGAAGAACTCGTCCGATTGGGTGAAAAACGGATGAGGCGACTGTGACAGGTCTGGAGCCTTCCATATCGGACGAGGCCGCCTCACCCTTGCAATGGCGCCGTGTTCATCCTGCAACACCACTGGTGCGGATGTGGGTGGCATTGGTGGCGCTCGCGCTTTTCACGTTGCGGGAGGTCGACGAACTCGTCTCCGGTGGCTACCGCGAGATCTTGGCTTTAGCGGTCTCGTGGACTGCATGGGCGGTGTTGGTCGGGGTGATCGTCGTTATCTTGACGGGGTTCTATATTTCGTGGCGCTGCACCGGCTATGCGGTCGATGACGAGCGGATTCACTTCAAACAGGGTGTGGTGTGGCGCACCGAACGTACCGCGCCTCTGGACAAGGTGGAGACGATTGACGTTCGTCGTCCGCTCGCCGCGCGGCTGATCGGGCTGAGCCAACTGCGCATTGAGGTCGCCGGTGGCAAGGACTCGTACCTGGAACTGGGCTTCTTGCGCCTGGCGGATGCGAATGTGTTGCGTGATGAACTGCTGACGGCTGCCAAGCTGCATGACCGACGCCCAGAGGCGGTGACCACGCCCGAGGCGGGGATCGCTGCCGAGCACTCGTCCATACCTGTCGAAGATGCCCTATATGAGCCGTCCGCGGTCGCGGCGCAGCACGTGCTGACGATCCCGAATTCACGGCTGTTCGCCGCCGCGCTGTTGTCCGGTGAATTCGTGACGTCAGTTGGAGTGGTGATCGGCGGTGTCATAGCGGTGGTCATCACGGGCTCATTTGCGACATTGGCCGGTGTCGCCGCGCTGCTGTGGGGGTTTGGCGGCGGCGCGGTCAAACGCTTCACCCGGAACTTCGGCTTCGTCGTCACTAAGTCCGACCAAGGACTGCGCATCGGGCGCGGGCTGTTCGACCACACGATGCAAAGCGTGCCCACGGAGCGCATTCACGCCATTGAAGTGCGTCAGACTGTGCTGCATCGCTTATGCCAGTGGTGGCAGATCAGAGCAACGATCGCCGGGTACGGCGAGGAGGGGGACGAGACCATGCTCGTCCCGGTCGCGACCTCCGATGAGGTGTTGAACTTCCTCGCGCATTTCGGTGCGCGGTGGACGGACGAGCAAACCATTGCGTTGCTGGTGCAGGGGATGGCGGGCGACCGTCATCAGGCCGGTGATGTGTTCCAGGCCGTGCCGCAGCGAGCGCGGTTATGGGATCCGCTGGGATGGGTGCGGCAGGGCCACTGGGCCGATGATGACCAGGTGTGGCTGCGTCATGGCCGACTGCAGCGAGCAGTTAGCGTGATCGAACTGGCGCACTGCCAGTCGGCATCGGTGGTGCAGGGGCCGCTCGACCGGAAACGTTCGCTGGCATCGGTCGAATTCGGTTTGGTGTCCGGGCCGGTGAGCAAGGTCTTGGATCATCTGGACGAGTCGGTCGCGGTTGATCTGGCCGAGCGTCTTGTTGCCGAGGATCGGCGGTTTCGGGCGAATGCCTAACCCAACGCTGGTTGAGCGTGTCGAAACCACCTCGCCACCGGTTGAACCTGCCAACCCCAACGCAGGTGCGAACACCGCACCGCTGTGCAGCGCCCAGGATGATCGGTGGGGTCAGGTCCGGATCGACAGATCGAATCAGGCCCAGAAGAACAGCATCTGGAAAAGCATCAAGAAGAGTCCTGCGAAGGAAAAGGCTCCTGCATCCATAGTGCACTCCGTTCTGAAATAGATGGCTGGGGCGTGTTTGCCCGTCCTAGAGTCGGTTGACGGTGACCGTGTCCGCAGTGAAGGTCATGTGGAGTATCCCTTGGTTCACCGTTCCGACGAATACGGTGCCGTCTTCGGCTACAGGTGTGCCGAGTAGAGCGAGTTCGTCGAAGACTTCCTGTCGGTTAACGAGTAACGGTGCGGGCTTATCGAAGCTCAACTCGTCTTCCTTGACCACTCCGGTCGGGAAGGAGATATCGCTGAAGTACATATCTTGATCAATGAGCGTTACGGTCTGACGATATGCTGCCCAGACGCCTTCTTCGTCATCGGGTTCCACTATGAACCGCAGTCCACCCAGAATCACCGACAGACGGTCGCCGTCAACGTCGCCATGGGGATACTGCGCGGTGAACTCGCGTTGCATCTCCTCTACGGAGACCCGCGGTCGGAACCGGTACTCTGCACCATCCATGGACATCCTAGTGTGTCGGATATCGAAGTTGAAATGGTTGTCGTGCTTGCCGCTAATAGCAATAGGTTGGGGATTGAAATAGTCTGAAAAGAACATCGACGCCAAGATGCCCAGAAGCAGGGCAAGACATATTCCGGAGCTCACCAAGGCCGACGTGAGCCAGATCCGTCGCTTTCGAGTGCGAGCACCGGCTACTAGGAAAATAGCGGCCAGGACGAGAAGGAAAACGGCAATTTCCAAGACCGACATGTCCACCGTGCCCTCCGCTCTGAGACCGACACCGGGGCGCCCGGGTCATAATCGCTTATCGTTGCTGGAGCACTGCCTCACCTTGACCAGCGCTGATGTAGATAATAGATGAGCCTAGGGCCCAACGAGCCAAGCTGGAGACGGCGAAGCGCACCTGGCGTCATTGAAGTCCGTGGCCATGACTCCGCCACCAAGTGACACGCTGCCACTAGTCAGAGTCGTATCTGCGGTCTTCACCGCATCGGCAGTGACCTCAGCGGTGGGCGGCAGGACCAGAAGATAAGAAGTTCCATCGGACCTGATGCGCGGGCAGTAACCATGTTCACTCGCTTCAATACTCAACTCGCCGTCAATCAGCGCAGCTGGATAATCGACAAGTTCTGAAGATGTATGCGGGAAGTCCGCGGCATCACTCGAACCGCAGCCGACCATCGTGACCAGCAGAGCGCCAATGACGGCCGAACTGAGTGAAATCCGGTGAGTGTTCATTTCGTTCTCCGGCCTCGATCTGCCGTTGATCGGGTGATTGGCGGTGCCCAGCGTCGTTGCCGGGGTCGTGATGTTGTTTCTAGCATGAGTGTATGACAGCACCCCAGCCACAGACCGGCCGCGCCCCTGGACGCTTAGGCATCGGCATCATCGGCACGGGCCGAGTCGGAGCAGTCCTCGGCAGTGCGTTGCGTGCCGCAGGTCACGCAATAGTCGGCGTCAGCGCGGTATCCGAGGAATCACGCGACCGTGCCGCAATCATGCTTCCGGACGTCCCGATCCTCCCGATCCCGGACATTGTGGAACGAGCCGAACTCGTCGTCATTGCCACCCCCGACGATGCCATCAAACCCCTGGTCGATGGCCTTGCTACAACAGGAGCCTGGCAGACCGGTCAGATCGTCCTGCACGTCTCAGGTGCCCACGGCCTCGACGTGCTCGATGCGGCGCGCGGCGAGGGAGCACTCGTCCTGGCCGTCCATCCGGTGATGACCTTTACCGGAACTTCCCTCGATATCGCCCGGCTCGAAGGCGCCCCATTCGCGGTAACCGCGCCGAGTGCATTCCTGCCGATTGCGCAGGCGCTCGTCGTCGAGATGGGCGGTGAACCCGTGGTCATCGCGGAAGAGCAGCGAGCTACCTATCATGCTGCGCTCGCACACGCCTCAAACCACCTCGTCACACTGCTCGCCCAAGCCGACGAACTGCTCAAAGCAGCAGGAGTCGAAGCACCCGGCACATTGATCCGCCACCTCGTCGACGCAAGTGCCGATGGTGCGCTGCGCCGCAGCGCCGACGGGGCCGACCCGATCGGCGCGCTCACTGGACCGGTGTCCCGTGGCGACGTGGGCACGGTTGCCAGCCATCTGGCTGAGGTAGGCCGTGTCAGTGCCCGCGACGGTCAGTCGGACCTGATCGACTCCTATCGCGTGCTCGCCCAGGCCACTGCCGACCGTGCGTACCGTGCGCGTAGAATCACCGAAGTCCAGTACGGGCAGTTACGGGCATTCCTGACCGCCCCGAGCAATACGAGCAAGAATCGCGAGGAAGACGACCAATGACTCAGGCGTCGAAAGCCGGCTTGCCGGTCGTAGCCACCACTCGCGATGAACTGGGTGCTGCACTGGGGGCTCTGACCGGAACCCGCGCGGTCGTGATGACCATGGGTGCACTGCACCGCGGTCACCTCGAACTGGTGCGCCAAGCCCGCGAAGTAGCGGACCACGTTGTCGTCACGATTTTCGTCAACCCCTTGCAGTTCGGGCCCAACGAAGACTTCGATAGATATCCGCGCACGCTCGAAGACGACCTTGCGGCATTGGGAACTGATGCAGACCTCGTCTTCGCCCCGACGGTCGATCAGATGTATCCGCACGGCAAGTCTGCGGTGACCGTTTCCGCAGGAACGCTCGGTACCGACTATGAGGGTGAGATACGGCCCGGCCACTTCGACGGTGTGCTGACAGTGGTGCTCAAACTGCTCAACCTGACCCAGCCCGACATCGCGATCTTCGGGCAAAAAGACGCGCAGCAGTTCGCGGTGATTTCGGCGATGGTGGCTGCCCTCGACGTTCCGGTCCGACTCATGGCCGTACCGACCGTGCGCGAAGAAGACGGTTTGGCGTTATCGAGCCGCAACCGGTATTTGAGCCAAGAAGAACGAGCGCAGGCCCGCGCCATCCCACAAGCGCTCACCGCCGCTGGGCGAGCCGCAGACCAGGGCAAGAACGCTACACAGGTCACAGATGTGGCGAAAGAGACAATTTTGCGTAGCGATGGACTCGTTCTCGACTATGTTGTGCTCGTCGAACCTGAGACACTTGAAGAGGTATCTGACGAATACCGCGGCAGTGCGCTACTGCTCGTCGCTGCCCGTGCGGGTAGCACCAGGTTGATCGACAACTGCTCGGTCACCATGACAGGCCAGTGACTTCCGGCTTGCCGGAAGGATGTGGAAGGACAGGCGTGACATCACTGCAACGCCCCATGATGATCGGCAAGATTCATCGCGCCACGGTGACCGGCGCTGATTTGGACTATGTCGGTTCCATCACCATCGACGAGGATCTGCTCGCCGCATCGGACATCTTGCCCGGACAACAAGTCGATGTCGTCGACGTCACCAACGGTGCCCGGCTATCCACCTATGCCCTCCCAGGCCCCGCCGGAAGCGGCGAAATCGCGATCAACGGTGCCGCTGCGCACCTGGTACACCCCGGCGACGTGGTGATCATCATCGCCTACGGAGTGCTCGCCGACGCTGAAGCGCGCGCCTACCAGCCGCACGTCGTATTCGTGGACGAGCACAATCGCATCATTGAGCAAAGTAACGATCCAGGTCAGGTCCCTGCCGGGTACGGACTGGTCACCAGTGCCGTCCCGGTCACACGTCCGGCCTCGTGAACCCCACATCAACCGCGCAGGATGATGCGCGCCAGGTACGACTCGCCCGCAAACTCGCCGCACCCGACCCAGGATGGTCAACGAGTGCGGACGTCATTGTCATCGGTTCCGGTGTGGCGGGACTCACTGCCGCCTTGGAATTATGCGGACGAGTCGGCAAAGTCGTCCTGCTCACAAAGACCGTGTTGTCCTCAGGGTCGACAGTGTGGGCACAAGGCGGTATCGCTGCAGCCCTCGACCCAACGGACTCGGTCGCCGCGCATCGTGAAGACACATTGGTCGCCGGCGGCGGACTATGCGACGAACATTGCGTTGACGTTCTGGTAAGCGAAGGCCCGGCCCGGGTACGTGAACTCGTCGCCCGCGGCGCACTCTTCGACCGCGATGACGACGGTGAAATCATGCTCGGGCTGGAAGGCGGCCACCACGCATCGCGCATCGCCCACGCCGGCGGCGACGCCACCGGCGCGGAGATCTCCCGGGCACTCGTCGCCCAGATCGAACAGGTCCGGGACCATCCCGGTATCGAGGTTATCGAACACGCCCAGATGATCGATCTACTCACCGACGAAAGCGGCCGGGTCTGCGGAGCGACGCTGCACGTCGTGGGCGAGGGAACCCGCGATGGCGTAGGCGCCGTCCATGCGCGTGCCGTCGTGCTCGCTACCGGTGGAATCGGTCAGCTCTACACGTCATCAACCAACCCGCCACAGGCCACCGCTGACGGTCTCGCGGCAGCGCTGCGGGTCGGTGCCGAATTGGCAGATCTGGAATTCGTCCAATTCCACCCGACAGTGCTGTGGCTGGGAGCGGGAGCCAAAGGCCAACTCACGCTGATCTCAGAGGCAGTACGCGGTGAGGGCGCCTACCTGCTGGACGTGGACGGCACCAGATTCATGCGGTCGGTCCACCCGCTGGCCGAACTCGCTCCGCGCGATGTGGTCTCACATGCCATGGTGCGCCAGATGGCAGCCACCGGTTCGGATCATGTGCTGCTCGACGCCCGCCACTTGGGGGGCCAATTCCTCCAGCAACGTTTCCCGACGATCACCGAACGGCTCCATGCCGCCGGATTCGAATTCGACAACGACCTGATCCCGGTCGCCCCCGCACAGCACTTCCACTCCGGCGGCATCGTCACCGACGACCACGGCCGCACCACCGTTCCGGGCCTCTATGCGGTCGGAGAATGTGCCTGCACCGGAGTGCACGGTGCCAACCGGCTGGCGTCCAATTCACTGCTTGAAGGCTTGGTCTTCGCGCACCGGGCCGCCCGCGATATTGCCGCGCAGATCGACGGCGGCGCGCTCCCGATCACCAGACCAGTGGAGCGCTCCGGAAACGCCGGCCTGGTGGCGGGCGCTGCGCGCTCGCGGATTCAGCGCGTGATGACCACCGGAACCGGCGCGGTGCGCGATGCGCAAAGCCTGCACAACGCACTCGTCGCGCTGCGCAATGTGCCCGCCGACGTGCACCTGCGCGAAGACGTACTGGCCTCACCACAATCGGCAGAGTGGGAAACGTCGAATATCTTCGCAACCGCGGTGGCCTTATCGGTTGCTGCCTCACTTCGCGAGGAATCCCGGGGCGGGCACTTCCGGGCGGATTTCCCGGAGCCGACCGAGGCCGGACGGCACCGCATCGTGCTTTCACTTGATGAAGCCGGTGCGCTGCGCACCCAGCGCCGCTCGGTGACAATGTAACCTGCAACGCAATGACCACGACAATGGGAGACAGTGCCGTCATGGACGAGTTACGCGCCGATTGGCTGGCAGACCTGGTCGGCCGCACACTCGACGAGGACCTTGGGGTTCAGCCAGCAGCCACAGGCTCCACAGCAGACGTCCCACCCGCGGGCCGGGACGTGACCACACAGGCCATTTTCGACGTGACAGACCAGTCGCGCGCGGTCCTCGCCGCCCGGCAAGCAGGAGTAGTGGCAGGACTGGCCGCGGTTCAACTCGTCCTGACTGATGTGGCCGCACGGTTCGGGCTCGCGCCCGCCCGGGTGGAACTGCTCGTTGCCGACGGGACACGCGTTGCCCCCGGTGATCGCCTCGCCATCATCACCGGGCCGACACAAGTGCTGCTGATGGCAGAGCGCACTGCGCTCAACATAGTGTCGCGGGCATCCGGGGTGGCAACCGCCACACGGCAGTGGGCCGACAAACTGGCCGATTCGCCAGCCCAGGTACTCGACACCCGCAAGACAACGCCAGGCCTCAGAGAGCTTGAGAAGTATGCGGTGCGACAAGGCGGCGGAACCAATAAGCGACTCGGGCTCTATGACGCAGCGATGATCAAGGACAACCACATCGCCGCGGCGGGGTCCATCGGCGAAGCGATGAGCCGCGTTCGCGAAGCATTCCCCGGTGTGACCATTCAAGTCGAGGCCGACCGCAAGGAACAGGCTCTCGAAGCCATCACCGCGGGGGCTAGATTCCTCCTGCTGGACAATATGACCGCGGAAGAACTGCGCGAAACAGTCACCGCGATTCGTAACGGTGAAGCTCGTACCGGCAAGGTCGAACTCGAGGCGACCGGCAACCTGACACTCGACAAAGCAGCGGCGGTTGCCGCCACCGGAGTCGATTACATGTCCGTCGGCGCGCTGACCCATTCGTCCGCCATTCTTGATATCGGCCTCGACATGGAGGATTGCTGAGCCAACCTCGGTAAGATTGGCGGGTGACAACTACCGCAACCGCGAATGCCCCCATTGACGAGCCCGAGTTCGACGATCTTCCCGAGCAACGGAAAGTGCGCGGCGCCAAGCGCGACCGTCTGCTGTCAGAAGGGGGCGAGGCGTATCCCGTCACTGTGCCGATCACTCACACGATCGAGCAGGTGCGCGCCCAGTATGACCACCTGACCACAGGTGAGGAGACTGACGACCGCGTGGGTGTCGCGGGACGCGTGGTATTCCTGCGCAACTCCGGCAAGTTGTGCTTTGTCGCGTTGCAAGATGGCGTGGGCAACCGGCTGCAGGCGATGTTCTCCCAGGGGGAGATCGGCGAAGAGTCACTGGCCGACTTCAAGGCCTTAGTCGACCTTGGCGATCATCTTTTCGTTTCCGGACGAGTGATTAGCTCTCGCCGCGGTGAGCTCTCCGTCTTTGTCGAATCATGGCAGATTGCGGCCAAGGCGCTGCGCCCACTGCCGGTGCTGCACAAGGACCTGTCTGAAGAAGCTCGCGTGCGGCAGCGCTATGTCGATCTGATCTCGCGTGACTCTGCCCGCAAGGTCGCCCGGCTGCGCACCGACGTGGTGCGTTCCTTGCGCGAGAACTTCCACCAGCGCGACTACCTGGAAATCGAGACACCGATGCTGCAGAGCATCCACGGGGGGGCAGCGGCGCGCCCGTTCGTGACGCATATGAACGCCTTCGATATGGACCTCTACCTGCGCATCGCGCCGGAACTGTTCCTCAAGCGCGCGGTGGTAGGCGGATTGGAACGAGTCTTTGAGATCAACCGTAACTTCCGCAACGAGGGCGCTGATTCCACGCACTCCCCGGAGTTCGCCATGCTCGAGGCCTACGAGGCATACGGCGACTACAACACAATGGCGGCATTGACACAGAACCTGGTGCAGCGAGCCGCCGAGGATGCGCTCGGTACCACGGAAGTTGAATTGGCCGACGGAACTCATTATGACCTCGGCGGTGAATGGGCCAACATCACCATGTACGGGTCACTGTCGGAATCGCTGGGCGAAGAGATCACGCCCGAAACCAGTGTGGAATATCTGAACAGACTGATGGAACGGTTTGAACTTTCCCTCGATCCCAAGAAGATCTCACACGGCAAACTGATTGAAGAACTGTGGGAAAATCGTGTCGGGGACGAGTTGCATGCCCCTACATTTGTGCGGGACTTCCCGGTCGAGACATCGCCATTGACCCGCGACCACCGCTCTATTCCCGGGGTTGTTGAGAAGTGGGACCTGTACGTACGCGGATTCGAGTTGGCGACTGCCTATTCGGAATTGGTGGACCCAGTTATTCAGCGCCAACGGTTTGAGGCGCAGGCAGTGGCTGCAGCGGCAGGGGACGATGAGGCGATGGCGCTCGATGAGGATTTCCTCACCGCAATGGAATATGGAATGCCCCCGAGCGGTGGAATGGGCATGGGGGTGGATCGACTGTTGATGGCATTGACTGGATTGGGAATCCGCGAAACGGTACTCTTCCCATTGGTCAAGCCGGTTCACTGAGCCAGACGAAGATAAACGGAGATCACTGTGGATGGCGTCGTTGGGGTAGTCAGTACCGTGGCACCGTCAATCGGTGTTGGGCTGATATTTTTCTTCGCGATCCGCGCGGTGATTCGTGCCGATAGGCGGGAACGGGAATATCTGCGTGAACTCGATGAAGAAGATCAGAACTCATCTGAGCGATGATGCGTTTAATCTTTAGGGTATCGACTAGCATTCCGATTCGTGCCATTGCAGTACTAAAGTGATAATGTTTCTGCATTGTCATTACCAGCCTTGTTGAGGAGATCCAGATGGCGCAGAAGGTCCAAGTCGTTCTTGAAGATGATATTGACGGCGGTCCTGCATCCAGCACGGTAACTTTCGCGTTGGATGGGACGGCATATGAGATCGACCTTAACGAAGAGAACGCGGCAAAATTGCGCGACAGTATTGCGGAATGGATTCGATACGCGCGTCGTGTCGGTCGTTTGAACCGCGGTCATATTTCAAAGCGAACTCCTGGTGGTGTCGCAGGCAACGCCGGGAACGGTCGCAATATCGGCGACGTCCGTGCATGGCTTATTGAAAATGGCTACCAAGTTTCATCGCGTGGTCGCATCGCGGCTGAATTGCAGGAAATCTACGACGCTGCACACCAGTAGGCAGTGATATAGCGAGTTTCACAGAATGTGGGCCAATCCTGGAACAGGATTGGCCCACATCGTGTTTTGTATTGAAAAGAGATTGCAGTGTCGGTGCTTGTCAGCGTGGCGACGCATTCTCCTTACGTGACAGTTCGACATTGACGATCGCGGCCACCATGGGAAGGCATTTGCCGCAACCACCGGTTGCTCGGGTACAGCGTTGCACTGATTCGAGATCACAAGCAGTTCCATCATGCAGGGGGGTGCGAATCTCGCCAGCTGTGACGTTGTTACACCAGCAGACGACCGTTTCGTCGGTGACAGCCGCAGCTTCTTGCGCTGACACCTCGTCTAGTTCTGGTTCTTCGGCTAGAAGATTCCGCAGATCCGCCAGCGACGCGGTGGTGCCGGTTGGGCTCGTCCCTGTATCACTCATATATTCCATGGTGCGTCCGGCAAGTCCCATTTGTCCGGGATGAAGGTCCCAGTCAGTACATGGCCTAGGCTTAACAGACAGAGATAAAGGTGGTGAGGGTGCTGTCAACGATGCGCGTTGCGATGATCAGTGCTCATACGTCTCCTCTTGAGCAGCCGGGAACCGGCGACGCCGGGGGGATGAACGTCTATGTGATGCAGTTGGCGCAGGCGATGGGTGATCTGGGTGCTGCGGTTGAGGTTTTCACGCGCCGCACGAAGGCCGCCCAGCCGGACCACGTGGAGGCCGCCCAGGGCGTTTGGGTGCACCATATCGATGCCGGCCCCTACGAAGGGCTGAATAAGAACGACCTACCGGCACAGATGTGTTACTTCACCGCTGGAATGCTCCGATACGAAGCGAGCCGCCGACAGCATTGGTTCGATGCGGTGCATTCGCATTACTGGCTCTCCGGTATGGCTGGCTGGTTGGCCGCAGACCGTTGGTCAGTGCCGTTGATACACACCATGCATACCTTGGCGAAAGCGAAGAACCGCAACCTGGCGCCGCGAGACATCCCGGAACCCAAGGCCCGGGTAGTCGGAGAGCAACAGGTGGTGCTCGAGGCTGATCGGTTGGTGGTCTCTACGCCCAGCGAGGCGGAGCATCTGCGCACGCTCTATGGTGCGGCGCACGAGCAGATCGCTGTGGTGCCACCGGGAGTGCGCATCGACGGCTTCCACCCGCTTGCGGGTCATGACCAGGATGAACAAAAACGGGCATTGCGTCGCGAGCTTGGCGTGAGCCCAGATCGTCCTCTGGTGGTTTACGCCGGACGGATCCAGCCGCTGAAGGGCACGGACGTGCTGGTGCGAGCCTGGGGTCACTGGCGCAGAGAATACGAGCAGGGCCGCTGGCCCGAGCCGCCGCAGTTGCTGATCATCGGTGGTTCAAGCGGTGCGAAGAATCACCGCAAAGCCCTGCGAAAACTCGTCGCCGAAGAAGGCATTGGCGCTGACGTTGCGTTGCTGGATCCGCTGGCTCATCCGCAGTTGGCGCGTACCTTCCAGGCGGCGGATCTCGTTGCCGTTCCCTCGTACTACGAGACCTTCGGTTTAGTGGGACTCGAGGCGCAGGCCTGCGGCACCCCGGTCGTGGCCGCCGATGTCGGCGGTCTGTCAACGGTGGTGAGCGATGGGGTGTCGGGAGAACTCGTCGCTGGGCACGACCCGCAAGTATGGGCCGCACGTATTCGCGATCTGATGCACGACCGGGACCGGTTGGCCCGGATGAGCGCGCAGGCGCGTGTCCATGCCGAGGCGTTCTCCTGGGAGATGACCGCGCGGCGCATGCTGCGGGTCTACCAGGACGCCAATTCCGCTACCGGGCGAGCGTCAGCGTTGGTCTGCTAAAAATGGTTCGGCGATGGGTCTGTTGACCCACCAGCAGGCAGATCAGGTAAGGCACAATAGTTCCTATGACATACACGCTGGTATTGCTCCGCCACGGCGAGAGCGAATGGAACGCAAAGAACCTGTTCACCGGTTGGGTCGACGTCGCACTCTCTGAGAAGGGCGTGGGCGAGGCCAAGCGCGGTGGCAAACTGCTCACCGATGCGGGCATCCTGCCTGATGTCGTGCACACTTCACTGCTGCGCCGCGCGATGACCACCGCCAACCTGGCACTGGATGCTGCCGACCGGCTGTGGATCCCGGTCAAGCGCGACTGGCGTCTTAACGAGCGTCACTACGGTGCGCTGCAGGGCAAGAACAAGGCCGAAACCCTGGAACAGTACGGCGAGGAGCAGTTCATGCTGTGGCGCCGTTCCTACGACGTGCCGCCACCGCCCATCGAGGTGGGCTCCGAGTTCTCCCAGGACGCCGACCCTCGTTACGCTGACGCACCGGTAGTGCTGACCGAATGCCTCAAGGACGTCCTGGAGCGCGCACTGCCATACGTCAAGGACGAGGTCTTCGGTGACCTCAAGGCCGGCAAGACCGTCATGGTCGCCGCCCACGGCAACTCGCTGCGCGCCATCGTGAAATACCTCGATGGAATTTCGGACGAGGACATCGCCGGTCTGAACATCCCCACCGGTATTCCGCTCGTCTACGAGTTGGACGAGAACTTCAAGCCCGTTAAGGCAGGTGGCACCTACCTCGACCCGGACGCCGCTGCCGAAGCAATCAAGGCTGTGGCAAACCAGGGCAAGAAGTAGGTTTCGCCGAACGATCGCCCCATAGGCAAAGTGGTAGTGCAACATATCGCACTACCACTTTGCTTATGGGGCAACTTTGTTGCGCTGACCGAGGGTTGCGCAGGCGCGCACGACTCAGGTGTGAGCCGTGTCGGTGCCGGTGATCAAGTAGATGACGCGGCGCGCGATGGAGACGCCGTGGTCGCCGAAGCGCTCGTAATAACGGCCCACAAGTGTGATGTCAATGGTCTCCTGGGTGCTTCCGTTCCAGTGTGGACTGAGCAATGTCGAGAACGTGTCATGGTGGAGCTCGTCGATGATGTCGTCATCACGCTCGATCGCGTTCGCCTCGGACAGGTCGCGAGTCTGCAACAGCTTCGTGACGCGAGTGGACAGTCGCACTGAGGCGTCCTGCAACGCGGTGAACACGGGCAGTGCCGTCTCCGGCACAGCCAGATTCGGGTATGCCCGGCGTGCGACCTGGGCTATGTGCTGGGCCAGGTCGCCCATTCGCTCCAAGGTGGCGCTCATCCGCAGTGTCGAGACGACAATGCGCAGATCGGTTGCCACAGGAGCCTGTTGGGCAAGGAGCAGCACAGCACGGTCATCGGTGTCACGTGCAAGATCGTCGATGATGTCGTCATCAGTGATGACCTGCTGTGCCTTGGCGACATCAGCAGTCAGGAAGGCCTGACCGGCAGTGATGATCGCGGTGTGAACTTTCTCGCTGAGTTGGATCAGGTTGTCGCCGAGTTGAGCTAACTCAGCTTCGAAAATGTCACGCATTTACCATTCACTCTCTGCTATCGGTGGCATCGACTACCCAGTGTCATTGATAGCCCAGTGTTACGCATCAGGGTGAGTCCACGGCAAGCAGGAGGTGAACGGATGGTGACCCCGACATGAACTCCTGGGAGCGAATCGCTTGATTCGCCCGATTCGCATGCGTCCGCGATCAGTACCGGCATACGCTTAGCCCGTGGAGGGAACCATGACACAAAGTGGCCAGCCTTGGCTCATTCTGGCAGCCGGGCTCATCGGGCTGTTCGTCGGTCTGATCGCGGCCATTGCCTTTCGGCAGTCAGAACGGGAGCAGAACCAACCGATCGAGGTCGAGGAGCCTGAACTCAAGGACGACATCATTCGAGTCCTTGCGGTGCTTCGTTCTGCGGTCATCGTGCTGGGCCACGATGACCTGGTGCTACGAGCATCGCCCGCTGCCTATGCGATGGGGCTGGTCAGAAGTGACGAGCTCGTCCACCGCACTATGCGTGAACTCGTCGCCAAGGTTCGCATGACCGGAGACATCGTCGATGAGGAACTCGAACTCGACAAACGCACCGGCGATGGCGAAGCGGTGATCTCGGTTCGTATTGCTCACCTGACGAATCAGATCATCGTGATCTTCGCGGAGGACCACACGCAGGCTCGCCGTATCGAACAGATCCGGCAGGACTTCGCCGTCAATGTTTCACATGAACTCAAGACACCGGTGGGCGCGATCAGCCTGCTGGCTGAGACTCTCATCACGGCGGCTGACGATCCAGAGGCAGTGCGACGATTCGCTGCGAAGACGCAGCAGGAAGCCCAGCGGCTGGCCGCCCTGGTCCACGACATCATTGAACTCTCCCGACTCCAGGGCGCCAGCGCGCTGCTTGTTCTGGAGCGGGTCGATATCGACGAGGTCGTTCGTGAATCGGTAGAAGCGGTGCGAGTGCTCGCTCAGGCGCGTTCGCAGGAGATCGTCTTGCCCCCGCCGTCGTACCAGACCGTATACGGCGATGCCGAACTGCTGACCACCGCGGTGCGCAACCTGCTCACCAACGCGATCGCGTATTCGCCTGAACACACCACCGTGAACGTGGGCATCACGGATGAAGACGGCATGGTCGGCATCCAGATCCTGGATCAGGGCATCGGGCTGGATGATGAGCAACGAATGCGCATTTTCGAACGTTTCTACCGAGCCGACCCGGCGCGTGCGCGCGATACCGGTGGCACCGGTCTGGGCCTGAGCATCGTCAAGCACATCGCACAGGACCACGGTGGGCATATCACGGTATGGTCGCAGCCAGGGGCAGGATCGACCTTTACATTGCACATCCCCAGGGCTGCTGCCGATGATTCAGACAGCACACACGAAAGCAAGGAAGACGAATGACCATGGCGAGGATCCTCGTAGTCGAAGACGAGGAATCGTACCGAGAATCACTGCTGTATCAGCTTTCTCGGGAAGGCTTCGATGTTGTGGCTGTCAGCGATGGCTTGGCCGCGCTAGATAGCTTTGACACCGGGACGATCGACCTCGTACTGCTGGATCTGATGCTCCCCGGGTTGTCCGGGGTGGAGGTGTGCCGCAAGATTCGCGCTAAATCCGATGTGCCCGTGATCATGCTGACCGCCAAGGACTCCGAGATAGACAAGATCGTCGGCCTTGAGTTGGGCGCGGATGACTACGTCACGAAGCCATACTCGTTCCGGGAGCTTCTGGCGCGTATCCGTGCCGTGCTGCGCCGGGTGCCGACAGCGACGGCAGACAGTTCGCAGGCCGATGCCGACAACGATGATGAAGAGATCATCACGGCAGGGCCGGTCACGATGAATCTCGACCGCCACACCGTTCACATCGGCGGCGTGGAGACCTCCTTCCCGCTCAAAGAGTTCGAGGTACTGGAGTATCTGCTGCGCAATGCGGGACGAGTGCTCACTCGCGGTCAACTCATCGACCGGGTCTGGGGACTCGACTATGTGGGCGATACCAAGACCCTCGATGTCCATATCAAACGGATCCGCGCCAAAATCGAACCGGACCCGTCGCAGCCGACATACATCCTGACGGTGCGAGGTCTGGGATACCGATTCACGGAACCCGCCGAGCAGTAAATAACTTGTCTCGAAGCGTTCACCTGCTGTTCACCATCTGACTGCCCGCAGTCAACTTGTCCGCCGTAGCGTCAAGCAGGACACCGGCACTCGCTGGTGCTCGAAACTTTGACAAAGGATGGACATATCGTGAAGCAAAACCGTGGCATTCGCTGGGGCAGCATTGCTGTCGCCGGCATCTTGGCCCTTGGCCTTGGTGCATGCTCAAGCTCCTCCGACGCGACTGACCCGGCCAACACGCCTGACTCGAACTCGTCGGAAACCCCTAATACCCCGAGTGATGACATCACGGAACTGTCAGGAAACCTCGCTGGGTCTGGTGCTTCGTCGCAAGAGAAGGCAATGGAAGGCTGGATTGCGGGATTTGCGGACATCGCTCCCGACGTCGTCGCCACCTACGACCCGCAGGGTTCGGGCGCCGGTCGCGAGCAGTTCCTTTCCGGTGCAGTCCAGTTCGCCGGTTCTGACGCAGCGCTGAAAGAAGAAGAGATCACCGCAGCTTCACAGCGTTGCTTCGGTGGCGAGGCACTCGAGTTGCCGCTCTACATCAGCCCGATTGCAGTGATCTACAACCTGCCGGATCTGGCAGCCGAGAACATCAACATGTCAGCCGCCACCCTTGCCAAGGTCTTCTCAGGTGAGATCACCGAGTGGAACGACCCAGAGATCGCCCAGCAGAATGAGGGCGTCGAACTTCCGGCCACCAGCATCATCCCGGTGCACCGCTCGGACGAGTCCGGTACCACGGAGAACTTCACCGAGTACCTCGCTGCCGCAGCTGAGGGTGAATGGGCCCACGAGCCAAGTGGAACCTGGCCCATCGAATCCGGTCAGTCCGGCTCCAAGACCCAGGGCATGATCGACACGGTCTCTGGTGCTGAAGGCGCCATCGGTTACGCGGATGCTTCGCGCGCAGGCGATCTGGGAACCATCGCGATCAAGGTCGGCGAAGAGTATGTCCCATACTCGGCTGAAGCCGCTGCCGCCGTGGTCGACGCTTCGCCTCGCGCCGAGAACGCCACCTCGAACCGTCTGGTCGTCGAACTGGACCGCGCCACGACAGCATCGGGTGCTTACCCGCTCGTGCTGATCTCCTACTCGATCGCCTGCTCGTCCTACGACTCGCAAAGTGACGTCGACAACGTCAAGGCATTCCTGACCTACATGGCGAGCTCTGAAGGCCAGGCGCGTGCCGCTGACCCGAGTGTGGCCGGCGCTGCACCGATCTCGGATGCACTGCACGCTGAGGTTCAGGCAGCGATTGACGGCATCAGCCTTGCAGGCTGATCACGTCACGCTCGTCGGTCGAGTTCATCGAGACCTGCGGGTGTAACTGAGCACCATCTTTCGCAAGGTGGGTGCGGCAGTCACTGACTGTCGCACCCACCTGATGGTCGCTAACGAACTTCACACATGACGAACTCACTGTTAAGACCAGCCAGCCTAGGAGTGACGGTTGCTCACCGACAATCCCCCCAAAGTTTCTAAGCGACCAGCCGGACGCGACCGAGTCGAGTTATTTGCCTCCGGCAATAAGGGTCGCTGGGGTAGTCGTATCTTTTCCGGTCTGTCACACGGCGCAGGTATCTTCATCCTTATCGTGCTGGCAGCGGTCGCGGCTTTCTTGGTCAAGGAAGCCTGGCCCGCGATAACCGCACCCACTGAAGAGTTGCAGCAGATTTCCTGGTTCAAAGCCGATTCGCTGATGGGCTATATCGCGCCGCTGGTATTCGGAACCCTGCTCTCCTCGATCCTGGCACTCGTGATTGCCGTACCGCTGTCCATCGGCATCGCGCTGTTCATCTCGCATTACGCACCACGTCGACTGGCGCAGTCATTGGGCTACATCATCGACCTGCTAGCCGCGATCCCGTCAGTCGTCTACGGTCTGTGGGGCGCGTTGTGGCTGCTGCCGATCCTTGATCCGGTCTTCAAATGGCTGACCAACAACCTCGGCTTCATCCCGCTCTTCGCGGATTATCAGGCGCCAGCGAAGAACGTGCTGGCCGCGTCCACTGTGCTCGCGGTGATGATCCTGCCGATCATCACCGCTGTGTCACGTGAGGTCTTCTTGCAGACACCGCGACTTCACGAGGAAGCCGCGCTGGCCCTCGGTGCGACCCGCTGGGAACTGATCCGGATGGCGGTGCTGCCATTTGGCCGCTCCGGAGTGATTTCCGCAGCGATGTTAGGTCTGGGACGAGCGCTCGGTGAGACCATGGCGGTGCTGATGGTGATCTCGCCCGGATTCTTGTTCTCGTTCTTCCTGCTCAAGCCGGGACAGCAGCAGACCATTGCGGCAAATATCGCCGCCCAGTTCCCAGAAGCCTCCGGTCTTTCAGTCAGCGTCCTGATCGCCACCGGTCTGGCGCTCTTCGTCTTCACATTCCTGGTCAACATGGCGGCACGCGCGATTATCGCTCGCCGCAAAGACTTCTCGGGGGCCAACTGATATGGCTGTTTCAACATCTCAAGACGTTGCCGCAGTTCCAGCTGCGCTGGCCTTCCCCCCAGTGTCGGCAGGCCGCCGCTTCGTTGACCGCTTCGCCCGGTCCATCATCGCCATCGCCTTCGCCGTCGCGCTGATCCCGTTGATCTCCCTGCTGTGGATCGTGATCTCCCGCGGTGTGAAGATGTTCAGCTGGGACTTCCTGAGCACCGACATGGTCGGCGTCTTCGGCGACATGACCAGTGGCGGCGCAGTCCACGCCATCGTCGGAACGCTGCTGATCACCGGTGCGGCGGTGCTCATCTCGGTCCCGTTGGGTCTGCTCACCGCGATCTACCTGGTCGAATACGGTCGCGGCCCGCTGGCTCGCGCCATTACCTTCCTCGTCGATGTGATGACGGGTATCCCGTCGATCGTTGCGGGTCTGTTCGCCTTCGCTCTCTTCGTGCTCATCTTCGGGCCGGCATACCGGGCTGGAGTGATGGGCGCTGTGGCGCTGAGCGTGTTGATGACTCCAGTCGTGGTGCGCAGTGTCGAGGAGATGCTGCGACTTGTCCCCAATGAGCTTCGCGAAGCCTCCTATGCCCTGGGCGTGCCAAAGTGGCTCACCATCATCAAAGTCGTGTTGCGCACTTCCGTGGCCGGCATCGTCACCGGAATCATGCTCTCTATCGCGCGCGTGATCGGCGAGACCGCGCCGCTGCTGATCACCGTCGGCATGATGACCCGAATGAACACCAACATCTTCGACGGTCGCATGGCAACTCTTCCGGTCTTCGCATACACCGAATACTCGAAAGGCGGAGTGGGCATTGACCGCGCCTGGGCAGCGGCACTGACTCTCATCATCATCGTGATGGGGCTCAACCTCATCGCGCGCCTGATCGCACGTAAGTTCTCCCCAAAATTTAATCGGTGACCGGGCCGCACTCGTATTGCCGCATAGCGCCCGGCGGGTGCTGCTAAGAAAGGAATCGACTGACAATGTCGAAACGTATTGATGTGAAGGACCTCAATGTGTACTACGGCGACTTCCTCGCCGTAGAAGGTGTGACGATGGCGATTGAGCCACGCCAAGTCACCGCTTTGATCGGTCCGTCAGGTTGTGGTAAATCGACCTTCCTGCGCACCCTCAACCGCATGCACGAGGTGATTCCGGGGGCACGTGTCTCCGGAAAAGCCATGATCGACGGAACCGACTTGTACGGCACCGGCGTTGACCCGGTTGCCGTGCGTCGTCACGTCGGCATGGTGTTTCAGCGTCCGAATCCGTTCCCGACCATGTCCATCGCAGACAACGTGCTGGCCGGGGTCAAACTGAACAACAAGCGCATCTCCAAGTCGGATGCCGCAGAGGTCGTTGAGCACTCGTTGCGCGGGGCGAACCTGTGGAATGAGGTCAAGGACCGTCTGGACCGGCCGGGCTCGTCGCTGTCGGGTGGTCAGCAGCAGCGGTTGTGCATTGCCCGTGCCATCGCGGTTCAGCCCGAGGTGCTGTTGATGGACGAGCCGTGCTCCGCGCTAGACCCCATCTCGACCCTGGCGATTGAGGACCTGATCAACGAGCTGAAGAACCAGTTCACCATCGTGATCGTGACGCACAACATGCAACAGGCTGCTCGAGTGAGCGATCGAACGGCGTTCTTCAATATCGCTGGAACCGGCAAACCGGGAAAGTTGATTGAGATCGACGACACCGCGACGATCTTCTCCACGCCGTCGAACCCGGCGACCGAGGACTACATCTCCGGACGCTTCGGCTAAACGCCAGCGTCAGCCTGTCGGCTCTCGTCCCCAAATTCGGGACGAGAGCCGTTTTGCGTTTAGTTGGTCGGCGCGAGCTCGTGGTAAGTGTCGACGCCGTCGACTTCAGCACTTGGCAGCACCGGCACGTTGACAGTGACCTCGTCGTCGCCGGAGCGGAGCACTGCCTCGATATTGGTGCCTGGTTGTGCGCCGAGGCCCTCGATCGCGATGGGGTTCTGCGCGTTGTAGTTCAGCAGGCCGTTGTCGTCGATGGTCTCGTCAACGATCACCGTGCCTTGCGGCAGTTCGACGACCAGATCAGCAGGTGTGGTGGTGGGGTTGCTGAATGCGCCGATGAAGCTGCCTCGGTTGCCCTCGTCGTCTGCGACGACAAGCAGGTTGATGGCCGCGAGGGAACCGATGTCGGCCCGCACGCCATCTGAGGGTGCGTAGGTCATATCGGTGGTGTTGGGCGAGCAAGCGGCCATCGTCCCGATCAGGGCCAAGCCCGCTGCCGTTGCGGTCCAACGTGGTCGTTTGATCGTGGTTACAAGGCGCACAGAACTTCTCCAGGTCTAGGTTGTCAGGCCGACCGGTCACAACAACACGCGAGTCATTGGTCCAGGCTCAAGGAGTAATCATAGGCTCTACCTGCGTTGCGTGATAACATTGAGGTCCGCGAAAGGGGACATCTGCACATGACGTTCACAGTTGGTGAGACCGTTGTTTACCCACACCACGGAGCCGCCAAGATCGAAGAGATCAAAACCCGCACCATTCGCGGCCAGGACAAAACCTTCCTCAAACTGCGTGTGACGCAGGGGGATCTGACTATTGAAGTCCCTGCCGATAACGTTGACCTCGTTGGGGTTCGTGACGTTGTCGGGCAAGAAGGCCTCGACCGAGTTTTCGAAGTGCTCCGTTCGGAAGAATGTGAAGAGCCGACGAACTGGTCACGCCGCTTTAAGGCAAACGTCGAGAAGATCGCCTCCGGCGATGTGATCAAGGTTGCTGAGGTAGTGCGGGATCTGTCACGGCGCAGCACTGACCGCGGTCTGTCCACGGGAGAGAAGCGCATGCTTGCTCGTGCGCGCCAGATTCTGGTTTCTGAGTTGGCATTGGCCGAGCACACCGAAGAGGACGAGGCTGAAGCACTGCTGGACAAGGTGCTCGCCTCCTAAGTCCGACCGCCCCTTCATTGGATCGCATGATGGATTCCACGGCTCAGGCACATCAACCCCTTCCCCGGGTCGGCACGGGTGTCGACGTTCACGGCTATACCGCACCTGACAGCGATCGTCCGCTGTGGGTTGCTGGGCTGCGTTGGTCCGATCACGGCGGTCTTGCGGGGCACTCTGATGCCGATGTCGTTGCTCATGCCGCCTGCGACGCAGTGTTGAGCGCGTGCGGACTAGGCGATATCGGACGCCTGGTCGGCATTGACGATCCGCAGTGGTCTGGTGCGTCCGGAGTAGACCTGCTACGTCACACAGCCGATCATGTGCGCAAGCACGGTTACGAGATCGGCAACATCTCGGTACAGCTCATCGCGGCACGACCTCGCTTGACACCGCGACGTATCGAAGCGGAACGTGTGCTGTCAGATGCCGTCGGCGCCCCAGTGTCCGTCGCAGCCACGACAACGGACGGACTAGGGCTGACTGGACGTGGAGAGGGTGCCGCCGCAATCGCGACCGCCATCGTGTTCCCCAGCCGGGCCGTTACCGAACAAGAAACGACCCAAGACCGGTAACCTTACGTTGTGACATTACGAATCTACGACACGGCTGCTCGCGCGGTCAGAGACTTCACGCCGCTGATCCCAGGACAGGTCGGCATCTACCTGTGTGGCGCGACGGTACAGTCGGCTCCCCACATCGGGCACATGAGGTCAGCGGTAGCATTCGATGTCATCTCGCGTTGGCTATCGCGCAGCGGCTACGATGTCACGCTGATCCGCAACGTCACCGATATAGACGACAAGATCCTGGCGAAGGCAGCCGAGGCGAACCGGCCCTGGTGGGCCTGGGCGTATCTGAATGAACAGCTCTTCACTGCCGCCTATGACGCTCTCGGGGTGTCGCGCCCGACCTATGAACCTCGCGCCACCGGCCATATCTCCGACATGATTGCGCTGATGCGGCGCCTTGTCGACCGTGGACACGCCTATGTGGCAGGTCCGGGGGACGTGTACTTCGATACCCGATCCTGGTCCCAGTACGGCAGTTTGACCAACCAGCGTCCTGATGACCTGGGTGCGTCTGCCGACACAGAGGATGGCTCGGCTAAGAGGGACCCGCGCGATTTTGCCCTATGGAAGGCTCCGAAGCCGGGCGAGCCGCAAACCGCTCAATGGGACACCCCATTCGGGGCCGGTCGGCCCGGATGGCACTTGGAATGCTCCGCTATGGCGCATCGGTATCTGGGAAGTGCCTTCGACATTCATGGCGGCGGTCTCGATCTGCGGTTCCCGCACCATGAGAATGAAGCTGCGCAATCGCGCGCCGCAGGCGACGACTTCGCCCAGTACTGGATGCACTCAGCATGGGTGACACAGTCCGGTGCCAAGATGAGCAAGTCCTTGGGCAACGGCCTGCTTGTCTCGGAAGTGTTGGCAGCGCATCAGCCGGCGGTGCTGCGGCTCGCACTTGCTGGCGTGCACTACCGCTCGATGATCGAGTGGGCGCCTGAGACGATCCGCGAAGCCGAGACCAACTGGGACAAGTTCCGTGGTTTCGTGGAACGGGCGACCGAACGCGTGGGCGGCATCGAGGTCACCGAGTTGGCGGATGTGGCACTTGTGCCCGCCGCCGTCGATGCGTTCAACGACGATTTCAACATCCCCGTTGTCATGGCAGTCATTCACGAGTTGGTGCGTGACGGCAACGTGGCTCTCACCGCTGGCGACGAGCATGAGGTGCGCCGCCACCTGGTGCAGGTTCGCGCGATTCTCGACGTGCTCGGCCTCGATCCGGCCTCGTCGCAATGGGCAGTGTCGTCCAACCAGAGCGCAGATGCCGCCCTGGGAGCACTCGTCCAAGCTCAACTCGATGCGCGCGCTGCCGCACGCGCCGCCAAAGACTTTACAACGGCAGACAACATCCGCGATCTCCTGCAAGCCGCTGGCATCACAGTGGAAGACGGGCCCGATGGGGCACGCTGGAGCATGGCACAGCGAAACAGGGGAGACGAATAATGGCTGGAAACTCACAACGTCGCGGCGCGGTCCGCAAGACTACCCGCGCACCGAAGGTCGGTTCCGGCGGCCGTATCCGCAGAGGGCTCGAGGGCAAGGGCCCGACCCCGAAGGCAGAAGACCGGCCCTACCACAAGGCCTATAAGCCGCAGGACGAGTCTGCCCGTTCCGCGGGGCGCGCATCGCGACGCCGCGGCGATGGGGATGATGAGACAGTCGCAGGCCGCAACGCAGTGCTAGAGGCTTTGCTCACCGATGTGAATGCCAAAGTCCTCAACGTGGCGAACCGGCTCGACTCTGACGATCGTGTGGTCAAGATCCTGCAACTGTGCGCGGAGCGCGGCATCTCGGTGATGGAGACCTCGAGGCAGCATTTGGACGACTTGTCCGACGGTGCCTCGCACCAGGGCATCGTGCTGCAAGTCGCGCCATATCGATATTCCGAGGTTGACGACCTGCTGGATCTCGCCGCCGAGCGCGGCGAGCAGCCGCTTATCGTCGCGCTGGACTCGGTCACCGACCCGCGCAACGTCGGTGCTGTTTTGCGTTCGGCAGGTGCCTTCGGCGCTCACGGGGTGATCGTTCCCGCGCGCCGCGCGGCCGGGGTCACGGTGTCGGTGTGGAAGGTGTCGGCAGGGGCTGCCGCCCGGGTGCCGGTTGCTCGTGTGACCAATATGGTCCGCACCCTCAATGATCTGAAGAAGGCCGGATTGTTCGTCGTCGGGCTGGACGCTGGCGGCGAAGCCACGGTCGCGGATCAGCCCTTTGCCAATGACCCGCTGGTGTTGGTGATCGGCGCGGAAGGGGCGGGCTTGTCACGACTGGTTCGCGAGACCTGCGACACCATTGCGTCAATCCCCATCGCTTCTGAAGTCGAGTCGCTCAACGCGGCGGTCGCGGGCGGTATCTCGTTGTACGAGGTAGCCAGGCAGCGCTCGTCCTGAAACGAGTCGCCCACTCAGCGATCGAGGTAGGGATCCTCTGCCGCGGCCTGTGCAGCCTCGGCTTCCGCCTCTTGCGGAGTCAAGCCCAAAATCGCCTGCTCTTCCGGACGCGCGGGCAGAACCGACTGTGAGTACGATTCTGCCGCCTCCACCAGCGATACATCACGACCCAACTGCTCGGCCAAGTACCAGCGGTGGTCCAATATCTCGTGGAAGATCTGGGCAGGCTGCAGCTTCCCGCGTTGGGCAGCCGGTACGGCCTGTAAGGTCGGTTCGAACACTTCGGTGATCCACTGGTGCGCGAGTAGCTGGTCCTCCGGGTCATCCGAGCCGTGCCGGGCACGAAAATCATCCAGGTTCGAAAGCAGTCGTCGGGCCTGATGCTCTTGCACCTCAAGACCGGTCAGGCGGTCAAGGCGGCGTGCGTGATAGCCGGCTTCGACGACTTTAGGACGGATGCGCACTCGTTGCCCGCCGGCCTCGGTGGTCATGGCCAACTCGTCCACGTCGAATCCGAGGCCGTGGATACGGTTGACGCGTTCGGCAACCCGCCACCGCTCGCTTCTGGTGAAGGACTCCTCCTCGGTCAATGCCTGCCACAGTTCGTTGTAGCGCGCCACCAACGAGTCACCGATGCCGATCACATCGGTTCCTTCATCCAGCACGCCGCCGGATTCCAGATCCATCAATTCACCGATGATGTTGGTCCGTGCCAGGTCCACATCGTAGTTGCGCTGGCCGTCGGTCAATTGCGGATACAACGCACCGGTTTCCGCGTCGACCAGATAGGCGGCGAAGGTTTCGGCGTCACGGCGGAACAAGGTGTTCGACAACGACACGTCGCCCCAGTAGAAGCCAATCAAGTGCAGGCGCACCAGCAGCACGGCGAGTGCGTCGATCAGGCGTGTGGCGGTGTCGGCGCCGAGGATGTGGCTGAACAGTGAGCGGTAGGGCAGGGAATACTGCAGGTGCTCTGTGATCAGTGCTGCTTCAAGAGGCTCGCCCTCGGGGGTCTCGCGCCCGGTGACGACGGCGTAGGGAACGACGCTCGGCACATCCAGGCGTTCGAGGCGACGCAGCAGTTCGTATTCGTTGTGCGCGACCAGGTCGGAGATTTCCTTGATCGCGATAACTCGGCCACCAAGACGAACGAAACGGACTACGTGACGCGACAGACCGCGCGGCAGAGCGGCGAGCACGTTCGCCGGCCACTGCGCCAAGGCGATCTCCCATGGCAGATCCAGCAGATCGGGACTCGGGGATGCCGAGGTGATCTGAAGTTCATGCGCCATGGTGCGGTGTATTCCTTCTCTGTAGCGAAACGCCGTGGCCACGGATCAAGGATCGTGGCCACGGCGTCTCGTGGTCTGGCTCGATTTCAGTCGCTATCGAGTCGAAGTGTGCGATCAGGCAGATGCGAGACGCTCACCCGTTGTCGCGTTGAAGATGTGCTCTTGTCCGGGACGGATCTTGACGTAGATTTCCGAGCCCTTCTCAGGAACTGCCCGCGGGTTGACGCGGACGATAACTTCTTGGCCCTGCGGTACGACCTTGTCAGCACCTGGGTCCGTTGCCAGCGTACCGTAAACGAAGGCGTCCGAACCAAGTTCTTCAACCAGGTTGACGTGAACTGGGATAGCGCTCGCGTCCTCACGCGGCACCAGGTCAAGTGACTCTGGTCGGAATCCGATGGTCACCTGGGTCTTGCCGTCGTCGTTGCCGAGTTGTCCCAGCACGTAGCGTGGCAGCGGCATCCGAGCGTTGCCGATCAGCGCGACATCGTCAACCACGTCGAAGGTGCCGATGTTCATCGCCGGAGAGCCAATGAATCCAGCGACGAACACGTTGGCCGGAGCGTCGTACATTTCACGCGGTGTGCCGACTTGCTGCAAGAGACCGTCCTTGAGGACCGCGATGCGGTCACCCATGGTCAGGGCCTCAGTCTGGTCGTGGGTCACGTAGACGGTGGTCACACCGAGACGACGTTGCAGCGAAGCGATCTGGGTACGAGTCGATACACGCAGTTTCGCGTCAAGGTTCGACAGCGGCTCGTCCATCAAGAACACCTGCGGCTGGCGAACGATAGCGCGGCCCATGGCGACACGCTGACGTTGACCGCCCGAGAGCGCCTTGGGCTTGCGTCCCAGGTATTCGGACAGGTCGAGGATCTTCGCCGCTTCTTCAACGCGACGGTTGATCTCGTCCTTGGCGACGCCGGCGATCTTCAGCGCGAAGCCCATGTTCTCCGCCACCGTCATGTGCGGGTACAAAGCGTAGTTCTGGAAGACCATTGCGATGTCGCGGTCTTTGGGTTGAACGTTTGTCACATCGCGGTCTCCGATGAGGATGCGACCAGCGTTGACGTCTTCCAATCCTGCAAGCATGCGCAGCGAGGTGGATTTACCGCAACCAGATGGTCCAACTAGTACGAGGAACTCTCCGTCTTCGATGTGGAGGTTCAACTCGTTGACCGCCGGGTTTTCTGTTCCCGGGTAGATACGAGTGGCGTGATCAAAAGTCACCGATGCCATGATGTTTCCCTTCACCGGCAGGTACGTGCCGGACGATCCGTTGTGAATGGATGATTATTGAGTTGTTCGATTGAACCGTGGTGGTTCAACCTCCTCAAGACTACAACTCCATAACCTCAAGCGCTATGCGGTACGTCACAGTGCGCCATGAGATGCAGTGTTTTGCGTCACTTCATTGGCAGGAGAGGGCTTCGAGGCGAGTGCTAACCGCGCTGACGGCCGGTTCGTTTCGTCTGCGGAGTGAGCAACACAGCGAGTCGTTCCAGGACGAGGGCCGCCGCGGAGCTGTCGGCGATCCGGTAGGGAGCGATGGAGTCGCCCGGTCCGACCTTGACGGCCACATCGCGGTCACCGAGCACCGCGAAGGCGTGTTCGTCGGTCGCGTCGTCGCCCATGTACAGCACACGGGTGGCGCCCAATTCGGAGCGCAGGGCGTCGAGGGCGCGGCCCTTGGTGGTGTCGAGTACCGCGATCTCCACGACATTCTTGCCCACGAGCGGGCGCAGTCCCAGACGGCCCGCCAACTCGACAGCAGCAGCAGAGGCTTGATCCGCACCGTCATGCGTGGACAGCCGGGTATGCAAAACCGCCGCAGACGGCTTGTGCTCCACCCAGACTCCGGTGTGCCGCGAGGCGATATCCTCTAGTCCTTCAACGACCCAACGCAGTTGTGACTGCTCCCCTTCGGACAGGGCGAGCTCGTCCCGGCTCAAGCCGTCCTCATCGACCATTCCGCGCTCCGCGCCGTGTGAGCCGATCAGGTGAGTTCCGGCTGGCACCTTGGACAGTTCCGCCAAGGTCTGCAGACTACGACCTGACACCAACGCCAGTGACGCACGGTTGCTGGGCAGGGCGGCCAGACGGCGCATGGCGCGCAGCGCACGCGGTACGGTACGAGACGTCGCAGGATCGTCGACGAGCGGCGCCAGCACACCATCGAAGTCAGAGGCGATCAAGATCGGTCCCGGCCCGGCAACGAACGTTTCCAACGCATCTCGCAGGCTGTGTCCCAGGGTGCCGGACTCCGGCGTGTGGACGTGCTCGGGCTGGCTGGCGGCCATATCGGTCAGTGAGGCCAAGTAGGTGTTGGACCATTTCGCTACATCGTCGACCATGACGCGGCGGCGTAGTCGGCGCATTCGCCGCCGCTGCTCCGCAACCGGCATGTTCATGGCATTGAGGATCTGCCTTTTGGTGCCCTCGATGTCGTGCGGGTTGATCAGCAGTGCGCCGTTGAGCTCTTCGGCCGCACCGGTGAACTCAGACAAGACGAGCACGCCGCGGTCATCGGAGCGGGCGGCGACGTATTCCTTGGCCACCAGATTCATGCCGTCGCGTAGCGAGGTGACGAGCATGACATCGGCCGCGACATAGAGGGCGGCCATCTCTTCGGCGGGGTAGGAGTGGTGGAGGTAGTAGATAGAGGTGTGCCCGAGGCCGCCGAACTCGCCGTTGATCCGCCCGACCTGAGTCTCGACCTCTTCGCGCAACTGCTGGTAGGCATCGACGTTCTCGCGGCTGGGGCTTGCCACCTGGACCAATGTCACGCTCTGCGGATCGACGGCACCTGATTCGAGGATCTCCCCGTAGGCCTTGATGCGGTGTCGGATTCCTTTGGTGTAGTCGAGTCGGTCCACACCGAGCAGGATGCAGTCTGGATTGCCGAGTTCCTCGCGGATCTCCGCCGCTCGTTTTTGGACCTTCTCGGACCGGGCCAGTCGATCAAAACGCGCTGAGTCGATGGAGATCGGGAAGGCGGCCGCGCGGACTCGTCGTACGAGGCGATCTTCCTGATCGTCGATGTCGATCAACTGGCCTGACGTCGTGTGATCCGTGAGGCGGCGCACTGCGCGCAGGAAGTTCGATGCGTCACCGTTGCGCTGGAATCCGACCAGGTCGGCACCCAGTAGGCCTTCCAGGACCTGCGTGCGCCAAGGCAACTGCGAATAGATCTCCAGCGGCGGGAATGGAATGTGGTGGAAGTAGCCGATCCGCAGGTCAGGCCGCGCCTTGCGAAGCAGGGCAGGGACGAGTTGCAACTGGTAATCCTGCACCCACACGGTGGCGCCCGGAGCTGCGGCATAGTCCGCCATCGAGGCGAAGTGCTCATTGACCTCGCGGTAGGTCTCCCACCATTCGCGGTGAAAGGCGGGCGGTGCGATCACATCGTGGCACAGCGGCCAGAGGGTGTCGTTGGAGAAGCCCTCGTAGTATTCCTTGATCTCGGTCTCGGACAGGCTGACTGGAACCATCCAGATGCCGTCGTCGTCGAAAGGATCGATGGCGAGGTCCGGGGTGCCGGTCCAGCCCACCCAAGCGCCCTCGTTGGACTGCATCAAAGGCGCCAGAGCGGTCACCAGGCCACCTGGCGCCCGCTTCCACGTGGCGTTGCCCTCATCGTCGAGACGAAGGTCCACTGGCAATCGATTAGCAACGACCACGAGATCATGCTGAGTTTTTGCCATATTGCTACCGCTCCTTGATTGAGTTGTGAACTAGACTAGCCGGTCCTGTCACTGAGCGCGCAGTACGCCAATGTCATTGGCTCTCGCTAGCATGGCCCAATGGCAAATCTACCCGTGCTCCTCGCGGTATCACATGGCACCTCGTCCCCACTGGGGTCGATCGCGATCTCGCAACTGGTTGCCGCAGTGCGTCGGGCTGCACCCGATGTCGAGCTGGCCGAAGCGTATGTCGATGTGCAACAACCTGATGTGCCGACGGCGCTCGCGGCTCTGGGCGATCGTGAGGTTGTCATCGTGCCGCTGCTGCTTTCCGCTGGCTACCACCTCCGAGTCGACATTGCGCGTGCCGCCCGGCAGGCGGGTGACCATGTGAGCGTCGCCGCGGCTATGGGGCCGGATAGGCGCTTAGCACGAGTGCTCGCCCGCAGAATCGCCAGTGTGCCGAAAACCGCTGCAGATATCTCGGAGCGACAGGGCGCTCGACAACAGATCGTCCTGTGTGCGGCAGGATCGTCTGATCACGGAGCAAGTGAAGCCTGCCAGCAGATGGCCGAGTTGCTGGCAGAAGAGACCACTGTCGATGTGAGCGCGGCATTCCTCTCTGCTGCGGAACCCGCATTGCCGGACCTGCTCGATGGACTCCCAAGCCCACACGACTGCATTGTCGCCACTTACCTGCTGGCCACCGGCTACTTCGATCGGGTAGCAGGTGAGCACTGCGGGAAAGTTGCCGGTCTTCGCCGTACCCTTCCGTTGCTGGTTGCTGACGAGGACCCTCCCGCTGAGCTGGTTGAACTCGTCCTTGACCGGTATAAACAGGCTATTTCGCGCTGACAGGCAAAACTCGCCCCTGTCCTACCCTCCACAAATAGCAAAGACCAGATAACGTGATCGCATGGAACGCATTGGCCTAGAACCCGGAACGCTGATTGGCGGGTACCGGATCATCGCACCGTTGGGTGCGGGGGCGATGGGAACCGTCTACCGCGCCCGGGACGCCGATGGGCTTGAGGTGGCGATCAAGACGTTGCATGCGAGCGTCGCAGCAGACCCACAGGCACGGCAACGATTACAGCGCGAGATCCGGGTGCTGTCGAAAATTCGGCACCCCGGTGTCGCCCGTGTGCTTGACGCCGAAGCCGATGGCGAGGAAATGTTCATCGTCACCGAGCTCATCGACGGGCCCACGTTGGAACAAGAGATCGAGTTGGGCGGCGTGCTCGATGCCGAGGACCTGTTCAACCTCGCAGAGCAGATGTATGAGGCGCTGACAGCAGTTCATGCCGCGGGGGTGATTCACCGCGATCTGAAGGCATCGAATATTCTGGTGTCCTCGCGCGGTCCGGTGCTGATCGACTTCGGGATTGCGCAGGCTGTGGGAGACGCGCGAGTGACCCGCACCGGCCTCGTGATGGGCACCCCCGCTTATCTCGCGCCCGAACTCGTCGATGGCGAAGAGCCATCGATGGCAACCGACTGGTGGAGTTGGGCTGCCATGCTTGCCTTCGCGGCCACATCGCGACCGCCCTTCGGCCTTCGGCCCATTGATGCGGTGCTGGCCCGAGCCCGGACCGGGAGGCCAGATCTGGAAGGCCTGGGTGACCGCACCAAACGAGCCCTGCTCGGTGCATTGCAGCCGCGAGCCATCGACCGCACCCCGCCGGGTGTCGTGGTCGAGCAATTGCGCAAGGCTTGGCAGGACGGCGACGCACTGTCAGACAACACCGGTCAAATCCCAGTTGCGGCACCGCAACGCACTGCAGACGGCACTGCGATCATGCCGACCGATGGGATATCGAGTGACAGTGCTGCGGCTGTCGATGCAGGCCCGTTGGAAGATGACGGTGCCACGATGATCGTGTCCGATGCTGACACGGAAGCGCTCGTCGGGAATGAACCATCGCCAAATCTGCGCGAAGAAGCGCACGATATGGTCGCCGAACGCCTCGAAGAACCACCGGCACCGGTCTACACCCGGCCGATTCTGGCCCATCGGACCTGGACCACGTTGGCTTTTGGCCTGTCGATCATGCTGGCAGCGGCCAACTGGCCCGGCCCAATGGCGGTGATCTTCGGCGTGCTGTGGCTGGGTTGCCGAGTGCTCGGTGTTTCATACGACTCCTTGCAGTCGCGCCGCGAGACCCGCGGGGGAGTGACCGAACGCGATGTCATGATGCAAGGAGTACTGCTGCCGTGGCACCTGTTGCGCGCAGTGATCGGTGCGGTGCCAGCTGTTTTGGTGGCAGGTACCGGCGTGCTGACGACCGGTGGCGTGATGCTGTGGTTAGTTGACAACGAGAAAGTCTCCTGGGCGTCGTCATCGCAGTCGTTGCAATGGATCACGTTGTGGTCCGTGGCGCTGATCGTGGTGCTGATGTGGTTTGGGCCGCTGACCGGATTGACCCGCCTTGGTGCGCGAGTCGCGATCAGCAAGGCGGTACCGCGCGGCTGGCCGGTGGCAGTGGTGTGGGGTGTCAGCGCGCTGTTGATCCTGCTGCTGTGGCAGGTGGTCGTCGGGGATCACGCCCCGGTTTGGTCGCCACTGCCAGGTCCGCCGAACTTGGCTAGCTGACCTAACTGGCGGGCGCGTCCAAAACAACTCGGCGATATCGGACACAAGTCCTATGGAGGGCGTATCTGTCGTTGCCGAATAGCCAATAGACGTCAACCCTGATGAAGAAGGTCGCGCCATGGCAGCAGATACCCCACAATCCAAATCCGACCGTCGTGAGGCGGCGCGCCGTCAGGCGGTGGCGCTGAAGCAGGCGCAACTGAAGAAGGAAGCGCGGGTCCGTCGCATCACGCTGCTGTCTATCGCCGCTGGTGTGCTGTTGGTTGTCGGGCTCGGCGTCCTCGTGGTGACGCAGGGAAATAAAAAGGAGTCTGTCGATCTCAACGCCACCGCTCCCGTAACTGCCACTGGTGTCAACGGCGGCATCCCCTTTGGACAAGACGGGGTGGCGGGTACTCAGAATGAGGGCGCGATCACGGTTGAGGTGTACTCAGATTTCCTCTGCTCGTACTGCGCGGTTTTCGAGCAAACGAACTTGGCAACCTTGGACGAGTTCCGTCAATCCGGTGAGATAACCCTCGTGTTGCATCCGCTTTCGATGCTCTCGCGCGGATCCCAGACCGCATATTCGTCTCGGGCGGCCTCGGCCTTCGCCTATCTTGCGGACAATGCGCCGGAGTATGCGTTGGAGTTCAACTCGGCATTGTTCGCGAACTTCCCCGCGCAGTCGTCCGATGGATTAAGCGATGACGACCTCGTCCGTATTGCAACCCAGGTCGGCGTGCCCGAAGCCGTCGCCGCGGCAAGCGTCGGAGGCGATTTCGTTGCCTGGACGTTGAAGATCGTCGATGACGCGGCCGCCAATACCGAGGTGGCCGGGGATGAAGGCCGGCTGGGCACCCCGACGGTGCTGATCGACGGTAAGCGGTATCCGGGCGATCCGAGCAACCCGGATCAGTTCCGTGCGGCTTTGACCGAAGCCGTCGCCGGAGGTTGACCGGCACGGTCGTCGCGGCTGACTGGAGAGCAGGCGGTCATTCGATCGTCAGCCGGCACGGCAGTTCGGCCGCCTGCGATGCCAGGGGATTTTCTCAGCATCGGTGACTAGAATGCCCGGAATATGGGTTTAAAGTGCCCATTTGACCTGTCCGGACGTGTCCTACGTCGACTAGCGCGAATCCCTAATCGGAGAGTTTTAGCATGGCCGCAAATGCTCAGCAGTCCAAGTCAGACCGTCGTGAGGCGGCGCGTCAACAAGCCGCAGCGCTGAAGCAGGCGCAACTGAAGAAGGAAGCGCGGGTCCGCCGGATCACGTTGCTGTCGATCATTGTCGGCATCCTGGTGATCGGCGCACTCATCTTCATTATCGTGACGCAAGGAAACAATAAGGGCAATGTTGACCCAGAGGCGGCCGGTCCCGCGACCGCGACTGCGGTCAACAACGGCATTCCCTACAGCGCTGACGGCGTGGCTGGCACTGAAAACGAGGGTGCTGTCACGGTTGAGATCGTCTCGGATTACCTGTGCCCCTGGTGCGCTCGATTCGAGCAGACCAACCTTTCCACGATTGAAGAGTTCCGTGACTCCGGTGACATCACAGTGATCACTCACCCCGTTGCGATCTTGAACCGTGGCAACCTCAACGGATACTCGGTACGTGCGGCGGCGGCGTACGCATACGTGGCGCAGGAAGCCCCGGAACAGGCTTGGGCCTTCAACAATCTGCTGTTCGCCAGCCAGCCGACCGAGAGCGGCAGCGGGTTGACCGACGACCAACTCGTCGAGCTAGCGAAGCAGGCGGGAGTCCCCGACGATGTCGCTGCGGCCTCAGTGAATGAAACCTTCCGCGACTGGATCGTCAACCACACCGAGGCGATTTCTTCCATGGAAACCGCGCGTGACGATCAAGGCAACTTCTCCACGCCGACAGTTCTGATCAACGGCGAGCGTTACGCCGGCAGTCCAGTCGAGGCCGAGGAGTTCCGCACGGCCATCGAAGAGGCCATCGCCGCAGGCTGATCTCAGCCGATGTGACTCAGACTGCCAACATTGGGTAGTCTGTGTCACGCGCCGCCTTAGCTCAGTTGGTAGAGCATTCGCCTTGTAAGCGAAAGGTCGTCGGTTCGAACCCGACAGGCGGCTCCACACATCTGGCTCGCACTTCGCGCGCTGGAGTAAATGACAACTATGTAATTTGCCGCGTAAGATGGTCAGTATGTCGCAAACTGCCACGGGGACGCATCCCAACACCGATGGTGAACTGAGCGACCGCGACCGCGCTATCCTCCACTTCGAACGAGGTTGGTGGCGTTTCGCCGGAGCCAAAGAACAAGCGATCAGCACCGAGTTCTCGATGTCGCCGACGCAGTACTACCAGGTGCTGAACCGCCTCATCGATACTGAAGCGGCGCTGGCCGCTGAACCACTGCTCGTCAAGCGCCTGCGCCGTCTGCGTGACCAACGTCAACGCGAGCGTAGTGACGGCCGTCGCCGTCAAGGCTGACCAGTGATCTAGTGAAATTTCTGCGCAGACCGGACAAAAACAACGCGTGCCGTGGTGATCTTTCGGGTAAAGCCGGTACCCTTTCCACGTGACCAAGCGATACCCACATCCCGAGGATGAGTTCGATCTGCCGTTGGACGATGAAGTCCCCCATGGCGCGCACCGCAAGCCGCGCTCGAAATGGCGCATCGTTTGGACCACCCTTCTGGTCATCGTTCTGGCGGGCGCGCTCGGCTTCGGTGCGGCAACTTATGTACCGCGCTGGCTTGGCCTGACCGCTGACGACATCGCTGACACCATCGGCATCACGCCCACCGCGACTGACACAGATGAAACTTCTGACGAGACTCCCGCGACTGACGACGCCGATGCTGATCAGAGTGAAGACGCGGACCCCGCTGACGATGCCGACACGGATCCGGCAGGCGATGACACTGAAGTCGAAGACGGCGACACCGAGCAGATCATCGACGACGAACCGGAAACCCTTGATCAGAGTGTTGCAGTGCGTGTCCTCAATGCCACTCGTACCCGGGGCCTGGCTGCTCGTGCCACCACTGCGCTCGAAGGCGCTGGCTGGAGCGACCTGACGGCGGACAACTACACCGGAACCTCGCAGGTGACGGCTTCGGTGGTCTATTACAAGTCTGCCGAGCACCGCGGCGAGGCCGAGGCTATCGCAGCGGAGCTGGCAATCGACAACACGCTGGAAGTGCCCGCTCTGGTCGGACCTATCTCAGTGATTCTGGCCAGCGACTACACCGGCTGATTCCGCGGCGAGTTCAATCTTCCAAGCAATCCAGAGCGAGCAGCACGTTGGCGCTCGTCCACGCTAACGGGGCAACGGCCGCCGGCGAGCCATCGCTCAAGACCTTTTCCGGCAGCGAACCGGCCCTGGTGCGATGTTCGGAAAGCCAGTCGAGCCACCCCTCAGCCTCAGCCCTGTCTTCGGTGCACGCGGCCACTAACGCATATACGGACGTGGTCGGGGTCCATGAAATCCCGTCATTGCGCCATGACCCGCCTGGAGCCAACCCGCTAGCGGGGCGCGCCATAGCGGCTCGGGACTCATACCAGGCTTCGGCAGCACCCGGCAGTGACTCGGACACGAACGGCGGACGGACAAAGCCGACTGAGGTGTCCGAGTAAGTGGCACCCATAGTGCCGACCCAGCCGCGATGTCGCGGATAGCCCTGCTCACCGAAGGTCGCGACGAGGAGTTCGCGGTAGCGCGCCGCGGCAGATCCAGCATGCTCCTGCCCCAGTTCGGCGGCCGATTCGAGAGCGATGAGCAGTGGCGCCGCCGTGCCCAATGTGACGCGGTACTCACGAACTTCCCAGTAGTCGGGTGAGACCGGCGGCAACCGTCGACCATGTGAGGTCAGACGTAATGCGGCAGCGGTGGCGCGGGAAATCAGCGGATCGAGGTGGGATCGGATCTCGCCGTGTCGTGCTGGCGGTGTGACGGCCAGCGTCTGCTGCGCAGCCCACAGCAGCCACCCGACTCCGTCTGACTGAGGCGGACGGTCATCGGGGGTGTTGCCGCTGCCATCCGGCAGGTAGCGCGCCTGGAAGGTGCCGTCGTCGGCTTGCACATCTTGCAGATGGGCCAGTATTCCCCACGCTTGGTCGATATGCCCGCTGCGCGCCAGTGCGATGGCCGCGAATGAGGCATCCCGCGGCCAAACGTAGTGCCATCGGTCTTGCCACGCGGCGAGCAGCGCATAACGCCGCGGGCCGGTTGGGTCATGGGCGACGTGCCCCAGTGGGAGCGTCAGGGCATCGATATCCAGCAGTGCTTGTCGTGCCATCTCCTCATAACGGGTGCCCGTCCCTGGAATTGAGCCCTGTGCTAACCAAGCCAGTTGCGCCTCGGTTGGGGCAGGACGCGTGGTTGCCTCGGGTGGCAACGGCATGCGTTCGCCGTCTTCGGCAACGACGAGCCCTGCCGCGTACAGTTCAATAAACGCGTCAGTGACAGGCGACGGCGGACCGGGCATCGCGAAGACCAACACAATGGTGGCGAGCACGACACTGCCAACCCAGCCGCCCGCCGCCCACGGCCCGACGCCGCGATGAGGCCTGCCGTGTTGCGCAATCACGCTGTCAGCGTAGTGCCTCAGCCTGAACCGTCTTGCACTCTCGGGTCGAGAGTGCCAATAATTGTCATTAGCACTCTCACACCGAGAGTGACAAACCATCGGTCGGGAAGCGAGGTATCTGCGGGACGTGACGTGAACGTCCTTGTGGGTGCCGTCCGTCGCGGGCGCAACCGGACCACACAGACAAGCCACCAGCGGAGGAACATTCCCCATGGCAAAGCTCATTGCTTTCGATGAGGAGGCCCGTCGCGGTATCGAGCGTGGCCTCAACCAGCTCGCCGACACCGTGAAGGTCACCCTTGGACCCAAGGGACGCAACGTCGTCCTGGACAAGAAGTGGGGCGCCCCCACGATCACCAACGATGGTGTTTCCATCGCCAAGGAGATCGAACTTGAAGAGCCGTTCGAGCGCATCGGCGCCGAACTGGTCAAAGAAGTTGCCAAGAAGACTGATGATGTTGCCGGTGACGGCACCACCACGGCAACCGTGCTCGCCCAGGCCATCGTCAAGGAAGGTCTGCGCAACGTAGCATCCGGCGCCAACCCGATCGCACTGCGTAAGGGTATCGAGAAGGCCGTTGCCGCAGTGACGACCGAATTGCACAAGATCGCCAAGGATGTTGAGTCCGAGGAAGAGATCGCCGCAACCGCAGGCATCTCGGCCGGTGACGAGGCCATCGGCAAGCTCATCGCCGAGGCGCTGTACAAGGTCGGCAAGGAAGGCGTCATCACCGTCGAGGAGTCGAACACCTTCGGCCTCGAGCTCGAGCTCACCGAGGGTATGCGTTTCGACAAGGGCTTCCTGGCTCGTTACTTCGAGACCGACCCTGAGCGTCAAGAGGCTATCCTCGACGACCCATACATCCTGCTCGTCGAGTCGAAGATCTCGAACGTCAAGGATCTGCTGCCGCTGCTTGACCAGGTCATCAAGCAGGGCAAGCCGCTGCTGATCATCGCCGAGGACGTCGAGGGCGAAGCCCTGGCAACCCTGGTGTTGAACAAGATTCGCGGTACCTTCAAGTCTGTTGCCGTCAAGGCTCCTGGCTTCGGCGACCGCCGCAAGGCCATGCTGCAGGACATCGCGATCCTGACCGGCGCCACCGTCGTGTCCGAGACCGTCGGCCTCAAGCTGGAGACCGTCGGCCTGGACGTGCTCGGTTCGGCCCGTAAGGTCGTTGTCACCAAGGACGAGACCACCATTGTCGAAGGTGCCGGTGACCCCGAGCAGCTCGCAGGTCGCGTCAAGCAGATCCGCTCCGAGATCGAGAAGTCGGACTCTGAATACGACCGCGAGAAGCTCCAGGAGCGTCTCGCGAAGCTCGCCGGCGGTGTCGCGGTCATCAAGGCTGGCGCTGCTACCGAGGTTGAGCTCAAGGAGCGCAAGCACCGTATCGAGGACGCGGTGCGCAACGCTAAGGCTGCTGTGGAAGAGGGCATCGTCGCCGGTGGTGGCGTTGCACTGATCCAGGCAGGCAAGGTTGCGTTCGAGGGTCTCGAGTTGCAAGGCGACGAGGCTACCGGTGCAAAGATCGTGCAGGTTGCGATCGAAGCACCGCTGAAGCAGATCGCGCTGAACTCTGGCCTTGAGGGTGGAGTCGTCGCTGAGAAGGTACGCCACCTCGACGCGAACCACGGTCTGAACGCTGCAACCGGTGAATACCAGGACCTGCTCGCGGCTGGTGTCACCGACCCAGTCAAGGTGACCCGTTCCGCACTGGAGAACGCGGCATCCATCGCTGGTCTGTTCCTGACCACCGAGGCTGTTGTTGCCGACAAGCCTGAAAAGGCCGCTCCGGCTGCTCCGGGCGGCGAAGACTTCGGTGGCGGCTTCTGAGCCTGACCCCTTAGTTCCTGAAGGCGGGTGGTTCCATACGGAACCACCCGCCTTTGTTGTTGAGCCTGTCGTTGGTCGCGCTGTGGGACGAGCGAGGGCGTCCTGCCCCTCTTTCTCGTGGGCGATAGGCCACATCATCACGTTGGACGTGTGTTTGTGGTGTTGTGGTGCCGATATTTGCGGCAGAATGCGGCGATCAGAGGATGTCAGTTTTGGCCGACGTGGCAGCTGGCGCCAGCGGCAGGGCGATAGAGACGGTCAGACCGCCGCCGGGCGTCTCACGGATCGTTGCTTCACCGTCCAGCGCGCCGACGATGGCGGCAACGATAGCCAGTCCGAGTCCCGACCCACCGGAACGTCGATCACGTGATGAATCGGCGCGATAGAACCGTTCGAAAAGTCGCTCGACATGTTCGGGAGGCACACCGGCGCCGTGGTCGATGACCTCAAGCACGCCGAAGTCACCGTCGGTCCCCACGGCGATTTCCACATCGGTACCCGCGGGGGTGTGCCGTGCGACGTTCCCAATCAAATTCATGACCACCTGACGCAGCTTGTCCTCGTCCCCTGACACAACGCAAGAGAGTGACTGATGCGCAGTGGGGCTGAGCTCCTCGCCGGACAGATCGACGAGCGTGACGGTACGCGTCGCGTCGAGCGCGGACAGGTCCATCAGGCCATCGTGGGCCAGCAGTGCCAGGTTGACCGGTTCGTGGCGTAGTTGACGACCCTCGTCCAACCTTGCCAGCGCGAGAAGATCTTCGACGAGCGATGCCATCCGCCGGGAGGAGTCCTCAATGCGCTGCATCGTGTCGTCAAGGTCGTCTTTCTTGTCCAATGCGCCCATTCGGTAGAGCTCACCATAACCGCGAATGGTTGCCAGCGGGGTGCGCAGTTCGTGACTGGCGTCGGAAACGAATTGGCGCATGCGACTCTCGGATGCTTCCCGCGCGGAGAACGCTGCTTCAACCTGGCTGAGCATGACGTTGAGGGAATGCGCAAGCGATCCGACCTCCGTGGTGCGCGGCGTTTCCGGGACACGGGCAGAGAGGTCGCCATCGGCGATGGCCGCCGCGGTGGTTTCGATACGCCGCAGCGGTTTCAGCGACTGCCGCACCGCGATGTACCCCAGGATGCCACCGAGCAGTGACACGGCAAGCGTTCCGATGATGAAGATCACGCGAACGTGCGCGATATTCGCCTTGGTGTATGCCAGCGGCAACGCGATGTATGCCATACCGGTCGCTCCGGTCCAGGACTGTGTAATGGGGATGCCGATAGCACGCCATGTGGCTCCGGGCGGTGCCGTGTCCTGGGTTGCAGCAGGCGCGGCCGAGACGGTGAACGGCTCAGTGAGGCTATCGGTGGTTATCAGAGCATTGGACAGATCGGGTACGCCGTGTGCGGCGGCCGTGGCGGGATAGTACCAGAAGGTCAGATGCTGGCCGCCGATGACTGCGCCGACGTAGTAGTCCGACGGCAGCAGACTCTCTCCCGAACCGCCAGTGAGAGTTTGCAGGCCACCGTCGAGCAGCTGATTGGCGGTTCCTCGGAGTTGGTTGTCGATCTGGCCGATGAGGAATCGTTCGATCAGCAAACTGGCGGAAAAGCCCACCGTCGTCAGCCCGACGACGAGCAGCACTGTGATGATCGACACCAATCGAATGCTCAGCGGCACATGTGCCCACTGTTTGCGCACCCGTTTGGTGACGTCATCCACAGTGACGTGGGTTGTGTCGGACTCCATCAAACTTAAGCGCTACGCGTCACTGGCTGCCGCATCAAATATCCGACACCGCGTTTGGTGTGAATCAACGGTGCGACTTCGTTGCCATCGGCGTCGACAACGTGGTCGATCTTGCGCCGCAAGTAGGAGATGTAGGATTCGACGATATTGGCATCGCCGCCCCAGTCGTAATCCCACACGTGATCGAGAATCTGGGTTTTGGAGAGCACTCGTCCTGCATTGAGCATGAGGTATCGCAACAGTTTGAACTCAGTGGGGGAGAGTTCGACGAGTTGCCCCGCACGCGTCACCTCGTGTGAGTCCTCATCGAGTTCAAGATCTGCAAAGCGCAGCACTGCGTCGTCGACGGGTGCTTCTGGGCTGGTGCGCCGCAGCACAGCTCGAATGCGTGCCACCACCTCTTCGAGACTGAACGGCTTGGTGACGTAGTCGTCACCACCGACGGTGAGTCCGTTGATTTTGTCCTGGGTGTCGTCGCGTGCGGTCAGGAACAGCACAGGGGTGTGCTGGCCCTTCTCGCGAAGCCGCCGCGTCACCGCGAAGCCGTCGATATCGGGCAGCATGACGTCAAGGACGACGAGGTCCGGCTGTAGGTCGCTGACCAACTGCAACGCGCTGGTGCCGTCTGCGGCCCCATGTACCTCGAAACCGGCGAAGCGCAGCGAGGTGATCAACAGTTCACGGATGTTGGGCTCGTCATCGACGACCACGAGCCGTGCCTCTGGAGTAGCCATGTATCTAGCCTGATCAGACTGTCTGAGTCTTTCCTGGGAATTACGTGTATCTCGTGTGGAGATTTACGTGGAGGACTCAGTGACGGGCATGGTCGTGTTCCCTGCCAGGTGCGATATGCGGACAGATCGGACAGATTAGATGAACTGGTGTGGATCGAACTCTGTCAGCGGGATGATCTTGACGCGCGGCAGTTGAGTCGTGAAAGCGCCCACGATGTGCTCGAGGTCGTAAACGGCGACCCCGCGATCAGCCAGTGCTGAAAGCTGATTCGAGACGAACTCGCGGAAGGCCAGGACGCCGACCCGGTGCCCTGCATCGAGTAAAGCCTCCAGTTGCGGCACGAAGTCGCCATCGTGGCTGGCGAGCAGGATGTCGGCAGGGCGGTCAGCAAGGGCATCGAGGGTACGCTGGATACCGATATCGACGACTTTCTCGTGTACCTCACCGGCCAACGGGATGGGGCGGTAGGCCATGGCAAGCAGCGCCTGAACGAAGTTCAACGGCATCTGCCCTGACGTGGCGTTGAGAAAGAACAAGTTGCTCGTCGGCTGTTCCCACAGCTCGCTGGCGAATTCCGCAACGCGATCCCAACGAGGTCGTTCATCGGGATTGGGGCGGCGCCCCAGGACGCTCATTCCGAGCGTCGCATCGATGTTCTCGCCATCTACAATCAAATAAGTCTTACGTTCTGAACTCTCATTCACGATCCGAGCGTACCTGTGGTTCCCGAATATTTGCTAGGGACGGTCGCAGATTTATAGGTGCTGGCGACAATCGGCTCTGGGAGAAACAAGTCGCTACGCACTGTCGCAGCCAGGTAGGCTGATTCGATACGAGTGGTCACTCGATGAAGTTGCAGCGCCCGATTGCACGTGCGCTGATCGTCCATCCAGTAATTCAGTGAGGTTTCAGGTGCCTACCGGCAAGGTGAAGTTCTTTGACGCCGAGCGTGGCTTCGGGTTTATCGACTCCGAGGACGGCTCGCGTGTATTCCTGCATGCCAATAATCTTCCCACTGGGGTCACGACCGTAAAGAAGGGGGCGCGTGTCGAGTTTTCGGTCGCTGACGGACGTAAGGGTCCGCAGGCACTGACCGTGACGCTGCTTGACCCGCCGCCGGCGCTGTCGAAGACCGCTCGAAAGTCGCCTGACGACATGGCTGTCATCGTCGAAGATCTGATCAAGGTACTCGATGAGGTCGGCGGTCGATTGCGTCGCGGACGGTATCCGGAAGGGCCTGCGGGCGAGAAGATCGCTGCGATGCTACGTCGCGTCGCCGACGAGCTCGAGGCGTAGATATGAGTCCTGCCGCCAAACGTAAGATCGCACGCGACACCGTCCTGGAAGGGGCGGTGGAGGCTGCTCGGGCTGCCGCAATTGAAGCGGCAGATCGCGAATCGGATGTGGGCGAGCACCTTGGTTGCGTGGTCTCCGAGGATCGGCTGGTCACACACTACTTTGGCTGCGAACTCAAAGGCTATGGCGGCTGGCGATGGGCTGTCGTCGTGGCACGGGCTCCTCGTGCGCGCACCGCGACCGTATGCGAGGTTGTGCTACTGCCAGGTGAACAAGCCTTGCTCGCGCCGGGGTGGTTGCCGTGGGCCGATCGATTGCGACCGGGGGACATCGGCCCGGGGGACGTGTTGCCGTTCAAGGCGGACGACCCTCGTCTCGAGCCTGGGTTCACTGCCACGGGTGACGAAGAAATCGATGCGGTGGCGATTGAAGAACTTGCGTTGGAACGGGCGCGGATTCTCTCCAAGACCGGACGGGACGAGGCTGCCCAGCGCTGGCACGACAGTGACCGCGGTGCTGCTACCCCGATTGCGGTACTCTCGTCAGCTCCCTGTGGTGAATGCGGTTTTCTGGTCCCTCTCCAGGGCGCATTGGGGCAGGTCTTCGGCGTGTGCGCGAACCAATGGGCCCCTGACGACGGCCGGGTTGTGTCCTTTGATCACGGTTGTGGTGCGCACTCAGAAACCGATGCGCCACAGCGTCCGTCGAGTTGGCCGGCTGACCGTCCTGTGATCGATGATCTGACGATTGAGGTTGAGTCGACGACCGTCGCCAATGAAGTTGCAGTGGAGCAGGAAGACTGATCGTCAGTACCTTGCATCGGATGCGATAACAGTTGTTCGCGCGTAGATTCGTTCATGGGGGTGCTCCGAAGGCACTCCACATCGACTGCGTGACCCAGGGCGGAGTTGAGGTCGGCGTGTCGCACGGTGCAAGAAAGAGCACGTTAATTATGTTAATTCTCAAGTTTGAGAGCGATGCCGATTCTCCAGATACCTCGTTGACCTGCAGGCGTGGGTAAACAAAGACGGAAAAATCGCCCGACATGCGGAGTAGGTTATCGGGTGCCATAATAAAAAGTGTGATTCGGTGGGGCCGCCTCTGGACACAGGCGCACCATAGCGTTGGAAACCCCGTGTTCTATGCGCTAAGTAGCCGAAGTCAATGGACGTTCATGAATATCTTTCGACATTCGGCTGATATTCAGGATACCTAGATAACATGACTCATGAAAGATGGTTTCGACAGTTGACGTCGGATCCGCCAGCTTGGAAGTGAGGGAAGCCGAATGCCGGGTAATGCACGAGGAAACGTAGTGGCGCGACGCCGTAGGATGTCGGCTGCTGAGGTCAGGTCGCTGATGATCGATGCTGGTCGCCAGAGTGTGTGGAATGCTGGCTTGACACTTGATCTGAATGATTCACACTTTGATGACCTGATCCGAAACGCTGCGGTTCCCAGGTCATCTGTATTTCGCATTTGGCAAACTAAAGCGGATTACCTTGTCGATCTTTTTGAGACACTTGGCGGTGCCTCGGGCGGTGCGGGTGGGAGTCTATTCCCGGACCAGGTGGTCAAGACCGAAGTTTTCGCTGGTGCTGACAAGTTGATCGAGAAATTCGAAGGGGACGCTAATACGTCCGAGGGTCGTCGCGCTTTGCTGGAAGAAGCCGTGCGTACCGGTGTCGCTTCCTACCAGGCGGTAATCGCAGCCCCGTCGGAATGGCAGACCTACGCACAGATGATGATCTCGTCGCCGATGCTGACGGATCTTCCTGATGGTCTGCGTATCGCTGACACGCACGTCCAGACCGAACGCTCTACAGTCATCGCACAGCTGGCCGAACGCTACCAGGCTATTTTTGAGAACGCCTTTGGGCTCAAGCCGCGTAACCCGCAGGTGCAATACGAGCACTTCGTCATCGCGGGCGCAAGCGTTGTCGAGGGGTTCGCTGCTCGATTGATTTTGGCGAAGGCGGCTAACCAGGATGCAGATACCGCGACGCCGACGCTTGAGAATCTCGCGGGTCAAACCGTGCCGTTCGTGGGTGCCGACGGTAAGGAACGGCAGTGGCTGCCTGCAGCGATTGCCTACCTCGGTGTCATTGATGCCTATTTCGAGGCCAAGTAGTGCCGCGGGCAAGTGCGAATAGCAAGTGAAAGAACTCCGGTTCCCAGATCATGGGGGCCGGAGTTCTTTGTTAGCGGCAAGATCGCGGCGAACTGGGACGCCGCTTAGTAGTTAGGGTGCGGCATCCGCCGCTGCTAGGGCAGGTTGGCGGGCGCCGGGGCGACGGGTGAACCTGGTCCAGACCAGACCGGCAAGCCCCAAACCGATGCCGAATCCGCACACAGTGATCCACCCTGTCAGCGTCGTATCGCTCGTCCAATCCCAGATCAGCACCGCAATGAGTGCGATGGTCCACAGGGAGGTGCCGACGATGAACACGCGGCTGATATTGACCTCCAGCGGTGCCGGAGCGGAAGAGGAGTTGTGGCTCACGGCTCAAGCCTAATGGTTAACCGTGCTGACGGTGGTCAAATTATTGCCGCAGGGTCGTTGCAGGCCGTCGTTGCGCGCAAGGGAGTCACGTGAGGCATAGAGGTCCAAAAACAAATGCAGTTCAGACGTAGGATGAATAAGGTCTGAAGGTCTGAAAGAATGAGATGTTTGCAGCATTACGACACTACAACTATCGAATCTGGTTTGCTGCCGCGCTAGTAGGAAACGTCGGCACCTGGATGCAACGAGTCGCTCAGGACTGGCTCGTCCTGACCATACTCACGAGTAACTCCGGAACCGCGGTCGGTATCGTGACCGCACTA